>JADHED010001797.1_pt1 | contig 16800 bp, 13 predicted proteins | sample 8952041 | NCBI WGS metagenome assembly JADHED01 (sample SAMN16124423, study PRJNA663239) | bioreactor sludge metagenome | isolation source: sludge (control) | place: India:Bengaluru | collected 2018-09-08
CTCCTCGCCGCCCACGCCGAGGGCGCGCACCTGGTCGGCCAGGCCGCACAGCGTGTCGCGTTCCGCCCGCGCGATGTCCAGCACCTCCGCGGGCGAGCTGGCGTGGTAGGCGTGGCCGGCATGGCTCAGCAGGCCGCGGAATCGCAGGCCGGGCAGCTCGGCGACCCGGGCCACGAACTCGGCCGCGCCCGGCCCGCGCGGATCGATGCCGCAGCGGTGGAAGCCGACGTCCACCTTCACCAGGACGTCGAGGTCGCGGCCGGCCCGCGTCATCTGGCGCGACCACTCGGCGGCCACTTCGGCGTGGTCCACGATGATCGACAGCCGGCACCGCTCCAGCAGGTCGAGCACGCGCTCGACGTGCACCGGCAGGATGGGGTACGGCAGCCGGATGTCCTCGATGCCCGCGTGCGCGAACACCTCGGCCTCGCCGAGCTTGGCGCAGCAGATGCCGACGGCGCCGGCCTCGACCTGGCGGCGCGCGACCCACGGGCTCTTGTGGGTCTTGGCGTGCGGGCGCAGGCGGACGCCGCCCGCGGTGGCGGCCTCCTGCATGCGCTGGATGTTGCGCTCGAGGCGGACGCGATCGACGAGGACCTGGGGCGTGGGAAGCTCGCTGAGCAGCACGGGCGCATTCTATGCTCGCCCGCGTCCCACTCGCCCGCCGGCTGGCACCCGGACCGTTCGGGTATCCTCGTCGGCGCCACGCACGAGCTGGCCACCGCGGCCGGCGTCACGCGTGGGCGGGGGAGGGCGCGTGCGAAGCGTGGCGGTGTTCTGCGGGGCGGCTCACGGCAACGACGAACGGTGCGGGGCGCTGGCCGCGGCACTCGGCCGCGCCGTCGCGCAGCGGGGCTGCACGCTCGTCTACGGCGGCGCCAGCGTCGGGTTGATGGGCACGGTGGCCGACGCCGCGCTCGCCGCCGGCGGGCGGGTGGTCGGCGTCATCCCCTCGCTCCTCGTCACGCGGGAGCTGGCCCATCCCCGCCTCCACGACCTCCACGTCGTCGCGACGATGCACGAGCGGAAGGTGCTGATGGCGAGCCTGGCCGACGCGTTCGTCGCGCTGCCGGGCGGCGTGGGCACCCTCGACGAGCTGTTCGAGATGCTCACCTGGACGCAGCTGGGCTTCCACGCGAAGCCCTGCGCCCTGCTCGACGACAACGGGTTCTACGACCCGCTGGTGGACTTCCTCGACCGCGCGGTCGCCGCCGGGTTCGTGCAGCGCGCGTGCCGAGCGGGCCTGCTCGTGGGGCGCGAGCCCGGCGAGGTGCTCGACCGCTGCGCCGCGTGGCGTTCCGCATGAGGTGAAGGGGCCAGCGTGGGTGCCGATTACCCCGGGGTAGTCGTGGACGCCCGCGGTCTGTCGCCGTGTGCGCGCCCGACACATGGGCCCGCACACCATGCTCCGGCGAGCATTCCAGACGCTGGCGGCCGTCACGGCCCTGGTCACCTTGTGGCCGTCCGGCCCGGCGCTCACGCAGCCCGACGACACCGTGCCGGTGCTCGTCACGCTGCGCGAGCAGGCCGTGGCCCCGCAGGTGGTGGCCCAGCCGCTCGTCGAGGCCGACGCGCTCGACGCCGCGGCCCAGGACGAGGCGCGGAGCGCGCGCGCGGTCCGCATGCTGCAGCGGGCGGCGCAGGTGGCGGCGCGCTCGCAGCTGGCCGTGCGGCAGCACGTGGCGGCGCTCGGCGGCGAGGTCACCTACGCGGCCCGGGCCGTGAATGCCGTCGCCGCGCGCGTCCCGCGTGGCGCCATCGACACGCTGCGCGCCCGGCCGGACGTGCTGGCCGTCGAGATCGACGTGCCGCGCGAGGCCCACCTCCACCGCATGGCCGCGGCCACCCTGGCCAACACCTTCTGGTTCAACGGCGTCACGGGCGGCGCCGTGGACGTGGCCGTCATCGACACCGGCGTGTTCCCCGACCACGAGACGTTCGTCGCGAAGAAGGCCCAGATCCTCGGCGGGGTGTTCCACCGGTCGGCGAGGACCTACCCGAGCTACAGCGACGACTGGGCCGACGGCGACGACTACCAGGGGCACGGCACCCTCGTAGCCGGCATGGTGTTCGGGCAGGGCAGCGCCATGAACGCCGGCCGCAAGGGCCTCGCCTACGGGCTCGACAAGCTCTACAACCTGAAGGCTGGCTTCAGGACGACGTCGGCGGGCGGCAGCAGCCTGCTGTCCGACCTGATGGAGGCCGTGGACTGGGCCCTCGCCCAGCCCGACCCGCCCGAGGTGCTCAACTACAGCTACGGCGCCACCGCCTCGGCCGACGACGACTCGTACGCGCGCTACTGGGACGCGGTGGTGGATGCCTTCGGCGTGACGGCCACCATCTCGGCGGGCAACAGCGGGTCCAACGGGTACACGGTGAACTCGCCCGGCACCGCCCACAACGTCATCAGCGTGGCGAACACGACGGTGGAGGGCGTGGTGGCCTCCAGCAGTTCGCGGGGGCCGACCATCGGCGGGCGCAAGAAGCCGGATCTCGCGGCACCGGGCACCAGCATCTGGCTGCCGTCCACCTTCGGCGAGACGCAGTGGAACGCCGTGACGGGCACGAGCTTCTCCGCGCCGGCGATCGCGGGCGCGGTGGCGCTGCTCGTGCAAACGGGCGTCACCGACCCGCGTGCGGTGAAGGCCGTGCTGATCAACAGCTCCGACGAGCGGGGCGCGGCGGGCTGGGACGCGGCCTACGGCTGGGGCGCCTACAACGGCGAGCGGGCCTGGGCCGAGCGCGGCCAGTGGCGGCTCGACAGCTACACGGCGCCCGGCACGGCAGGCGGACGGCGCCTGTTCGCGCGCGACTCGGCGGCCGGCACGCGCGTCACCCTCGCCTGGCACCGCCACGTCGCGTACTCCGCGACGAGCGTGGCGACGAGCGGCGTGCTCAACGACCTCGACCTGCGCCTGTACTCGGCCGACACCGGCGACCTGCGCGCCGCCTCCACCTCCCGCATCGACAACGTGGAGCGCGTCGCCACCAGCCTCAGCGAGCCCGCGGTCGTGGTCGTCGAGACGGTGGGGAACGTCAGCGGCGGCAGCGAACTGGCGGCGCTCGCACACAGCGGCGGCTTCGAGGTGCGCAACGGGCCCGGCCTGCAGGTGGCGATCACCGCTCCTGCCACGGTGAACCCCGGCACCTCGTTCACCGTGAGCGCCGCGATCGGCAACCCCGGCGACCTGCGCGGCCACGACTACCAGGCCACGCTGGTGGTGCCCACGGGCTTCACCATCGAGTCGCCCGGCACGTCGCAGTCGCTCGACTCGGTGGGCGCCGGCCAGCAGGGCACGCTCGCCTGGACGGTGCGCGCGCCGTCGGCCACCACCTCGGCGCAGTCGCTGCGCGTGGACGTGAGCACGACCAGCTATGGCGTGTCCGCGTCGGCGTCGGCCTCCGGCAGCGTCGCGGTCTCCCTCACGTGCACCTACGCCGTCACGCCGCCCGGGGCGATCCACTCGGTGGGCGGCTCGGCCGTCGTCGGCGTGTCGGCGCCGGCGGGGTGCGGCTGGTCGGCGTCGAGCGGCGCCGCGTGGCTGTCGATTGTCGCTGGCGCCACGGGCAACGGCACCGGCCAGGTGCAGCTGTCGGCGCTGGCGAACCAGTCCGCCGACGCCCGGGTGGGTACGCTCACCGTGGCCGGGCAGTCGGTCGCCGTCACGCAGCAGGGGCAACAGGCGGCGGTGCCGCCGCGCACGTATTACCTGGCCGAGGGCGCCACGGGCGACCTCTTCGACCTCGACGTGCTGATCGCCAACCCGAATGCCACGGACGCGCCCGTCGTCCTCCAGTTCATGCGCGACGATGGCCAGGTGGTGACCCGGAACGAGACGGTGGCGGCGCGGTCGCGCCGGACCGTCCACGTGAACGCGGTGGCGGGCCTCGAGGCGTGCGCCGTGTCGACGATGGTGACCTCCCCGACGGGGCTGCCGCTGGTGGTGGAGCGCACGATGTCGTGGACGCGCGAGGCCTACGGCGCGCACGGCGGCGGGGCCGTGGACGGTCCGCAGCGACGGTGGTACTTCGCCGAAGGATCGCAGGGGTTCTTCGACACCTACCTGCTGCTCTCGAACCCGGGCGCGGCGGCGGCCACGGTGACGGTGGACTTCCTGCGCGAGTCCGGCGACAAGGTGACGCGCACGGTCACCGTGCCGGCCACCTCGCGGTACACCATCTACGCCGGCTCCGAGCCAGAGCTGGTCGAGCAGGCGTTCGCGATCGTCGTGTCCTCCGACGAGCCGGTCATCGCCGAACGCGCGATGTACTGGTCGAACGGTGACACCCACTGGGTGGGCGGCCACGAGTCGGCCGGCGTGAGCGAGCTGGCCACCGAGTGGTTCCACGCCGAGGGGGCGACGGGGCCGTACTTCGAGACCTACCTGCTCGTCGGCAACCCGAACCCGGACGCGGCGGTGGTGACCGTCACCTACCTGCTGCCGAGCGGCGCGGCGATCACGCGCGCCTACGACGTGGCCGGCTACGCACGGCGCACGATCAACGTCGAGTACGAGCACCCGATGCTGGCCGACACGGCCGTGTCGATGACCGTGCGTTCGACGCGGCCGGTGGTCTCCGAGCGCGCGATGTACTGGCCAGGGTCACCTGCGCAGTGGCAGGAAGCGCACAACAGCGTCGGGCTGGCGACCACCGCGCCGCGCTGGGGCCTGGCCGAGGGCTGCAGCGGCGGGACGCGGCGGGCGCAGACCTACGTGCTCCTCAGCAACGCGACGTCCAGCGCGGCCACGGTCAGGGTGACGTTCCTGCCCGAGACTGGCACCGCGACGTCGAAGACCTTCACCGTGGGCGCCACCAGCCGGTTCAACGTGGACGTGGCCTACGAGATGCCCGGGCTCGCGGGCACCTGCTTCGGCGTGCTGATCGAGTCGACCAACGGCGTGCCCATCGCCGTGGAGCGCGCGATGTACTGGGACGCGCGCGGCACGCGCTGGGCGGCGGGGACCAACGCGGCGGCCGTGCCGCTGCCGTGAGTTCGACCCCTGGAGCGGCCGGCTGACGCCGGCCGTCGCGAGAGCACTGGGCTGTGGCGAGCCCCCGCAGCGCCCGTCACTACGGTCACGGGGGTGTCGAGACCGTGCCCGGCGAGAAGGCCCGCTCCCGCAGGCGTGAGGGCTGGCCTCAGCCTCTGCGCACGGCCTCGGCGAACGGCGGCAGCCCTGGCGGAGACGGGCGACGCCGGGGGAGTCGGGCGACGCATGCGTCGCCCCTACGTTATCCTCTGCGCATGGTGCGTTCCGGCCTGATCCCGGTGCTCTCCCTGTTCTGCCTGACCGTCGCGTTGCCGGTGCTCGCCCAGGGCCCGGTGCCGCCCGTGCTCGCGTCGGAGGCCCCGCCGGCCCCCACCGACCTGGCGGCTTTCTGGGACGCGATGCCGCCTCGCCCCGCGGCGCCCCTGTTCACCGCCGACGCCGTCACCGCCGAGGTGCAGCGGATCGCGCGCGCGCCCGGCGGCCTGGTGGCGGTCGAGCAGCTCGGGTCGTCGGTGGAAGGTCGGCCGATCTGGCACCTGACGGTGGGACGCGGTCCCCTGGCGGTGCTCCTCTGGTCGCAGATGCACGGCGACGAGCCGAGCGCGACGCCGGCGCTCTTCGACCTGCTCGACACCATCACGGCGCACCGGGAGAGCCCGCGCGTCGCCCGGCTGCTCGATCGCCTGACGCTGCACGTCGTGCCGATGCTCAACCCCGACGGCGCCGAGCGCTACCAGCGGCGCAACGCGCAGGGCATCGACGTCAACCGCGACGCGCTGCGCCTGCAGACGCCCGAGGGCCGCGCGCTGAAGGCCGTCCGCGACCGGACGCGGGCCGCCATCGGCTTCAACCTCCACAACCAGAACTGGCGCACTTCGGTGGGGCGGACGCCGCCGAAGCCGGCCACGATCTCGCTGCTCGCCGTGGCCTTCGACGAGGCGCGCACCGAGGACGCGGGCCGCGTGCTGACGAAGAAGACCAGCGCCGTCCTCCGCGACGCCCTCGAGCCGCTGATTCCCGGCCAGATCGGCCGCTACGACGACGAGTTCGAGGTGCGGGCCTTCGGCGACAACGTCACGAAGTGGGGCACGCCGGTGGTGCTCATCGAGTCGGGCGCGGTGGCCGGCGAGCGGCCCGACCAGCAGCTGACGCGCCTGAACTTCGTCGCGCTGCTCACCGCGCTCGACGCACTCGCCTCCGGCCGCGTCCACGAGGCCACCACGGCCCGCTACGAGTCGCTGCCCGAGAACGAGGACCGGCTCTTCCACACGATCGTCCGCAACGCCACGCTGCTCGCGGGCACCGGCGTGCCCGGGTTCGTCGCCGACGTCGGCGTGGTGGGGCAGCGCGTGGTGCGCCGCAGCGACGGGCAGCGGCGGCTCGGGCTGGCCGCCCGCATCGAGGACGTCGGCGATCTGCGCGTCTTCGGGGCGCTCGAGGTGATCGAGGCAGAGGGCAAGTTCCTCGCGCCGCTGTTCGATCCGGCGTTGCAGCCCGGCGCCCGCGTCACGATCGGCGCGTCGCCGACGTGGCCCGCCACCATCACGCAGGGGGCGCCGCCGGCCTTCCTGCTGCTCACGCGCGGCGAATCGCCCGACACCTACGTCGTCGAGCGCGTGATCCGCGTCGGCGACACGGACCGGCGACAGTAGCGAACGGGCGCGGCGGCGGGCGGCGCCCGCGCGTCACGCTGGTCAGGATCGGGCGAAGGAGTTCGTGATGAGGACAACGACGATCGTGCTGGTCACCCTCCTCGGCGTCGGCGCGAGCGGCCTCGCGGCGTCGACGGGCGCCGGGCAGCGTGGCGCGCACAGCGTCACGACGGCCGCGCTGTACCTCAAGCAGTGCGCCTCGTGCCACGGGCCGAAGGGCGAGGGCACGCCGGGCGTGCGGCCGCTCAACGGCCCGCTCGCCCACGGCGACCGCGTCGAGGACATCGAGAAGGTGATCCGCGACGGCATCAAGGGCACGACGATGGCCGGCTACCGGGGCACCCTGACCGACGCCCAGGTCCGGGCCGTCGCCGAGTTCGTGCACGACATGTCGCGGTAGCGGGCCGCCGTGCGCGGCCCCTCGGGATCCCCGCCGGGTTCTCGCGTGGGCTGACACCGCCGCCTGCCGCGCCGTGTCGATCCGGGCGACACGGCTCCTACCCGCCGAGCACGCGCTCCACGTCGGCCATCGTCGGCGCGCCGTTCATGGCCCCGAGGCGCCCGCAGCTGGCCGCCGCCGTCGCGTTGGCGAAGCGCAGCACCCGTTCCACCGGCCAGCCCTGCAGCGTGCCGTAGATGAAGCCGCCGCGGAAGACGTCGCCGGCGCCGGTGGTGTCCACCACGTCCACGGGGAAGCCCGGCGCGTAGTGCAGGCGGTCGCCCTCGAGCGCCATGCAGCCGCGCGGGCCCAGCGTCACCACCAGCAGGCCCGGGTGCCAGGCGCGCAGCCGCCGCAGTGCCTGCTCGTGGTCGCTGAGGCCGGTGAGTTGCGCGGGCAGGTGCTCGGACACGATCACGATCGAGATCGCCTCGAGCAGCTCGCGCGTGCGCGAGGACACCGAGTCCACGTCGCAGGTGACGGGCAGGCCGGCCGCGCGCGCGAGGCGGGCGGCGCGCAGGGCGATGGCGTGATCGGTGTCGTCCACGTGCACCAGCCGCGCGCGCGAGACCAGCGCGGCGTCCATCACGTCGGGCGGCACGGCGAGCGCGCGGTCGCGGTCCCACAGCACCATCCGGTCGCCGCTGTGCTGCTCCACGAGGATGACGGCGTAGCGGTTCTCGGCCTCGCACACGGGGGCGGTCGCGAGGTCGACGCCGCGGCGCAGCAGTTCCTCGCGGATGAGCTGTCCGTGGGCGTCGTTGCCGAAAGCCCCGACATAGGCCGCGCGCAGCCCAAGGCCGGCGCAGGCGGCCATGGCGGTGGCCGTCTGGCCGCCGCACTGCACGTGACGCGCGACGATGCGCTGCTTGTTGCGGCTGTCGTTGGGCGCCGGCGGCGCCGGCACGATGAGGACGATGTCGACGGAGTTCTCGCCGACGCCGAGGACGTCGAAGGTGGTGGTCATGGGCGAAGCGCGGCGCGGCCCGGGGGCGTCGCCGGCCGTATGGTATCGTGTCGGCTCGTGCCCAGGATCGATCTGCTCGCCGTGGGCGAGGCCTTCGAGGATCTCGTGTTCCTCGGCCTCGACCGCCTGCCGCGCGTCGGCGAGGAGGTGAAGACCAACGCCTTCGTCCACACCGCCGGCGGCGGGGCGCTGATCACCGGCGTGGCGGCCGCACGGCTGGGCTTGCCCACCGAGCTCGTGAGCGCGCTGGGGGAGGCGGGCGCCGCGCGGGCGTCGGCCGAGGGCATGCGGGTGACCAACCTGCTCGCCCCGGGCGAGCGCCCGGCCATCACCGCGGCCCTCTCCACCAGGACCAACCGCAGCTTCGTCACCTACAACGGGGTGAACGACCAGATCGAGCCGCGGCTCTTCGAGGCGGTGCGCGAGGCGAGCGCCCGCCACGTGCACTTCGCCTTCTACCCACGCGACTGCCACCGCTGGGCGGAACTCGTCGCCCGCCTCCGCGAGCGCGGCGTCGGCACGTCCTGGGACTTCGGCTGGAACGAGAGCCTCGTGGGCGACCGGGGATTCAGCCGGCTCGTCAACGCGCTCGACTACGTCTTCGTGAACGAGCAGGAAGCGGCGCTCTACACCAGCCGGCTCAACCTGGCCGACGCCCTGGCCGCCTGGGCCAGCCACCCGCACACGGTCGTGGTGAAGCTGGGCGCCAAGGGCAGCCGGTGGCTCGGCGGCGGGCAGGACCACGCGGTGCCGGCCACGCGGGTGAAGGTGGTGGACACCACCGGCGCCGGCGACGCCTTCAACGGCGGTTTCCTGACGGCGCGGCTGCGCGGGCACTCGCCCAAGACCGCGCTGAAGCTCGGCAACTTCGTCGGCGCGATGTCCACGCGTGAGGCGGGCGGGCTCGACGGCCTGCCGCGGCCCGACGAGCTGCCCGAGGCCATCGCGCACGCCGTGCACGCCAAGGTCCACCCCTCTCCGTAGGGGTCGGGCACGCCCCCCACACCCGGAGGGTCACGATGACGAGGCTCGCGCCCCTCGCCGCCGACGCCATCGTCGTCCTGCACCTCGCGTTCGTGGCCTTCGTCGTGGCCGGCGGGCTGCTGGTGTGGCGATGGCCACGGTTGGCGTGGGCCCACGTGCCGTGCGCCGCGTGGGGCGTGCTCGTGTCGGTTGCCGGCTGGGTGTGCCCCCTGACGCCGCTCGAGAACCACCTGCGCGCGCTGGGCGGCGAGGCGGGCTACCGGGGCGACTTCGTGGCGCGCTACCTGCTGCCCGTCCTGTATCCGGAGGGGTTGACGCGCGAGATCCAGTTCGTGCTGGGTGCGATCGTCGTCGCGGTCAACGCGGCGGTCTACGTCGCCGGCTGGCGTCGTCGCCGTCGGTCGTGACTCCCTCCAGCGCGGTACCACGACTGGCCCCCTGACGGATCCGGCGGGCGTTCAGCGACGGGGCTCGTGAGCCGGCACCGTCGGCGCCGCCGCCGCGACCCGCGGTCCGCGCGCGGTCGCGCCGGGTTGCCTGTTCGTCACACGTCGTGGGATATACTGGCCCAGCCGGCCGAACGGCTGGCCTGCTCCGGGCGCCATTCCCTCTTGTCCCGGAGTGCCCCGCAGCGCTTTTCCGTTCGCGTCTTCCCCTCGCGCCCGGACACCGCGCCAGTTGCCCCCATGGCCTCTGTCCCCGCGCCGGAGCCGAGGTCATGCCCGTCGAGCGAGACAAACCCGCCCCGCCCGCCAAGGACAACCGCTGGAAGCTCGTCGAGTCGACGATGCGCCGGCATGGACACCGCGCGCACTCGCTGATCGAGTCGCTGCACAGCGCCCAGGAGGCCTACGGCTATCTCGAGCCGCAGGTGCTGGCGCAGGTGGCCCAGGAGCTGCGCGTGCCGCTCTCGAAGGTCTACGGCGTCGCCACCTTCTACAACTTCTTCACGCTGAAGCCGCAGGGCAGGCACACGTGCGTGGTGTGCACCGGCACGGCCTGCTACATCAAGGGCGCCGGCGCCATCATGCACGACTTCGAGAAGGAGCTCGGCCTGAAGGCCGGCCAGACGTCGCCGGGCGGCGAGGTGTCGCTGCTCACGGCGCGCTGCTTCGGCTCGTGCGGGCTCGCGCCCGCCGTGGTGCTCGACGGCGACGTGCTCGGCAAGCTCGGACCCAAGGACGTGGTGGGTCGTGTCAAGGAGTGGATGCGCAATGACGCGTGACGAACTCGACGAGATCGCGCGCACCGAACAGGAGGCGCAGGCGCGCGTCGCGCACCACCTGAAGGTGTGCGTGGCGGCCAGCTGCCTGTCCTCGCGCAGCGACCAGGTGAAGGCGGCGCTCGAGAAGGAGGTGGAGGCGCAGGACGTGGGTCACCGGTGCAAGGTGACCGGCGTCGGGTGCCTGGGGCTGTGCAAGGAAGGCCCGCTCGTCTCCATCGAGTCGCTGGAGCGGATGTACCAGAACGTGACGCCGGAGGACGCGGCGCGGGTCGTCGCGAGCCTCGACACCGGGCCGGTGCCCGATCTCGCGTGCGACCTGTCGCAGCCCTTCTTCTCGGCCCAGCAGAAGATCGGCCTGGAGAACCTGGGCCGCGTGGACCCCGACCGGATCGAGTCCTACATCGCGGCCGGCGGCTACTCGGCGCTGGTGGACGCGCTCACGATGATGACCCCGGCGGGCGTCGTCCAGCAGGTGATGCGCAGCGGCCTGCGCGGGCGCGGGGGCGGCGGCTACCCCACGGGGCTGAAGTGGAGCACGGTGTCCAAGGCGCGCGCCACGCGGAAGTACGTCATCTGCAACGGTGACGAGGGCGATCCCGGCGCGTTCATGGACCGCAGCCTGCTCGAGAGCGATCCCCACCGCGTGGTGGAGGGCATGGCGATCGCCGGCTACGCCGTCGGCGCGAGCGAGGGCTACATGTACGTGCGGGCGGAGTACCCGCTCGCCATCAAGCGCCTGAAGCTCGCCATCAGGCAGGCCGAGAAGCTGGGCCTGCTCGGCAACGAGATCTGCGGCACGACCTTCAGCTTCAAGATCGATGTGCGCCTCGGGGCCGGCGCGTTCGTGTGCGGCGAGGAGACGGCGCTCATCGCCTCGGTGGAGGGCGGCCGCGGCACGCCGCGCCCGCGCCCGCCGTACCCGGCCGAGGTGGGGCTGTGGGGCATGCCCACGCTCATCAACAACGTCGAGACCTACGCCAACATCGCGCCCATCGTGCGCAACGGCGGCAACTGGTTCGCCGCCATCGGCACGGCCAAGAGCAAGGGCACGAAGGTGTTCGCGCTGGCGGGCTGCGTGAAGAACACGGGGCTCATCGAGGTGCCGATGGGCATCACGCTGCGCGAGGTGGTGTTCGACATCGGCGGCGGCATCCCCGACGGCCGCACGTTCAAGGCCGTGCAGACCGGCGGGCCCTCGGGCGGCTGCCTGCCCGCCGAGTTCCTCGACATGCCGGTGGACTACGAGTCGCTGGCCAAGGCCGGCTCGATCATGGGGTCGGGCGGCATGATCGTGATGGACGACACGTCGTGCATGGTGGACGTGGCGCGCTACTTCATGGACTTCTGCATGACCGAGTCGTGCGGCAAGTGCGTGCCGTGCCGCGTCGGCACGGTGCACATGCACGACCTGCTGCGGCGGATGACCGAGGGGCGGGCCACGATGGCCGACCTCGCCATGCTCGAGGAACTGTGCGAGGTGGTGTCGGCCACCAGCCTGTGCGGGCTCGGGCAGACCGCGCCCAACCCCGTGCTCAGCACGCTGCGCTACTTCCGTGACGAGTACGTCGCGCACATCGTGGAGAGGCGCTGCCCGGCCGGCGTGTGCACGCTGCGGCCGACGGAGGTGCACGCATGACGCCCAGCGCTACGGCCCGCGTCCGCACGCTGCGGATCGACGACCAGGACATCGGCGCGCGGGAGGACCAGACGATCCTCGACGCCGCGCGCGAGCACGGGATCCACATCCCCACGCTCTGCAACATGGAGGGCCTCTCGGAGGTCGGCGCCTGCCGCCTGTGCCTCGTCGAGGTGGCCGGCAGCAACAAGCTGCACGCGGCCTGCGTGACGATGGTGGCCGAGGGCATGGAGGTGACCACCAACTCCGAGCGCCTGCAGCGCTACCGGCGCACCATCGTCGAGATGCTCTTCTCGGAGCGCAACCACGTGTGCGCCGTGTGCGTGTCCAACGGCCACTGCGAGCTGCAGGACCTGGCGGGCGACGTCGGCATGACCCACGTCCACCTGCCCTACCTGCGCGAGCAGCACGGCGTGGACGCCAGCCACGAGCGCTTCGTGGTCGACCACAACCGCTGCGTGCTCTGCTCGCGCTGCGTCCGGGTGTGCGACGAGATCGAGGGCGCCCACACGTGGGACCTGCACGGCCGCGGCCTGCTGGCGCGCGTGATCACCGACCTCAACCAGCCGTGGGGCACCTCGCAGACCTGCACCAGCTGCGGCAAGTGCGTCCACGTGTGCCCCACCGGCGCGCTGTCGGAGAAGGGCAAGTCGGTGCAGGAGATGATGAAGCGCACGCAGTTCCTGCCCTACCTCACCCTGATGCGCGGACGCGAGGAGGGCGGCCGATGAGCCCCCGCCGCAACGCCATGCCCAAGAAGCTGAAGCTCGCCACCGTGTGGCTCGACGGGTGCTCCGGCTGCCACATGTCGCTGCTCGACACCGACGAGCGCCTGCTGGAGCTGCTCGCGCACGTCGACCTCGTCTACAGCCCGCTCGTCGACCCCAAGCAGTTCCCCGAGGACGTGGACATCGCGCTCGTCGAGGGCGCCGTGTCGAGCGACGAGGACCTGCACAAGATCCGCATGGTGCGCGAGCGCTCGAAGACGCTCGTCGCCCTGGGCGACTGCGCCGTCACGAGCAACGTGCCCGGCATGCGGAACCCGATCCTCGTGCGCGACGTCCTGCTGCGCGCCTACGAGGAGAACGCCGACGGCCCCCGACGCGGGGAGATCCCCACAGAGCAGCTGCCGCGCCTGCTGCCCTACGTGCGCCAGGTGCACGAGATCGTCGCCGTCGACGTGTTCCTGCCCGGGTGCCCGCCGCCGGCCGACGCGATCTTCGCCATGCTGTCCGCGCTCGTCGACGGCCGCACGCCGGACGCCGCCGCCCTGTCGCGGTTCGGGAAGTGAGCGATCCCGCCATGCAGACCATCACCATCGATCCCGTCACCCGCATCGAGGGCCACTCGAAGATCACCATCCAGCTCGACGACCAGGGCCGCGTGAGCGACGCGAAGTTCCACGTCACGCAGTTCCGCGGCTTCGAGAAGCTCTGCGAGGGGCGGCCCTTCTACGAGATGCCGGCGCTGATGGCGCGCATCTGCGGCATCTGCCCCGTGAGCCACCTCATCGCCTCGGCCAAGGCCTGCGACGCGATCCTCGCGGTGCGCATCCCCGAGGCCGCCGCGAACCTGCGCCGCGTGCTCAACCTGGGCCAGATCGTCCAGAGCCACGCGCTCAGCTTCTTCTACCTCTCGGCGCCCGACCTGCTGCTCGGCATGGACGCCGACCCCGCCACCCGCAACGTGGTGGGCCTGTTCGCCGCCGACCCCGAGTTCACGCGCAGCGGCATCCGCCTGCGCCAGTTCGGGCAGCAGGTGATCGAGACGCTGGCCGGCAAGCGCATCCACCCGGCGTGGGTGGTGCCCGGCGGCGTGAACGCGCCGCTGACGGTGGCCGGCCGCGACGCCATCCTCGCCGGCCTGCCCGAGGCCATGCGCACCGCCCAGGACGCGCTGACGCGCACCAAGCGGCTGCTCGAGCAGTTCCGCGAGGAGATCCGCGCCTTCGGCAACTTCCCGTCGATGTTCATGGGGCTCGTCGACAAGAAGGGCCACCTCGAGTTCTACGACGGCAACATGCGCTGGGTGGACGCCGGCGGCCGCATCGTCGTCGACCAGGTGGAGGCCACGCAGTACGGCGAGTACATCGCCGAGGCGGTGGAGCCGTGGTCGTTCCTGAAGTCGCCCTACTACCGCCCGGTGGGCTACCCGGACGGGATCTACCGCGTGGGGCCGCTGGCCCGCCTCAACGTGGCCGACGGCTGCGGCACGCCCATGGCCGACCAGGAGTGGGCCGAGTTCCGCGACCTCGAGCGCGGCGCGGTGCTCAGCTCGTTCCACTACCACTACGCCCGGCTCATCGAGATCGTCTTCTGCCTCGAGAAGATGCAGGAGCTGCTCGACAGCCCCCGCAGCCTCGACCCCAACGTGCGCGCCGTGGCCCAGCCCAACGCCCGCGAGGGCATCGGCGTGGCCGAGGCGCCGCGCGGCACGCTGATGCACCACTACCGCATCAACGACGAGGGCCTCGTCACCTGGGCGAACCTGATCATCGCCACCGGCCACAATCACCTGGCGATGAACCGCGGCGTGCTGCAGGTGGCCAGGCACTTCGTGGACGGCGGGAAGATCACCGACGGCGCGCTGAACCGCGTCGAGGCGGTGATCCGCACCTTCGACCCGTGCCTGAGCTGCTCGACCCACGCCGCCGGGCAGATGCCGCTGCACGTGCAGCTGATCGACGCCTCGGGCGCGGTGGTGGACGAACGGCGCAGGTAGGAAAGATCGGAGTCGGGTCTGTTTTCCCCTCGGCTCACCGGGGAAATGGATCCGACCCCGATTTCCGAGGCGGCCGGACGTAGCCCGGGGTCTTCAGACCCCGGGGGGAGGCATCACGTCCCGATCGAGTTCTCGCCCCAAGCCCCAATGTCTCCCACGCTCCTCATCGGCTTCGGCAACGTCCTGCGGGGTGACGATGGCGTCGGGGTGCGCGTGGCCGAGCGGCTGGCCGAGGAGGTGCCGGGCGACGCCGTGCGCGTGGTGGCCGTGCACCAGTTGCTGCCCGAGCACGTCGAGTTGCTGGCCGCCGCGCGCCGCGTCGTGTTCGTGGACGCGGCCGAGGACGTGCCGCCCGCTGAGCTGGCCGTCGATGCGCTGGCGCCCGCCGACGCGGCGGCCATCACGTTCCATCACCTGACGCCGGCGGTTCTGCTGGCCGCGTGCGCGTCGCTCCACGGACGTGCGCCCGACGCGATCATGGTCCGCATCGGCGTGGTGTCCACCGACACGTCGACGGAGCTGTCGCCAGACCTGGAGCGGCGATTCGAGGAATACAGCGAGAGGGTGCGGGCGCTGCTGTCACCGTAGGGGCCGGACATGTCCGGCCCGTCTCCGGGGTACACGCGGGCATTCCGCAGGGGCGAATCTCCTGGCCTGCGGATTCGCCCTGCCGGCTCCTACGACTCTGGCCGCTCGTACACCACCTGGCCGTCGAAGATCGTGTGGGTCACCACCGCATCGAGCAGCTTGCCGGCCGGCAACTCGAAGACGTCCCGCGACAGCACCACCAGGTCCGCGAGCATGCCCGGCGCGATGCGGCCCTTCCGCTGCTCGTCGAACGACGCGTAGGCCGCGCCGCTCGTGTAGGCCTCGAGCGCGCGCGCCAGCGTGATGCGCTCCTGCGGGTACCAGCCGCCCGGGGGCGTGCCGTCCGGCGTCGTGCGGTTGACGGCCATGTTCAGCCCCAGGCGCGGGTCGAGGCTCACCACGGGCCAGTCGCTGCCGAAGGCGAGGCGCCCGCCCGCCTTCGCGATGCTGGCGTAGGCCCAGCCGCGTGACGCCCGGTCGGGGCCGATGTTGGCCGCCCACACGTCGATCTGGTTCGGGCTGGGGTTCGCGTGGAACGGCTGCATGGACGCGATGACGCCCAGCGTGCCGAAGCGGGGCAGGTCCGCCGGGTCGGTGGTCTCGATGTGCTCGATGCGGTGACGCCGCCCCCGGGCGGGCGCGGGGTTCGCCTTCGCCGCGGCCTCGAAGGCGTCGAGCGCCTGGCGGATCGCGCCGTCGCCGATGGCGTGGATCATCACCTGCCAGCCGCGCGCGTCGAGCATGGCGACCGCGCGCCGCAGCGCCTCGTCGGTGATGTTCGGCGTGCCCGCCGTCTCGGGACGGTTCGCGTAGGGCGCCAGCATCGCCGCCGTGTGCGCCTCGATCACGCCGTCGCCCATCAGCTTCACCGCGCCCGTCTTGAAGAGCGGGTCGTCGGGGTACTTCGCCCGCAGCGCCTCGAGCTCGGCGAGCCGCGTCTCGTCGAGATCGGCCCCGATGGAGATGGCCGAGTAGACGCGCACCTTCAGCACGCGCGCCTTGCGCAGCTCGTCGTACAGCTCGAACTCGTCGGCGCTGCCGCTCGCGTTCTGCACGCTCGTGACGCCGAAGCGGTGCGCCTCCGCGATGGCCGCCCGCAGCGCGCGCCTCCGGTCGTCACGGGTCACCTCGGGCAGGTGGCGCCGCACCAGGTCCTGCGCCGCCTCCTTCAGCACGCCGGTCGGCTCGCCCGTCTTCGGGTCCTTCACGACGATGCCGTTCACCGGGTCCGGCGTCTTCTTCGTGATGCCGGCAAGCGCGAGCGCCTTGCTGTTCACCCAGCTCGTGTGGCCGTCGTAGGCGGTCATCATCGCCGGGCGATCCGGCACGAGCCGGTCCAGCAGCTCGCGCGTCGGCAGGCCGCCCGGGAACGGCTGGTAGTACCACCCGCGGCCCAGCACCCACGGGCGATCGGGGTGCGCCTTGGCGAAGGCGGCGATCGCCTCCTCGATGGCGGGCAGCGTGGTGGCGTCCAGCAGGTTCACGCGGTCCATGCCGAGGCCGCCGCTCACGAAGTGCAGGTGCGCGTCGTTGAAGCCGGGCAGCAGCGTGCCGCCCTCCGCCGTCTCCAGCAGCCCCGGCTTCGCCGCCACCG
>JADHED010001798.1_pt1 | contig 16797 bp, 11 predicted proteins | sample 8952041 | NCBI WGS metagenome assembly JADHED01 (sample SAMN16124423, study PRJNA663239) | bioreactor sludge metagenome | isolation source: sludge (control) | place: India:Bengaluru | collected 2018-09-08
GACGACGGTCACGTCCTCGCCGAGGGGGAGCGGCGCGACCTCGAACGGAACGAACGGCGTCGCCTCTCCCGGCAGCAGCTCGCCGAGAGAAAGCGGACGGGAGAGCGAGAGGGGCGACGGCTCCGGGGCGGTTCGCCCCGGAACGGCGCGGACCGTCGCCGTGACCGTGCGGAAGTCGAGCTCGAGGCCCGAGAGGAGCGAGCCCGAGTCGTTCGTGAGGCGGGCCTCGCCCCGGAGCTGCGCGCCGTCGACGGAGAGGCGCGCCAGCTCGAGGCGGAGCGGGCCCTCCGCCCCGGGGACCCGCAGAAGGTAGGGGCCCGACGCGAGGGGGCTTCCGCTCCCGCCGAGAGCGAGCGCGAAGGCCTGCCCCCCGGGAGAGGCGGCCTCGGACGGAGAGGCCGGGCGGGCAGGGCGGACCTCCGCCGCCCCGAGGGGCGCTGCGGCGACGAGGGCTGCTGCGACGAGCGCGGAGAGGCGGGCCACGCCCCGATGGTAGCCGTCTCCGGCCGTCTCCGTGGGATGATTGGCAGTCTGGCGTGATGACCACTCTCCTCGTCCCAAGGAGCGTTCCCTGATGAAGCAGTTTCCGACGGACCTCGTGCCCGCCTTCCTCCTCGTCTGCGCCGTCGCCGTGGCCATCGTGCCGCGCGGCGCCGCCGCCGACCCGGCCCCTCCCGCCACACGCACCGTCGACGCGAAGGACGTCCTTCACGGCGTGACGGTCCCCGACCCGTACCGGTGGCTCGAGGACGTGAAGGCGCCCGAGGTGCAGGCCTGGATGAAGGCGCAGGACGACCTGACGCGGAAGGAGCTCGCGAAGGTGCCCGAGCGCGCGCGTCTCCTCGCCCGCCTCAAGGAGCTCGCCTACCTCGACTCCGTCTCCGCGCCGACGAAGCGCGGGAGCCGCTTCTTCCTGACCCGCCGCCACGCGACGAAGGAGAAGTCGGTGGTGTCCTGGAAGGAAGGGAAGGCGGGCGAGGAGAAGGTCCTCTTCGACCCGAACGGCTGGTCGAAGGACGGGAGCGTCGGCCTCGGCGACTGGCAGCCGAGCCACGACGGGACGAAGGTCGTCTACCAGCTCAAGGAGAACAACTCCGACGAGGCGACGCTCCGCGTGATCGACGTGGCGACCGGGAAAGTCTCGGAAGTCGACGTCATTCCCGGCGGGAAGTACGCGACCGCGTCGTGGACGCCGGACGGCTCGGGCTTCTACTACACCTGGCTGCCGACCGACCCGATGATCCCCGTCGACGAGCGGCCCGGGCACCAGGAAGTTCGCTTCCACCGCCTCGGCGAGGACTCCGCGAAGGACCGCGTCGTCCGCGGGAAGCTCGGCGACCCGACCGCGTTCCTCGACGCGGAGCTCTCGCGCAACGGGCGCTGGCTCGTCCTCTCGATCCAGTACGGCTGGACCTCGAACGACGTCCTCTACCGCGACCTCGCCGACCCGAAGCAGGCCGACCGGTGGACGCCCCTCGTCGTCGGCACGGAGGCGCAGTGGGGCGTCGAGGTCTTCGGCGACCGCTTCTTCGTGACGACGAACGACGGGGCGCCGCGGAGCCGCGTCTTCGAGGTCGACCCGCTCCGCCCGGCGCGGAAGGAGTGGAAGGAGGTCGTCCCCGAGCGGGAGGACGCCACGCTCGTCTCGGCCTCGGTCCTCGGCGGTCGCCTCGCCCTGAACTACCTCAAGGACGCCTCGTCGCTCCTCGAGGTCCGCGAGCTCGACGGGACGCTCGTCCGCGAGGTGAAGCTCCCCGGCCTCGGGACCGTCGACGGTCCCTTCGGGCTCCCGGAAGAAGACGAGGCGTACTACTCGTTCGAGTCGTACACGACGCCGCGCGAGATCCACGCGACGTCGATGAAGACGGGCGCTCAGGAGCTCTGGTTCCGGCTGAAGGTTCCCGTCGACCCTTCGGGCTTCGAGGTCGAGCAGGTCTTCTTCCCGTCGAAGGACGGCACGCGCCTCTCGATGTTCCTCGTCCACGGCAAGGAGACGAAGAGGGACGGGACGGCCCGGACGATCCTCTACGGCTACGGCGGCTTCCAGGTGAGCGAGACGCCGCACTTCTCCGCGATGCTCTACCCGTGGCTCGAGGAGGGGGGCGTCTGGGCCGCCGTGAACCTCCGCGGTGGCGGCGAGTACGGCGAGGAGTGGCATCGGGCGGGAATGCTGCTCCAGAAGCAGAACACGTTCGACGACTTCCTCGCGGCGGCCCGCTGGCTCTCCGCGGAGAAGGTCACGAGCCCCGACCGCCTCGCGATCTACGGCGGCTCGAACGGCGGCCTCCTCGTCGGCGCCGCGATGACCCAGGAGCCGAAGGCCTTCTCGGCGGTCCTCTGCGCCGTGCCGCTCCTCGATATGGTCCGCTACCACCTCTTCGGCTCGGGCCGCACCTGGATCGGCGAGTACGGATCGGCCGAAGACCCGAAGCAGCTCGCGGCCCTCCACGCCTACTCCCCCTACCACGCCGTGAAGAAGGGGACCGCCTACCCGGCGACGCTCCTCCTCTCGGCCGACAGCGACGACCGGGTCGACCCGATGCACGCCCGCAAGTTCGCCGCGGCCCTCCAGGCCGCGACGACGGGCGGGCCCGTCCTCCTCCGGATCGAGCGGAACGCCGGCCACGGCGGCGCCGACATGGTGAAGTCGGCCGTCGAGTCCCGGGCCGACGAGTACGCCTTCGTCCTCGCGCACACGAAAGGGAAGTGACGCCATGAAGACTCTTCCGATCCTCCTCGCCCTCTCCCTCGCCGCTCCGGCGGGGGCCGCCGCGCCCGCGAAGGCGGCGGCGAAGGACGGGAAAGCCGCGACCGAGAAGCCGAAGGAGCCGTACTCGTCCGAGACGTTCGCGGGGCTCGCGCTCCGCGACCTCGGCCCCGCGCTCACCTCGGGCCGCGTCGGCGACCTCGCCGTCGACCCGGTCCGCAAGGGGACCTACTACGTCGTCGTCGCCTCGGGCGGCGTCTGGAAGACGACGAACTGGGGGACGACGTTCGAGCCGGTCTTCGACTCCGAGGGCTCGTTCTCGATCGGCTGTGTCACGCTCGACCCGACGAACCCGCTGGTCGTCTGGGTCGGCACGGGCGAGAACAACAGCCAGCGGAGCGTCGGTTACGGCGACGGCGTCTACCGCTCTCCGGACGGCGGGAAGACGTGGGAGAACGTGGGGCTGAGGACCTCCGAGCACGTCGGGAAGATCCTCGTCCACCCGAAGGACGGGAAGACCGTCTACGTCGCGGCGCAGGGGCCGCTCTGGGCCGACGGCGGCGACCGGGGCCTCTACAAGACGACGGACGGCGGGAAGACGTGGAAGGCCGTCCTGACCATCTCGCCGAAGACGGGCGTCAGCGACGTCTGGATGGACCCGCGCGACCCGGAGGTCCTCTACGCGACGGCCTACCAGCGGCGGCGCCACGTCTTCACGCTCATCAACGGCGGGCCGGAGAGCGGCATCCACAAGTCGACCGACGGCGGCGCGACCTGGACGAAGCTGACGAACGGCCTCCCGAAGGGGGACGTCGGCCGGATCGGCCTCGCGATCCCGCCCACCGCGCCCGACACGGTCTACGCGCTCGTCGAGGCGCGCGGCAAGGACGGCGGCTTCTACCGCTCGCTCGACGGCGGGATGAGCTGGGAGAAGCGGGGCGAGTACGCGACCGGCTCGGCGCAGTACTACCAGGAGCTCTTTCCCGACCCGCACGATGAGAGCCGCGTCTACTCGATGGACGTCTACATGCAGGTGACCGAGGACGGCGGGAAGACGTGGCGGGACGCCGGCGAGAAGGCGAAGCACGTCGACAACCACGCCCTCTGGATCGACCCGGAGAACCCGGACCACCTCCTCTGCGGCGGCGACGGCGGCATCTACGAGACGTGGGACCGCTGCGAGACGTGGCAGTTCAAGCCGAACCTCCCGGTGACGCAGTTCTACCGGGTCGCCGTCGACGACGCGAAGCCCTTCTACAACGTCTACGGCGGCACGCAGGACAACAACACGCTCGGCGGCCCCTCGGCGACGACGAAGGTGCACGGCGTAGGGAACGAGGACTGGTTCGTCACGCAGGGAGGCGACGGCTTCTTCGCCGCGATCGAGCCGGGGAACCCCGACGTCGTCTACTCCGAGGCGCAGCACGGCGCCCTCGTGCGGTACGACCGGAGGACCGGCCAGCAGGTCGACATCCAGCCGCAGGCGGGCCCCGGAGAGGCGCCGCTCCGCTGGAACTGGGACTCGCCGCTCTTCATCTCGCCCCACGAGCCGACGCGCCTCTGGTTCGCGGCGCAGAGGGTCTTCCGGAGCGAGGACCGCGGCAACAGCTGGAAGGCCGTCAGCCCCGACCTGACGCGCCAGGTCGACCGGAACAGGCTCCCCGTCATGGGGCGCGTCTGGAGCGTCGACGCCGTCGCGAAGAACGCCTCGACGTCCTTCTGGGGGAACATCGTCTCCCTCGCCGAGAGCCCGAAGAGGGAAGACCTCGTCTACGCCGGGACCGACGACGGCCTCGTTCAGGTGACGGAGGACGGCGGAGCGACCTGGCGGAAGGTGGCGACGTTCCCCGGCGTCCCGGAGATGACCTACGTCGCCGACCTCGCGCCGTCGCCGCACGAGGCCGACGTCGTCTACGCCGCGTTCGACAACCACAAGCGGGGCGACTTCAAGCCCTACCTCCTGAAGAGCGCGGACCGCGGGAAGACGTGGGTCTCCGTGGCGGGCGACCTCCCGGCCCGCGGCACCGTCTACACCGTCGCCGAGGACCCGGGCCGGCCCGGCCTCCTCTTCTGCGGCACGGAGTTCGGCCTCTTCTTCTCGCACGACGGCGGAAAGCGCTGGGTGCAGCTGAAGGGCGGGATGCCGGTCATCAACGTCCGCGACCTCGCGTTCCAGGAGCGCGAGGGGGCGCTCGTCGCGGCGACGTTCGGCCGCGGCTTCCGCGTCCTCGACGACCTCACGCCGCTCCGCCTCGCCACCCCCGAGACGCTCGCGAAGGAGGCGGTCCTCTTCCCGGTCCGCGACGCGTGGGCCTACATCCCGCGGGTGCCGTACGGCCTGAAGGGGAAGGCGTTCCTCGGCGAGTCGTACTACGCGGCCGAGAACCCGCCGTTCGGCGCCGTCTTCACGACGTACCTGAAGGACGACCTGAAGGGGAGGAAGAAGGCGCGCCAGGAGGCCGAGAAGGAGAAGGCGAAGAAGGGGGAGGACGTCTTCTACCCGACGTGGGAGGAGCTCCGCGCGGAGGACCGCGAGGAGGAGCCGACGCTCCTCCTGACGGTGACCGACGAGGCGGGGAACGTGGTCCGGCGGCTGACCGCCCCCGCGAAGGCGGGCTTCGCGCGGATCGCGTGGGACCTCCGCTACCCCGCCTCGAACCCGGCCCGCCTCGAGCCGCAGGAGGAGAGCCCGTGGTACCCCGGGCCGCGCGGGCCGATGGTCGCCCCCGGCACGTTCCGCGTCGCCCTCGCGAAGAAGGTCGACGGCGTCGTGACGCCGCTCGGCGAGCCGCAGTCGTTCCGGGTCGTGCCGCTCGGCGCGGCCACGCTCGGAGAGGCCGACCGGGCCGCGGTCCTCGCGTTCTCGAAGAACACCGCCCGCGTCCAGCGGGCGGCGCTCGGGGCCGTCGAGGCCGCGAAGGAGGCGAAGGGGCGCGTCGACCACCTGGAGAAGGCGCTCCTCGACACGCCGGCCGCCCCCGCCGAGCTCTTCGGCGAGGTGCGCCGCCTGAAGCTCGCGCTCGCCGACCTCGACGTCGTCCTGAACGGCGACTCCACCCTCGGGAAGCGGAACGAGCCGGCCCTCCCGGGTCTCGTCGACCGCGTGCAGACCGTCGTCTACGGCCACTGGTCGACGACGGCGGCGCCGACGGCGACCCAGGAGAAGGAGGTCGAGACGGCCGCGGCCGGGATCGGAACGGCCCTCGAGACGCTCCGGTCGATCGACCGCGACCTCGACGCCCTCGAGGCGAAGGCGGAGGCGCTCGGCGCCCCGTGGACGCCGGGGAGGATCCCGAAGCTGTGGTGACCTGATGACCGGCGGGGCGCGTGGAGGGCTTCCTCTACGCGCCCCGCAGGCGTCGACCGAGCTTCCGGAAGACGCCCGTCCAGAGCTCCGCCTCCCGCCCGGTCGGCCGGGCGCGCAGGAGCGGCGCGAGGAGCTCGAGGAGGACAGCGTCGTCCTCGCGGCCCAGGAACCCCGAGGTGCGGAGCGCGGCGGCGAGCTCCTCCCGGAGCCGACGGTGCGCCGTCGCGGAAGCCGCACCCGCCTCCCGTCCCGTCGGGCGGCCGACCTCCGCGCCGTTTCGCGAGGACCGCCCGCCTGCGAGGAGCGCAAGCGCCGCCGCGACGGCCTGCGCGAGGTTCAGGACCGGGAAGCCGGGCCGCGTCGGAAGCGCGAGCCGCCCCTGCGTCCGCCTCATCTCTTCCGTCGTCAGCCCCGAGCGCTCGGGGCCGAACGCGAGGACGAGGCGCCCGCTGCCGGCCGCCCGGCGGGCGGCCGCCCAGCTCCAGGCGGGCGGAAGGCCGCGGGCGCTCCGGCCGCGGAGCGAGGTGAGCGCGAGGACGGCATCGGCTCCGTCCTCGGCCTCCTCCCACGAGGCCGGGCGCGGTGCGGCGTCGAGGAGGTCTTCCGCGCCCGACGCAAAGGCCCGGGCGTCCTCGTGCGCGGCGTCGGCCCGCGGGTCGAGGAGGAGGAGGTCCGAGCCGAACGCCTTGCAGGCGCGGGCCGCCGAGCCGAGGTTCCCGGGGCTGTGGGTGCGGACGAGGAGGACGTCGACGCTCACAGCCGGATCATCTTCCAAAGCGGCGCCGGTCTCGTCCAGAATGCCCGCGTGGCGAAACAACGCAGCGACGAGGAACAGAAGGCCGTCGAGACGAACCTCCGGGCACTGGCGCACCGCCTGCAACGTCTCCGCGACGAGGCGGCGATGCAGGCGCTCCGGGGCGAGACCGACCCGGGCGTCGAGAAGGGGCTCGACATGGCCCTGCGGGAGCTGAACGGCCTCCTCCCGCGCCGGAAGCGGGTGCGCTGAGAGTGACGATGCGCGGCGGGATGCCTCCGGCCCGCGCCGCCGCGATCGTGACCGTCCTGCTCCTCGCGACGGCCTTCATCGGACGTTCCGTCGTTTCGTGGGACGCGGCAGAAGCGATCTCCGACACTCTCGGCTTCCTCGTACAGGGTCGATTCGAGGCGGCGAAGCTCCCTTCCGCCGAGCTCGGCCCGGAGAGCGCTTTCGCCTTCCGCTCGCACTACGGCCTTTTCCCATCGCTCCTCCTTCTCCCCTTCACCGCGGTCCCCTGGGCGCTCCGGAGCGTCCTCGGCCCGCTGGGTCTCGACGCCGGGATCGCGCTCGCATGGACGACGGGGACCCTGCTGGCCGTGGCTGCGTTCCAGCGGCTCGCCCGGGTCCTGGCCCCCGCCGCCTCCCCGTGGTGGACGCCCGCATTCCTCGCGTCGACCTTTCTCTGGGCCTATGCGGCAGATTCGTTCTTCGAGACGTTCGCGGCGGCAGGGCTCGCCTTCGCCACGGCCGAGATCCTCGAAGGAGAGTGGCGGTCGGGTGTCCGGCCGGCGATCCTCGCCGGGACGGCGTTCTCCGGGGCCGCGCTCCTGAAGCCCGTCCTCTGGATCCTCGTGCCGGCGTTCGCCCTGGGGGCGGTCCTCGCGTGGCGCGGACGGGAAGGTGTCCTCCGCCGGACCGTTCTCTTCAGCCTCCTTCTCGCCTCGGGGATCGCCGTCGGCTGGACTGCGAGCGCCCTCCGGTTCGGCGGTGGAGCGAACTTCGGCTACGGCGATGAGGCGCTCCGGTTCACGACGCCGCTCCTGGAGGGGCTCTACGGACTTCTGCTCTCTCCGGGCCGCGGACTGCTGTTCTTCGCGCCCCTCGCCTTCGTCGGAGGCGTCCGACTCTTCCTCCGCGGAGTCCCGCCGGCCGTGAGGGTGCTCTGTGGCGCGGCGCCGCTCCTTCTCCTTCTGACAGTCGCCCGGTTCGAAGGCTGGCACGGGGGATCGGCCTGGGGGCCGCGCCACGCTCTTCCGGTGCTGCCGCTCCTGGCGGCGCCCGCGCTCCTGGCGCGACGAAGCACCTTCCTGCCGGCCGTGGCGGCCGGGGTCGGCGTGAACGCGCTGGGAGTTCTCGTGGCGGCCGGAGCGTGGATGTCCTGGGTGGAGCTCTGGAAGCCGCCTGAAGGAGCAGGTTGGCCCACGTCGGGCCCCGAGATCGTGTCGGTCGTGCCGTCGCTCTCGCCAATCCGGGGCCATGCGTTCCTGCTCGCTCACTCTCTCGGTCTGCCGCTCTCCTCGCCGGCCTCGCGGGTCGGAGCGGCGGAACGCGTGCCTGCCCCCGGCGCCGCGCAGTTCGCCTCGCCCGCCTTCCTCCGAGCCCTCCTCGGTCTCCCTCCGATGTATCCCATGGTCCCTTCGCTCCTCCATCGGATCGGTGCGGCCTATGCCCTTCGCGGAGATCTCGCGTCGGCTGCTCCGTTCCTGCGCGAGGCCCTTGCTCTCGCGCCGGACCGTCCTGGGCTCCGGGAGCTCCTGAGCGAGGTGGAGACGAGGACGGGTCCTGCGGCGCACTGAGAGTGCGGCCGTCCTCGGACGGACGGGTGAAGCGGACCCGGACGGGGCGCCTCGAGCCGAGCCGCCGGGAAGTGAGCTGGCGCGCCTCGGATAGACTGCTGGGCGGGACGACGGGATGACGAGCGAGTCGACAGGCAAGACCGACGAAGCGGCGCGCGGCGCCTCCCCTCACGCCGGCGGGGCGGATGAGCTCGTCCCGCTCGACCCGGACCACCCGGGCTTCAAGGACCCGGTCTACCGGGCACGGCGGAACGCGATCGCGAAGCTCGCGCTCGAGTACCGCGAGGGCCAGCCGCTGCCGGACGTGGAGTACACCGAGGACGAGCAGGCCGTCTGGCGGACGGTCTGGGAGCACCTCGCGCCGCTGCACGAGCGCTTCGCCTGCCGCGAGTGGATGGAGAGCTCGAGGGCCCTCGCGCTCGACCGGACGCGCGTGCCGCAGCTCGCCGAGGTGAACGAGGCGCTGAAGAGGGGGGCGGGCTTCCGAATGCTTCCCGTGGCCGGCCTCGTCCAGGGACGGACGTTCCTCGGGATGATGGGGAAGGGGGTCTTCCTCTCGACGCAGTACATGCGGCACCACTCCGTGCCGCTCTACACGCCCGAGCCCGACGTCGTCCACGAGCTCGTCGGCCACGCGGCGAGCCTCTTCCACCCCGGCATCGTGACGCTCTCGCGGCGCTTCGGCGAGGCGGCGTGGCGCGTCGACGACGCGGCGCTGAAGCGGCTCGAGTACCTCTACTGGTACACGCTCGAGTTCGGCCTCGTCGAGGAGGACGGGAAGCGGAAGGCGGTGGGCGCCGGGCTCCTCTCGTCGTTCGGCGAGCTCGGGTCGTTCGAGTCGAACGCCGAGATCCGGCCGCTCGACTGCGACGCGGCGGCCGCGGTCCCGTACGACCCGACGCGGTACCAGGAGCTCCTCTTCGTCTCGCCCTCCTTCGACCGGATGGTCGAGGACGTCTCGGCCTGGCTCGAGAGGCAGTGAGGGGCCCTTGGCGCGGATCTACGACCTCTCTCCGCCGCTGTCGCCGCGGATCGCGGTCTGGCCGGGCGACGTGCCGTTCTCGCGGGAGGTGACGACCCCTCCCGACGGGACGACCTTCTCGTCGGTCCGGACGACGCTGCACCTCGGCGCGCACGCCGACGCGCCGCTCCACATGGTGGCCGGGGCGCCCGCGATCGACGAGGTCCCGCTCGAGACGTGGATCGGGCCGTGCCAGGTCGTCGAGGCGCGGGTCGCTCCCCGGGGGCGCGTGCGCCTCGAGGACCTCGCGGAGCCTCCGTCCGCGCCGCGGCTCCTCCTGAAGACCGGGACCTTCGGGAGCCGGGAGCGGTTCGACGATTCCTTCGCGGGGCTCGACCCGTCGCTCGCCTCGGAGCTCGCGGCGCGCGGTGTCGTCCTCGTCGGGATCGACACCCCCTCCGTCGACCCGTACGACGACCACGCCTACGCGGCGCACCGGGCGCTCGTCCTCGCGGGGGTCGCGTGGCTCGAGGGGCTCGTCCTCGCCCACGTCCCGGCGGGCCTCTACGAGCTCTCGGCGCTGCCGCTCCGGATCGAGGGAGGAGACGGCTCTCCGGTTCGCGCGGTCCTCGTTTCGCCCTGACGGGGCGCGGCGGCCCGCCGCTCGGCGTAAAAGCTGCGAAAATAGGAAGTTCGACATGCGAGACGCCGAGCGGCTGAAGAGGCAGATGCTCCGCGACGCCGTGCGGGAGAACCTCGACACCATCGAGGGCCGGCCGCCGGCGCGCTTTCGCCCGGGAGGGCGGTGGGCCCGCAGGGCCGTGCGCGGAGCGGCCCTGGTCGCGATCCCGCTCGCGCTCTTCGCGTCGATCAACGCCTTCTCCGGCGGGGGCGTCTCCCCGACGGAGGTCGTCGTGGTGCCGCAGCGGACGGTCGCCCCGTCGCCGGAGCCGGGGCTCGAGACGCTCGCCTGGCCCGCACCGAAGTCGATCGACCCGACGCTCTTCCACCTCGACGTGAGGACGATCGTCCTCGACGCCGGACACGGTGGCGTCGATCCCGGGGCGCTGACGGCCGACGGCCTCGCCGAGAAGGACGTCACGTTGGACGTCGCCCGGAGGGTGCGGGAGAAGCTCCGTGGCGGCCTTTTTCGCGTCGTGATGACCCGGGAGGGAGACGAGACGATCTCCCTGCGCGAGCGTTCGCGAAGGGCGCGGGACGCCGGCGGAGACGTCCTCGTCTCCATCCACGTCAACTCGATCCCGAGGCCCGACCGCCGCGGCGTCGAGACCTACTACCTCGGCCCGACGGACGACCCGGCGATTCGCCGGCTCGCGAGCGCCGAGAACTACTCCTCGGGCTATTCTCTGTCGGACTTCAGGGGGCTTCTCGAGGAGGTCTACGTGGGCGTTCGCCAGTCGGAGTCGAGGAGGCTCGCCGAGTCGGTCCAGGCCGAGCTCGTCGCCTCGACGCGAAGGCTGGCGCCGGAGGCCGGCGACCGGGGGGTGAAGAGCGCCCCGTTCGTCGTCCTGATCGCCTCCGAGATGCCGGGGATCCTGGCGGAGGTCTCGAGCGTCTCTCACGCGGAGGACGCGCGTCTCCTCCGCGACGAGGCCTACCGGGAGGCGATCGCCGAAGCGCTCGCGCGGGGCGTGCGCGCCTACGCCGACGCGCGCAACCTCGCGGATGCGGGAAGGAGCGGGAACGGATGAGCGGCAAGAAGGACGTCCTCCACGTCGGGATCGACCTCGGCACCTCGCGCAGCGCGATCGCGGCCTCGAACGGCGAGCGGCACGTCGTGGAGAGCTGGGTCGGATGGCCCGTGGACATGGTCGCCCGGAAGGTCGTGAAGAAGCCGGTCGTCTTCGGGCACGAGGCGCTCGAGAACCGGCCGATGCTCGACCTCCACCGCCCCCTCGAGAGGGGACTCATCAAGGAGGGCTCCCCGAAGGCCGAGGCGGCCGTGAGGGAGCTCCTCGCGCACCTGATCGAGAAGGCCGGCGGCGCCGGCAAGACGGTCCAGGCCGTCGTCGGCGTCCCCGCCGAGGCGATGCGCGTCTCGCGGCAGCACCTGCGGAACGCCGTGAAGGGAGTCGCCGACGCGCTCCTCCTCGTCTCGGAGCCGTTCGCCGTCGCCTATGGCATGGACGCCCTCCTCCACACGATGATCATCGACATCGGCGCCGGGACGAGCGACTTCTGCGTCATGAACGGCCGCTACCCGACCGACGACGACCAGCGGACGCTCACCTACGCGGGCGACACCGTCGACGAGCAGCTGGGTCTCCAGGTCCGGGCGCGCCACCCGGACGCGAACTTCTCGATCCACATGGTCCGGGAGTGGAAGGAGAAGAACAGCTTCGTCGGCGAGCCGAAGGGGCCCGTCTTCGTCGAGGCCCCGGTCCGCGGGAAGCCGACGCGCCTCGAGATCACGGCGGAGATGAGGAAGGCGTGCGAGAGCCTCGTCGGGCCCCTGGCCGAGACGATGCTCGACCTCCTGTCCCGCGTCGAGCCCGAGTACCAGCAGAGGGTGCGCGACAACGTCGTCCTCGCGGGGGGCGGGTCGCAGATCCCCGGCCTCGCGGCGGCGCTCGAGCGGGCGCTCGACGACGTGGGCGGGGGAAAGGTGAGGCCCGTGGAAGACCCGGTCTTCGCCGGCGCGAGCGGCTCGCTGTCGATCGCCGCCGACGCGCCCGAAGGTGACTGGGAGCGTCTCGCGGGATGAGCGGCGAGGACCTCACCGCCTCGCGCGTCCGGAGGATGCTCCCGTCGGTCTCGGAGGTCCTCCGGGAGCTGACGGCCCGCGCGCCGATCGAGCCCGACGTCGCCTTCCGAGCGGCCCGGGACGTCTGCGCCGAGGAGCTGAAGCGGATTCGCGACGCAGGCGGCGAGAGCGTCGCCATCGAGCTCCTCGTGGAGCGGGCGCTCGCGCGCGTCGCGGGCGTCCCTCCGCCTCTCGTGGTCGCCGCGGCCCCGCCGCCGTTCCAGGCGGAGGAGCCCGTCGAGCCGGGGCCCCTTCCGGCGGACGCGAACGCGGCGGACGATCCGTTCTCCGAGACGACGGGTGCCCTGGACCTTCGCTGGGACCGCGAGGCGCGCGAGCCGCTCGGGACGCCGGCCGCCGTCGTACCGGCCGAGGAGGAGCCCCCGCCCCCGGTCGAGAACGTTCCCGAGCCCTCGACGTTCGCAGAGACCGACGAACCACGGGCGGACGTGCCGCCGTCCCCTGCGGAGCAGGAATCGCTCCCGGCCGAGGAGGGGGGAGGCTTCGTCTTCGCCCTGCCGGAGGAAGAACCGGCTCCGGTGCCGCCTTCGCCGGCGGCCGGGATGTCGGAGGAGTTCGGGGACGAAACGCTGACCCGCCTCTCGCGAGAGGCCGAGGCGATCGACCTGCGCTCGGTCTTCGCCGGCGAAGGCGTCTCCTCCGAGACGTCGGCGCCCGCGGAAGGGACGCTGGATACCCGGGGAGAGGCGTCGGGCGTCGAGCCGATCGAGGAAGCGCCGGGCGGGTCCGAGCCTCCCCCGCCGTTCGAGGACGACGAGGACACCGTCCTGACGATCCCGCGAGGCGGGCGCCGCCGCGCGAAGGGCGAGGAGGGGCCGCGGTGGGGGCGCCTCGCCGGGATCGCGGCTTCTCTTGCGCTCCTCGCGGCGCTCGGCTACCTCCTCGTCGGCCTCTGGATCGACCGGGGAGCGGAGTCCGGCCGGGTCGCGGCGAGCCGGCGAACGCCGGCAGAGGCCGTGCCCGCCGCCGTGCCTTCGGCCGAGGCCGAGACCCCCGCAGCTCCCGACCAGGGTGTGCAACCCGAAGCCGCGGCGGCGGAACCCTCCACGGCAATCGCTTCTCCGCCGGACGAGGCCGAGGCAACCCCGGTCGCCACGCCCGTGCCGCCGCCCCCCACGGCGCCGGCGCCTGCCGCCGCGGCGGGCGTGCCCGCTCCGTCGGCGCCGGCGCCCGTCCCCGTCGCTACCGTTCCTCCCGCTCCGGTCCGGCAGAGCCGCGACGGCCTGGTCGTCACCCGCGACCGGACCGGACGCCCCGAGATCTTCTCGATCCATTTCACGTCCTACCGGGACCGGGCCGCCGCCGAGCGCGACCTGAAGCGGATCGCAGGGCTCGCCGGACGCGAAGGCTACGTCGCGGAGGTCGACCTCGGCGAGAAGGGCGTCTGGTATCGGGTCCTGGTCGGGGAGTTCCCGACCGCGGAGGAGGCCAAGGCCGTCCGCGCCGAGCTCGCGGCGAAGGGGACGCGCGACATGGGATGGGTCTACCGGGTCGTCGGACCCTGAATCCGGACGCGACCCCTCGCGCTCAAGGGTTCGTCTGCCAGAGCTCGAGGGAAACCGGGAGGACGCGGGAGTCGAGCCGGACGAGGCCGACGACCGCCTCGGCCACGTCCTCGGGCCGGATCGCCGTCGTCGGGCTCTTCAGAAAGCCTCCCCGAAGCGCCATGTCGGTGGCGACGGTCGAGGGCATGATGCAGGTGACGCGCACGTCGCTCCCCCGGGCGTCCTGGAGCATCGCCTGCGAGAGTCCGGCCAGGCCGAACTTCGAGGCGCAGTAGGCCGCGCCCCCGGCGAAGCCGCGCAGCGCCGCGGTCGAGGCGACGTTGACGACGTGGCCGCGGCGGCGGTTCTTCATGCCGGGCAGGACGGCGCGGGCCATCAGGAACGGCCCGCGCAGGTTGACGGCGAGCGTGTGGTCGAAGACGAGGGCATCGATCCGGTCGACCGGCCCGTGGGCGTAGACGCCGGCGTTGTTGACGAGGACGTCGACCGGGCCGAGCTGCTGCTCGGCCGCGGCGACGCAGCGGGCGACGCCCCCTTCGTCGGAGACGTCGCCGGGGAGGACGGCGCAACGCGCACCGAGCGCGCTCGCGTCCTTCTCGACGGCCGCGAGGTGCGACGCCGTCAGGCCCATGAGGCCGACGCGGGCTCCTTCGCGGGCGAAGGCGAGAGCGATGGCCCGGCCGATCCCGCGGCCGGCGCCGGTGACGAGGACGACCGAATCCCTGAGCTCCATGGAGGGCCTCCGACGCCGATCTTATCCGGACCGTACGCCCGCCTCCGCGCCCGCCGTTGCCCCTTCTCCCCGGATGGGAGATGCTGGACCGGATGGTCCGGCGAACGTGCGTTCTGGCGGCGGCCCTCCTCTGGGCCGTCCTCGTGCCGGGCCCCGCGGCCGGCCGGGAGCTCGGCGCCATCCGGGTCGAGCGCCTGCCGGCGACCCTCGCCGGGACCTGGGAGTTCGCGCTCGAAGATCCGCCCGGCGGCATCGCGGACCTCGACGCCCTCTCGTTTCGGCCGATCGCCGTGCCCGGGACCTGGCAGTCCGCGGGCTTCCCGGGGCACGGAACGGGGTGGTATCGGGTCACGATCGACCTCGACCCCTCGCTGTCGATCGTCCCGCTCGCGTTCGCCTGCTCGCAGATCCGCGACGTGGACGAGGTCTACCTCGACGGACAGCCGATCGGGCGGACCGGAGGGTTCCCCCCGAGCTACGACAAGGGGACGGTCGTGGAGCGGATCTACGAGCTCCCCCCGTCGCGCTCGTCGGTCCCGGGCCTCCACGTCCTGGCCGTCCGCGTCCACAACGCCGGTCCGCGCGGGGGAGGGATCACCGGCACCCCGCAGCTCGACGCCGTGTCGGCCGCGCTCCATCGACGCTCGATGCACGAGGCGCCCCGGGCGCTCCTGGCGACGGCGTTCGCCGCGCTCGGGCTCTTCTCGCTCTTCTTCTTCCTCCGCGACCGGGGGCAGTCGGACTTCCTTTTCTTCTTCCTGACGACGAGCGCCACGGCCGTCTTCATCGTCTCCTGGCTCTCGGTGTGGGCGGTCTTCGGCCTGCCGCTCACGTTCCTCTTCCGCGTCGGGCACGCGGGCGTCTTCGTCCTGCCGGCCCTCGCGTGGGTCCTCTTCCTGAAGTTCTTCGAGCGGCCGATCGGCCGGCTCCACCGCGTCGTCCTGGCGGCGCAGGCGGTCGGGGCCGTGGCGTGCCTCTTCTGGCCGAGGCCGGACGACATCTACTACACGTTCCCTTTCGGCTGTTTCCTCGGTGCCGCCGCCGCGGCCGACGTCCTCGCTCATCTCGGGACGGCGGCGCGGCGGAGAGTCCGGCACGCGCGGACTCTTCTCGTCGCGGCGCTCGTGGCGGTCCTGGCGGCGGCGTTCGACTCCGCCGGCCTCCTCGCGTTCGGCATCGGGGCCTCGGTCGACGTCGCCCTCTCGGGACCCGCCTTCTTCGTCCTGATGAGCGTCCTCCTCGCGGCGCTCGCCGACCGGCTCGCGCGCCTGCGGCTCGCGGCCTCGACCGACCCGCTCACGTCCCTCGCGAACCGGGCGGTCCTCTTCGACCGGATCGGGCTCGAGATCGCCCGCGCTCGGAGGAGCGCCCACCCGGTGGCGCTGGCGATCCTCGACCTCGACGGGTTCAAGGGGTTCAACGACCGTTACGGCCACGTGGCCGGGGACCGGCTGCTCGTCGCGGCCGCCGACGCGATCACGCGGGCGATCCGGGACACCGACCTGGCGGCCCGCTTCGGCGGAGACGAGTTCGTCGTCCTCCTGCCGGAGGCCGACGCGACGAGGGCCGTCGCCTGCCTCGAGAGGATCCGGAGCGGCATCGGCCGGGCGAGGATCTCCGGAGCCCGCGACGGGACGACCGTCTCCGCCGGCGTCGCCGTCTTCGACCCGAACGTCCGGGCGAGCGTCTCGGTGTCGGCGTGGCTGCGTCAGGCGGACGCGGCGCTCTACGCCGCCAAGGCCGCGGGCCGGGACCGCGTCCTCGTCGCGTACGGCGCTCCGCCCGCGGGAGCCTCCGGGGACCGCATGCCGAGCGACGACGCGTCGATCCGCCGCATCCCGGGCTCGTCGCCGTGACCGGGGCCTCCGCGTCGCGGGGCGCGGCGGGAACGGAGCCGCCTCGCGCGTGGCGCGTCTTCCCGGGGAGCGGCGCGCTCCTCGGGCTCCTCCCCCGGGGACGCCCGCTCCGTCACTCGTAGCGAAGCGCCTCGATCGGGTCGATCGAGGCGGCGCGGAGCGCCGGGTAGAAGCCGGAGAGGAGGCCGACGGCGCCGGAGACGCCCGTCGACAGGAGGAAGGACCAGAGCGTCACGACGGTGGGCCAGCCCGCGGAGACGGCGACGACTTTCGCGATGAGGACGCCGAGGACGACTCCGAGGAGCCCCCCGAGCGCGCTCAACGCGAACGCCTCGACGACGAACTGGACGAGGACGTCCTTCCGCCGCGCGCCGATCGCGCGGCGGATGC
>JADHED010001800.1_pt1 | contig 16790 bp, 16 predicted proteins | sample 8952041 | NCBI WGS metagenome assembly JADHED01 (sample SAMN16124423, study PRJNA663239) | bioreactor sludge metagenome | isolation source: sludge (control) | place: India:Bengaluru | collected 2018-09-08
GGCGGCATGGGCCGGTCTGATGCGCTGTGTTCCTTGGGTGGCGAGGTGTCCTTTTTGGGTTTCTTCGCCATCTTGTTGCTGCGCTGTTCGCCTTTGGCCATGGGGCCTCCTTGAAAGGTCTCGGGATGGGACCGTACAAGCATGGTACGTCACAACGTGCGTCGTTGGCGGTCACCACGCGGCTACATTCCCGCGCCTTGGGGCGCCTGTAGGGGCGCCGCGCCGCTGCGCGCCCTCAGAGCCAGCCGCTGGTCATGCGCCAGTGCCAGCGCGTTCAGCACGGCAAGGCCCAGCCCCAGCGCGCAGGTGGCGCCCCAGCCGCCCCACAGCCAGGCCACCGACCCCATGGCCGAGCCCGTCGCTGCACCCACAAAGTAGCTGGTCATGTACACCGCGTTCAGCCGCGCGCGGGCCGTGGGGTCCAGGCGGTAGATCACGTTCTGGTTGCTGATGTGCACGCCCTGCAGCGCCAGGTCGGCCACCAGCATGCCCACCACAAACCACGCCAGGCTGCTCGCGCCCAGCCACAACGCCACCCAGCCCAGCAGCAACAAGCCCACCGACAGGGTCGTGGCGACCTGTGCCTGCCCCCGGTCTGCCATGCGCCCGGCCACACTGGCCATCAGCGCACCCGCCACGCCCGCCAGCCCCACCAGCCCGATGCCTGCATCGCCCAGGCGGTGCGCCGGCCCCGCCAGCAGCAGCGCCATGGTGGAGAACAACACACTCACCGAGGCAAACGACAGCGCACCCAGCAATGCCCGGCTGCACACCCTCTTGCCCTCTGGGCTTCGCGAGGCCTTTTCCGACGTGTTTGACACTCCGATTTTCGTTGCGCAAACCTCGATCCAAATGGCCGCTCCTGGCCGTCAACAGCCTTTCTCCCCCTACCACCGCACCGGCCCTGCCTCGTCCGTCCAGAATATCCAACGCCGCGTCTCCAAGTACGGCGACGTGCCAATCGAATACGGGTCCATGCCCGTCTCGCGGCGCTCCAGCCGCACCAGGTAGCCGCCGTAGCTGGCCGCCCACAGCGTTGCGCCATCGGGCGATACGTCGATGGCGCTGATCGTGCTGCCGATATGGTGGCGCCACAAGGCTTGCCCTTCGTCGCTGTAGGCGTGGAGGTAGCCGTCGGCGTCGCCCAGGATCACTAGGCCGGGCAAGGTGGCGGACGCGTACACACGGCAGTGTTCGTCCAGTGGCGGGGTGTGTTCATCCGTGTCCGCCGCTTCTTGCGATGCAACGCCGATCGGAATCGAACGCGTAGCGCCCCAGTACAGGTGACACGAATTGGCAAACAGGCGTGTGCCGTCGTGCGAGAACACGGCGTGGTGGGGGTAGGACGACAGGGGCTCATGTTCTGCCACCAAAGCGCCGTGCGTATCCAGCACGATGTGTTGGCTGTCCTGGTCGCCGACTGCGATATGGCGCTCGTCGGTTGAGAGGGCCATGTGCAGCATGTCCAGCGCCAGCACCTTGACGGTCTCTCCTTCGACCTCTTCGTCCATCTGGTTCTTGGGCCAGGTATAGGGGCCGTCTTCGTCAAACGTCTGTAGGTGCAGGCGTTGAATGGTGCTCTCAGCGCCTGGCGCCGTGCAGGTCAGCAAATAGACCCCCGTGGGGTTGCGCAGTAGCACGCGCAGGCCATCGTTGAACGGGATGATGTCATCGCAGCACTGACCCAGCGGGCCGGCCGACACCTGCACCTGCGGCGGCAGGCCTTCGTTGCCGCGCGGCAGTGTGAACCGCGCAATCACCGGGCCATTCCATCCCCGGTGGGTGGTAATGTGCTGGCCGTCGCTTTGGGCAAAACACTGACGCTCGGGCGAGCGGCCCACGCCACGGATGCCGGGCAGCAGTGCGTGCTCGGTGCCTTGCAGTACCACCCAGTGAGCGTCGTCGTCATGGGCCGCGCCGATGCGCGCGACCACGCGGTCATCCTCCAGTACCCAGACGGGGCCGATGAATTGCCCGGCTTTGGCAGCGCGATTCACGTACGCGTCCGGGGCAAAGGCAAAGCGTTGGCGAAAGCGCGTGGCAAGCTCTTCGTCGGCCCAGCGGCTCACCACGCGTGCGAGTTGCAGCACGGTGGGCGCGTCGGCCTTGCGCGGGTCTTCGGGCAATGCGTCATCGTCCTCTGCTTGTTCTTCGTCTCCTCCAAGGGCTGCGGAGGCGTCGGCAGGGTCAGGAGCCGCAGTATTGGCATCGCGGGCCAGCTGGCTCGCGCGGATGGCCGCCACGTAGGCTTGCCCATCGGCCTGCCACTGCTCCGACAGGGTCATGAGTTCGACAGGAAACACGGCCGCATCGGGCCGGTCGGGCGGCAAGGGTGGGGTGGCCAGCAGTTGCACGGCAGCTTCGATGCGGCGGGCCTCGGCCTGCTGGGCCTGCGCCTCTTCGTGCCGTGCGCGGATACGGGCCTGCACCACGCCGAGAAAGCGCAGCAGGCGGGCAATGTGGTCGGCGGCGCAGCGGGGCAGGGGGGCGCGGCTGTCGCTCTGGCGCTGGGTGTAGCTGAACTCGACCGCGGCAGGCCCTTCGCGCGCCTCGTCCACATCGATCTGGTAGGCGCTGTGGGCGTTGTCTTCGTCGTCGCCTGGTGCATCGTCACCGTTGCGCCAGCTGTACTTGAGCGCACGGCCCCAGGGTTCGCCATCGTGCATGCAGGGCTGGCGCGCGCCCACCCAGACCTCTCCCTCCCAGTAGCCGTTGCGGTCGCTGTCCCACCAGTCGTTGTACTGCTCGGTGAACACGGGCAGGCTGGTGAAGGCCTCGATGTGCTCGGCCGTCATGGTGGCTTGCAGGCGCTGGTAAAGGGGGTAACGCGCACGGTGCTGGCCCACGGCCTTGCGCACATAGTCCAGCACCCCGCGCCAGGCGTGTTCGCAGGCCTTCCAGGCGTCGGGGTCGTGGCCGGGCTCGGTGGGGGGCGCCAGCACCTGCCAGTCGCCAGGCTCTCCCTGCGTGTAGCGGCGGTACAGCAGCGTGCGCTGGGCGACCGTGGGGGCCGCGTGGCGCCACAGCTTGGTGGCCACGCGCTCCAGCCAGTTGCGGGGCGCGGGCACCTGCTCCACCGACAGGTAGAAATCCCAGGTCTTCCAGACGGTGATGAACACGTTGTCGTCGCGCGCATCGCCCTCGTCGTCCACATGCCGCTGGCAGAGCGAAAAATCGGTCTGCTGAAACCAGCCGTAGGCCTTGTGCTCCTTGTGCGCAATCACCGGCGTGCGCACCACGGCCAGGATGTTGTCGATGCTGATGGCATCATCCGCGCACAGCTCGTGGGCCACAGGCTGGTCGGCGTGTATGTCAGCATTGCTACGCACTGCGCTGTGGCCCGCCCGCACGGCGGCAAGCACTTGGCGGCGGTTGATCATCGCGGCCAGGCCGTCTTCGCCAGCATCCACGCCCTCGTGGAACTCGGGGGCGAACACGGCGCCCACGATCTCGGCCGAGAACTCCGCACGGTTGGGCACACTGCGCACCTCGTCCAGCAAAAACTCCACCTGTTCGGGGCCTGTGATGTCCACGTGGTATTCGTCGGTGAACAGCGCCACCCGGGCCTGCAGCCCCCCGCGCACACGTAGATCGCCGTGGTTGTAGTGGCCCCACAGTAGCTCGTTCACCTGCAGCGCGCCCTGCAAGTACACCAGCTGCCCGCCCACCACGGCGTTGTGCAGATGCGTGTTGCCGGTGACGATGAGGTGGGTGGTTCCGTCGGTGTCCGCGCTGGTCAAAGCGCCGTCAATGCGCAGGTCTCCGTCCACCAGAATCAAAAACGGTACACGGGGCACCGAGGCTCCACCAGGGCCGTCTGGAACGTCATGCAACCACTGGCGCAGTGGGCTACCTGGGGCCAGGGGGGCGTCGAGGTGCAGCGCAGGCCAGTGCGCATCGCCCGTGATCCACAAGGTGGTTTCGTCCGCCAGCGCGTCGGGTTCTTCCGCCAGGCGCTGGGCGATCCAGCAGTCGGCAGGAAGGCGGTGGGCCACGTCGGCCAGCGGGCAAAGTCGGACAGTGGTCATGGGGCGGGGCGCGGAAGGGACCGGAGCAGGGCACGTGAGGGGCTCAACCGGCGGGCATCGTACACCGCACCCTGCAGCGATCCGGCTTTGCGCCGACAATGATGTGTCATCTTATTAATTCACCGCCATGACGCAGAACCCCCCCGTTTTTGAAGTCCTCCCCCGCGACCTCTCCGCCTACCGCCAGGGCAATGTGGGCATCGACTACGTGCACCGCTTTGGGTCGGGCAAGCCTGGCCCGCATGTGCTCATCAACGCCCTCACGCACGGTAACGAAATCTGCGGCATGGTGGCCGCCACGCACCTGCTGGACACGGGCGTTCGCCCCCTCATCGGCACGCTGACCATCAGCTTTGCCAACGTCGCGGCTTACGAGTCGTTTGACCAGAGCCGCCCGTTCGAGAGCCGCCAGCTGGTGCACAACCTCAACCGCATCTGGTCGGCTGCCGAGCTGGACGGCACGGCGGACAGCCCCGAGCTGCAGCGCGCCCGCGTCCTGCGCCCGGTGGTGGCTGCGGCCGATCACATCCTCGACATCCACTCCACCAGCCAGGACGTACAGCCGTTCTGGGTGTACCCGGCCTACCCGCGCAATGCGGAGGCGGCGCTGGCCATCGGCCGCCCGCCGGTGCACCTGGTGATGCCCAGCGGCCTGGGCTCGGGCACGCCACTCATCCAGCACGGCCGCCACGGGCAGGCCGACGGGGGCGGTGTGGCGGTGGTGGTGGAATGCGGCCAGCACTTCCGCCAGTCGGCGGCCGACCTGGCCACAGCCGTGGCGCTGGACTTCCTGGCGCACTTCGGCCTCATCGCGCCGGTGGCCGACCGGCCAGCACCCGCCGAGCGGCGCAGCTACGAACTACTGGAGACCTGCATGGTGCGCACTGCGGACTTCCGCTTCACGCGGCCTGTGCAAGGGTTTGAAGTGTTTGCCAAGGGGGACCTCATCGCCACCGACGGCCCGCACGAGATCCGCGCGTTGTGCGACGACTGCACCATCCTCATGCCCACCCGCGAGCCCATCGTGGGCCGCGAGGCGGTGTACCTCACGCGGCCGATCTGACCCGGCTGGTACGACGCCAGACATGCGGGCGCGTCGCCCGACGGTCTGGCTGCAACCGCCTGACGTTGTTCAGGGCGGAACCACCGCCTGTGTGCGCTCCTGGCGCACGAGGTACAGCCCGCTGCCGATGATGATGGCGCCGCCCAGCAGCGTGCTGTAGCCAGGCACCGTCTGCCACAGCACCCAGTCCAGCCCCATGCCCCAGGCCAGGGCCGTGTATTCAAACGGGGCCACCACCGAGGCCTGCCCGTGGCGAAACGCCTCGGTGATCGCCAGCTGCCCCGCAAACCCGGTCACGGCCAGCCCTGCCACCAGCGGCCAGTGGGCCTGCGCCACGCCCACCCACTGGGGCCACGCCAGCGCACCGGCGCCCAGCGCCAGCAGCGTGGTGGTCCAAAACACCAGGCTGGCGCTGGAGTCAGTTCGGGTGAGCATGCGCCCCGTGATGGCCGATACCGCATAGCAGGTGGCTGCTGCCAGCACCGCCAGCGCCCCCAGGGTAAAGAACGCCTCCTGGTTGGGCCGCAGCGCCACCAGCACCCCCACCATGCCCAGCACAATGGCCACCCAGTGGGCGGGGCGCACCTTTTCGCGCAGCACCACGGTGGACAGCGCGGTGATGAGCAAAGGGGCAATGAAGAACAGCGTATAGGCCTCGGCCAGCGCCAGTTCACGGATGGCAAACGCAAACAGCGCCAGCATGGCCACGTTGAGCCCGCCGCGCAGCAGGTGCAGCGGCCAACGCACCTTCAGCAGCCGGGGCACTTCGCCACGCCACAGCGCGTACAGCGCCACCAGCGGAAGCGCCGCCCAGCCCCGCAGCGCCGCAACCTGCATGGCGGGGTAGTGGGCGCTGAGCGTCTTGAGCAGCGCATCCATCAGCGAGAAGAAGCCCACGGCCGCCACCATGGCGAGGATGCCGCGCAGATTGCCCGCGGGCATCGCCAAGCCTGCAGAGGCGCTCGGCCCCGCCTCAGACATTGTGTGGCCCTGTGGCTGCGTGCGCGCCAGCGAGGCCTCGCTGGCGGTCATGGGGGGCAGGAGCCTGCGCAGAGAAGAAAAGGCGCGGGATAAAGCGCGGCAATGGCGGGCTGGGCAAAGGCATGGGAAGGTGGGCTCCGCAGGACTGGCGCGTTGAGAGGCCAGCACATGGCAGGGCGTGTGCAGCAAGGCCAAAAAGTGTAGCGCAGGCACGCCGCGCCGCTTCGCTGAGTTTTGTCAGCCGCGCTTACCCTAATGATGGGGTGGGCGCGGGCGTGTTGGCCGGGTCGGTATCGCTGCTGCCTCCGCCGTCCGCTGTGGCGAGGATGGCGTCGAGCAGCGCCAGCGCCTGCACAAAGTCGAACCCGTCGATGGCCTGGGACAGCGCCTGGGCGCGGTCCGGGTAATGCTGCAGCATGGCGGGGTGCAGCCCGGCGTAGGCTGCGCTGGCATCGAGGTCGTCGCTGGCCAGCAAGGGGCGCAGCGCGCGCAAGCCTGCTCGCAGATGGTCGGCATCGGCTGCAGGGGCCGCGCTGGTTCTCTCGGCGGCAGCATCCAATACAAAGTGCAGCGACTGCACCAGCTGCTGCAGTCGCGCATCCAGGTCTTGCAGCGCGTGTTGGGTGTCGGCATCCACACCGCCTTGCGGTGTGGCTTGCACCCTGGCCTCGGCTTGTTGCGCGGCCACCTGCAAGCCGGTAAGGCCCGCAGTGCCCGCCAGACCCTTGAGCGTGTGCAGGATGCGCTGCGCTTCGGCCAGGTCACCGCTTTGCCAGGCCTGCAACGCCTTTTGCGCGTCGTGGGGGTGTTCCACCACCATGCGTTGCAGCAGACGCACCAGCGCCGCAAAGTTGTTGCCCAGCGACCGCAGTCCCTGCTCCAGCTGAAAGCCTGCCTCCATGTCGTCCACCACCAGGACGCGGGTGCTGGGGGGCAGGGCCTGCACATGCTGCGGTGCGGCAGCCTGGGAGCTGATGCCAAAGGGCGCGTCAAACCAGAAGGTGCTGCCCTTACCGGGCTCGCTGCGCACACCCACGTGCCCGTCCATCTGGTCGGCCAGGCGGCGCGAGATGGCCAGCCCCAGGCCGGTACAGCCGTGGGTGCGCGTGGTGGAGACATCGGCCTGCTGAAACGCCAGGAACAGCTTGCCCTGTTGCTCGGGGCTGAGCCCGATGCCGGTGTCGCGTACCTCAAAGCGCAGGCGCACCTGGTTGGCTTCGCGGTGGGTGACAAACGCGTGCAAAGACACGCTGCCGCGTTCGGTGAACTTGACCGCATTACCCATGAAGTTGGTCAGGATCTGACCCAGCCGCATCCCATCCCCATGCAGGATGGGAGGCACACCCGCAATCTCTGTCATCACTTCCAGGCCCTTGGCCTCGGCCTTGTCGCCGGTGATGGTGAACACGTTGCTCACCACCTTCTCCAGTTCGAAATCGGTCGGGTCCAGTGCCATCTTTCCCGCCTCGATCTTGGAGAAATCCAGGATGTCGTTGATGACGGCCAGCAGGTGCATGGCAGCGCCCGACACCTTGTCGAGCTGCTGGCGCTGGTGCGGGTTGGTGGTGTCGCGGCGGATCAGGTGGGTCAGCCCGATGATCGCGTTCATGGGCCTGCGGATCTCGTGGCTCATGTTGGCCAGGAAGGCGCTCTTGGCCTGATTGGCTTCTTCGGCCATGGCCTTGGCGCTGCGCAGCTGGGCATTGGTGTGTTGCAGCTCCAGCGTCTGCTGTTCCAGGGCTTGGCTGGTCTTTTCGAGATCGAGCGTGCACTCGGCCACCAGTTGTTCCAGCTCGTCGCGGTAGCGGGCCAGTTCCCGCTCGGACTGCTTGCGGCTGGTGATGTCCACCCAGATGCCGGTCATGCAGTCGCGGTCATGCAGTCGCGGTCATGCAGGTGCAGGGGGCGCATCGATACCCAGAAGTCGCGGACGTTGCCGGCCTTGTCACGCCGCTGGGTCTCGAAGTCCAGGCCGCCCCGGGCCTGAATGCGCTGGAGCTTTTCATCGACCTTGCTTCTGTCCGGGTCAGCTGCAGGTCGTACAGGCTCATCTGTGAGAACTCTTCGCGCGTGTAGCCCAGCGATTCGTAGGTGGCGTCGTTGAAGCTCACGAACTGCAGGGTCTGCATGTCCAGCACCACAATGCCGATGGGCGCCTGGCTGATGATGTTGGCGTGCAGCTCCTCGCGTTCGTGCAGCTCTGCCAGGGCCAGACGGCGTTCGTCCTGTGTTTTCTGAAAGGCCGGCACCGCATTGGCCATGTCCCCGATGAGCGTGCCTTTGCGTGCGGCCATGGCCTTGATGGGGGAGAAGGTCTTGTAGTCGCTCAAGCCACTTTCCCCGCGCGACAGCTTTTGCAGGATGGCGTTGGGCCGGTCCAGCTGTCGGGATGTGGACCGCGACAGCACAAACCACAGGGCCAGAAACACCAGCGCGGCCAGCGTGCTGTAGAGGCGCATGTGGCGATCAAACTCCTGCAACTGGTTTCGCGTGCTGGCAGCGTTCTCTATGGCGTGGTCCATCAAGGTCTTGGCAATGTCGCCCATGCGCAGTGCGAACGCGCCGTAGTACGCCGTGGCGCTGATCAGGTGCTCGCCTGCCGCTGACTGGTCGATGGCCATCTGGTCCGAACTCATCAGCGCAAACTGGCGAAACTCCTGAAAGGCTCTGAGTGCAGCGGGGTAGAGCGTGCTGACATGCGAGAAGTCGTGGGCTGTGGTCAGCGCAGTCAGCTCCTTTTCGAGCGCGGCCATTTCGTCCACGATGAGCCCGTGGAGCTGGTAGGCCATGGCTTCGTCCACCTCGCGGTATTTGGAGGCGGTCAGGGTCTGTGTCAGCCGCAGCTTGATCTCCAGCAGTTTTCGGCTGATGGCTTCCGCCTTGGCGGCCACCTGGATATCTTTCTCCTGGCTTTGCAGTGCCTTGCGCTGCACGGTCTGGGTGTGCTGCTGCACTGCATAGTCAAACCCCATGCCCACCAGAACGGCCAGCACCACCGGCAGAAAGAAACGCAGAAAAAACCGTTGGCGTTTGAGCAGGAGGAGCATGGGCGTTGAGTGGCGCGAGATGGGTCAGCGCTTGGGGGATGCGGGCAGCAGGGTGGCCCAGTGAGACGGCGGAATGCTGCCCAGGTATTCAAACCGCGACTGCCCCAGCGGACGCAGCACCACCATCGTTCCCTCGGGCTTGACGAAATAACCCATCAGGTCCGCCATGTTGGGCGCGTGGGCCACGATGACGCGGTTGGTGCCCGCAGGAACCGGGGTGGATACCAGGGCCCGCGTGGCGGCGATCACCGGCTTTTTCTGCTCGCTCGTCAGGTTGGCGGTGTAGGCCAGAAGGGGCTCTGCGCGCAGCAACTGGGGCTGCGTGGCAAAGGTGAGCTGCGCGCTTTCGCGGGCCCTGCACAGCGGGCTGTGGATGACCTCGCCCACGGGAATGCGGGCACGCTGCAGCGTCACACCCAGTTCGCGCGCCTGCTGCCGCCCGGCATCACTGAGGACCCGCTGGGTATTGCAGTCGTTCAGGTCCCCCTGCGGAGCCTGCTCCACCCGGCTGCTGTCGGTGGCGCCATGGCGCAGGTACAGCACAAAACCGCCCCGGCGCAATTGCGCCAGCAGGGCGGGGCTGACGAGAGTTTCCTGAAAGTCTTGGTCCTATGCGCTGCATACCCCAGGCGACCCTGCCGCTGCCGCAACGGCCAGCACACAAGCACCCACCGTGGCCCGGCAGACGGGCGGGTTGCCGTGCAGTGCGATGGCCTGGGAGAAAGCAAGCATGCTTCACGGCTCCAGCACGGGCGCCGGGTGGTCTGCAAACTGCGGCACCAGCTGTACGAATGCATCACAGAAGTCGGGGTCGAAATGCTGGCCACGGCGGTTGCGGATGATGTCCACCGCGTCGCCGAGCGTGAACGCGCGTTTGTAGTGGCGGCGCGGGATCAGCGCATCAAACACATCGGCAATCGCCATCAGCCGTGCGGGCAACGGGATGGCGTCGCCCTGCAGTCCCTCGGGGTAGCCCGAGCCATCCCACTTTTCATGGTGGCCTGCTGCGATCTGCCGTGCGGTCTCCAGGAACTCCGGCGCCGAGTTTCTGGGGGCGCTGGCTGGATGGGTTGGCTGCTGGCGCCCCATCTGCAGCACACTCCGGATGGCCTCGTCGATGGCGTCGGCACCAATGCGCGCATGGGTCTTCATGATCTCGAACTCATCACGGGTGAGTTTCCCCGGCTTGAGCAGGATCGCGTCGGGGATGCCCACCTTGCCGATGTCGTGCAGGTGCGCGGCCTTGGCGATTTGCTGGCGCTGGTGGGAACGCCAAGCAGGTGCTGAAAGCGGGGGTGGTCCTGCAGGTGCAGCATCAGTGCCTTGATGTAGGCCTGCGTGCGGTGCAGGTGGTTACCGGTTTCGTTGTCGCGCGTCTCGGCCAGCGTAGCCATCGCGTGCAGGCTGAAGTCCTTGATGAGCTCGTTCTCCGCCATGCGCCGCTGCACCTCGGCGTCCAGGTAGCTGTTCTGGTCGGCCAGCCAGTCGCGTGCGGCCTTCAGCTCCAGGTGGGTGCGTACCCGCGCCAGCAGCACAGCGGGCTTGATGGGCTTGGCCACGTAGTCCACCGCGCCTGCCTGCAGGCCGCGTTCTTCGTCCGCGATGGCGTCGAGGGCGGTCACGAAGATCACCTCACCGGGATCTCGCGGGTCTCCGGCGCGGCGCGCAAGGCAGCCAGCACCTCGTAGCCGTCCATCTCCGGCATCATCACGTCGAGCAGGATGATGTCCGGCACCGGTTGGGTGTGGGCGACCTGCAAGGCCCGCTGCCCCGAGTTGGCCGTGCGCAAGTGGTGGTACGGGCGCAGCAGCTGGCCGATGACGGTCAGGTTTTCGCGGGTGTCGTCGACGACCAGTACCTTTCTGAGCAGGGCTTTGTCATCGGCCGGCAAAAACATGGTCGGGGTGCTTTCGGGCTACCACGCAGAGAATCCGCTCTGGTGTAAGTGCATGTTACTGCCCTCACAGGAGCTGACAAGCTTTCCGTGGTGCGGTGGTCGGGTAGCACATCGCATCCATGCGTTGCCGCCGCAGCACTTGTCGGGCCGGGGGCGCCCCTTTTAGCCAAACGACCGCGCTGCGGCCAGGGCACCCATGCGCTGGCTGATGGCAATAAACTCTGCCACGGTGTCGTCAATGATCTGCTGCGCGGTCTTGACGGAGTCAATCAATCCCACGGTCTGCCCGGCCAATGCAGGGGCGGCCTCCATGTCGCCTTCAAAGTACACGCGCTGAATGCCCGCAAAGCTGTCGGCAGGCATCAGGCCGGCCTCGTGGATGGCCTGGGTGCGCTGCGACTTGAGCGCGCGGATGCAGGGGCTGGCCTTGGTGTTGAGCATCCAGGTGCCGGTCACGCCTGCATCGACGATGGCGTTCTTGTAGTTGGCGTGCACGGGGCTTTCGGCGCAGCTCACAAAACGCGTGCCCATCTGCACGGCCTCGGCCCCCAGCGCAAACGCTGCGGCCATGCCGCGCCCGTCGCAGATGCCACCGGCGGCCACCAGCGGCACGTCCACCTGCGCGCGGATGGCCTGCAGCAGCACCAGGGTGGAAACCTCTTCGGGGTTCTTGAAGCCACCGCCTTCACCGCCTTCGACCACCAGGCCGTCAATGCCTGCGTCCACGCATTTCAGCGCTGCGTCTACCGTGGGCACCGCGTGGTACACGGTGATGCCCGCGTCTTTGAGCGGCGCAATGAACTTGGCAGGGCTGCCCGCCGAGGTGGTCACAAACTTCACGCCCGATGCGCACACAAAGCGCAGCATGGCGTCGTCCTTCAAAAAGCGGATGGGCAGGTTCACGCCAAACGGCAGGCCCAGCGCGCTCATTTGAGTGATCTCGGCCTGGCAGTTGGCGGTTTCGCCCGACGAGGTCTCGATGATGCCCAGCCCACCCGCGCGCGACACCGCCGAGGCCAGTTGCGTGCGCGCAATCCAGCCCATGGGTGCCTGGATGATGGGGTAGCGCGCACCGGTGTGGGCAAGGACGCGGTTGATGGCGGGTGCGGTCATGGGCGGTGTCTCCTGATTTTTGGGAGCGCTCATTATTTCGACGGGTGTGCTGTCGCTGTGTCACCCGCGTTACGGGGCCGGGGCGGGTGTCTCTTGCCAGGGCAGCTGCACAAACAGGCGCTGCCAGTCGGCGCAGGCAGGTTCTGTGGAATCGTCCGCGGAGAGGTGCCCACAGCCCCAGTCTGCAGGCCCAGGCCAGCGCAGCCCGCTGTCAAACGTCATTGCCATCCCCGTCGCTGGGTGGGGCACCGTGAGCTGCCAGGCATGCAGCCACAGCCGCTGCTGGCCCAGCCGCTCGGCCCACCAGCGGTTGAGCGGGCCCTTGCCGTGCGTGGCATCGCCGATGATGGGGTGCGCCAGGTGCTTGAGGTGGCGGCGGATCTGGTGGCGCCGCCCGGTGGTGGGGATGGCCTCGACCAGTGAGGCGCGAGTGGTGGCAAAACGCGCATCGCTGGCCTCGGGCAGCGTGAGCTGCGCCAGCCGCCGAAAGCGTGTGTGGGCGTCCTGCACGGCTGCATCGGCCGGGGCGTCATCGGGCTTGAGCGCATGGTCCACCTCGATGGCCTCAGGCGCCCAGCCGCGCACCATCGCCAGGTAGCGCTTGTGCGTGGCACCGTGCTCAAAGGCTTGCGACAGTGCCCGCGCCGCATCGCTGTGCAGCGCCATCACCAGCACGCCGCAGGTGCCTTTGTCCAGCCGGTGCACCGGGAACACATGCTGTCCCAGCTGGTCGCGCAGGGTCTGCATCACAAACCGCGTCTCGCCCGCATCCAGTCCCGTGCGGTGCACCAGCCAGCCGGCGGGCTTGTACACGGCCACCAGGTGCTCGTCGCGCCAGAGGATGTGCAGGGGGTCAGTCAAAGCGGCAGGTGCAAGTGCATCAGGGAAGGCGCGGATTGTGCCGCACCTGCGCGCCTGCCTACACTGCGCGCTGTCCCATTCAAACAAGGCCTGCGCAATGTCCGCTGGAGACTGGAAAGACATGTATGGTGCCGCCGTGGCGGGCGACCTGGCGCTGGTGCGCCACCACATCGCCGCGGGCGTCAACCCCAACTACCAGCACCCCGAGATTCTGTGCACGCCGCTGGTGGCCGCGCTGTTCCACGGCCACGACGACATCGCCCACTACCTGCTGGCGCATGGCGCAGACCCGCAGCTTCGCTCCGATTTTGACGACATGACGCCGCTTGAGGCCGCGCGCCGCCATGGCCGCACCGAATTCATCGCGCTGCTGCAGGCGCAAGGCGCCAGGGAAGAGCGCAAACGCTTCTGGTGGCGCTGGCTGCTCATCTATAAGCCACCCTGAGTCGCTTCGCGCCATCCCCCGGAGGGGGACGCCGCCTGTGCGGCGGGGCGACCCTTGCACGGCGGCACTGGCTTGGGCCACGCCAGTTTCAGCGCGGTGCCTGCAAAGGCTGCACCGTTTCTTTTGCGCGCATCTTGGCCGCGATGTACTCGCCGTGCGTCACGTGCAGCAAACCTGCCACCTTGCTGATGGTGTGGTTCTCGTTGGCGTCGATGTGCGCATCGGCATACGCCACCTGCCACATGGCTTCCACCAGGCGGATCTTCTGCTCCTGGGTGAAGTGCTCGTTCAGGCTGCTGGTAAAGCGCTGGTAGTCGTAGGCCGTCCGGGATGTGGTCACTGCCAGCTCCAGCAGGCGCTCCAGTTCGTCGTCGGCCAGCGCAAACTTGCTGCGCAAAGCGCTCACCATCGCTTTGCGCTCGGCCTCGTCCATGGTTCCTTCTGCGCGCACCACCTCCACCAGCAGCACTGCGGCGGCCAGTTGCACCGCATGGGCACGCTCGGCAGGCGACTGGGCGGGCGCGGGCTGGGTGAAGCTGGCGAAAAGGTCTTTGAGGGTGCGAAGCATCGTGGTGGCGTGTCCGTGGATGAGCGAGCTTGGGTGGACGCCCGGCGCTCCGGTTGGTTCCCCGCCGGGCGGCCCGGCGACAATCGGGGGCCATGACGAAGAAAACCATACTCCCCCTGCAACTGCTGGTTGCCCCCGACAAGAACGACCCCGCGCCGCTGATCCTGTACCACGGACGCAATTGCCCCGATGGCTTTGGCGCGGCGTTGGCCGCATGGCTGTACTACGGCGATCAGGCTGAATACGTGGGGCTGGACCACGGCGATGTCAAGACCGTGGACGATCTGCCACCCCTGCAAGGCCGCGCGGTGTACATCCTCGACTTCTCGTTTGCCAACGAGGTGATGGCGGCCATCGACGAGCGCGCCGCCAAGCTGGTCATGCTGGACCACCACAAGAGCGCGGCCGAAAAGCTCACCGGCTTTGCCTGCCGCTGCGGCGTGGTGCACTTTGACATGAACAAGTCGGGCGCGCGGCTGGCGTGGGAGTTCTTTCACCCCCATGCACCCATCCCCGCGCTGCTGCAATACGTGGAAGACCGCGATATCTGGAAGTGGGAGTTTGCCGAGAGCGCTGCCTTCCTGTCAGCCCTGGACATGGAAGAGCAAGGCTTTGCGCGCTGGCGCGAGATTGCCGGCTTCACGCCCGAACAGCTCCAACAGTTCATGGTGCGCGGTGAGGCCATGGACCAGAAGTACCGCAAGCTCTGCGCCGACATCGCCGAAGGCGCGCAGCCGCTGGTGTTCAACGGCATCACGGGTTTGATGGTCAATGCACCGGGCATGTTCCACAGCCTGGTGGGCGACATCCTCTCGGCCAAGACGGGCACCTTTGCGCTGATGTGGAGTGCGGGCGAAAAGGGCGTGAAGGTGGGGCTGCGCTCGCAGCGCAATTTTGACTGCATTGCGCTGGCCGAAAGCATGGGCGGCGGCGGCCACGCGCAGGCCTGCGGCTTCAAGATGAAGGTGGAGCGCCTGCCCGAACTGTTGACAGGCACCTTCAACGCGTAGTGTCGGGGTGATTTGGAGAGAAAGTCGCCAGAAGCGCTACAACTGCATGCCTGAATAGCTATCAAAAGTATAGTGAATGGCGTGGAGCGCCAGAGCGGCTAGACCAGTCGCAGGTCCGAGCCTTGGGTCCCTGGAAACACCCGCCCCAGGGCCGCGGCGTTCAGCCCGTACATCCGCGCGAACAGCCCGCCCAGCACACTGCGGTAGTCGTTGAGCACGGGATAGTCGCGGTTCTGGAACAGCATGGTGGCCGTGAGCGCCTGCTGCTCGCCCACGATGCGGCCGCCATTCACCCCGCCGCCCAGCACCCAGAACACTGTGCCGTGGCCGTGGTCTGTGCCCCGGTTGCCGTTCTCGCGGAAGGTGCGGCCAAACTCGCTGATGACCACCACCACGGTGGACTTCCACGCGGGGCCCATCTCGTCGGCAAAGCCTGCCAGCCCCCGGCCCAGTTCCTCCAGGCGGTTGGCCAGCGCGCCAGTGGCCGCGCCCTGGCCCACATGGGTGTCCCAGCCGCCCACGTCCACAAAGCCGATCTGGTAGCGCGACTGCATCAGCCGCGCCATGCGCCGGGCCGTGCCCTCAAAGCCCTTGGTGCTCAGCGCGTTTCGGCTGGCGGCCTCCATCTCGCCCTGCATGGTGCGGGCCACTTCGTCGCGGGTGGCAAAACCTTCGTTCACCGGCGTGGCCAACGCCGTGCCCCGGTACATGGAGGCGATGAGTTCGGCCTGCCGCGCATCCACACCACCGCGCCCCGCGCCTGCGCTCAGCGCGGTGTTGGGCACATCCACCGCGCCACGCAGCACCAGGGGCAGGGTGCTGGTGAACGCCATCGACTGCAGCGCCGCCGGGGCACTGTCGGCGCGCGGGTTCAGCTCGGTCACCAGCCGGTTCAGAAAGCCCGAGCGGTAGTCACGCCGCCCGCCCAGGGGCTGGCCCAGCTCGATGCTGTCCTGCGTGTCGAAGTGGCTGCGCGAGAGGTCGTCCGTGCCCGCAAACGGCACGAACGCGAGCTGGTGCTGCTGGTACAGCGGCAGCATCGATTCCGCCAGTGCCGGGTGCAGGCCCCAGTCGGCTGTGAGCGGCAGTGCGCCGCCTTCCTGCCCCGGCCGGGCGATGGCGATGTTGGGCCGCGTCTCGTAGTAGTAGCTGCTGGCCGTAGGCACGAGCAGGCTGGCGCAGTCGTAGCCACCGCGCAAGAACACCAGCAGAAAGCGCGTGTCCTGCGCGCGGGGTGCGGCGAGCACGCTGGCGCTGTGCACGCCCAGGCCTAATCCCAGTCCTGTGCCGAGTGCGCTGGCGCCCACGGCCTGGAGAAGGTGTCGTCTGTGCAGCATGAAGCTTCTCCTCAGCCGTGCATGAACTCAGGGGATGCGAGAAACAGCAGGTTCCATTCGCGCGGTGAGGTGGCCTGCGCCAGGGCGCTGCGCGTGGCCGGGGACCAGGTGGGTTCCATGGCGCGCACGTAGGCGGTCTGCGCCAGGGCGGGCGGCATGCGCGGCGCGGCTCGGGGGGCTGCGTCATCGCTTGCTGGCGGGGCTGCCAGAGCGCCTGCACCCAGGGCCCGCGCCATCTCAAAGCGCGTGCTCATCTGCCCCGAGCCCGACCACGACGCGGAGTCCAGCGGGTAGCCATCGGGCGTGACGCGGCCATACAAAGGCTCGGCCAGCCGTTGCAGCCACGCCAGTGCCGGGTCGGTGCTGGGCAGCACAGCGTCGCCATGGGCCAGGCGCAGGCCCGCCAGCGCATAGTGCACCGGGTCCCGAAACCGCTGGCC
>JADHED010001801.1_pt1 | contig 16779 bp, 13 predicted proteins | sample 8952041 | NCBI WGS metagenome assembly JADHED01 (sample SAMN16124423, study PRJNA663239) | bioreactor sludge metagenome | isolation source: sludge (control) | place: India:Bengaluru | collected 2018-09-08
CCGGGAGTGGGGTGTTCCACTTCATGGAGATGACCGGCTGTTTGAAATGCTGTCGCTCGATTTCTTTCAGGCGGGACTGAGCTGGCTTACCATTTTAAAGAAAAGGGAAGCCTTTCTGAAGGCGTTTCAACACTTCAGGATTGCTGAAGTGGCCGCCTTTACCGACAAGCATGTGGCTATACTGATGGCCGATCCGGGTATTATTCGAAACCGGCTGAAAATTCCGGCTGTCATCGAAAATGCAAAGATTGCCCAGCAGTTGCAACAGGAGTTCGGATCCTTTTCCGCCTATATCTGGCATTTTTGTGACGGACGCCCGGTGGTAAACCATTGGACAGACCCGAAACAGGTTCCGGCGACTTCCACCCTGTCGGATACCATGAGCAAGGACATGTACAAACGGGGCATGCGTTTCGTGGGTTCAACCATTGTGTACGCCTTCATGCAGTCGATCGGCATGGTGAATGACCACCTGGTGCACTGTCACCGCCATGGTGCCTGTGCCCGGTGAACACAACGAAACCGTTGATTTATTGTATTGCCTTACGGCATTCCGCCACCATATTCCGGTTTTCAGGCTCTCCCCAGACGGGCATCCAGGGATTCACCGGCTTGAATGCCGCAAATTTGGCTGCTGCTTTCTGAAAGACGGGAAGCGCCTTCTGCGGTCCCCCGCCAAATGCCGCCGGGGTGTGGAACACGTTATAACCCATGAGTGACCATGCACGGGGGTTGGCATCATCAATTGCCGTGGCCTTTTTCAGGCTGGCATCCGCTTTTGAGGAATAGCTCATACCCCGCATGGTGGGGTTTACCTGGATGCGCGACTGATAGAGAAAAGCCTGCAATACAAACAGCTCCGCTTCCTTTGGATTAAGCTGGAAAGCCTTATCGATCAGGGGTTGGGCCTTATCCAGCAGGGCATCCTTCTGTTTGTCGGCCGTAGCCTTGTAACTCGCCTGGATATAGCATAGTGCCGCATAATACCTGTTCAACCAGGGGAGGTCCGCTTCAGGCAGCCGTTCAAAATAGGCGGCTGCATCCACATAGTCCTTTTCCGTGCGCGCCCCGGCAATGCGGTGCAATCCGTCGGCAAAGGCGGCAGAGTCTACCGCTGCTGCACGGGCAACCTTAACGGGAACAAGATTGAAAAACACCACCAGGGTGGCGAGATACATCAATGAACGCTTCATGAGTTGAGAATATGTTGTTCGGCATGGTAGGATGACCTGACGAGGGGACTGCTTTCCACAATGGCAAATCCCTTTTCGAGTCCAATGTGATGGTACTCCTCAAAGACTTCGGGTGTGATGTATTCCACCACCTCCATATGGTCGATGGTAGGCCGCAGGTATTGACCGATCGTCATCACCTTCACCCCGGCTGCCAGCATGTCGTCCATTGTCTGCAACACCTCTTCGTGGCGCTCGCCCAGGCCGAGCATGATGCCTGATTTGGCCGTGATCCCGGAGGTTGCGATGGTCTGCAGCACTTCCAGGCTGATGTGGTAGCGTGCCTTGCTGCGGATCTGGCGGCTGAGGCGTTCCACCGTTTCGAGGTTGTGTGAAATCACCTCGGGTTTTGCGTCGATGACAAGCTGCACGAGTTCCTTCCTGCCCTGAAAATCAGGGATCAGCACCTCCATCGTGGTTTGCGGATTCACCTCCCGCACCCGGCGGATGGCGGTGGCCCAGAACCCGGCCCCCAGGTCCTCCAGGTCATCGCGGTCGACCGATGTGATCACGGCATGTTTCACGCCCATGATGCGGATCGATTCCGCCAGCCGGTCGGCCTCCTGCCAGTCCACCGGCAATGGCTTGCCCGTGGGCACCGAACAGAACTTGCAGCGGCGGGTGCAGATATTGCCCAGGATCATGAAGGTGGCGGTGCCGTGGTTCCAGCATTCGCCGATGTTGGGACAGTTGCCGCTCGTGCAGATGGTGTGCAGGTGCTGTTCCCTGACCAGGTTTTTCACCCGGCTGTAGGTCTCGCCATTGGCGCGCTTCATCTTCATCCAGTGCGGCAGGCGGCGGGGGGAGGATATGGGGGTTTCCAAGGAAGTCGTTTTTGCAAAGATAAGACCAATGTGTCAATGTGCCAATATGCCAATGTGCCAATGTGCCAATGTGCCAATGTGCCAATTAGGGACGGGGGATGCCCGCCTACGCTGAAGCTTCGGCGGGGAACAGGGACGAGGGACAGGGCTGTTCGTCACAGGCTCCGCCTGTGACGCATTATTTTTGCAGGCTCCGCCTGCACCATGAAGCAAAGCAATTACAATAAATTGCTCCCATCCAGCATTCCTACCCCTTTTCGGATTCGTTTTTCATATTAATTTGCTATATTTAAGTGTAATAGAGATCACGAATGACTTTCCGGTCCGGCTGTTCACCTGCCATACCGGAAAAAGGCAACGGGAAGTCTGCCATTCCCCATATCCATAAGGCATGAAACCCGCAAATGACCAGCCCATGAATTCGCTCCAATCCCTCCAGCCCCGATTCGCGAATCGGATCAAGGTCTCGCTGAAATGCCTGATAATCATGGCGGCAGCCAGCATAGCGCATGAGATGAAGGGACAGGATATCGTATATCCTTCAGGAGTGATAAATCCTTTCCTTTCGCCAGATCACACACCACAGGCAAATGCATATAACTCCCTGAATGCATTGACCCAGACAAATGAAAGGAACCGCCTGATTGACTCAACCATAAAAGCAGGAAGGGTACAGACAATACCTGACAATGCCGATCCATTGTGGAATTGTAATAATTGGACCAAATTACAGGTAGTGAATAGTTATGAAGATATGAAAGAAGGGGTGTATGCTAGCGATAAACTGATGTATAACGGTTATAAAGGTTTTGTCTTACAAGAGATATATATCAACGGAGGGACACTTGCAGATGCAGGAAAGAATGGACTGCCAATGTTCGCTCTTACATTGAATGATGCAGTCACATTAAAAGACGGCCATATAATGAACCTTGAGTTTTCAGGAAATAATATAATAGACCAGGCAGATAGAAATCCAATAGAATCTAGAAGTGGAGCGACACAAGTACAGCCAGGAGAAGAGAATATTCCAATAAATTGTGAGTCAGCGGTAATATATTATCCTTATCTGTTTAAAAATTCGTCCCATGAAAAGAATTTTGGGATGTTTCCTATTCTTGGATTCAAGATTGTCAATGGCAATTATTTATTAACATATAACGTAAACGAAGATCCTAAATACAATACTCGTATGCGCGTCATCACCCAGCGCGAAAATGACAATCCGGTCATAAATATCAAGAACGCTGACGATCCCGACAGCCTGGTAGCCACCCTCACGGATGAGAACCTGAAGACCGTTTGGTACCAGGTGGACGGCGGAGATACCCTTTCTTTAATGGATGCCGTGGTACAGCTGGTCACCGAAAAGAAGGTCGCGATCAGGATGAACCTGCCACCGGGGATGCACCAGATCACCCTGGGCGCGGACGACTATTTCAACCTGGTGACGGATACCACCCTGCAGCGTGAGATATCCGCACCCTCCGGAACTTCCCCTGCACCTGAAACCGAGATCTTGCAGGTATATCCCAATCCGGTAAAAGACCGGCTTTATCTCCGCTACAAACCGGGCAACCACACTTCCGTTTCACGGAAACTTTACGATGCGCAGGGAATCCTCCGGTATCAGGACCAGATCGAGCTTTCCGGCAAAATTATCTGCCCGATCGACATGGCTGGCCTTCCCCCGGGAGCCTACCTGTTATACCAGGAAATCGGGAAGGAGACGCGGGTGATGAAGGTGATAAGGGACTAGGGACAATTGGGTGTGGGTGTGGGTGTGAGTGTGAGTGTGAGTGTAAAGGGACGAGGGACTAGGGACGAGAGGGAAAGTATCGTAGCAAAGAAATATGGGTAGAACACAGAGCATTCGATCTCCCTATGATAACTTGCTCTGGCTGCTTTGCTTATTGAAAGACCAAAATATTATAGGAATAAAATGAAACTCACAAAAGGACTGGAAAATCTGGTAAACAAGACAAAGACGACACTAAAATACCTGCCCTTAGCAGTGACAGCATGCATAGCCCAGGAAGTGAAAGGACAGGATATTGTATATCCGTCAGGAGTGATAAATCCGTTTTTATCACCGGATTATACTATTCAAGCTATAAACTACAATAAACTAAATTCTGAAGCAACAGAATCTAGAAAAACTGAAGCGGCGATAAGACTGGGAACCAGTAGAGTAAAAACTATACCACCTAGTGATGATCCTATTTTCAACTGCAACAATTGGACATTAGTGGAGATAATGAACTCTTATGATTGGGGAACAGGGATATATGAAAGTGATAAACTATTATTCAATGATTATACAGAATTTGTTATCTCAGAGATACTGAACAATGGAGGAACTTTTGCTGATCAAGCCAAAAATGGCATACCAATGTTTGGCGTTACTTTCACTATTCCTGATTTGAATGCAGCTCATGCCTATTGTACGATATTAATTGGAAATAACGTATTGAACGGTAAAGATTGGTGCGACTTTGAACCACGAGATGGAATATTTGACGTTCAGCCAGGACAATTAAATCTCCCAATTAACACTCCAGTTTTCATGATCAACCTGCCATATATATTCTATAACTCTTTCCATGAGAAGAATTTTTCATACTTCCGAATATTCGAATTCAAAATAGTCAACGGTGAGAAGATTCTAACATATAATGTCAATGATGATCCTAGATATAACACCAGAATGCGGGTCATCACCCAGCGGGAAAATGACAATCCGGTCATAGATATCAAGAATACTGACGATCCCGACAGCCTGGTCGCCACCCTCACGGATGAGAACTTGAAGACCGTTTGGTACCAGGTGGACGGCGGAGATACCCTTTCGTTAATGGATGCCGTGGTACAGCAGGTCACCGAAAAGAAGGTCGCCATCAGGATGAACCTGCCGCCGGGGATGCACCAGATCACCCTGGGCGCGGACGACTATTTCAACCTGGTGACGGATACCACCCTGCAGCGTGAGATATCCGCACCCTCCGGAACTTCCCCTGCACCTGAAACCGAGATCTTGCAGGTATATCCCAATCCAGTAAAAGACTTCCTGTACCTAACCTACGCACCCGGCCTCAAAGGCTTCGTTATCCGGGAACTCATGGATGCGAAGGGCACAATCGTGTATCGTGACCGGATAGTCCACCCCGGAAGTGCCCGCTACCCCGTTGACTTTTCGGTTTTTGCCCCGGGCACCTATATGCTGCGGCAGATTACCGGAAAAGAGACGAGGGTGGTGAAAATTGTCAAAGAATAAGAAAGTTCCCCTAACTTAGAAGACCGGACCTATTGCACTTAACCACTATTACCTATGAAAAAGAACCCCCTCACCCGCCGGGAGTTTGTCAGACAGACTGCCGCAGGAACCGCAGGAATTGCCGTTTCAGCCGTTGGAATTCAGGCTTTCAGCCATACTTTGTTTGGAGATGGTGACAAACCCGCGATCCTCGGGGGAACCCCCGTCCGCCCTGCAGGATCGCCTCCGGGCGGCACATGGCCGGTATACGATGATACGGATGTGCAACTGTACCTGGAATCCTTCAAAAGCAACAAATGGTCGGAGTTCACTTTTTATGAAAAGGACTATACCATGCGTTTCGCCCGGATGTATGCCGATCAGATGGGTACAAAACACTGTGCGCTTACCAATTCGGGAACAAATGCGCTGGAGGCGGCGCAGCGGGCGGTAGACATCGGTCCCGGCGATGAAGTCATCACCCAGACCAACACCTTCATCGCCACAGCCCAATCGACGCTGAACCTCTTTGCCCTGCCGGTCTTTGTCGATTCCGATCCCGAAACCTTCATGATTGACGCGAACCGCATCGAGGAGCGCATCACAGAAAGGACACGAGCCATTCTTCCGGTTCATATCGGAGGCGCCGCGGCTGACATGGACAAAATCCTTGAAATTGCCAGAAAACACAACCTCGTGGTCATCGAAGACGCCTGCCAGGCCCACATGGGAGAATGGAAGGGGAAAAAGCTCGGTTCCGTGGGGGATATGGGCTGTTTCAGTTTCCAGGCATTTAAAAGCCTGTGCGGGGGCGAAGGCGGAGCGGTAATCTGCAACGATGACCTGCTGATATCAAGATTGGCGGGCTATACGAACAACGGACGGGATCCCTTTGGGCTCGACCGGTGTTTCACAGGCTCGAACTTCCGGATGACGCCCTTTGTGGCGTCCATCCTGATGGGACAGATCCGCCGGCTTGAAGACCAATGCCGGCTTCGTGACGCAAATGCACAATACCTGGAAAAACTGCTTTCGGAAATTAAGGGCGTGCGTCCCACAAAAAAGTACTCAGGACAAACCCGCCGGGCCTATTATGAGTACCAGCTCATCTACGACAAGGGCTTTTTTGCCGGCCTTCCGAAGAACCGGTTCCGCAAAGCCATGGAGGCCGAAGGCATAGAAATGGGACAGGGAATCGACTCCTCCCTCCACAACAGTCCCGATGTGGAAGTTTACCTGAATTCCAAAACCTTTCAGAAACTCTATTCCAAAGAAAGGCTGGACCGGTACCGCAAAGAGAACCACTGTCCGGTCAATGAAACCATCGAAAATGAAACCGGACTGTCACTTCCCCAGATTGTGTTCACAGGCACAAAGAAGGATATTGAAGATATTGTAAAGGCCATTGTGAAGATTCAGAAAAGTGCGGAGCTGATTGGGAAGTGAGGGACGAGGGACTAGGGACGAGGGACGAGGGACAAGGGACTGGGGACTGGGGACGGGGAAAACGGTGCGCGCTGGTGTAAAGCAGGTAAACAGCCGGTTATCAGCCGGTTGTCACCACGAGAGTCAAATGGCTAGGGGGATCTGAAAAGTTGAAGGATGTGTCCATGTGAGATTATCTGTTTCAGGAGATGTTTTTGATACTGGTAATTTATAGCATGAACTAAAATTATGATCCCAATTTCTGGCTTACCATGCAAAATAACGGCCAAAAAGCGACATGTAAGGCCTGAAAACAGTCAAAAAAATGAGCTATTTCATTGTATTTATGTTCTTTATCTGGGTCCGACCCCGGAAGCCATTCCGGAAGCCCAAATCCTCCTAAAATGTTTGCGTGAAATAACAAATTCTGTATCTTCGCACTCCACATTTGTTCTTTGTGCGAATCGCCCGGATGGCGGAACAGGTAGACGCGCTGGTCTCAAAAACCAGTGAGAGCAATCTCTTGCCGGTTCGATCCCGGCTCCGGGTACCAAAAACAGTTTGAGTGTGAGAGTGAGAGCGAGGACACTCAAACTGTTTTTCTCGCTCTCGCTCTCACTCTGATTTTCTCGCTCTCACTCTCACTCTCACTCACTCCTCCCCATGAAAATCGACCACATCGCCCTCTGGGTACACGATCTGGAAAAGATGCGTGCATTCTATGAGACCTACTTCGGCGCCTCGTGCAACCAGCTCTACCACAACGAAAAGAAAAACTACAAATCGTATTTCCTGAGCTTCGACAGCGGCTGCCGCATCGAAATCATGACCCGTCCCGATATTGCCGGCCTGGCGCAGGATTATGACCGGCAGCAGTTCGGCCTGGTGCATTTTTCCCTGTCCTTGGGCAGCAAAGACATGGTTGACACCCTCACCGAACGCCTCCGCGCCGATGGCTTCCGCATTGCCAGCGAACCCCGCACCACGGGTGACGGATATTATGAAAGCGTGGTGGTTGACCCGGAGGGGAATATTGTGGAGGTTGCTGAATAAAAAAAAACCCACCCTGAAGGGTGGGGTAAGTGACCCGTTAGGGTGGGCTTTATTACCCCCACCCTGAAGGGTGGGGTAAGTGACCCGTTAGGGGAGAATCATTTTCCCAGTCAGAGGCATTGGTGCTGGCATCATCCGGCCTCCGAAAGAGGGGGCTTTGGTTTCGAGGGATACACGGATGTCGCTACCTGATCCTGTGAATTTGCACACCACGGTTTGGGCGCCGAGGCTTTCTTCCATGAAACGGGCGGTGATTTCGAGGGACTTGTCATCGGTCCATCCAAACTGTGTTCCCGCTTTGGATATATACTGCACTACCTTATAACCGGCATCCACAGACTTTGACGGGATGCTTGCAAGCGGCGCCAGCAGGGAGTTCGACTCGGAATTCGACACGGCCCATGTTCCTGCACCGGCCTTCAACGGCAGCAGCCGGTTGTCGCGCTTGATCACAAAACGCAGGCTGTTTTCCTCAAACACAAAGTAAACCGACTGGATGTTGTGGCTGTTGTTGTCGAGCAGGAATTCCTTTCCCGATATGGCCTTCTCCAGCGATGAACGGGTATAGGCTTTATTCGAAACCGGAATCTGCAAGGCAGCTTCCCTACGGGCCAGTTCGGCCGTGACAGCCGGTTCGGGCTTGAGGGGCTTGTCGGATTTTATTCCGGGGATCAGGTAGTTGTGCATGTTGTCGAGCTGTTTCTGCGTGTTGGCGGCATTGGCGGTCATCACCACGAAGGCATCCTTGTCGGGGATCAGCACCACAAACTGGCCGCCCATGCCGTCGAGCCGGACGGTATTGTTCCGCCCGCGCCACATCTGGTAGCAGTATCCCTGTGTCCAGTCGCTCCGCTCCTTCACAGCCGGTGCACCATGGTTCTCGGTCGATATTTTGAACGACAGTGCTTCCTGCACCCAGGCTTTTGGAATGAGCTGCTTTCCGTTCCATACCCCCTGCTGCATCAGCAGCTGTCCGAATTTGGCCAGGTCTTCCGTGCGCAGCCGCAACCCGATCATGCCGAGGTTGATGCCCTGGGGATTCAGGTCCCAGTCGATTCCCCGGATGTCAAGTGGTTTGAAAAGACGGGGCTGCAGGTAATCAAAGATCGGCTGTCCGGTAACCTGCTGCACGATGGCCGACAGCATGAAGGTGGCCATATTGTTGTACATGAATACCGACCCGGGTTTATGCTTCGGTTCCGTATCGATAAAGGATTTGATCCAGTCACCATTGTTGCCGAACGACCGGGGTTCCGGATCCTGTCCCGCCGCCATGGTGAGCAGGTTCTGTACTGTCATTTCACGCATGAGGGGACCGATGGTATCGGGCAGCGAATATGGAAAAAAGGAGACCACCTTGTCGGTCAGCTTCAGCCGGTTTTCCGATACGGCAAAGCCGACAGCCGTAGCAGTGAAAGTTTTGCTGGCCGAAAACAGGATGTGTTTGTACTCCGGTCCGTACGGATCCCACCAGCCTTCGGCAATTACCCTGCCGTGGCGGACGAACATGAAACTGTGCAACTCCACCCCGCTTGTGTCTACCGCGTTGAGAAAATCGATGATGGCCGCGGATGATACCCCTTCGGCTTCGGGGGTGCTGCGCGGCAGGGAAGAAACAGTTTGAGCAAGAGTAAAGAAAGGCAAGAGGGAACTCAGGAAAATGCCTACTAGACTGATTTTTTTAATTTTACGCATATGCTTTTTTTTAAAGGTCACTTACCCCACCCTTCAGGGTGGGGTCCAAAGCTTCCACCCTTCAGGGTGGGGTCTCGGAGGAGACGCCAGGCATGGCGTCTCTACGTTGTTTTAAATTTACAATTTTTATTTTCAGGGGGGATTCGTGCCGGCGGAATATCGACATAATAATCCTTTTTATGGTTGAACCGGTTTTTTTCGGTAAATTTCTGCACCGTTCATTATAACCAGTCGCAACCCTATCTTCTTCCATCATGTCCAAGGTCCTCATCAACCAGTATTATCAGAGTCTCGACCGCACCCTGCAGTTCGGCAAAAGCCACAACGAACAAAGCATCCGCAACCATTTCTGGTTTCTGCTGAATGAATATGCCCGGAAATACAACTACGAGGTCATCCCCGAGGTGGCGGTGATGGGAACCAAGGGAAAGAAGGTACACCCCGACGGTACGGTGAAAAACCTGTGGGGACTCGACATCGGCTACTGGGAAAGCAAGGACGAGAAGGATGACATCGAAGCAGAAATCGATGCCAAAATCAAAAAAGGATACCCGCTTAGCAACATTCTTTTCGAAGACAGCAGCACGGCTGTGCTGTTCCAGCGGGGCGCCGAGGTGCAGCGCATCCCCATGCGCAATGCGGACAAACTGCACAGCGTGCTCACTGCCTTCTTCGAGTTTAAAAACGAGGTCGTTTATAAGTTTGAAGAGGCTATTGACAAGTTCAAGGCTGACATACCAGCCATTGTAGAAACCCTTCGGGACCGGATTGATACGAACCGCGACAGGAATGCAGCATTTTCACAGGCCCAGGATACTTTTTTCGAACTCTGTAAAACCGAGATCAATCCGGGCATCACACGCGATGACATCCGCGAGATGATGATCCAGCATATCCTTACCAGCGACATTTTCAACAAGATTTTCGACGATGGAGACTTCCACCGTCACAACACCATTGCCGCCGAACTCGAGAAGCTGACCGAGCTGCTTTTCACGTATACAGAACGCCGTAACCTGCTCAGCGACATCGACCACTATTACAGCGCCATCAACGCCACGGCAGCCGGCATTACCGACCACCACGAAAAACAGAAATTCCTGAAGGTGCTGTATGAGAATTTCTACAAGGTTTACAACCCCAAGGCAGCCGACCGCCTGGGCGTGGTGTACACACCCAATGAAATTGTGCAGTTCATGGTGAAAAGCACCGATTACCTGCTGCACAAGCATTTCGGACGTACGCTTGCCGATAAGGATGTGGACATCCTCGATCCGGCCACCGGTACCGGTACCTTTCTGTGTGAGATCATCGAAAACGCCATTCCGAAACAGGTACTCGACTATAAATTCAAAAATGAGATCCACGCCAACGAGGTGGCCATCCTGCCCTTTTACATCGCCAACCTCAACATCGAGTTTACCTTCAAGCAGAAAATGGGATACTATGCCGAGTTTCCCAGCCTGTGCTTTGTGGATACGCTCGACAACATTCACGGACTGGCACAGGGCCTGGGAGGCAGGATCGATACCTACAAAACCACCGGCAACCTGTTTGCCATCAGCTCCGAAAACTCGGAGCGCATCAAACGGCAAAACCGGAAGAAAATATCCGTAATCATCGGCAATCCCCCATACAACGCCAACCAGCTCAACGAGAACGAGAATAACAAGAACCGCGAATATCCCTTTATCGACAAACGGATCAAGGATAGCTACATCAAACACAGCACGGCCCAGAAAACCAAGGTATACGACATGTACGCCCGCTTTTACCGGTGGGCGATGGATCGGGTGGACAAGAACGGGATTATTGCATTTATCACCAACCGGAGCTTTATCGACAGCCGGACCTTCGACGGTTTTCGCCGTTGTGTACAGGACGAATTCTCCCACTGCTACATCATCGACACCAAAAGCGATGTGCGTGCCAACCCGAAAATCGCCGGCACCACGCACAATGTGTTCGGCATCCAGACCGGTGTGGCCATCATGTTCCTGGTGAAAAATGAAAAACATGAAGGACCTTGCCATATTGAATACACAAGTTTGGAAGACAACTGGAGAAAGGAAGAAAAACTGGATTGGTTAAAAGGCCATGCGATTGAAAATATACACTTTGTGAGTGTCACTCCAGATAAAAATAACAATTGGATTAATTTGACTGATAATGATTGGGATGATTTGATCCCATTCTGTTCAAAAGAAGCTAAAACTGATAAAAGCAATAATGCACTTTTCAAATTATTTTCTCTAGGGATAAAGACAAATAGAGATGAATGGGTGCATGATCTGTCAAAAAAATCTTTGCAATCTAAAGTTCAGTTTTTTATAGAGATTTATAATTCAGAAATTGAAAGATGGTTAAAGCAATCTGATAATGAAATTAAAACAAATGACTTTGTCAATAGAAAAATAAAATGGACTGCAGAACTTGAATTATTTATGACGAAGCAAGCATTTCTGAATTTTGAACCTGATAAAATGCATCTTGAAATTTACAGACCTTTTTTTAAGGAATATTTCTATTTTGATAAGATTATAATACATAGGACCTATTTATATGAGTCTTTCACTGGAATAAATAAAAGAAAGCAAAATATAATTATTGGATTTTCGGGTATTGGATCATCAAAACCATTTCAAGCAATAGTATCAAAGGGTTTAATTGAACATGATACCTTAGAAATAACACAGTGTGTTCCATTATATATATATGATGAAAGTAAACAGAAATATAATCTCACCGACTGGGGCCTCTCCCAATTCCAGACCCATTATACCGACAGCACCATCACCAGTGAAGATATTTTCCATTACGTGTATGCCGTGCTGCACAATCCCGCCTATCGGAAAAAGTATGAGCTGAACCTGAAGCGTGATTTTCCGCGGATTCCGTTTTATGACAATTTCGGGCAGTGGGCTGCCTGGGGTAAGGCGCTGATGGAGCTGCACATCAATTATGAAACCGTGGAGCCGTATCCGCTGGAGGTGATCACCGCTGAGACAAAAGCAGAAGCAAAGCGGCAGCTGGCAGCCTTTTCAAAGGTGGAAGAGCCGGAAGAACTGTTTGCCCGAAAGCCCAAAATCAAAGCCAAACTTAAAGCCGACAAAGATGCCGGCATCATTGAGATCGATGAGCTGACCCTGATGCGGGGCGTACCGGCTGTGGCATGGACTTACAAATTAGGTAACCGTTCCGCCCTCGAATGGGTGCTCGACCAGTACAAAGAAAGCAAGCCCAAGGATCCCACCATTGCCGAGAAGTTCAATACCTACCGCTTTGCCGATTACAAAGACCATGTGATTGACCTGCTTAAACGGGTCTGCACCGTAAGCGTCGAAACGATGCGGATTGTGGGGGAGATGGAGGGAGTACAAAATTCTGTTATGTCCGAAACTCGATATTGACTGACAATCATGAAAAATGAAATATCCCTGCGGGAACCTACTCCAAGCGAGAGAAAAGAGTTTGATTTCTATTTTCAGCTTGACCAGGACACGCTGTTTATGTTTATCGGCCGATCGGCCGATGGTGGACGCGGCATCTTATTTTCGCCCGAAGCAGCCAAGGAATGTGGAGAATCCTGGTGGAGTAACATACAAAAAGATCTGCATGATCGCATCTGTATTGATTGGGAGTATTGTAAAAAATCCAACGATAAACGACTACAGGAAAAATATACCCTCGCCGTGACAGTAGCAGATATTATCAGCAGTTTACTGATTGGTATTCCCCCTTTTGCTGTTGTTTCCCTGATTATGAAAATGGGGTTGGATAAATTTTGTGACTGCCGTAAATGAATGAACCGGCAAAATACGATCATTATTGCCTTATTGTCCATGGAGGTAACGATCCAACCCATGAGTGGATCCACTTTCTTCACAATGTTGCTACCACCTTCGGTATGGTTCAAATAATAAGTTATCATATTGATAATAAGGCAAGAAACATGTTGTTCAGGTATCTGGGGAGAAAAGGAATACTGCAACTTCCTATCCAGATCAAAAAACTGAAAGAACCAACAATTGCTTCGGATCCGGAAATAAAGCGCCTGGTGAGGATAATTCAAAATACGGATAAATTCAACAGAAAATATGTAGGGGAGATGCGGCCAAAGGTGCAAATGGACCAATCAGATCACTGGTATTCCGGAAAGATTTCTGATGGCGCACCAGTTCTCAACTTACCATGTATGAATGGAATAAGTTTGGGACAAGCCTTGATTTCCGAATTGCACAACCTTATTGTAGCCAAGCTCTCCGGGCAAAGACCAATTGGTTTTTTGGAAAAATTCCTCCTTGAATTTGCTGAAAAGAAGATCAAAAATGACCCGTTGAGATTACTCTGTTATTTATGCGATTGGTCCATGATGACTCCATATGCTGCCTGGACAGGCTCAATAAGGCATGAAAGTCATCCGGGCTGGCGTTTTGCGCTTGGACTTGATTTTCTATCAGGGCTTTCAACTGAAGAGCTGAATGGACTTGGTAACTACACTGCCTTTTTTGATGTAATATCTGCTCATTTTGGATTTCATACTCACAAGTCGACACTTGATCTGATTATGAAGTTTGCTTCATGGATAGGAGATCTATCACATAATGATTCAGAGGCAGGGAGAAACAGAAGATTTTATGCCACCATGCGCAAGTTTTTCCAACGAGTGTATGAATTCCGCAACGTGAACGCGGAAGTTTTCGCGCTACCACACCTGTATTCAAAAATGCTAAAGGAGACTTTAGCGCCACTGGTTATGGATGAAGAAAACAGGTTTTGGATCACACCGGAAATACAAAGCTGGTATATGCCTTACCTTCATGTTATCGTACAGGGTCACCAGGCATTTTCGCGTAAAGATGGTTTTATATGCTGCGCATTTCATCATTTTAGACTGAATCCTGAAATTTCATGTCTTGAATTTCAAAATGCCCAAAGAGACCAGAAATGTTATCAATTTCCAGACAATCCAGATGATGCAGGTTTGATCAATTGCGAATTCCTTAGGGAATTCCGTAGCCTTCATTTTTCAGGTATCACTTCATTTTCCGGTTAAACGGATCGGGATTCCACCCTGGCTTTCTTCAATAAGCTGAAAAAAACTATCACTAATTGCCTGAAAAGTCTTTATGGTGAGGATATTATTGATTATTTTTACTTTGATAACATCAGGAAATACCTATGGATTTGAATAAAGAAAGGTTTTTTCAGCATTTCAAGGGAGGCCTTTACAAGATGTTATTCCTTGCAAAAGATAGTGAAACCCAGGAGTCTCTGGTGGTTTACCAGGCGATGTACAAAGAATCGGCAATATGGGTGCGTAAAGCATCGGATTTTTTCAGTGTGGTGATAAAAGAAGGGAAAGAAATACCACGTTTCAGGGAATTGACCAAAGATGAATATTTATGTTTACGGAAAGAGACCAAGAATACCTGAGAAAGAAACATCTTGGGGCAGTAAGCAATGAAAAAGGGAGTTTATTTGAGATTTACTATGCCATTTACAGAATAGCGTTGCTGTTAAGACAGTTTAACGATAATAGGCTGACGTCCTTTACCTCACAGGTTGAAATGGCCTTTGTGGACGATTTGTTAATCTTGTACGAGAATGGACTCTCTGAATTTTATCAGATTAAAAATGTGAAAGGCTTGACCTGGGAAACGGGCAACCCACATTCAATCAAGTATGATTTTCAAAAGCAGATGGAATTATTAATTAGCCAGAAGCTTCAGTTCAAGTTATTTTTGGTGTATTCAGATACAGATAGTTCCGTAGTCCGGGTGCCTCCATCCATTTCGGACTGCACTGAAACCAGGTTTTTCCCCTTTCGCGAAAGCCTGAGCAGATTGTTGCTTGAATCCCCTGAATTCAGGAATGCCATTCAGGATATATCGGCTGAAGCTTCACCGGAATTGGACAAATTGCATCATCTTGCCACGATTCTTCTTGGTCTATGGCAATCTTTTGATAAGCAAAATGTGACGCTTGAAAGAATCGTAACACATATCCGTCACTTTACGCAGATCGAACATAACTTCATTTTTGATGATGAAATTGTGGTTAACAAGAAAGCATCGAAACTGTACGATCAAATTCCGTATTTCCGTTATTCGGTTGAAGGAGCGATATTTCGATGGGAATACAAGGAGTATTTAAAAGGGGAATTATCCAGGTCCAGATATAAAATCTTTGAACAGGCAGTGTTAAAAAAAAGACCTTCGCTTTTTGAAGAGATAGAGTTATTTTTGTAATATAGTATGCGAACATACTCATCATATTATACCCCGGAAACTGGATTTTGGCTTAATAAGCTGACTTCCGGTCTTACATTATCTCCGGAAGAATATAAAGGAATATTTTACCAGTTAGGCAAAGGCCTCTCTCATGTCGTGAACAGTTTACCTGTTGCATCGGGCCCGACCATGGTGGCTTGTTCATCAGAAGATGCCGATTGGCTGGCAAAAGGACTTCTTGATGGTTTGATAAATCAAAACACCGGCCTGGCAGTGTTCTGGACTGAAAGGTATCGGCACCCCGATAATCCATTGCTTGAGGTTACGCCCATCATAAAATCCTATGTCGAAGACATGGAGAGTTGCCAAAATCTGATTGTCATTAAATCGATTATCAGAAATTCCTGTGTGGTTAAAACCCAATTGTTGAGATTAATTGAGGGTGCAAGCCCCGAAAATATCATCATTATTGCACCGGTAATGCTTCATGGTGCAGAACAAAAACTGCGTAATGAATTTCCAATTTCCATCGGCCGTAAATTTCGGTTCATTACCCTCGCCATTGATGATGAAATAAATGCTGAAGGACAAGTTGTACCCGGAATCGGAGGTTCGATCTATGCAGAATTGGGTTTGGGTGATGTTCATACAAAGAACAAATACATCCCTGAAATAGTAAGACAAAGAAGGGAAGCTTAAAAATCTTTTTTCCTCTCAATATATGTGATCTTGCAGATATGTCATACCTGGCGTATCTGCAAGATCATATAAAAACGCCGTACCTGGCGTCTCTACAACATATAGTTAAACCGTCTTCTCAATGTTCCACACAAACGCCCGTATTCCAACCTCGTGGTTGATGGCGTCCATCTTCTGAATTTTCTCGAGCACGGTATCTACGATCCCGTCATCGACGATTGTCATGGTGGCGGAATTCAATTCGGGCCAGGTGTGGGTACCCAGGCGGGGTTCCCCGCTGGTGGTGCCGGTTCCGAATACCTGGGGCCACTGCGTGAATCCCCTGATGTTGAGCTTATCAAGCATGTATTCCACTTTCTCGGTCA
>JADHED010001803.1_pt1 | contig 16762 bp, 15 predicted proteins | sample 8952041 | NCBI WGS metagenome assembly JADHED01 (sample SAMN16124423, study PRJNA663239) | bioreactor sludge metagenome | isolation source: sludge (control) | place: India:Bengaluru | collected 2018-09-08
GCGATCATGGACTTCGTGGCCCCCACACTTCGCCATTGATGAAATTGCCGAGCCGGCCCGCCCCCAGCCCGATCGGCACCATGGGGGCCACGAAGTCCATGATGGCGAGCCAGCGCTTGCCGGTCTTGCGGGCGAACAGCGCCATGGCGACCAGCACCCCCAGAAACCCGCCATGAAAACTCATGCCACCTTGCCACACTGCCAGGATTTCGGAGGGATGCGTCAGAAAATGTGCTGGCTGGTAGAACAGCACATACCCCAACCGTCCGCCAAGAATGACGCCCAGCGCCCCATAAAACAGGATGTCGTCGAGATCGCGCTCGCTCCAGCCGCTACCCGCCTGCCTGCGGATACGCCATTTACCCAACCACAATAGACTGAGAAAACCGACCAGGTACATCAGGCCATACCAATGGATGCCAAACGGACCAAGTTGGATCGCGACGGGGTCGAATTGGGGATGAACCAGCATGATGGGCGTGTCCGAATTGGGTTAAAATTGACCGATTATACGTTCTCCTTTGCTGTTTCATTTGTAATCAGAGGAGAGCAAGGCGGCAAGGATGAGGCGCCGCAGACAGTACAGCCAGTACGACAAGGCGCCGAAGACGAAGCCAACGCAGCTATCGTTTGATTACGGATGAAACAGTCATGCCAAAATACCGTTCCCATACCACCACCCAAGGCCGCAACATGGCCGGTGCTCGCGCCCTGTGGCGCGCCACAGGGATGAAGGAGGAGGATTTTTCCAAGCCCATCATCGCCATTGCCAATTCGTTTACCCAGTTCGTACCGGGCCACGTGCACCTCAAGGACATGGGCCAACTGGTGGCACGAGAGATCGAAAAGGCCGGCGGCGTCGCCAAGGAATTCAACACCATCGCCGTGGATGACGGCATCGCCATGGGCCATGGCGGCATGCTTTACTCGCTGCCCAGCCGCGACCTCATTGCCGACTCCGTGGAATACATGGTCAACGCCCACTGTGCCGACGCGCTGGTGTGCATTTCCAACTGTGACAAGATCACCCCGGGCATGTTGATGGCTGCACTGCGCCTGAACATCCCTGTCATTTTCGTTTCCGGCGGTCCGATGGAAGCCGGCAAGGTCAACTGGAACGGCGAAACCCGTGCACTGGACCTGGTGGATGCCATGGTGGAGGCTGCAGACAGCCGCATCAGCGATGAACAGGTCGCCGCCGTGGAGCGTTCCGCCTGCCCGACCTGCGGCTCCTGCTCCGGCATGTTCACCGCCAACTCCATGAACTGCCTGACCGAGGCGCTGGGCTTGTCCCTGCCGGGGAATGGCTCCATCGTCGCAACCCATGCCGACCGCAAGCAACTCTTCCTGCGTGCCGGCCGCCTGATCGTCGAACTGGCCAAGCGCCATTACGAACAGGATGACTACAGCGTGCTGCCTCGCAGCATCGCAACCTATGAGGCATTCCAGAATGCCATGAGCCTGGACGTGGCCATGGGTGGCTCCACCAATACCGTGCTGCACCTGCTGGCCGCCGCGCACGAAGCCGGCGTGGACTTCACCATGTCCGACATCGACCGCATTTCCCTGCGCGTGCCATGCCTTTCCAAGGTGGCGCCTGCCACGCAGAAATACCACATGGAAGACGTGCACCGCGCCGGTGGCGTGATGGGCATTCTGGGCGAACTGGACCGCGCCGGCGTGATCAACCGTGATGTCCCTACCGTGCACGCCCCCAACATGGGCGCTGCGCTGGATCAATGGGATATCCAGCGGACCAGCGATGCATCCGTGAAGGAGTTCTACCGTGCTGCGCCCGGTGGCATTCCGACCACCATCGCATTCAGCCAGTCCATGCGCTACCCGACGCTGGACGACGACCGCGCCGAGGGCTGCATCCGCGACAAGGCCCACGCCTACTCGCAGGATGGCGGCCTCGCCGTATTGCACGGCAACATCGCGCTGGACGGCTGTATCGTCAAGACCGCTGGTGTAGATGACAGCATCCTCAAGTTCACCGGCCGCGCCCGCATCTTCGAGAGCCAGGACGCCTCGGTCGAAGCCATCCTCAACGACCAGATCGTCGCCGGCGACATCGTGGTCATTCGCTACGAAGGCCCCAAGGGCGGCCCCGGCATGCAGGAAATGCTATACCCGACCAGCTATCTCAAATCCAAGGGCTTGGGCAAAGCTTGCGCCCTGCTGACTGACGGCCGCTTCTCCGGTGGCACCTCGGGCTTGAGTATCGGCCACGCATCGCCGGAAGCCGCCGAAGGGGGCGCGATCGGCCTGGTGGAAGAAGGTGACACCATCGAGATCGACATCCCCAACCGCCGCATCCACCTGGCCGTTGCTGCGGAAGAGCTGGAACGCCGCCGCGAGGCGATGGAGGCCCGTGGCAAGGACGCCTGGAAGCCGCTCAACCGCGAGCGCCATGTCTCCGCCTCACTGCGCGCCTACGCCGCCATGGCCACCTCGGCCTCCAAGGGGGCGGTGCGCGACGTCAGCCAAGTGGAACGCAAATAAGGAAGCCCTGCACAAGTGAGCGAGCGAGATGAAATGCAAGGCGCACGGCGCGCAGAGGCCGAGACATATCAAGTGGATAGGCGAGGCCTCGAGCACCGCGCAACGCAGCAGTTCGCTCGCGTAGCCACTTGTACAGGGCTTCAGTAATTGCTCACGGTCCTGGTGTTGGGCGGCTACGGTAATTTCGGCGCCCATATCTGCCGCGCCCTGGCGAACGACCCGGACATCCGGCTGCTGATCGCCGGGCGCAATCTGGAGAAAGCCCAGCTTTTCGCCGTGGCGCTTGGGCTGCCGGCGCGGCGCGGACAATACCTCGATGCCGAAGTCACCACGTTGGCCAGCGAGTTGCGAGGCCTGGGAGTTGACCTGCTCATTCATGTCGCCGGCCCGTTTCAGGATCAGGACTATCGGGTGGCACGCGCCTGCATCGAGGCGGGCTGCCACTATGTCGACCTCGCCGACGCGCGTGAATTCGTCACCGGCATCCACACACTCGATGGCGCCGCCAAAGCCGCTGGCGTATTGGTCACCAGCGGCGCCAGTTCCGTTCCCGCTCTCAGCAGCGCTGTGATCGACCATTTTCTCCCGCAATTCTCCCGACTGGACGTGGTCAGACTTGGCATCGCGGCCGCTTCGCGTACGCCGGGGCTGGCGACAGTACGTTCCGTCCTCAGCCATTGCGGCAAGTCCATTCCACGCGTCGAGGCGGGGGTACGCACCTCGACGCCAAGCTGGCAGAACCTGCAGCGTCGCACCTACCCCACCCCAGTGGGCAGGCGCTGGCTATGCGATTGCGATGCTCCGGATCTGGTGCTCCTGCCGCAACGCTACCCCAGCCTGCAACAGCTACACTTTCAGGCTGGCCTGGGTGTGCCGGGCACGCATATCGGCCTGTGGGGGCTGTCGTGGCTGGTCCGCTGGCGCGTGCTGCTCGATGCCGCACCTTGGGCCAAGGCCTTGCGCTGGATCAGCCGGCGACTCGAACCGATGGGCACGTCCAACTCTGCCATGCATGTGGAAATGTCGGGGCTGGGCCAACGCGGGGAGCCGCTGACACGGACGTGGCACCTGCTCGCCCTGAACCACGACGGCCCGCATATCCCCGGTGGCGCAGCCATCGCAATCGCACGCAAACTGGCACGTGGCGACTTGCTCGCTCCGGGCGCCAGACCTTGTGTCGGGCTGCTCACTTTGGAAGAATACCTGTCAGCCTTGGTCGGACTCGATATCCGTCAGGTGCTGAGCTAGCCACACGCCTCTCAACACATCCATTATTTTTATAAAAAAAGTGAACATCTCTGCTCTCAATCAACAATTCGGCATCGCCGACACGCTCCGTTTTCATGAAGCCCAGAACGGGCTGATCGTCGCGGACATCGACAACCCGCTGGCCACGGCCAAAATATGTTTGCAAGGCGCCCACCTGCTGAGTTGGCATCCACGCAGCACGGCGGCCCCGGTCGTATGGCTCTCTGAAGATGCGCAATTATCTCCCTGGAAATCGCCGCATAGCGGTGCGCCGATCTGCTGGCCCTGGTTCGGCGCACACGCCGACAATCCTGCGTACCCGGCGCACGGTTATGCTCGCAATCTACCGTGGGAAGTGGTGCAAACCGCCACCGAGACCGACGGCAGCATCCGCCTGACCTTGCGGCTGATCCCGCACGACGCCACACGGTCGCAATGGCCCCACGCAGCCACGCTGTCGCTGGACGTCATCGTAGGCGACACCCTGCAGCTCGCGCTCACCACCACCAACAGCGGCGATACCCCGATCACGATCAGCGAGGCTTTCCACACCTATTTTCAGGTCGGGGACGTCGCGCAGACCCACGTGACCGGACTGGAAGGCGTCACCTATGCTGACAAGGTGCTGGACTTCGCATGCAGTACCCAGCAAGGGGCAATTGCCTTCGACGGGGAAGTCGACCGGGTCTACGTCGACACCACGGATGAATGCGTCATCACCGACCCGGTACTCCAACGTCGCATTCACATTGCAAAATCGGGCAGTCGCTCCACCGTGGTCTGGACCCCAGGCAAGGAAAAAGGCGACAAACTCGGCGATCTCGGTGTTGAAGGCTGGCGTCACATGGTCTGCGTGGAATCCGCCAACACCATGGAAAACACCGTCGTGATCGCGCCGGGCGGCATCCACACGCTGGGTGTGAATTATCGGGCCGCGCCCTTGTGAAAAAACCCTGCACATCGTGTCAACGCGCCTGATTGACCTTGCGTTGAGTGCTCATGGGCCAAGGGTTGGATGAATGGCGCACAGGCAAGCGGCGCCACTTGGCAAAGGGCCGGAAAGCCGTTTATGATTAAGTGTTTTTAGCGTTAAATCAGTATCAACATAAGATCGAGATCGAAGGAGAAAGCATGAAAGCATTGATGATGATCGCCGCTGCTGGCGCCCTGGTTCTGGCAACCCAAGCTAACGCAGAAGATGCCAAGGCACTGGCTCAAAAGAGCGGCTGCCTGGCCTGCCATAGCGTAGACGCCAAGGTTCTGGGCCCGGCTTACAAGGACGTGGCTGCGAAGTACAAGGGCCAGAAGGACGCTGAAGCGAAGCTGGTCGAGAAGGTCAAGAAGGGTGGCAGCGGCACTTGGGGCCCGATCCCGATGCCGGCCAACAGCCCGCAAGTCAAGGACGAAGACATCAAGACCATGGTCAAGTGGATTCTGTCCCTGTAATTCCAGTCTTACTGGAATGCAAAAAGCCGGTCGCATGACCGGCTTTTTTATTGCCGCGACTTCCGGCTCAGCCCTGGATAATCCCGAGCAGGTAAAGAAAGACCGCCACAATCGCCACGGGGGCGACATACCGTACCAGGAAGCGCCAGAATCCGTAGCCGCTGGGCCCCAGCCCCAACTCCTCCTGCACTTGGCGCGTCTTCATGAAATACCCCGCGAACAAGGCCATGGCCAGCCCCCCCAAGGGCAGCATGATGGTACTGGTCAACTTGTCCAACGTATCGAAAATCCCCAGCCCAAAGACCAGGCGCACATCCTGCCAGGCGTTGAAGGAAAGCAACACGGCGATGCCAAGCAGCCAATCCCCCACGCCGATCAACAGGGCGGATTGCTTGCGTGTCAGCCGGGTATTTTCTGTCAGCCAAGCCACCGCCGGCTCCACCAGCGAGATCGCAGACGTCCAGGCAGCGAAGGCCACCAGCAGGAAGAACAAGGTGCCGATGACGTCACCCCAAGGCATACTGCCGAACGCAATGGGCAGAGTCTGGAAAATCAGTCCGGGTCCGGCAGCCGGTTCCAGGTGATTGGCAAACACGAGCGCGAAGATCGCCAGCCCGACCAGCAGGCCCACGCTGGTATCGGCGACAGCAATTATCATGGTGGCACGGGTAATCGACACGTGGCGTTGCAGGTATGAACCATAGACCATCACGGCCCCCATCCCCAGACTGAGGGAGAAAAAGGCGTGTCCGAGCGCAGACAGGATGGCCACAGGCGTGATGCGGGAAAAGTCCGGGGTAAACATGAACACCACGGAGCGGGCAAAATCCCCCACCGCCATGCTGTAGCCAACCAGTACCAGCAGAATCGCGAACAACGCGGGAATGAGGATGTTGTTGGCCTTCTCCAGCCCGGCGTTGACGCCGCGCGACACGACTCCCAGCGTCATGGCGATAAACAGGCTATGCCACAGCAGCAAGCGCAAGGGCTGGCCAAGAAAAGTCTCGAATTTTGCGGTTGCCCCGGCCCCGTCAATGCCAGTGAATTCGCCCCCGGCAGCACGCACGATGTAATCGAGCACCCAACCGGCGATGATGCTGTAGAACCCCAGAATCAGCAGGCCGGCAAACAGCCCCGAGATGCCCACCCAGCGCCACGCCTTGCTGGTACCGGCTTCCTGCGCCAACGCCTGCATGCCGTCGACCGGATTGCGTTGCGCGCGCCGCCCCAGCATGGTTTCGCACATCATGAGCGGAATACCGACCAGAAAAATGCAGGCGAGAAACACCAGCACAAAGGCACTGCCGCCGTTCACCCCAATCATGTAGGGCAATTTCCAGATATTCCCCAGCCCGATCGCAGACCCGGCCGTGGCCAGCATGAAGGCCCAACGGCTGCTCCAGGTACTGCGGTGCTGGGGATGGGTCATGCAGACTCCTTGAAATAGCGCTCGGTCTCGGCCTTGATGATCCTGGACAGCAGCAGCAAGCCAATCAGGTTGGGAATTGCCATCATGCCATTCATCAGGTCGGAGAAATTCCAGACGAATTCCAGGCTGGTCGTGGCGCCAACGATCACCGCGGCGACGAAGAAGATGCGATAGATGCGGATCGAACGTGGGCCGAACAGGTATTCAACGGCCTTCTCGCCGTAGTAATTCCAGCCGATCAGCGTGGAATAGGCAAACAGCGCGGTCGAGATGGCCACGATAACCGCACCTGCGCCACCGAGCGTTTCGGCCATGCTGGCACTGGTGAGTTCCCCTGCACCGACCCCCTGTGTCCATGAGGTGGCGGTCAGAATCACGAGCGCTGTCATGGTACACACCACCAGCGTATCGATGAAAGTCTGCGTCATGCTTACCAGCGCCTGCTTGACGGGGTCGTTGGTGCGCGCCGCAGCAGCTGCGATCGGCGCGGAGCCGAGACCGGATTCGTTGGAGAACACGCCGCGGGCGATGCCGTAGCGCATGGCGGCCGCGATCGTCGCGCCGGCAAAACCACCGGTCGCGGCGGCGGGGTTGAACGCGTGGTAGAAAATCAGGCCGAGGGCATGCGGAATCTCCGCCGCGTTCATCGCCAGCACCACCAGCGAGGCCACAACGTAACCGCCAATCATGAAGGGGACCAGAAACGAAGTGAAGCGCCCGATGGAGCGGATCCCACCCAGTATCACCAGCGCGGTCAACACCATCAACACGACTCCGGTCACCAGCACCGGCACATGGAAAGTCGTCTCGAAAATCCTGGCCGTCGCATTGGCCTGTGTCATGTTGCCGATACCGAAGGCCGCCAGCGCCGTGAATACGGCGAACAACGTTCCCAGCCAGGGCATTCCGGCCCCCTTGGCCAGGTAGTACATCGGACCGCCGCGCATACCGTGCTCGCCCTTCTCACGATACTTGACCGCCAGCACCGCCTCCGAATACTTGGTGGCCATCCCGACCAGCCCGGTCATCCACATCCAGAACACCGCACCCGGCCCGCCCAGCGTGATGGCTGTCGCCACGCCGACGATATTGCCGATACCAACGGTCGCCGCCAGCGCCGTCATCAGCGCTGCAAAGTGGCTGATATCGCCTGCCTGGCTATGTTCCTTGTGAAAAATGAGACGAAAGGCATGCGGCAATGCACGAAACTGCATGCCCTTGAGCAATATGGTGAGATACAAGCCGGTACCCACCAGCAGGGTGAGCATCGGGGGGCCCCAGACCCAGCCGGACAAGGTCGAGATCAACGTTTCGATAGCCTGCATGTGGCGTGTGCCCCCTTGAGATTTTTTATGTATTTGCTGTCAGGCCAGCCAATCCTTGCCGATCAGGAAATCGCTGTAGAGCCTAGCCTCTTCCGAGCCTGCCTCCGGCTGCCAATCATAGCGCCACTTCACGATGGGCGGCAACGACATGAGGATGGACTCGGTGCGTCCACCGGACTGTAGTCCGAACAGCGTGCCGCGGTCGAACACCAGATTGAATTCGACGTAACGCCCGCGACGATAGGCCTGGAAGTCCCGTTCACGCTCACCGTATTCGATCTCCTTGCGGCGTTGCAGAATCGGCAGATAGGCTTGGAGAAAGGCATCGCCCACGCTTTTCGTCATGGCGAAGCTCTGTTCGAAATCCAGCCGATTGAAGTCGTCGAAGAACACGCCGCCAATACCGCGGGGTTCCTTGCGATGCTTGAGATAGAAATACTTATCGCACCATTGCTTGAATTCCGGATAAAGCGCCTCCCCGTGCGGCGCCAGCGCCAACTGGCAGGTACGATGAAAATGCTCGGCATCCTGCTCGAACCCGTAATACGGCGTCAGGTCCATGCCGCCGCCGAACCACCAGACCGGAGCCTCTCCAGCCTTCTTGGCCATGAAGCAGCGTACGTTCATGTGCACGGTCGGGGCATACGGGTTGCGCGGATGCAGCACCAGCGACACCCCGGCGGCCTCAAAGCTGCGGCCAGCCAGTTCCGGCCTCCCCGCGCTGGCCGAAGGGGGCAGCTTGTCACCCATGACGTGGGAAAAATTCACGCCGCCGCGCTCGAAGACGTTGCCCTCCTCGATCACGCAACTGATACCGCCGCCACCTTCAGGGCGTTGCCAGGCATCGTGCAGGAAGGACTTGCCATCGGCCAGTTGCAGCGCCTCGACAATCCGGTTCTGCAGGTCGGTGAAATAAGCTTTGACGACTTCAAAATCCATGGCGGGTTACCTTCGAATGATCTGTTTTGAAATGAGATGCTGAATGGTGGAAGGGCGGCGACGCGCACCGATACGACCGGGGATCACCAGCACGCGCTTGCCGAAGAGACGCCGGCATTCTTCTGCTGTTTTGGCCGGTTTGCCGCCGCTCAGGTTGGCACTGGTCGACACCAGCGCCATGCCGGCCAGACGGCACAGGCTTGCCGCTCCCCGATGGGCCGTCACCCTGAGCGCCACCGTATCATGGTGGCCACGCAGGAAGGCAGGACAAGCAGACGATGCAGGGACCAACCAGGTATGCGGTCCTGGCCAGGCCGATCGCATGTCCCGACGTAAGGCAGCGGAAAGGTCAGCCACGTAGGGAGACAACTGGCGAGCGTCGCAGGCGATCACGATCATGCCCTTCGCCGGGCTGCGCTTCTTGAGTGCGAGCACGCGCCGCACGGCACGGGGGTTACGGGGATCACAACCGAGTCCGTAGCAGGACTCGGTCGGATAGGCGATGACGCCACCGCGCTTCAGATGACGACGAATGCGCGCGGCGTCCGTCAATGAATTAGCCCTTGATGGCGCGCCAGCCGATGTCGCGGCGCATCTGGCTGCCTTCGAAATGAATGCCTTCGGCGATCTGATAGGCGCGGCTCTGGGCCTGCTTGACCGAATCGCCCAGCGCCGTGACACACAGCACGCGGCCGCCACTGGTCACTGGCTGGCCATCTTGCATCGTCGAGCCGGCATGGAACACGTGGGCATCCTGCAGGTCGGTCGGCAGGCCGGTAATGACATCGCCCTTGCGCGGTTCATCCGGGTAGCCCGCAGAGGCCATGACGATGCCCAGCGCGGTGCGACGATCCCACTCCGCCTCGATCTGGTCCAGCGTGCCCTCGACTGCGTGCTGCATCAGCGTGACCAGGTCGCTCTTCAGGCGCAGCATGATGGGCTGGGTTTCCGGGTCGCCCATGCGGCAATTGAATTCCAGGGTTTTGGGATTGCCATGCTTGTCGATCATCAGGCCAGCGTAGAGGAAACCGGTGTAGCGGATGCCGTCCTTGGCCATGCCCTTGATGGTCGGGGTAATGATCTCGCGCATTGCCTTGGCGTGGATTTCCGGGGTCACCACCGGTGCTGGCGAGTATGCGCCCATGCCACCGGTATTGGGGCCCTGGTCGCCGTCCAGCAACCGTTTGTGATCCTGGCTGGTGGCCAGCGGCAGGATATGCTCGCCATCGCACATCACGATGAAGCTGGCTTCCTCGCCTTCCAGAAACTCCTCGATTACCACGCGCGCGCCAGCGGCACCCAGCTTGTTGTCGGAAAGCATGGAGTTGATCGCCTCGTGCGCTTCCTGCTCGGTCATGGCCACGACCACGCCCTTGCCGGCGGCCAGACCATCGGCCTTGATCACGATGGGCGCGCCCTGCTGCTTGACGTAGGCATGCGCCTCGTCAGCATCGGTGAACGTCGCGTACGCTGCTGTCGGAATGCCATGGCGCATCATGAAAGCCTTGGCGAAATCCTTGGAGCTCTCCAGTTGCGCAGCGGCCTTGGTTGGGCCGAAGATCTTCAGGCCAGCGGCCATGAAGGCATTGACCACACCTTGCGACAGCGGCGCTTCCGGACCGACGACCGTCAACGCGATCTGCTCGTCTTCCGCAAATTTCACCAGCTCGGGAATCGCCGTGATCGGCACGTTAACCATGTCCGGATCCAGCGCCGTACCGGCGTTGCCCGGGGCGACATAGACGCGCGTCGTCTTGGGACTTTGGGCCAGTTTCCATGCCAGCGCGTGCTCACGCCCGCCGTTGCCAATCACCAGTACTTTCATATCAACTTCCCTGAAGTTAGGGAAGGGGGAAGGGTAAGGGGGAAGGGTAAATGCGCTGCAGCCTACCCTTCTCCCCTCCCCCTTCTCCCTTCACCGAATTTAATGTCTGAAATGCCGTACGCCGGTCAACACCATCGCCAGACCATGCTCATCCGCAGCGGCGATCACTTCCTCGTCGCGCACACTGCCGCCCGGCTGGATCACGCAGGTGGCGCCGGCTTCAGCCAGCACGTCCACGCCATCCCGGAACGGGAAGAACGCATCGGAGGCGACGGCGGAACCTGCCAGCGACAAGCCGGCATTCTGCGCCTTGATCGCCGCGATGCGGGTGCTGTCCACGCGGCTCATCTGGCCGGCACCGACGCCCAGCGTCATGCCGCCGCCACAGAACACGATGGCGTTGGACTTGACGTACTTGGCCACGCGCCAGGCAAACAGGAGGTCGTTGAATTGCTCCGGTGTCGGCTGCTTCTTGGTGACCACCTTCAGTTGATCGCGGCCGACATTCAGCGCGTCAGGCGTCTGCAGCAGCAAACCACCGCCGACACGCTTGTACTCGAGCGCGTTGGCGGCCTTGCCCAGCGGCACTTCCAGCACGCGCAGGTTGGCCTTGGCGGCCAGTGCGGCCTTGGCGTCGGCACTGTAGGCCGGCGCGATCAGCACTTCGACGAAGTGCTTGCGGTCGTTCATGGCGTTGACCACGTCGAGGCCGACTTCGCCGTTGAAGGCGATGATGCCGCCGAAGGCCGAGGTCGAATCCGTCTTGAATGCCTTTTCGTAGGCGCCCAGCAGCGCAGTATCGATGGCCACGCCGCAGGGGTTGGCGTGCTTGACGATCACGCAGGCCGGCACGTCGAAGGTCTTGACGCACTCCCATGCGGCATCGGCATCGGCGATGTTGTTGTAGGACAGTTCCTTGCCCTGTAGCTGGGTGAAGCTCGCCAGCGCACCGGCCGGGACGTTGGCGTCACGATAGAACGCGGCGTCCTGATGCGGATTCTCGCCGTAGCGCAGGTCCATGACCTTGGAGAACTGGGCGTTGAAGCGTTCCGGGAAGGCCTGCTTCTGATTCTTTTCGTCAAGCGCAGTCAGATAGTTGCTGATCGCGCCATCGTATTCCGCGGTATGTGAAAACGCCTTCTTGGCCAGACGGACACGGGATTCAGCGCCGATGGCTCCACGACTCGATTCCATTTCACGCGTCAGCAGCGCGTAGTCGGCCGGATCGGTCACGATGGCCACGCTGCCGTAGTTCTTGGCAGCGGCACGCACCATGGTCGGACCGCCGATGTCGATATTCTCGATCGCATCTTCCAGCGTGCAGTCAGGCTTGGCGATGGTTTCGCGGAACGGGTACAGGTTCACCACCACCATGTCGATGGCAGGAATATTGGCTTCCTTCATCGCCGCCACATGCTCCGGCAGGTCGCGACGACCAAGAATGCCGCCGTGGACCTTGGGGTGCAGCGTCTTGACGCGGCCGTCCAGCATTTCCGGAAAACCCGTGTAGTCGCTGACTTCGATCACCGGCACGTTGTGCTCGCGGAACAGCTTGGCGGTACCGCCGGTGGAGAGGATTTCGACGCCGAAACGGTTCAGGGTCTGGGCAAATTCAAGAATGCCCTGCTTGTCGGATACGCTGATCAGCGCACGTTTGATGATAGTCATGGAGAAAACTGCCGAAGAAAAAATTAAAGAAAATGTGAACGAAACGGGAAAACTACTGCATGCCGTGCTGCTTGAGTTTCTTTCGCAACGTATTGCGGTTCAGGCCGAGAATTTCGGCAGCCTTGCTCTGGTTACCGCCGGCATGGTTGAGCACGTATTCCAGCAACGGCTTCTCGATGCAGTTCAGCAGCATGTCGTAGACAGCGTGCGGCGGCTGGCCATCCAGGTCTCGGAAATACGCTTCGAGAGAACCGCGCACACAGGCGGCCAAATCGTTTTTTTCCTGCATCCCCATTATGCTGCCATCGCCTCTTCTTCATCCGACTCCACGTACTGGAGCAAACGGCCCTGCGACAGCAGATGGCCAAAGAACTCATTCACCGCATTCATCTGCTCTTCAATAGTGGGCAACTGGTTCATCGCGTGACGGAAATTTGCGGAACCCGCCAATCCCTTGGTGTACCAGGAAATGTGCTTGCGCGCGACACGCACGCCGGTTACTTCGCCATAGAAGGAATAGAGATCGTCCAGATGGTGCAGCAGCACCTGATGAATTTCGGCCACTTCAGGCGACGGCAGGTGTGTACCCGTGGCAAGATAATGTTCGATCTCGCGGAATATCCAGGGGCGCCCCTGCGCAGCGCGGCCAATCATGATGCCATCGGCGCCAGTCAGTTCCAGCACCTGCCTGGCCTTCTCGGGCGTGGTAATGTCACCGTTGGCGATGATGGGAATGCCGACCGATTGTTTCACTTCCGCGATCAGGTCGAACTTGGCCTCGCCGGTATACAGCTGGCACCGTGTGCGGCCGTGAATCGCCAGCGCCTGGATACCACTTTCTTCTGCGATACGGGCCACACGCGGCACATTCAGATTTTCGTGGCTCCAACCCAGGCGGGTTTTCAGTGTCACCGGCACATCGGGCACGGCCTTCACGACCGCTTCGAGAATCTGGCCGACCAGCGGCTCGTCGCGCAGCAGCGCCGACCCCGCCATCACATTGCAGATCTTTTTGGCCGGACAGCCCATGTTGATGTCGATGATCTGCGCGCCGTTGTCCACGTTGTAACGCGCGGCCTCGGCCAGCATTTTGGGATCAGCCCCGGCAATCTGCACCACCTTGGGCTCCGGCTCGCCTTCGTGGTTGGCGCGCCGCCTGGTCTTTTCGGAACCGTACAACAGCGAGTTGGAGGTCACCATCTCGCTCACCGCCATGCCCGCGCCCATGCGTTTGCACAATTGGCGGAAAGGGCGATCCGTCACGCCCGCCATCGGGGCAACGACCAGATTGTTCTTCAGCTTGTAGGGACCGATTTGCACAAAAATTCCGCAGCGACGTTCGGGAAAAGTTGCACATTTTATATGCAATCCATGCCGCAGTAAAAGGGAATCGGGATCATGGTGACATCTTGATATACTGGCACTTTCGATTCAGCGAGACCTCCCATGATTGTCATCACTGGCGGCGCCGGCATGATCGGCAGCGTGATCGCGTGGCACCTCAACCAGCATGGGCGCGACGACCTTGTCATCGTCGATCGCGTGCAGCACGAAGATCAGTGGCAGAACCTGTGCCACCGCCGCTACGCCAACTATCTGGACAAGGATGAACTGCTCCCATGGTTGGCATCAGGCGAGAAGATCGACGCCATCATCCACATGGGGGCCATCAGCGCCACCACCGAACGGGACTTCAACCGCCTGGTTCAGGACAACATCCGTTACAGCCAGCACTTGTGGCAATGGTGCACGGACCAGCAAGTGCCCTTTCTCTACGCCAGCTCTGCCGCCACCTATGGCGACGGCGAACTCGGCTACGACGACACCTCCAGCGACTACCTGCGCCCGCTCAACGGCTACGGTTATTCCAAACAGTTTTTCGACCAGTGGGCGCTGCAGCAGGTCGCTGCAGGCAACGCACCGCCGCAATGGGCCGGATTCAAGTTCTTCAACGTGTACGGGCCCAACGAATATCACAAGGAGCGTATGGCCAGCGTCGCTTTCCACAGCTTCAACCAGTACCGCGACACTGGCACCATCAAGCTGTTCCGCAGCCACCGTGCAGACTTTGAAGACGGGATGCAACTACGGGATTTCGTCTATGTGAAGGATGCCGCCGCCGTGGTCGCCTTCTTTCTGGAAAACCCGTCGCAATCCGGCATTTTCAACGTCGGCACGGGGCAGGCGCGTGCCTTCCTGGACCTCGCCAAGGCCGTGATCACCAGCCAGGGCAAGACTCCGGACATCACCTTCATCGACATGCCGCAGGATCTGCAAGGACGCTACCAGTATTACACGCAGGCCAACGTCGCCAAGCTGCGGGCCGCCGGGTACACACGCCCCTTCACGTCACTGGAAGACGGTGTAGCCGATTACGTACGAAATTACTTGATGAAGGCCGACCCCTACTGCTGAGATCAGTCAGAGCTTGTGCGGGCAAGGCTCCTTGTTGCAGTCCGCATAGATGTAGAGCGAATGCTCACGGATGGTAAAGCCGCGCTCGGACGCGGCTTTTTTCTGGCGCTTCTCGATTTCCTCGTCACAGAACTCCTCGACCCGGCCGCACTGCATGCAGACGATATGGTCGTGGTGTCCGCCCTGATTCAATTCGAACACCGCCTTGTCACTCTCGAAGTGATGGCGTACCAGCAGTCCGGCCTGCTCGAACTGCGTTAGCACGCGATACACCGTTGCCAGACCAACGTCCTCGCCACTGGTCAGCAGCATGCGGTAGACGTCTTCCGCCGACAGGTGGCGCTGCGTGCTGGACTCGAACAGACTCAACACCTTGAGTCGCGGCAGCGTGGCCTTCAGGCCGGCATTCTTGAGATCTTGAGGGTCTTTCATGGGGTACAGAGCTGACTAAGTATCGTGGTATATTAGCGCCATTTTCCGCCAAAGTCATAAGCGCCTGTCCGACCAGGAACCACACGATGCGTAAAGCCTTGCTCCTCGCGGCGATCTTTCTGTCCGCCTGCTCCAACTACTCCGCCAACCTGCCCTCCATCAAGCCTTACAAGATGGATATCCAGCAGGGGAACGTCGTCACACCCAAGATGATGATGCAATTGCGCCCGGGCATGACGAAGCAACAAGTCCGCTTCATCATGGGCACACCGCTGATCGCGGACAGCTTCCACGCCAACCGCTGGGACTACTTCTACCGCATGCAGAAGGACGGCAAGGTCGTCGAGCAGCGCCGCGTGATCCTGGACTTTGAAGACGACAAACTGAAGGCCGTACGCGGCGACGTGGTCCCCGCCGGCGGCACTGATGCCGCCGCGTCCGACCGCCCCGGCAGCAAGGCGCCGGTCACCCTCAAGTCCACCAGCGACGCCCCGAAGAAGGAAGAAAAGGGCATGCTGGACAAGCTCAAGTTCTGGAAAAGCGACGAACCGGAAAAACCGGCCAAGCCCGCAGAGCCGGCCAAAAAGGCCGCGCAGCCCACCCCGGCACTCCCCGCAGAAGACCAGCAGACGCTGCCGGCCGTTGCCGAAGAAAAGGCCGAGCCGCTGCCGCCCCTGACAGAGGAAGCCGCAGCGCCAGCCCCGGAGAAGGCCGCACCCCAGCCGGCAGCCAAACCGGAGCAGACCAAACCCACGCCTCAACCGGCCCAAGCGCCTGAGGCCAACAAGCCGCAAGAGAAAGGCATGCTGGACAAGCTGAAGTTCTGGAAGAGCGACGACGAAGCCGCGACGACAAAACCAGAAGCCAAGCCTGTACCCAAGACAACCCCGGCACCGAAACCAGAGTCTCGTCCCGTGCCCAAAATCGAGCTCAAGACAGAACCGAGAACCGCGCCGGCGCCAGCGCCTAAGCCGGTCTCCAAGCCGATCCCCAAGCCTTCGGAAGACCTGCCGGCTGAGGACGACCCGGGTTACTTTGAAAAAATGCTGGAAAAGATTGGATTCTAAATCTTTCAGTGGAAGCTCATGCAGCATTGCCGCGTGATGCTGGAGCTAAAAAATCGGGTTTTGATTTTTCAAAGCAGGCTCGTGCGGCAGCGCCGCGTGCTGCTGAAAGTATTAAGTCAGTAAAAAGATCACCGTCATACCCGCGAAAGCGGGTATCCAGCGGCGCGCAGAGCGCGACGCTGTTTGTTCCGGACTGGATTCCGGCTTTCGCCGGAATGACGGGATTCATCGTAATATTGGCGCCGGATCAATATAAGAAATTGGGTTTCTAAAATGCAGAACATCATTATCGCCGGCAGTTCCGGCCGCATGGGCCATGCCCTGCTCGAGTCCACCATCAACGACCCCGAGCTCAAACTCCACGCCGCGCTCGACCGGGCCGACTGCACGCAACTCGGCAAAGATGCCGGCGAAGGCTTTGGCGTCGCCAGCGGCGTCGCCATCAGCGCCGACCTGCAAGTGG
>JADHED010001804.1_pt1 | contig 16744 bp, 15 predicted proteins | sample 8952041 | NCBI WGS metagenome assembly JADHED01 (sample SAMN16124423, study PRJNA663239) | bioreactor sludge metagenome | isolation source: sludge (control) | place: India:Bengaluru | collected 2018-09-08
CGACGCGCCCTCGTGTTCGCCACCGACCTGCTCGGCACGATCCGCCGCGCGAAGTCGGAGGCCCAGAAGCCGTTGCGGACGCCGGTGGCCCGCCTCAGCGTGCGGCTCGATCCCGACAGCCGGCCGCTGCTCGACGCGGTGCAGGCCGACGTCGTGGCGGCCGGGTTCGTCGAGCGCGTCGAGGTGGTCGAGGCGGAGACCTTCGGGGCCTAGGTGGAACTCGGCGAACTCACCCCGGGCGCCACGCCCGGGCAGTGAAGCCACGAGGGAGTCAGCGATGCCCAGCGTCGTGAACCGGTGGAGCGGCGACCCGGCGCCCGCCGGGCTCGTGCGCGCGCTGGCCGCGCACGACGCCGGGCCGTGGCGCGACGCGCCGGTGGTGTTCCTGCACGAGACGGGATCCACCAACGACGTGGCGCTGCAGGCCGCGGCCGCCGGCGCGCCCGACGGCACCAGCGTGCTGGCGCGCATGCAGACGGCCGGGCGCGGGCGTCGCGGCCGGACGTGGCAGTCGCCGGCGGGCGCCGGTCTCTACTTCTCGGTGATCGTGCGGCCGCCAGCCGCCGCCCTCCACTCGCCGGCCGGCCCGTCGGGCGACCTGCCCGGGCCCGCCACGCTGCTCACGCTCATGGCCGCCGTCGCCGGCGTCGAGGCCATCACCGTGGCGACCGGGCTCACCCCCACCATCAAGTGGCCCAACGATCTCATCGTGGAGCGCGGACGGACCGCGGACAGCGGCCGGTGGGATCGGCGCAAGCTCGCCGGGATCCTGACCGAAGGGGCCCTGGCTTCGGGTGAGTTCCAGCAGGTCGTCGTCGGTATCGGCGTCAACCTCGCCCCCGGGGCCTATCCCCCGGAGGTGGCCGCCGTCGCGACCAATCTCGAAGCCGAGCTCGGGCACCCCGTGGACGGCTTCGAGGTGTTCGCGGCGTGCCGGGCGGCACTGGCGCGCGAGAGCATCAGCCTGTTCGCAGGCGGCTCCGCCGATCTCCTGGCGCGCTGGCGGCGCGCGGCCCCCTCGTCGATGGGCGCACGCGTCGCCTGGCACGAGGGCGATCGGCGCAGGTCGGGCGTCACCGCGGGACTGTCCGACACGGGGGCGCTGCTCGTGGCGCCGGACGACGGCGGGCCGCGCGTCGCGCTCGTGGCCGGCGACGTCGAGTGGGACTGAGGGCCGGCGCGCGATGACCGGCGAGGACCTCGGCAGCTATTGCCGCGCGGTCGAAGCGCACCTCTGCCGCGTGAACGGCGGCCACCTGGTGCGCGTGGTGGGCGTCGCCTTCGAACTCGTGAAGCGCTGGCACACCGAGGGGGTGCCGCTGAAGGTCGTGCTGCGCGGCATCGAGCGGCGGGCGGAGCGCGCCGCGCGATCCCCGGTCGCGCGCCGGCGGCCGTTGCGCGTGGAGTTCTGCGAGGCCGACGTCGCCGACGTCTTCGACGAGTGGCGCCGCGCCGTCGGCTTCGCCCTGCACACCCCGGCGAGTCCGGACACGCTGGCGGGCGGCGACGGCGAGGAGGGCGCGGCCGCGCCCTCCGCGTCGCTGCCGCGCCACCTCGAGCGGATCGCCATCAAGCTCACGTCGTTCCTGGTGGTGTGCGCCGACGCCCCGGCGCTGCGCGCGCGGGCGGAACAGGTGCTGGCGGACGTCGATGCCATGCGGCAGCAGGCCCGTGGCGCGCGCGGGGCCGCGCGCGAGGCGGTGCTGGCGCGCCTCGCCGCGCTCGACGAGGCCTTGCTCGAGGCGTTGCCAGGCGAGGCGCCGGCGGCGGCGATCGACGCGGCCCGCCAGGAGGCCCGCGACGACCTGGCCGCGTACGCCGGCCGGATGTCGGCCGCCGACCATGCGCGCGCCGTCGAGACCGCGGCCCGCCGGATCGCGCGGGACCGGCTCGGCCTGCCACGACTCTCGATGAGGTGACCCGTGCGCCCCCCACGCCGCCACAAGCACGCGCGCCCCGCCGGCCCCCGGCCAGCCGCCGCGCCGCCAGGCCCGCCGCGCGAGGTGGAGCTGGAGGTCGAGCGCGCCGTCGCCGGGGGACGCATGCTCGCGCGCCACGAGGGGCGCGTGGTGCTCGTTCGCGGCGCGGTGCCCGGCGAACGCGTGCGGGCCCGGCTGGAGCGCGAGCAGAAGGGCGTGTGGTTCGCCGAGGTCGTCGCGGTCACGCGGGCGAGCGCCGACCGGCGCGACCCGGGCCCCGACCCGGCCTGCGGCGGCATGGCCTACGCGCACGTCGCCCCGGCACGCCAGCGCCAGCTCAAGGCCGACATCGTCGCCGACGCCTTCGCGCGCATCGCCCGGATCCCGGTGGCGGCCCCGGTCGTGCACGCGTCTCCCGAGCACGGCTATCGCATGCGCGTGCGGCTGCACGTGCGCGAGGGGCGCCTCGGGTCGTTCCGCGAGGGCACGCACGAGGTGTGTGACGTGCGGCCCACCGGGCAGGTGCTCCCGGCCACCGTGGAGGTGGTGGAGGCGCTCCAGCTCTGCCTGCGTGCGCAGGGCGTGGCGCGCCTGGAGGCCGTGGAGATCGCCGAGAACCTCGACGCGTCGCAGCGCGTGGTCCACCTGGACTGTGGCCACGACGAGGTGGTGAGCGCCGCGCTGCTGGCCGCGGTGGGCGGCCTGCCTGGCATCACCGGGGTGTCTGTGGCGCGCGCCTGGGCGCCGCGCCTGCTGGCGGCCTCAGGCGTGCCGTGGGTGGACGATCCCGTGACGGCGTTCCTCGGTGGTGCCGTCGGCGGCGCGGCGGCGGCGAGCGGGGAGCCCCGGCTGCGGCGCCACGCGCGCGCGTTCTTCCAGGCCAACCGCTACCTCACACCCTCGCTCGTCGAGCGCGTCCTGGCGCGCCTCGGCGACGGTCCCGTCGTGGACCTCTACGCCGGCGTGGGCCTGTTCGCGGTGGCCGCGGCGGCACGTGGCCGCGCGCCGGTCGTGGCGGTGGAGGGCGACGCCGTGAGCTGCGCGGACCTCGAAGCCAATGCCGGCGCGTTCGCAGGGGGCGTGCGCGTGGTCCACGCGCCCGTCGAGGTCTTCCTCTCGCGAGGTCGTGGCGCCGAGGCCGGCACCCTCATCGTCGATCCCCCGCGCACGGGCATCTCCCGGGAGGCGATGGACGGCATCCTCGCGGCGCGGGCCCCGCGCATCGTCTACGTGTCGTGCGACGTGGCGACGATGGCGCGCGACGCGGGGCGGCTGGTCGAGGCCGGCTACGGGCTCGGCGACGTGGAAGCCTTCGACCTGTTCCCCAACACGGCCCACGTGGAGGCGCTCGCGACCTTCGATCGGCCCCGCTGAACGCGGCTGGCTGCGGACCGGCGTCCCGCCGCGCCGGCGGGCAGGCCGACGGTGGACGGGGGTCGCTACCGTGTCCCAGTCGCCGCGAGGAACGCGTCGAACAGCGCGCGGAACTCGCCGGTCCGCCAGAAGTTCTCAGGGTGCCACTGGACGGCGAGGCAGAAGCGCGAGTCGGGCCGTTCGGCGGCCTCGATCACCCCGTCGGGCGCGGTCGCGGTGACCACCAGCGACGGGGCCACGCGTTTCAGGGCCTGGTGGTGCCGCGTGTTCACGCCGTAGTGCGGGCGCGCGTCGCCGGGACACAGCAGGCGCGCGAGGTGGGAGCCGGGGTCGAGCGTCACGTCGTGGGCCGCCGCGCCCATGGGCTCGGGCACCTTGTGCTCGATCGCCTGCGGCACCATCGAGGGGATGTCCTGGATCAGCGTGCCGCCCAGCGCCACGTTGAGCACCTGCATGCCGCGGCAGATGCACAGCAGCGGGACGTCGCGCTCGAGCGCCCGGATGGCCAGCTCCAGCTCGAGTTCGTCGCGGCCAGCCTCGGCCCGGTAGAACGTCGGGTCCTGCGCCTCGCCGTAGAGGCGGGGATCGACGTCGCCGCCGCCCGTGAGCAGGACGCCGGCGCACTGGTCGAGGACCTCGGCCGCGCGGTGCCGCAGCGGGTCGATCAGCCAGGGGTCACCGCCCGACAGGCGGACGGACTCGAGATAGTCGTCTGGGCGCCGGTTGGGCGCCACGGCGATGCGCGGACGGATCATGTCGATTCACGCTGACCGGGCCGGCTCGAAGCCACAAGGCCCAAGCCCCAAGGCCCAAGCCCCAAGCCCCAAGCCCCAAGCCCCAAGCCCCAAGCCCCTACATCCTCACCGGCACCTCGCACCCCATCACGTCGAGCGCGGCCGTGAGCTGGTGCCGGAAGAACGCCGCCACCGCGGCGCGCCAGCGGCGCACGTGGGGATCGGGTTCGTTCAGGATCGGGTAACGGTGGTACGCCGCGTTGAACGCCTGGGCCAGGCCGAACGCGTACTTCGCCAGCAGTGACGGCTCGAGGGCGCGCACCGCCTGTTCCACCATCTCGTCGAGCCGGCCCGCCTCGAGCACGAGGCCCCACAGGTCGTCGCCCTCCGGCCCGTCGGTGAGCGCGGTGGCGGGCGTGCCGGCGAGCGAGGCGACGATGGCGGCCTCGTCGAGGCCGTCGCGTTCCTTCAGCTTCTGGAAGATGTTGTTGGCGCGCACCGCGGCGTACTGCAGGTACGGGCCCGACTCGCCCTCGAAGCTGAGCGCCTCGCCGATGTCGAACGCGATGATCTTCGCCCGCGAGAACTTCACCATGAAGTAGCGCAGCGCGGCGACGGCAATGCGTTCGGCCGTCGTGCGGACGTCGGCCTCGCTCATCTCCGGGTTCCGGCGCGCCACCTCGCCAGCGGCATGGGCGATGAGCCGGTCGAGCAGGTCGTCGGCCTTCACGCCGAGGCCCTTGCGGCCCGACACCTCGACGAAGGGCTTGCCCGCGTCGGCCTCCGCCTCGTAGCCGAGTTCGCGCGCCGTGGCGTGCGAGAGCGCCACCATCTCGTAGGAGAAGTGCGTGGACCGTTCCGCCTGCGTCCGGTGGCCCATCGTGAACAGCGCCTGCTTCAGCAGGCGCTGCAGGTAGCTCTGGCGCGAGTCGATGACGTTGTAGACGGCGCCGGCGGCGCCGAAGGCCGGCACCGGGCCGTGGCCGGCCTCGAGCGCGTGCTCGTCGCTGGTCGAGGCGTAGAGGGGCGTGCCGTCCCGGCGGGTGGTGAACACGCGGTAGTGGAAGTCGCGGCCCAGCAGGCCGAACTTCCAGAACTGGTTGGCGATGTCCTTGCCGACGTAGGTGACGGTCCCGTTCGACCGGACGATCACCTTCTCCTTCGCCGCTTCCTCGTCGTCGGCCGCCTCCGCGCTCTCCCCGCCCTCGGCCACCGCGTCGTCGATGCGCATGACCCAGCAGCCCTTCAGCGGCCCCTCGTCCTGGAGGAACACGCTGCCGTTGGCCTTCAGGATCTCGAAGGCCGTGGCCCAGAAGTGCAGCCGCAGGATGTCGCCCTCCCACGTCAGCAGGTCGTAGTCGACGTTGAGCCGCGCCATCGTCTTCAGGTGACACCGGACGATGTGGTCGGCGATGACCCGGCCCATGGCGGCCGCTTCGCCCTCGCCGTGCTCGATGGCGTGCAGCGTGGCGGCGCGCACGGCCGCGCGCGCCGGGTCGGCCGCGTACCACTCGGTGACCTTGGCGTAGAGGTCCCAGCAGTAGTAGTCGAAGCGGGACCCCGCGGCGAGCGCCTGCACCTCCTCGAGCGACCGGCGCTCGAGCTCACGGAAGCCCACGACGACGTCGGCCACCTGCACGCCGGTGTCGTCGATGTAGTTCTGCACCTCCACCGGCACGCCGCAGAAGCGCAGCAGGCGCACCAGCGTGTCGCCGAGCGCCGCGTTGCGCAGGTGCCCGATGTGCGCGGCCTTGTTCGGGTTGATGGCCGTGTGCTCGACGATGGTCTTGGTGTGCGGGATGGGGGAGGGCAGCGGGTCGGCCGTTGACGGCAGGCCCCCTGGCTGGAGCCGGGCGCGCAGGAACGCGGTGCGGTCGAGGAAGACGTTCAGGTAGCCGTTGGGGGCCGCCTCGACACGGGCGACGCCGTCGATCGGGCCGAGGGCCCCCGCGACCTCCTGGGCGATGGCGCGCGGCGCCTTCCGCAGCCTCCGCGCCAGCTCGAACGCGAAGGGCAGCGCCAGGTCGCCCAGCGCGCGCTTGGGCGGCACCTCGATGGTGAGCGCCGGCAGCGAGGCCGCGTCGAGGGCATAGAGGGCGGTGAGCGTCTCGGTGACGCGGTGGCGGACGGCGTGCTGGATGGGCAGGATCATCGAGGCGAAGGAGGCGAAGCGGTCAGCGGGCCGAGCCCGGCGTAGTCCTCGGGCGTGTTGACGTTGGTGAGCGCGCGCCCGCCCGGGTCGAGCTCGCGCAGTTCCTCGGGGCCGACCTCGACGACCACGAGGTCGGCGAGGGCGTCCCGCACCGCGAGCCGTCCGGCCGCGATGCGGGCGGCGAGCGCCGGGGCGCAGCGCGTGCGGTAGCACGCGGACAACGGGTGGCGGCCCGCCGCGTCGCGGGGCACCACGGCGTCGGCCTCGGGATGCCGGTCGAGCGTCTCGACCAGCCCGCGCAGCACCGGTTCGGTGACCAGCGGCAGGTCACACGCCAGCACGAGCACGCGCGGGGTCGCCGAGGCGGCCAGCGCCGTCCACAGCCCGCCGAGCGGGCCGGCGCCCTCGACGCGATCGGGCACGACAGGCACGCCGAGCGAGGCGTAGCGTTCCGGCGAGGGACCGACGATGAAGACCGGCGAGGTGAGGCGCCGCAGGAGGTCGAGCTGGCGTTCGACGATGCGCCGGCCGCCGACGATCAGCGCGGACTTGTCGGCGCCGCCGAACCGCCGGGCGCGTCCGCCCGCGAGAATCGCACCGCTCGTGTCGGGTGCTGGACCTTCACTCGCTGGCATCCGCAATCTTCGGCTAACCTTATCAGAAAATGAGTGAGGCGAGAATCGGACGGATCGTGGTCGCGGCGCTGCACGAGGCGCTCGCCGACCACCTGCCGCTCCGCCTCGAGTTCTACGAGACCTACCTCCGCCCCACCGGCATGCGCGCCGGGACGATTGGCGTCGCGTCGTTCACGGCCGCGCTCAGTTTCCTGCGGGCCGAGGGGGATGCCTACGAGCCCGTCGTGCGCCGTGCCGGGGGCCTGGCCGCCGAGTGGCTGTTCGCCTCGCAGCCCGCGCCGCGCCGCGTCGTGTGGCGATGGCTGCCGCAGCGGCTGCGGGCGCGGGTGGCCATGACGCTGGCCGCGCGCCTCGCGCGGCTCACCGTCGTCGGCGCCAGCGGGCGCCTCGCCGGCCGCCGGGGCGACCGGCGGCTGCTGATCGCCGGATCGCCGTTCTGCGGCACGCGCCATCGCGTGGACGCGCCGCTCTGCGGGTTCTACGCGGCCGCCCTGCAGCGCTTCTTCGACCTGCTCGACGTCGGGGCCACGGCCGACGCGGTGGAATGCCGTGCCGCCGGGGCCGGCACCTGCGTGGTGCGGGTCGCGGCGGCGGCCGCCTTGCCCGTGGCGGCCCACGCGCCCACCGGACGGTTGCTCTCATGACTCGCCGCTTGGCCGCCCTCGGCCTGGGGGTCGCGCTCGTCGTCGGCAGCGCGGCCGGGGCAGGGGCCCAGCTCGCCACGCCGACGCAGCGCCTGTTCGTCGCGCCCTTCGAGGTGGACGCGCGCACCCAGGGCACCTACTGGCTGGGCGAGGGTGTCGCCATCCTGCTCGCCGACGAACTGCGCGGGCTCGGGGCGGACGCCATCGGCCGGAGCGGGCGCGTGGCGGCGCTCGAGGAACTCGGCCTGCCCGAGGCCTCCACGCTCACGCGCGCCACGCTCATCCGCGTGGCCGAGTCGGTGCAGGCCACCGAGCTGGTGGTCGGGCGCGTGGAGGCCGCTGGCCAGGCGGTGACGCTGCGCGCGCGCGTGCTGCGGCTCGCGACCGGCACCTACGAGCCCGAGCTCGTCGAGCAGGGCGCCCCGGCGGAGGTGTTCGCGCTGGCGCGCCGGCTCGCCGAACGCACCCTGGCGCTCGTCCGCGGCCGGCCGGCCCCGCCGGGCGCCGCGACAATCGATGCCACCGTGGCGGGCTGGCCTGCCCTCGACACCTTCGAGTGGTACGTGAAGGCCCTGCTGGACGAGCGGCCCGAGGCGCGCCTGCGGTTGCTGAAGGCGGCGCTCGCCAAGGAGCCGGGCTTCGACCGCGCCTGGCTCGCGCTGTGGGACGCGCACACCCGGGCCGGGGACCACGCGGCGGCGCTCGCCGCCGCCCGGGCCGTGCCGGCCACGTCGGGTCGCAGCCGCGAGGCCCGCTTCCTCGCCGCCGGCTCCCTGATGGACCTGAAGCGGCTCGACGAGGCGTTCGAGGCGCTGACGACGCTCGCGGCCGAGCTGCCCTGGGCGTCGGTGCACAACAACCTCGGCGTGGTGCAGCTGCGGCGGGGCGCGGCGCCCGAGACCGGCCGCCCCGTCTACTACTTCACCAAGGCGTCGGAAGCGGATCCCGAGGACCCCGACATCTACTTCAACCTCGGCTACGCGTACTGGGCCGAGCGCGATGCCCCCTCGGCCATCTACTGGCTGCGCGAGGCGGTGCGGCGCAACCCGCTCGACGCCGACGCGCACTTCGTGCTGGGGGCCGCGCTCGCGGCGGCGGGCGCCGCCACCGAGGCCGGCCGGGAACGTGAGCTCGCCGGGCGCCTGGCGGCGCGCTACGAGGACCTCGTCCGCCACGGACAGGCCGCCGACGTGCCGCGGGGCCTCGAGCGCGTCCGCGAGGCCCTCGCGCCCGTGCGCACGGTCACCTTCGACGCGGCCATCACGAACGCGGCGCGGCGCGACGCCCGCGACCTCACGGCCTTCTACCTCGATCGCGGCCGGCGCGCGCTCGAGGAACAGCGGGACGGGGAGGCGGTCACCGAACTGCGCAAGGCGCTCTACCTGTCGCCCTACGAGGCGGAGGCGCACCTGCTGCTCGGGCGCGCCTACCTGATCGGCGGCCGGCCCGACGAGGCCATCATCTCGCTGCGGATGTCGCTGTGGAGCCGGGAGGACGCGCGCGCGCGTCTCGCGCTCGCCGAGGCCCTGTTGGCCGACGGCCAGCGGGAGGCCGCCCGGGCCGAGGCCCAGCGGGCTCTCCAGCTCGACCCGACGTCCGAGGCCGCCAAGGCCCTGCTGGCGTCGCTCACGCCTTGAGCGACCGGCCGCATCCCGGCCGCCCCCGAACGTGGTAGCCTGCCCGTGGCAGGAGGGACCGCCATGTCCCACCGCGTGTTGCTGCGTGCGTGCGGCGTTTGGCTGCTCGCGGGCGCCGCCCTGGTGGCCCGGCAGCCGTCCGTGGCCCCGTCCCCGGCGGAAGCCCCCGCGGCCCCCGCCGCGTCGCCCCTCGTCGTCCTCGCCGAGTACGACGGCATCGTCCACCCCATCACGGCCGAGTACCTGGACCAGGCGATCTCGCGCGCGGAGGCCGAGGGCGCCGGCGTCCTCGTGATCGAGCTGCGCACGCCGGGCGGCTTGCTCGACTCCACCCGCACCATCACGTCGCGGATGATCGCCTCGCGCGTGCCGGTGGTCGTCTTCGTCGCGCCCAGCGGGTCGCGCGCGGCCTCGGCCGGGTTCCTCATCGCGCTCGCCGCCGACGTGGTGGCGATGGCGCCGGGCACGTCGATCGGCGCCGCGCATCCCGTGTCCGGCACCGGCGCGCCCGTCGACGAGACCACGGCGAAGAAGGCCGCCAGCGACGTCGCGGCCTTCGCGCGGACGCTCGCCGAGCAGCGCGGGCGCAACGTGGCGCTCGCCGAGCAGGCCGTGAACGACAGCCGCGCGTTCACCGACGAGGAGGCGCGAACCGCCACGCCGCCGCTCGCGGACGTCGTGGCGCGCGATCTCGACGACCTGCTGCGGCAGCTCGACGGGCGCGAGGTGCGGCGCTTCGACGGGGCGTCGATCGTGCTGCGGACGGCCGGCGCGCGTGTCGAGCGGCTCGAGATGAGCGCGCGGCAGCGCCTGTTGAGCGGCATCGCGCACCCGCAGGTGGCCTACCTGCTGTTCAGCCTCGGCACGCTCGGGCTCACCATCGAGCTGTGGTCACCCGGCGCCGTGCTGCCCGGCGTGGTGGGCGGCGTGTGCCTGCTGCTCGCGTTCTTCGCGTTCCAGATTCTGCCCGTCAGCTACACCGGCCTGCTGCTGATCCTCTTCGGCATCGTGCTGCTGGTCCTCGAGGTGAAGGTGGTGAGCTACGGCGTGCTGGCCGTGGGCGGGCTCGTGAGCCTCGTGCTGGGGGCGGTGTTCCTGTTCGACACGACGGTGCCCGAACTGCAGGTGAGCCTGTCGTTCGTGGTGCCCGTCGCCGTCGGCGTGGCCGCCGTGGTGCTGTCGCTGGTGACGCTGGCGGCGCGGGCCCAGCGGTTGCGCCCCGTGACGGGGGCGGGGGGGCTGGTCGGCGAGACCGGCCGCGTGCTGGCGGCGATTCCCGCCGACGGGGCGGGGCAGGTGGCGGTGCACGGGGAGATCTGGCGGGCCACGGCCGGGCAGGCGCTCGAGGCGGGGACCGCTGTGGAAGTGGTGGGCGTGTCGGGGCTGACGGTGCACGTCCGGCCCGCCGCGCGCGAGGTGTCGTCATGATTACCACGCCGTTGATCGTGATCCTGGTCGTCGCGGCCTACGTCCTCAGCTGCCTCAAGGTGCTCAACGAGTACGAGCGGGGCGTGATCTTCCGCCTCGGCAAGCTGCTGCCCGAGCCCAAGGGCCCCGGCCTCATCGTCGTCTTCGTGCCCATCGACCGCATGGTGCGGGTGAGCCTGCGCACCGTGGTGCTCGACGTGCCGCCGCAGGACGTGATCACCCGGGACAACGTCTCGGTGAAGGTGAACGCGGTCGTCTACTTCCGCGTGATGGACCCGCGCCGGGCCATCGTCGAGGTGGAGAGCTACCACTACGCCACGTCGCAGCTGGCCCAGACCACCCTGCGGAGCGTGCTCGGCCAGGTGGAGCTCGACGACCTGCTGTCGCAGCGCGAGCGCCTGAACCAGCAGCTGCAGACGATCCTCGACCAGCACACCGACCCGTGGGGCGTGAAGGTGTCGAGCGTCGAGGTGAAGCACGTGGATCTGCCCCCCGACATGCAGCGGGCGATGGCCCGGCAGGCCGAGGCCGAGCGCGAGAAGCGTGCTAAGATCATCCACGCCGAAGGGGAAATGCTGGCCTCCGAGCAACTGGCGCAGGCGGCGACGGTCATCGCGTCGGAGCCCACGGCCGTGACGCTGCGCTACCTGCAGACCCTCACGGAAATCGCCTCGGAGAAGAACTCCACCATCATCTTCCCGCTGCCGATCGAACTGCTGCCGCTGCTCGACCGGCCGCGCCCAACCACCCGCGCATGAGTTCCGACGCACGCAGCCTGCGTTCCGCCCCCGACGAGGGGTTCCACGAGATTCACCTGAGCGGGAAGCAGCTCGTCTTCCTGTTCATGGCGACCACGCTCGTGTCGATCGTGATCTTCCTCTGCGGCGTGCTCGTCGGGCGCGGCGCCCGCACGGAGCCGATCCTGGCCTCCGAGTTCGAGGAGCCCGCGCCGGCCGCCGCAGAAGGGGCCGCCCCGCCGGCGGGCGAGCCGGTGATCGACTCCTCGGCCCCGGCGGCTGCCCGTCCGGAGCCTGGGCAGCCCACGCCGGTGGAGAGCGGCGACTTCAACTACTTCCAGATGCTCACCGCCGAGCAGCAGGCCAATGAGGTGCCGCAGCCCCCGGCCGAGGACGCCGGCGAGGCCTCGCCGGCCACGCCCGTCGCGGCCCCGCCGGAGGCCGAGGTGCCTGCCGAGGCGGCCCCGGCCGCCGCCCCGGCCGCCGCTCCGGCGTCGTCACCCGCGGAAGACGTCCTCACCATCCAGGTGACGGCGCTCAAGGAGCGGGCCGAGGCCGACCGCGTGGCGTCGCGCCTCAAGGGCCGCGGCTACGAGGCCTACGTCGCCGAGCCGGCGCCGGGCACCTCCATGTACCGCGTCCGCGTCGGCCGCTTCACCGATCGCGCCGAGGCCGAACGGGTGAAGACGCGCCTCTCGCGCGAAGAGAAGTTCAAGCCCTGGATCACGCGCTAGCCCTCCTCGCCGGCGCGCTGCTCGCGTTCGCCTTCCCCAAGTTCGGCCATCCGGCCGTCGCGTGGGTGGCGCTCGTGCCGTTGCTCGTGGCGCTCGCGCGCCGCGCCGCCGCGGCGCCTGCCGCGTCGATCCCGCCGTCGCGGGCCCTCGTGCTGGGCCTGCTCACCGGCGCCGCCTACTTCGCGGGCACGCTCTACTGGCTGGCCGACGTCATGGTCACCTTCGGCGGGCTGCCGCGCGTCGCGGCGGTGCCCGTCGCCGGGCTGCTGGTCGCGTACCTGTCGATCTACACCGGCCTGTTCGCGTGGAGCCTCGGGCGCGCCCTCAACGCGATGGGAGCGCGGGCCCTGTGGCTGGCGCCGGCGCTGTGGGTGGCCACCGAGTTCCTGCGCGGCTGGCTGTTCACGGGCTTCCCGTGGGTGTCGCTCGGCTACAGCCAGGCGCGCGTGCTCCCGATCGCGCAGTTGGCGTCGGTGGGCGGGGTCCCGCTGCTGTCGGCGCTGGTCGTCTTCGTGTCGAGCGCGATCGCGATCGCGGTGCTGGCGCGCGGTGGCCGGCTCGCCGTGCGCGCGCTCGGGGCCGCCGCGGTGGCGGTGTTGCTGGCCGCCGCCTGGGGGCAGTGGCGCCTGCAGGGCGGCGACCTGACCTCGGCAGGCGAGCCCCTGCGCGTGGGTGTCGTGCAGGGCAACGTCCCGCAGCACGAGAAGTGGGACCCGGCGCACGCCGGCCCCATCCTCGACCGCTATCTCGACCTCACGCGGCGCGTCGCCGCGGACGGGGCCGCGCTCGTCGTGTGGCCCGAGTCGGCGACGCCGTTCTTCTTCGAATACGAGCCCGCCGGCCGGCAGGCCATCCTCGACGTGGCGCGCGAGACCGGCGCGTGGCTGCTCTTCGGCAGCGACCAGGTGGAGCCGGGGGCGCCCGGCCAGCGCCATCGCTACTACAACGCCGCGTTCCTCGTGTCGCCCGTCGGGCGCGAGGCGGCGGTCTATCGCAAAGTGCACCTGGTCCCCTTCGGGGAGTACGTGCCGCTGCGCTCGCTGTTGTTCTTCGCGCAGCCGTTGGTCGAGGGCGTCGGCGACTTCGCGGCGGGCACGGCGGTGACGCCGCTCGAGGTCGCGGGCCGGCCCATCACCACGGCCATCTGCTACGAGTCGGTGTTCCCGTACCTGGCGCGCGAGGCGGTGCTCAACGGGTCGCGCCTGCTGACGGCCGTCACCAACGACGCCTGGTACGGGCGGTCGTCGGCGCCCTCGCAGCACTTCGAACAGGGCGCGCTGCGCGCCGTCGAGACGGGCCGGTACTTCGTCCGCGCGGCGAACACCGGCATCAGCGCCATCGTGGACCCGTACGGCCGCGTGCTGGCGCGCCGCGAGCTGTTCGAGACCGCCACCCTCACCGGCGAGGTGCGGCTGCTGGAGGGCCGCACCGTCTACGCTACAATCGGGGACTCGCCCGCGTGGGCGTGCGTGGCCCTTGCCCTCGTGGTGCTCGTGGCCACCCGTCGGCGGCCCGCCGCGGGCGCGCGCCGCGCGCCGCGGGGCCGTGCCGCAGCCTCCTAGCCAGGACCTCCCATGTCGCTCACCCGTGAAGAACAGTCCCGTCGTTACGAAGACCTCATGAAGCGCGCCGCCGAGCTGCGGAGCCATCTTTGAGGCGGCACGCCCTGCCGACGAACTGACGCGGCTCGAGGCCCGCATCGGGCAGCCCGACTTCTGGAAGGACCAGGCCGAGGCCCAGAAGGTGCTGCAGCGCCGGCGCCGGCTCGAGGACGACGTGAAGCTGCGCGACGCGCTCGCGAAGCAGGCCGACGACCTCGGCGTGCTCAGCGAGTGGCTCGAGGCCGGGGAGCCCGTGGACGACGAGTTCCTCAAGGCGCTCGCCGCGTTCGAGACCACGGTCGAGGCCGGCGAGACCAAGAAGATGCTCGGTGGCGAGCACGACCGCAAGAACGCCATCGTCACCATCCACCCGGGCGCCGGCGGCACCGAGTCGCAGGACTGGGCCGAGATGCTCCTGAAGATGTACTTGAAGTGGTGCGAGCGGCGCGGCTTCAAGAAGGAGCTCGTCGACTACCAGCCCGGCGACGAGGCCGGCATCAAGGACGCCACCTTCACCGTCACCGGCGACTACGCCTACGGCCTGCTGCTGGCCGAGGCCGGCGTGCACCGCCTCGTGCGCATCTCGCCCTTCGACCAGGCCGCGCGCCGGCACACGTCGTTCGCCTCGGTGTTCGTGTGGCCCGAGCTGCCCGACGACATCGACATCGTCGTCGAGGACAAGGACCTCCGCGTGGACACCTACCGCTCGAGCGGCGCGGGCGGGCAGCACGTGAACGTCACCGATTCGGCCGTGCGCATCACGCACCTGCCGACCGGCATCGTCGTCAGCTGCCAGAACGAGCGGTCGCAGCACCGCAACCGCGACATGGCGATGCGCGTGCTCAAGGCGCGGCTCTTCGACATGCGCCAGAAGGAGCAGCAGGCCAAGCTCGAGAGGCTGGGCGGCGAGAAGAAGGACATCGCCTTCGGCAGCCAGATCCGCAGCTACGTGCTGCAGCCCTACCAGATGGTGAAGGACCACCGCACCAAGGAGACCGTCGGCGACGTGAACCGCGTGTTCGACGGCGACCTCGACGGCTTCATCAAGGCGTACCTGATGAAGAAGGCCGCCGGGACGCTCTCGGCGGCCGCCGACGAAGAGGTGTAGGGGCCGCCCTCAGCGTTCGATGCCGAGCAGCTCGATGTCGAACACCAGCATCCCGCGCGGCTTGCCGGGCTCGTTGCCGTAGGCGAGCCGCGCCGGGATCCAGAACCGGCGCTTCTCGCCGGGCACCATCAACTGCACGCCGTCGGTCCAGCCGCGGATCACCTGGTCGAGCGCGAACACGGCCGGTTCGCCGCGCATCACCGAACTGTCGAACATCGCGCCGTCGGTCGTCCAGCCGGTGTAGTGCACCCGCACGCGGTTCCAGGCCTTCGGCTTGGCGGTGCCGGTCCCCGGCCGCAGCACGCGCGACGCCAGGCCCGAGGGGAGCCGGCCGTCTTCGGGCGGGGAGAGCAGGTCGGGCGGGGCCTTGCGCGGATCGGGATCGATGGCGACCAGCTCCACGTCGAGCACCAGCGGCCCCTCGGGCCGTCCCTTCTCGCCCTTGAACGCCAGCGCCTCGGGCACCCAGAGCCGGCGCTTCTCGCCGGGCACCATCAACTGCAGTCCCTCGCCCAGGCCGGGCAGCAGCCGATCGACCAGCGTCTTGGCCGGGACCCCGCGCGCGGTGGTGCTCTGGAACGCCTTGCCGTCGGAGGTCCAGCCCGTGTAGTGGAACGTCGCGAGGTCCGTCGGGCCGGGCCGCTCGGCGCCCGCGCCCGGCTCCAGCACCCGGCTCACGAGGCCCGAGGGCGAGGTGACCGCGTCCGCGGGCGGTGACGCCAGGTCCGGCGGTGCGGCGGGCGGGGCCGCCGCGGGCCGCGGGGCCACGGCAGGCTGGGCGAGCGCGCCATCGGGCGCGAGGACGAGACCGGCCGTCGAGGCCGTCAGGAGGAGGGCGACACGCAACAGGGCGAACATAGCCGGCTATGGTGCGCCGGAAGGCGACCGGCAGGCAAACCCCCGCCTCGGAACGCCGGCTCCACGCGGCCGGGCCGCGACCGGGCCTCGCCGCGCCGTCGACGCTGGCGAGCACCGGGCCTGCGAGTCCGACCAAGTGGTACGGGTCTCCGCTTTGCGCTACCATCCCGCCCCATGACCTCCCGACGCCTTCCTTCGTTCCTGTCGCTCCTCGTGTTGGTGGCCGTCCTGTGCGGCGCAACGGCCGCGCCCGCCGTGGCCGCTGGCGCCCCCGAGCCCGCCGCGCCTCGCGGGCACCTGCTCGTGATCGGCGGCGGCGATCGGCCGGCCTCGGTGATGCAGGTGTTCGCGAAGCTGGCGGGCGGGGCGGCGGGCAAGGTGCTGGTGTTCCCGCAGGCGAGCGAGCTGCCCGACACCGGCGAGCGGTTGCGGAAGGAACTGCTGGGTCTCGGGATCGGCGAGGCGGTGGTCGTGGGCGTGGACCGCACCGGCGCGGACGCCGACGAAACGTTGCGCCTCACCGAGGGGGCCACCGGCGTCTTCTTCGGGGGCGGGGACCAGGCCCGCCTGATGAAGGTGCTCCTGGGCTCGAAGCTCGCGGCGCGGCTCCGTCAGATTTACGAGCAGGGCGGCGTCGTGGGAGGCACCAGCGCCGGGGCAGCGGTGATGAGCCGCGTGATGATCACCGGCGACGAGCGGCGGCCCGTCTCGAAGGAGGACGCCTGGCAGACGCTCGAGGCGGACAACGTGGTGACGGCCGACGGCCTCGGCCTGCTCGACGACGTGATCGTCGACCAGCACTTCGTGATCCGGCGCCGCCTGCACCGGCTGATGAGCCTCGTCATGGAGCGGCCCACCATGCTTGGCGTGGGGATCGACGAGTCGACGGCCATCTGGGTGAAGCCCGGCCGCACCTTCGAGGTCGTCGGCGAGCGACCAGTGGTCGTCGTCGATGCGGCGGGGGCCAGCGTGGCGCCCGACGCTGAGGGCCACGGCCTTCGCGCCGCCGGCCTGCGGGTGCACGTGCTGCGCGCGGGGTCGACCTACGACCTGGCGGCGCGCACGGTCACGACGCTTCGCCCTTGAGCCGCGCCCGCCGGCGGCGCGGCGGCGTGGCGGCGGGCGGGGCCGCCGTCTCCGACGCTGTCGTCTCGGGGGCTGGCGGCGCCGCCGCTGCCGCGAC
>JADHED010001806.1_pt1 | contig 16739 bp, 17 predicted proteins | sample 8952041 | NCBI WGS metagenome assembly JADHED01 (sample SAMN16124423, study PRJNA663239) | bioreactor sludge metagenome | isolation source: sludge (control) | place: India:Bengaluru | collected 2018-09-08
AACCGGACAGATCTCGCGCTACAAACTCCGGACAGATCTCGCGCTTACTACACACTGCCGGCCTCGATGGTTGACCCGATGCATCGAGCTGGCCATACTCCGGCCCAACTTGGAACGATGTTTGCTTACGGCGCCGGCAAGCCTCAAGCATCAGCGTGTGAGCCAAGCGCGGTGGGACGAATGAAGGAGGAGCAAGGCGTGTCGACGCAGGTGGCATCGGCGCTTGGAGATCAGACGCAAGGCGGGCTCGCCTCGGCGCGGCGCGTGCTGAGGCTTGAGGCGTCGGGAATCCAGGCGCTGTCAAGCGCCCTTGATGAGACCTTCGTTAAGGCCATCGCGCTGCTTGAGGGCGCGACCGGGCGCGTGGTGGTCACCGGCATGGGCAAGAGCGGCCACATTGCGCGCAAGGTCGCAGCGACCCTGGCATCGACCGGCACGCCGGCCGTGTTCGTCCACCCGGCGGAGGCCAGCCACGGTGACCTCGGGATGGTGACCGAGAACGATGCCGTGATCGCGTTCTCCAACTCCGGGGAGACGCCCGAACTCGCCGACCTCGTGACTTATTGCAAGCGCTTCGAGATCCCGCTAATCGGCATCACCGGGCGCCCGGGCAGCACGCTGGCCGAGGCAGCGAATGTTGCCCTGCTTCTTCCGGACACCCCTGAAGCCTGCCCGATGGGCCTCGCGCCGACGACCTCGACGACCGTCATGCTGGCGCTCGGCGATGCGCTGTCTGTCGCCCTTCTGGAGCGCAAGGGCTTCTCCTCGGACGATTTTCACGTTCTGCACCCCGGCGGAAAGCTTGGCCGGCGGCTGCTCCGGGTTGCCAATGTCATGCACACCGGCGAAGCGATGCCGCTTGTGAGCGGCGACACCTCGATGGCCGAAGTGCTGATCGTCATGAGCTCGAAGGGCTTCGGCTGCGTCGGCATCGTCGATGAGGAGAGCCGGCTGGCTGGGATCATCACCGACGGCGACTTGCGCCGCCACATGAGCGGCGACCTCGTCAGTTTGCGGGCGCGTGAGGTCATGACCGCGAACCCGAAGGCAATCCGGCCCGACGCCCTGGCCAGCGAGGCGCTCGGTTTCATGAACGGCCGTAACATCACCAACCTGTTCGTGGTCGAGGACGGGCGGCCGGTCGGCGTCTTGCACGTGCACGACTGCCTGCGCGCCGGCGTGGCTTGATCTTGCGTCTGCGGTCGTGACCGGTTCGCCCCTGACGGCTCGGCATCTCCCGAGCCTTTCGACCCGGCTGGGAACGATCCGTTCCCCGCTCGCTATCCGCGTCGCGAGGGTCGCCTTCATCGCGCTGGCCGCAGCCGGCTGCGGGACATTGGTGCTGTGGCCTTACCTCGCTCCGAGCGGGGATCGGCTGCACATCGCCGCCTCGCTGCCCGTCGTCGACCTCGGCCAGGATCGCGACGCAGTCCTCGACGCCATCTATACCGGTATTGATCGCAGTGGCCGGCCATTCTCGCTGCACTCGATCCTCATTCGGCCGGTTGACCGCGAGCGCAGCCGGGTCCAGCTCGCTTCGCCCGAGTTGAGCATGACGCTGGCCGACGGCCGGCCGGTGACGATGCAGGCCAACGTTGGCGTCTACGATCAGGACCAATGGATTCTCGCGCTGACCGGCAAGGTAGTGCTCGAGGTTGGCCAGGACTACCAGATGAAGACCGAATCGACGCTCCTTGATATCCGCAACGAGCGCGCCGAGGGCGATAAGCCGGTGCTCGCGGCCGGCCCATTCGGTCACCTGCAGGCAGATGGCTTCCGCCTGGAGGAGGGTGGCAAGACGCTGACCTTCCTTGGTCGCTCCCGGCTGATCAGCCGCGAGACCTTCGACGCCGGCGCGTCATGACTGGAATGAGCATGTGTGCGCTCCCGAGCATTTGCGCGCCCCGGCTCCGTCGTTTCCTGACCCGGGTTGTCCTCGGCAGCTGGCTCGTGCTTGCGATCGGTCCCGCCCACGCCTTCGCGCTTGAGCCGGCGCAGGCGGGCGATCCGATCGAGATCCAGGCCGATCAGGGCATCGAGTGGCGGCGCGAGGACAAGATCGTCTTTGCGCGCGGGAACGCGCGTGCCATCCGCGGCGATCTCACCGTCGAGGCGCGGGTCTTGAGCGCGCGCTACCGCGAACGGGCAGACGGCACGACGGAAATCTGGGAGGTCAATGCCGATGGTGACGTCCGCATTGCATCGGCGGCAGAAACACTCGCCGGCGATCGAGCGACCTTCGATCTCGCCAATAACGTCCTCCTTCTCACCGGTGATCAGCTCCGGCTGGAGAGCGGCGACAGCGTGATCACGGCCGAGGAAAGCATGGAATACGCAACGCGAACCCGCACCCTTGTCGCGACCGGCAACGTGCATGCCCGTCAGGGCGAGCGCGAGGTGCGGGCGAAGAGACTCAAGGCGTTCCTTCGCCCCACGAACCAGACTCAGGCTCCGAGGCAGAACGCGACCGGGGGTGCCTCGCGGCTGCGGCGAATCGAGGCCGAAGGCAACGTGCGGATCGTGACGCCGAACGACGTGATGCGCAGTGACCAGGCGGTCTACGACCTCGACGCGGGTGTCGCGCAACTCACCGGCGCGGTCAAGATCACGCGCGGCGAAACACAGCTGAACGGTTGCACGGGCGAGATGGACTTGAAAACGGGTGTCAGCCGGCTGCTCGCCTGCAGTGGCACGGCCGACACCGGACGCGTTCACGGTCTCATCGCTCCGGGCGCGATCAAGAAGTAGTAAGGCACAAATTTACAGGGCGCGACGCCCAACGATCCGGCTCGGGACATGACGCTCACTACGGATATTGCCACGCCGTCGACAGAAGCCGCCGCAGGCGAGGACCGCGGCCGCAACAGGGTGAGCGAACGCGGGCTCTATGCGATCGGCCTGGCGAAGCGGTATGGCCGGCGGCCGGTCGTCCGCGGCGTCAGCCTGTCGGTGCAGCGTGGCGAGATCGTGGGACTGTTGGGAGCCAATGGCGCCGGCAAGACCACATGCTTCTACATGGTGACCGGGCTTGTCGCGCCCGATCAGGGCAGCATCGTTCTCGACGGTCAGGATATCACGGGACTGCCGATGTACCGCCGCGCCCGGCTCGGCATCGGCTATCTGCCGCAGGAACCCTCGGTCTTTCGCGGCCTCTCCGTCGAGGACAATCTGCGCGCCGTAATCGAGCCGCGCGAGCGGGTGCGCGAACATCGGGACGCGATCGTCGACGCCCTGCTGACCGAGTTCGGGCTCAGCAAGGTGCGCCGCTCGCCGGCAGTCGCGCTCTCAGGCGGCGAGCGGCGGCGGGTCGAAATCGCGCGCACGCTTGCCTGTAACCCGCAATTCATCTTTCTCGACGAACCTTTCGCCGGCATCGATCCGATTGCGCTGAGCGACATCCGCGATCTCGTCGTCCACCTGAAGGACCGGGGTATTGGCGTCCTGATCACCGATCACAATGTCCGAGAGATGCTCGATGTCATCGATCACGCCTACATCATTCACGACGGAACCGTGCTGATGGAGGGATCCGCGGCCGCCATCGTCGATAACCCTGATGTGCGCCGCCTCTACCTCGGCGAACGATTCAGCCTCTAGATCGCCTGACTGGTCATCACCATGGCGCTCGGTCCCCGTCTCGAACTCAGGCAGAGCCAGTCGCTGGTGATGACACCGCAGCTGCAGCAGGCGATCAAGCTGTTGCAGCTCTCGAGCCTGGAGTTGACGGCGTACGTTGAGGCGCAGCTTGAGCAGAACCCGCTGCTGGAACGCGAAGGCAGTAGCGAGGCAGACGGTCGCGCCGCTGCCGACGGGGAGGCGCTGGTTTCGGTTCCCGACGGCGATCCGATCGCGGTCGATGAGGCGGTGGGTGGCACATCCCTCGATATTGCCGAGGCGAGCCTCGACTTCGAGATGCCCGACAACGTGTTCGATGACGATCGCGCCACGGCCGGCGGCCTCAGTCACGACGGTAGCATCGGATCGCGCGAGAAAGGGGGAGGCGCGGACGACGGCGATGTTAACCTTGAAAACCGCCTCGCCCAGCGACCGACGCTCAAGGATCACCTGTGGGGGCAGGTCGTTCTCGATATCGATGATCCGGTCGACCGGCTGATTGCGGCCCATCTCATCGACCTTCTCGACGATGCCGGTTACCTCACAGGCGAACCTGACTCGATTGCCGACTTGCTGGGCTGCACGGAGGAGCAGGTGGCCAACGTCCTTGCCACGCTGCAGCGGTTCGATCCGCCCGGCATCTTTGCCCGCAACCTTGCGGAGTGCTTGAGGCTGCAGCTGCACGACCGAGGCCGGCTCGATCGGACGATGGCGTGTCTGCTCGACCACCTCGATCTGGTCGGCAGGCGGGAGTGGGGCGCACTCTGTCGGCTGTGCGAGATCGATGGCGAGACGCTGAACCGCGCTCTCGCCGAGATCCGCTCGCTTAACCCCAAGCCGGCGCTCGTCTTCGATTACGCAGAAGTCCAGCCGGTCATCCCCGACATCTTCGTGCGGCCGCGGCCCAAGGGCGGCTGGGCGATCGAACTCAACAGCGATGCCCTGCCGCGGGTGCTCGTCAACAACCGCTATTATGCCGTCGTCAGCCGCGCTGTGCGCAGCAAAGCCGAGCGGCAGTACATCAGCGAGTGCCTGCAGTCGGCCAATTGGCTCGTCAAAGCGTTGCATCAGCGGGCAACTACGATCCTTAAGGTAGCAACCGAAATCGTTCGCAGGCAGGAAGGCTTTCTCGCGCATGGCGTGCAGTCGCTCCGGCCTCTGGTGCTGCGCGACATTGCCGAGGCGCTGGGGCTGCACGAGAGTACGATCAGCCGGGTGACCTCGAACAAGTTCATGGCGACGCCGCGCGGGATCTACGAGCTCAAGTTCTTCTTCACGCACGCGGTCGGTGGCTCGAATGGCGATGATGCGCATTCCGCGGCTGCGGTTCGGCATCGCCTCAAGGCTTTGATTCAGGAGGAAAGCCCCGATCGGATCCTGTCCGACGACGCCCTTGCCGAAACGCTGCAGAAAGAAGGGATCGACATTGCGCGGCGGACCGTTGCAAAGTACCGGGAGGCATTGGGGATCTCCTCCTCTGTGCTGCGTCGGCGCGAGAAGAGCGAACTCAGGTAGGCACAGGCCGGCACCCGAGCTTGACACGACTTTTACTGGCATCTATCGTCCCGCTTCGCGCGGGTCGGGGCCTTGCCGCTGCGGCGGTTCGGGCTTAGCTCATGGGGCGGTGTGAGTGTAAACGGTCGGGAATCCTGGGGTGACCAGGGCAAAGGCCGGCACCGGGAGAACGTCATGATGGACCTTGCGATCAAAGGGAAGGGGCTCGATATCGGTGAGGCGCTGCGCGCCCACATCGAGGCGGAGTTGAGCGGCATCGTGGCCAAGTATTTTGCGCGCGCGCTCGACGCGACCGTCGCGGTTTCGCGCGAAGCGCACCAGTTTCGCTCCGACATCACGGTGCATCCGCTCAAGAGCGTGGTGATCCAGGGCCGCGGCGCCGCGGAAGATGCCTACGCCGCGTTTGACACGGCGCTTGAGCGGATCGCCAAGCAGCTCCGTCGCTACAAGCGGCGGCTCAACGACCACCACAAGGGGCGCCCCGGGGAGGAGGCTACCATCCCGGCCCTCAAGTACGTCATCCAGCCGGAGAGCGAGGAAGAGGAGTTGCCGGCCGAAGGCCAACCTGCCATCATCGCCGAGCTGCCGACGGAGATTGAGACGTTGAGTGTGGGCGAGGCGGTGATGCGCATGGATCTGGCGGACGTGCCGACGCTGATGTTCCGCAACCGGAAGCACGGCGGCCTGAACGTCGTCTATCGTCGGCGTGACGGCAACATCGGCTGGATCGACCCCGCGAATACGCAGACGGCGTAACAAGGGCCTCGAAAACGATGGATATCGCTGATCTGCTCGGACCTAGCCAAGTTGTGGCGAAGCTCAAGGCCACGAGCAAGAAACAGGCGCTGCAGAACTTGGCGCGGCGCGCGGCGGAGATCACCGGTCAGAGCGAGGACGCGATCTTCAAGGCGCTCGACAAACGCGAAAAGCTCGGCACCACGGGTGTCGGCAACGGGATTGCCATCCCGCACGGCAAGCTGCCGAACCTCGATCGTATTTACGGCGTTTTCGCGAGGCTTGAGCACCCGATCGACTTCGATGCGATCGACGAGCGGCCGGTCGACCTGATCTTCTTGTTGCTGGCGCCGGAGGCGTCGGGTGCCGATCACTTGAAGGCTCTGGCGAGGGCATCGCGCCTGCTGCGCGACAAGAGCGCGTGCGAAAAGCTGCGCGGCACTGACGACAGCGAGGCGCTCTACGCGCTGCTCGTCGACACAACCGCAAGCTGGGCGGCTTAAGAGATCGTCCTTGGAGGCTGCTGGCCGGCGGCTGTGTGGAGCGCGCTGTCGGCGGCCCGGATCGCAGCCGCCGCCAGATCGAGCCAGAAGCCGCGCTCGGGGGCGTCCAGCGAAGCCCACGCCTCGCCGCCCCCGTCGTGCAGCTTGCCGTAGAGGACACCCGCAACCTCTTCGAGGCGCTCGGGCGACGGCTCGTCCGTCAGAAGCGTGGTTAAGCCTGCCGTGAGCACCGCCGCCGCGATGTCCTCATGCGTGTGCTCGGCCTCGCCCTCGGCCAGCGCGATCAGCATCTCGCCCAGGACGTCGGCAGCCGTCTCCACTGCGACCGGCCAGCTGTCAGTCATGGCCGCCTCCGCGTGTGCGCCTTGCTTCCCCGTGTCGCACGTGATGTGGTGGGCCCGGCAAGGATCGAACTTGCGACACCGTGATTAAAAGTCACGTGTTCTACCACTGAACTACGGGCCCGGCGGCCGGCGCCGCGGGCGCCTTAAGCGAATTTCCGGTCGATCTGCGCCAGTTTTCGCCGCATGCGTTGCGCGACTTGGGCCGGCACGAACGACGTAATGTCGCCGCCAAGGATGGCAACCTCCTTGACGATCCGCGACGCGATGAACTGCTGGCGTTCCGAGGCCATCAGGAACACCGTCTCGACCCGCGGATTAAGCCGGGTGTTCATGCCGGCCATTTGAAACTCGTACTCGAAATCCGAGACCGCGCGCAGGCCGCGAACGATCGTCGTCGCCCCCAGCTTCTCGACGAAATGCATCAGCAGGTCATCGAACGGGCGCACCTCGATGGAGCTGCCATCGCCATTGCGCAACAACGCGACCTGTTCTTGCACCATCTCGACCCGCTCCTGCAAGGTAAACATCGGCACCTTGCCAGGATTGGCGGCAATCGCAATGATCAGCCGGTCGACGATCCGCGTCGCGCGCGTGATGATGTCAAGGTGACCATTGGTGGCCGGGTCGAATGTCCCCGGGTACACGCCGACACGCGGCTGGCCCATCGTCCTTATACTCCTCCGAGTGATTCTCTGTTCACTTCTGTTGCTGTCCCGCCGACGATGTGCCGCCGGTCTGGTCGCGCCGATTACGTCCCATCGGCGTCGCCGGTATCCTCAACGTTTTGGGGAGTCCCGGTGTCATTTTCCATCCCCTCGCTGGGTGTCGCTCCGTTTTCCTCGTCTGCGCCCGCGGCCGGGGCGTCGTCGACGTCGCGGATGCGGCTGACGGATACCACGCGCTCGCCTTCTGCGGTCGCAAACAGGCGCACGCCGCGGGTCTTGCGGCCCATGATGCTGATGTCGGTCACGGCGATCCGGATCAGCTGGCCGGCATCGGTAACCATTACGATCTGATCGGTCGGCAGCACCGGGAACGCCGCCACCGCGGTGCTCTCCCCTTGTGCGCGGGTGAGATCGAGCGCTGCAATGCCGGAACCGTCACGCCCGGTCGCCCGATACTCGTACGCCGACGTGCGCTTGCCGTAACCGTCCTCGGCGACGGTCAGGAGAAACTCCTCCGCCTCTGCCAGTGCGGTGAAGTCAGGCTGGTCGAGCCGTGCCGCCTGTGCCTCGTCGGCTGCGCGCGCGTCCGGCCGCTCGCTATAGTCGCTGCTGGCCAAGCGGCGGCGCGCATTTGCAGCCAGCAGGTATTCCTCGCGGCCGGCGGCATCGATATCGACATGGGTGAGGCCGCACATGCTGATAACTTCATCTTCGCCGCCCAGCTTGATGCCGCGCACGCCGGTCGAGGTCCGGCCGCTGAACACGCGCAGATCGGCAACGGGAAAGCGGATGCACTGGCCGCGACGGGTGAACAACAAGACGTCGTCGGCATCGGCAAACGGACGCACCCGCACCAGCCGGTCGCCCTCGTCGAGCTTCATCGCGATCTTGCCGCCAGCGTTGATGGTGATGAAGTCGCTCAAGGCGTTGCGGCGCACCCGCCCCGACGAGGTGGCGAAGACGACATAAAGGTCGCTCCAGGTGCTTTCGTCGCCGCGCAGCGGCATCAGCGCCGTAATCGTTTCCTTGGCCTTGAGCGGCAAGAGATTGACCATCGCCTTGCCGCGCGCCTGCGGCGTTCCTTGCGGCAGACGGTAGGTCTTGAGCTTGTATGCGATGCCGGTCGAGGAGAAGAACAGCACCGGCGTGTGGGTGTTGACGACGAACACGTGGGAGACGAAATCCTCCTCCCGCGTCGCCATGCCGGCGCGGCCCTTGCCGCCGCGGCGCTGGGCACGATAGGTGCTGAGGGGCACCCGCTTGATGTAGCCGGTGATGGTGACCGTCACCACCATGTCCTCGCGCTGGATCAGGTCCTCGATGTCGGCTTCCGGGCCGAACTCTTCGAACCGGGTGCGCCGCGGCGTTGCGAACCGTTCCTTCACCTCGACCAGTTCGGCGCGCAGGACTTCGAGCAGCTTCGTGCGCGAGCCGAGGATGGCGAGGTAGCCGGCAATCTCCTTGGCAAGCGCGTCGAGCTCCTCGCGGATCTTTTCCCGTTCGAGGCCCGTCAAGCGCTGCAGCCGCATATCGAGGATCGCGCGTGCCTGCGCTTCGCTCAAGCGATACTGGCCGTCCTCGATGCGGTGTTCTTCCTCCTCGATCAGTCGGATCAGCGGCTCGATATCGCGTGCCGGCCAGCTGCGGCCCATCAGCGCCTGGCGCGCAGCGGCAGCGTCGGGCGCCGTGCGGATGGCCTGGACGACGGCATCGATATTAGCGACCGCCACCGCAAGACCGACCAGGGCATGCGCCCGCGTGCGCGCCTTGCCGAGCAGGAAGACGCTGCGCCTGCGGATGACCTCCTCACGGAAAGTGAGGAACACCTCGATCAGCCGCTTCAGGTTCATCGTCTGCGGCCGGCGGCCGTCCAAGGCCAGCATCGTGATGCCGATCGAGGTCTGCAGCGGCGTGAAGCGGTAGAGCTGGTTGAGCACGACTTCCGGCTCCGCCTCGCGCTTGACCTCGATGACGACGCGGATGCCGTCGCGATCGGATTCATCGCGCAGGTCGGCAATGCCCTCGATCCGCTTTTCGCGCGCCGCCTCGGCGATGATCTCGACCAGGCGCGCCTTGTTGACCTGGTACGGGATCTCGTCGACGACGATCGCCTGGCGTTCCTTGCGGATCGTCTCGATGCGGACAGCAGCGCGCACGGCAACCGAGCCGCGGCCGGTCTGATAGGCGGCGATGAAGCCGTGCCGGCCCAGGATGATGCCGCCGGTGGGAAAATCCGGCCCCTGCACGTGGCGCTCGATCAGCTCATCGATCGAAACCTCGGGGTCGTCGATGACGGCGCAGCAGGCGTCGATAACCTCGCCCAGATTGTGCGGCGGCATGCTAGTCGCCATGCCGACGGCGATCCCACCGGCACCGTTGACGAGCAGGTTGGGATAGCGTGCCGGCAGCACCATCGGCTCCTGCACGCTCTCGTCGTAGTTGGGCTGGAAGTCGACGGTTTCCTTGTCGATGTCGTCGATCAGCGCATGCGCCGCTTCCGCCAGCCGGGCCTCGGTGTAGCGCATCGCCGCCGGCCGGTCGCCGTCCATGGAGCCGAAATTGCCCTGGCCCTGGATCAGCGGCAGCCGCATGGCGAAATCCTGCGCCATGCGCACCAGCGCGTCGTAGATCGCCTGGTCGCCGTGTGGGTGATACTTACCCATGACATCGCCGACGATGCGCGCCGCCTTGCGGAACGGCTTGTCATGCGTGTAGCCGTTCTCGTGCATGGCATAGATGATACGCCGCTGCACCGGCTTGAGACCGTCGCGCGCATCGGGCAGCGCGCGGGACACGATCACGCTCATCGCGTAATCGAGGTAGGAGCGCTTCATCTCCTCTTCGATCGCGACCGGCGTGGTATCGGAATTGGGGGGATCCGGCGGGGGGCTCGCCACGTTTGTCAGCTCGTCAGACCGATGCGTTGTTGCCGCATAGCACAAAGACTTAGCACGCCCGCGGGTCTTGCACAACAAAGCGACGCAAGCGCAAGCCGCATCCGTCCGCGCGCACGGCGCTAAGGACTTCTTAACCGCACTCCCGTATTGGTTGGGGTGTGACGACCTGTGTCTCTTGCCACAGTCTCTTGAGTGTGAAGGGCTCCATGTCAGACCTGTCCCAGCCCCGAGAATTCACCGCCGAGATCAGACGCTTGCAGCGCGGCAGCAGCTCCCACGGTGCCGACGCCGGCCAAGAGCCGTGCTCCTGTCGCACCGCCGGCAGCGGCCAGATCCTGGCTGCGATCGCCGATCTCAAGCAGATGCTCTCAGGTGTGGTGGTCGCGCCTGAGGCGGCGAGCGGGTCGAGCGCGCCGGCCGATGGTGCCGAGTCGGCGGCGATGCGCGATGAAGTGGCCGCGCTGCGCCGCACCATCCAGCGCACCAAGGACGAGCTGGCGGCGCTCAGGGCCAAGCGTGCGCTGCCGGTAGCGGTCAGCGTCACCACCAACGAGCTTGATGCGGTCGTCGAGGCGACGGAAACGGCGACCAACTGCATCCTCGCTTCGGCGGAAGAGATCGACGGCGCGGTACGGACCTTGCGCGCCTTCTGTGCCCGCGACGAGGAAGTGAGCGTGCTGGAGGAGATTGCCGAGCGCGTCGTGCGCATTTTCGAGGCCTGCAACTTCCAGGACATCACCGGCCAGCGCATCACCAAGGTCGTCAACACGGTCAAGTCGGTCGAGGCCTCGATCGACCGCATGATCGACTACCTGGGCGGCCCGGCCGCCTTCGCCGAATTCGCAGCCCCTGCGGAAGACCCCGAGGACGACACCCACCTCCTCAACGGCCCGCCGCTCGATATCGACAGCAAGATCTCCCAGGACGATATCGACAAGCTGTTTTCGTAAGCCGCCGCCCGACCAAGTCGCTATCGCAACAGCCGTCTCTGAAGATGGCTCTGCATGTCCCGGCGGCCGTCGGCGACGCAGCGCCAGATGTCCTCGATGTCGCGCTCCGCGTCCTCGGTGAGGAAGACGTCGAAGGGCATCGGCCGCGCTAGCCCTTGATGCGCTTGCGCACGGTTGCGAACGCCTCGCCGACGGGGCGAACCCTGCCGTCCTCGATAGTGCGGTTGCCGAGAGCGAGGATCTTCAGGAGTGCCAGCGTCTCCTGCGTCTGCTCGTAGCTGGCGATGTCCTGGAGCACCGCCTTGGCCTCACCATGCAGGGTGATGATCACCGGCTCCCGGCCCTCGGTCAGGTTGCGGATGACCTCAGGCGCGTGGGCCTTCAAGTAGCTGATGGGCTTAACCTGATCCGAAAGCTTCATGGGCCGGCCTCCGAGCACATTGACCAGAATATAGACCGAATTTGGCCCACGCCCAAACTCGTTATACGGGCGAAACTGCTCCTCGGTGTGAGCGGTCGGTCCCGAGCGCGACGTCCGATCGGCGCGACGCGCATGGCTGACCGAAGAGCGCTCGGCGCGGCGCCGACCGCTGCGACATGCGGTTGCATGAATGCGTCCCGCTTGAGTAGTCTCTGAGGGCATACCACGCCCGCGGGGAGCAAAGGGGGATGTCGGCCAAGGAAACGGACACGCACAGGTCCAGCGTGCCGCTGGTGCGGATCTTCCTCTCCTCGCCCGGAGACGTGGCGGAGGAACGGAAGCAAGCGCGCGAGCTGATCGATGGCGAGCTGATGAAGCGCCCGCACTTGTGCGGGCGGGGAGCGCTGGAGCTGATCGCCTGGGACGATCCGGCGGCGCGCATCCCGATGCTGGCGACCGAGACGCCGCAGGACTCGGTAAACGCCGCCCGGCCGCGGCCGGCCGACTGCGACATCGTCATCGTCATCCTGTGGTCGCGCATGGGCACGCCGCTGCCCGACACGACTCTTAAACCCGATGGCGCGCGGTACCTCTCCGGCACCGAATGGGAGTACGAGGACGCGGTCAACTCAACGCGGGAGCCGAAGCCGGACGTGCTCGTCTACCGGCGGACCGAGGAGCCTAAGATCGGTCTTCGCGACCCGCAGAAGAAGGAGAAGGAAGAGCAGTTCGAACGGGTAGAGGCCTTCTTTGCCCAGTTTCGCAATCCTGACGGCTCGATCAAAGCCGGCGTCAACGATTACGCGACCGTGGCCGACTTCAAGCCCCTGCTGCACCAGCACCTCGACGAGATCCTGCATCGGCTGCTGCCGCCCGCTGCGATGGGCGGTGACAGCGAAGCGCCATCCCTCCAGCCCGTAATCCCGCCCGAATACCTCGCATGGCTGCAGCGGACCTGCGCTGACGTGTCCCTCTTGGGGCAGGACATCCAGAAGGGCCAGGCGATTACGCTGAGCCAGGTCTATGTGCCGGCGCTGCTGTCAGGAAGGGTCCCGCTTCTGGGGCGGCTCGATGGAGAGTCCCTTTACGTCCCCGCCCCGGCAGGCGCTGGCAAGTCGACGTTCTGCCGCTGGGCGGTGCTGCAGAGCATCCCCGGCGCCGAGTTTTCGCATCCGGTGCCTGCGCCGGAGGAATTCGCCGAGCGGGTTCCCGCGGAGCTGCGCCGCCGGCTGCCACTCCTGGTGGTGCTGCGGGAGTTCTGGCGGCGAATGGACTGCGGGCGCGGCGAGCGCGTTTGGCATCGGGCCGAACTTGAGCAGGCACTCGCCGCTTGGATCGACGCGGCGCCACCACCCGGACTGTCCGGCGCTCTGCTGCAATCGCACCTTCGCGCTGGCAGTGCGTTCCTGCTGTTCGATGGCCTCGACGAGGTGCCGCCGTCGGAAGCCCGTGGCGATATAACCGTTTACCCGCGCGAGCTGCTCGTGACCGGCCTCGGCGACGCCCTGCCCCATTGGCTGCGGGCCGGCAACCGGGTTCTGCTGACCAGCCGCCCCTACGGCCTCGACGAAGCCAGGCTGCACCGCCTGCGGCTGCCGGCAGCGGCGTTGGAACCACTACCCAGGGCACTGCAGGATCTCTTCGTCAGTCGTTGGTTCCACACTCTCGGCAAAGTCGAGGTTATTCCCGAGTTGATCGCGACCATCCGCAGCCGCGACGATCTGGCGCCGCTAGTTGAGAATCCGATGCTGCTGACTGCCTTGTGCGTGCTCTACGACAATGGCGGCCGGCTGCCCGATGACCGCTACGATCTTTACAAGAGTATCGTTGCCGGCGTGCTGCACAATCGTTACCCCGGCGATGCCAGCGAGCGGGAACCGGCGCTGCGGCGGCTGGAGGCGATTGCGCTCGGCATGCACGAAGGCGAGGCGGCCTCGCCGCGGACAATACCGGCCCCCGAGTTCAGCTGGGTCGAGGTGGAACAATGGCTGGCCCGCTTTGCCGAGCTGAACCCCGCGTACGAGAGAGGCTCGGTCGGGCCGGCGATCCAGCGCGAGGAGCTGTTGACCCGCTCCGGCTTGCTGCTGCCGCGGACGGGGGAACGGGCGGTCTTCTACCATCTGACGTTTCAAGACTTCCTGGCGGCGCAGCGGATTGCCCGTACTCGCGGGGACGTCGGACACGTCTTCCGCATGCGCGGCGCGACGCCTGAGTGGCGCTCGACGCTGTTGTTTCTGTTCGCCGCCCAAGTCTCCAACAGGGACCCGGAGTGGGGATTGGCATTGCTCGACCGTCTAGCCGCGGAACAGGACCGCGCGGCCGTCAAGGCCAATCCGGCACCGGCGGTGTTCATCGCTGAGGCGCTGGATCTGTGTTTGGCGAAGGGGTACCGACTCCCTGACACGCTGGCCGAGGGCTTCCGCCGTATTGCCGTTAACGCTATCGAAGATGAAATCTCGCTGCTTGAGCGACACGCGCTGGCGCTGACCTTGGGCCGGCTGGGGGATCCCCGCATCTTCGATCTGCGTGATGCGCGAGCCTATGTCGAGGTTCCGGCTGGCACCTACCTCTATGGCGAAAAGGGGGAAAAGGTCGAGATCGAAACGTCGTTCCTCTTGGGCCGCTATCAAGTCACCAACAGCCAGTACCGGGCGTTCAAGGAGGACGGCGGTTATGCCAAGCGGGAGTACTGGTCCGAGGCCGGCTGGGCGTGGCGGCAAAAGGACGGGGTGACTGAGCCAGGGACGTGGCGAGACCGCCGCTGGAATGGCCCGAACCAGCCTGTGGTGGCTGTAAGCTTTTGGGAGGCAGAGGCTTGCTGCTGCTGGGCCGGCGGCCGACTGCCAGGTGAGAAGGAATGGAAAGCCGCCAATTCCGACGTCTACGATGGTCGTAATCCATGGATAGAGGATCGAGCACTCAGGAAGTATTTCATCAGTGCCGGCGGCCAGATGCTTATGACTGCGCCGGTCGGGCTGTTTCCCAGTGCGCGCGGCCCCCGGTTCGGGATCATGGACCACTCAGGCAATGGGTTTGAATGGTGTGACGGTCTTTACACGGGAGTCTGTCCGTCAGGTCCCATTGGTGGTCCTGAGTGGCGCCCCCTAGGTTTTGGCCCCGGCCCGATCTATAGTTCACCTCCGTTTAAGTATTTCAGGCCGAACGGTTTAAAGGCAGGATCGCGTATGCGCGAGGTCGGCTTTCGCTGTGTGCTTGCCCCGCCCCGCCAGCCATGATCGACGTTGCCGCCGGGGATCCCGTCTGTTATGTTCCGCATGTTATGCGGCGCGTACTGGCGGCGTCATGATCAGGTCGTTCCGGGATCGGCGCACGGCCGCCTTCGCTGCCGGCGAGCGGGTGAAGGAATTTCACGCGTTTGCAAAGCAGGCGCAGCGGCGGCTCGTCATTCTCAACGCGGCGGAGCGGATCGAGGACCTGATGATGCTGCCGTCCAATCGTTTCGAGGCGCTGCGCGGCACGCGTCAAGGCCAATTCAGCATCCGCATCAACGAGCAGTGGCGGATCTGCTTCACCTTCCGCGAGGGAGACGCTTTCGATGTCGAGATCACCGATGACCACTGACGAGGGGCCGGTCCTGAACCTGCCGCCGATCCACCCGGGCGAGATCCTGGGCGAGGAGCTGGCCGGGCTCAGCGTTTCCGCCAACGCGCTCGCCCGTGCCTTGGACGTGCCGCCTAACCGCATCACCGAAATCCTCAACGCCAAGCGGGCGGTGACCGCGGATACGGCGCTCCGGCTCGCGCGCTATTTCGGCACTTCGGCCCGGTTCTGGATGAACCTGCAGCAGAGTTATGACCTCGCCATCGCCGAGCGCGACCACGGCGCGGCGATTGCGCGCGCGGTCCGGCCGCGGGCGGCGTGAAGAGGGAGGAGCGCGTAGGGCGGATTAGGGCAACGCCCGTAATCCGCCGGATGCGTCGATGCGGCACCGCTTCATACGGCGGATTACGCTAAAGCTAATCCGCTCTACGCGGACTGGGCCTTGCGCTTGAGGAAGGTGGCGATGCGGGTTTGCGCGTCGGGCCTTGCGCGGGCGCGGGCGATGGCTTGGGCCGTCTCCTGCATCAGGGCGGCATCGACCGGCCGGCCGGCAACGGCGCGGATCAATGCCTTGGCGTCCGCCATCGCTTCCGGACTGTTGCGGCCCAACGCGGTGAGCATCCGCGCGCCGGCCGCCTCCAGATCGCCGGCCGCGACCACCTCATGCACGAGGCCTAGGCGCAGCGCTTCCGCCGCATCGAACGGTTCGGCCGTAAGCGCATAGCGCGCCGCCGCGCGGGCCCCGATCGCGGCCACGACGTAAGGCGAGATCACCGCCGGGATGATGCCGAGCCGCACCTCCGTCAGCGCGAAGCGGGCTTCCTTCGCGGCGATCGCAATGTCGCAGGCGGCAACGACGCCGACGCCGCCGCCATAGGCCGGGCCCTGGACCAGCGCCAGCGTCGGTTTCGGAAGCGTCGCCAGCGCGCCCAGCACGCGGGCGAGTTTCAGCGCATCGGCGACGTTCGCGGCCCCGGGCGCCTGACCCATGCGCAGCATCCAGGCGAGATCGCCACCGGCGCAGAAGCTCACGCCCTCGGCCGCGATCACCACGGCGTGGACGCGGGCATCCGCCCCCAGCGCCTCGATCGCGGCGCCCAAGCTCTCGATCAGCGCATTGTCGAAGGCGTTGTGGATCTGCGGCCGGTTGAAGCGGATGCGGCCGACGCCAGCCTCATCGATGCTGTACGCAAGCGCGTCCGCCATCGGCATCTCCTTCGCGCCGGCGCTACATCCGGAACACGCCGAAGCGGGTCGCCTCGAGCGGCGCATTCAGCGCCACCGAAAGGCTCAAGGCCAGCACCATGCGCGTTTCCGCCGGATCGATGATGCCGTCGTCCCACAGCCGCGCGCTGGCGTGGTAGGGGTGGCCTTGCGTCTCGTACTGCTCCAGAATCGGCCGGCGGAAGGCAGCTTCCTCTTCCGCCGCCCAGTCGAGCCCGCGCGCTTCCAGGCCGTCGCGGCGCACGGTCGCCAGTACGCCCGCCGCCTGCTCGCCGCCCATCACCGAGATCCGCGCGTTCGGCCACATCC
>JADHED010001807.1_pt1 | contig 16737 bp, 10 predicted proteins | sample 8952041 | NCBI WGS metagenome assembly JADHED01 (sample SAMN16124423, study PRJNA663239) | bioreactor sludge metagenome | isolation source: sludge (control) | place: India:Bengaluru | collected 2018-09-08
CGGTCAGGCAGTTCATGGAGTTGGCGGTGAACATGCCCGAGCACGAGCCGCAGGTCGGGCAGGCCGAGCGCTCGATCGCCTCGACCTCGGCGTCGCTGTAGCTGTCGTCGGCGGCCACGACCATGGCGTCGACCAGGTCCAGGGCCCGCTTCTGGCCCTTCACCACCACCTTGCCGGCCTCCATCGGACCGCCGGAGACGAAGACCACCGGGATGTTCAGCCGCATCGCGGCCATCAGCATTCCGGGCGTGATCTTGTCGCAGTTCGAGATGCACACCATCGCGTCGGCGCAGTGCGCATTGACCATGTACTCGACGCTGTCGGCGATCAGCTCCCGGCTCGGCAGCGAATAGAGCATCCCGCCGTGGCCCATGGCGATGCCGTCATCCACCGCGATGGTGTTGAATTCCTTGGCCACGCCCCCCGCCGCCTCGATCTCGCGCGCGACCAGCTGGCCGAGGTCCTTCAGGTGCACATGGCCCGGCACGAACTGGGTGAAGCTGTTGGCGACGGCGATGATCGGCTTGCCGAAGTCGGAGTCCTTCATGCCGGTCGCGCGCCACAGGCCCCGGGCGCCGGCCATGTTGCGGCCGTGGGTGGAGGTACGCGAGCGATAGGGAGGCATGGGCAGGGCTCCGGCTGGATAGCGGCCGACGGATGCGCCACCCCGGAGGCTTTGTGAAATATATTATTCTGCGGCTATAAGGTCGCTCAGCGAATGACTATCGACACCCGACAGCTCCGGCACTTCGCGGCGGTCGCCGACACGCTGCACTTCGGCCGCGCGGCCGAGCGCCTGCACATCACCCAGCCCCCGCTGAGCCAGTCGATCATGGCGCTGGAGCGCGCGCTGGGCGCCCCGCTCTTCGTCCGCACCCGGCGCAGCGTCCGGCTGACCCCCTTCGGCGAGCAGTGGCTGCCCGAGGTGCGCGCGGCGCTGGCGGCGCTGGACGCCTTGCCCGAGAGCGCCCGGCGGCTGCGCGACGGCCTCAGCGGACACCTCTCGCTCTCCTTCGTCAGCACGGCGGACTACAGCGTCCTGCCCGAGCTGGTCCGCCGCTATGCCGAGGCCTTCCCCGACGTGGAGATCCGCCTCGTCGAAGCCACCAGCGACGTCCAGGTGCCCGCCCTGGTCGCCGGCGAGCGGCACGCCGGCATCATCATCCCGCCCCACGACCGCAAGCTGCCGCCCAGCCTTGCCTACCGGCGGCTGGTTTCGGAGCCCCTGGTCGCGGCGGTCCCCGCCGCCTGGATCGACGACGGACGGCTCTCGCTGGACGGCGGGGTCCTCGCGCCCGACGCCCTCGCGGGCGCCCCTCTGATCCTGTTCCCACGGCCCGTCGCGCCGGCGTTCCACGACCTCGTCACCAGCTACTTCGCCGCCCAGGGCAGTCCGGCCCGGATCGTCCAGGAGGCGATCCAGATGCAGACGATCATCAGCCTCGTCTCGGCCGGGCTCGGCCTGGCGCTGGTGCCGGCCTCGCTGCGCAACCTCGCGAGGTCTGGCGTCCGCTATGCCGAGATCCGCGAGCCGCCGACCCTAGAGACCGGCCTCGCCTGGCGACGCGACGACGAGACCCCGACCCTGAAGGGCCTGCTGCGGCTGCTCGGCTAGGCCGCGGCGGGCCGGCGGCGGGTGCGCAGCGCATAGTACGCCAGACCGCCCGCCAGCCAGACCGCCAGCAGGACATAGGGCCGCCAGTCCGAAGCGAGGCCCAGCAGGGCGATGGCGACCGCTGCCACCATGCCGAGGGCCGAGAGCGCCTTCACGAGGCCCCGGCCGAACGGCAGGCGCGCCTGGGCGTGGATCTCAGGATGCCGGTCGGCGACCACCCAGGCCGCCAGGCAGGAGCCCAGGTACTTCATCATCGTCGGGATGTTCACGGCGATCAGCAGGAACAGCAGACTGTCGGGCAGCAGCAGGCCCGCGACGCAGGCCCCGAACGCCACCGTGGTGGCCACGTGCGGGGTCGCGAACTTGGGATGCACCCTGCCCAGCGCGGCGGGAAGCACACCCGATCGGCCCATGGCGAACAAGAACCGCGCAAAGACCAGGAACACCGCATTCATCGACTTGGTCAGGGCCAGCACCGCTGCGGTGACGATCAGCGGCGTCGCCACCGGCCCCAGCGCGACCTTGGCGGCGTCCAGCAACGGCGCCTTGCTGGACGCCAGCGCCTCGGGGCCGACAAGGCTCAGCGCCGTGAACGAGATCGCCAGATAGACCACCACCGTCAGCAGCAGGCCCAGCGCCAGGCCCAGCGGCACGGTGGTCTTGGGGTTCTCCACCTCCTCGCCGACCTCGGTCGCGGTCTCGATGCCGAGGAAGAGCTGGATCATCAGCGGCAGCGCCGCGAGGATGGGCATCCAGCCGCCCTGCGCCGCCTCGACGAACAGCTCGGGCTTCAGACTCGGCGCGCCGGCCGCCACCAGCACCGCGAACACCGCCAGCAGCCCCAACATCAGCACGGTCTGGGCTCGCGCCGCGATCGCCACGCCCAGGTAGTTGAGGGCGAACACCGCCGCGAAGAAGGCGAGCATCACCGGCTTGGCTGGCAGCGGCAGCACCATGGACAGGTAGTTCACCAGCACCTGCGCCAGGATCACCATCACCACGGCGTTGGACAGCACGCGCAGCCAGACAATGCCGAAGGCCACCGCCGGATGGGTGAACTGCCGCTGCCACTCATAGGACGCCGCCGTCTTCGGAATGGCCGAGGCCATGAAGGCGTAGACCAGGCCGAAGAGCACCATGGGGAGCGCCGCGACGCCCACCGCGATCAGGATGCCGGCGCCGCCGACCTCGGCCGCCGGTCCCAACACCGAAAAGATCGCCGCGCCGATGGCGGTGCCCGCCCCCAGCATGACGAGGTCGATGAGGCGGACGCCGTGACGGAGCTGGTCGGTCATGCGGTCTCCATGAACCGGGATGATGCGATCAAAGCCAGTCTCATTTCACCACCGTCACCGGCGGCTTCGACGCGAACGGCTTGATCGCCAGGTGCTCGTAGATCTCCGCCGGGTAGTAGGCCACGCCGCCGACCATGGTCATCCGGTTGCGGCGTACGGCGCTGATGTCGGCGGTCGGATCGCCCTCGATCAGGAAGAAATCCGCCAGCTTGCCCCGCTCGATCGAGCCCAGGTCGCGGTCGCGGCCGAAGTAGCGCTCCGCATCCAGGGTCGACAGCCGCAGCGCCTTGCCCGGCGAGATGCCGGCCATGACGTAGACCTCCAGCTCGCGCAGGTTCGAGAAGCCGGTGCCGTCGTCGGTGCCGGGCAGGAGCTGGACGCCCGCATCGTCGAGCATCTTCAGCACCTCGAGCACCTTCCTGAACCCGGCCTGGTAGTCGGCGTCGTCCTGCGGGCTGTTGATGGTGACGAAGTTGCGCTTGCGGTAGCGCTGGTAGCCGATCGGCACGTGGTCGAGGTACGGCGCATCCCCAGCCTGCACCTGGCCCGAGCGCGACAGCATCAGGCGCTCAAGGATCATCGCCGTGGTGTCGAGCGCGACCTTGCGCTCCTTCATCAGCCGCACGGTCGCCTGCACGCGCTCCGACCTCAGGTCCAGATCCTTGCCCCGCGCCATGCCGGTCAGGCGAAGCGGCGTGCGGGTGTCCTCCTTCGGGTCCAGGATCCAGCCCAGCATGAGCTGGTTGATGTGCGCGATGTCGTCGTAGCCGGCGAGGATCGCCTTATCGGGCGACGAGAACGCCGGGACGTGGCCGGTCACCCCCATTCCCAGCCGCTTGGCCTCGGCCGCCACCGGCGCGATCCAGTCGGGGTTGAAGGAGTTGTAGAGCTTGACCTGCCAATAGCCGTGCTCGGCGTACCAGCGCACGTCCTTCAGCGCCTCGTCCAGGCTGTCGGCGATGAAGCCGTGGCGTGCCGAGTACGGACTGCGGCCCTCCAGGAAGCCGTTGCGCACGATCCGCGGACCGGCCAGCCGGCCGGCCTGCAGCTCCGTCAGCATGTGCAGCAGCTCTTCGTTGTCGTTCCCCTGGTCCCGCGTCGCGGTCACGCCGGCGGCCAGATTGAAGAGGTTCGACGAGAAGCTGGTGTGCGAGTGCATGTCGTGCAGGCCGGGCACCAGAGTCCCGCCCTGCCCGTCGATCACCGTCTCGCCCGGCTGGGGCGCGGCGCCCGGCGCACCGTCCGGCTCAACCAGCGTGATCCGGTCGCGGAACACCACCACCGACGAGGGCCCGCCGACCGTCATCGTATGGGGGTCAAAGATGCGCACGTTGCGGATGCGCACCACACCGTCGAACCGGTGCGCCAGCTTCTTCTGCGCCGCCTCGGCCTGGGCCACGGCGATCTCGCGGGCCAGTTCCTGCAGGCGCGGATAATGGGCTTCATAGCCCTCGCGGATCACCCCGCCGCCGCCGGTGGCGAACATCTCGCCCTTTGCGTCCACCAGCACATAGTCGGGCGCGAGGTCGATGCCCGATAGTTCGTAGACCGTCAGCGGGACCGCAGCCTTGCCCTCGCCCAAGACAACCTTCTTCACCTCCGTCAGGCGTAGGCTGCCCCCCGGCGCCACCGGCAGGGTCCCGTTCGGCGCCTTCAAGAGCTGCTTCACATAGACGCTCAGCATCCACGGGCTGACGTCGTTGCCGACGTAGAGCAGCGGTCGGGGGGCCGGCACGGCGCCCTTGTCGGCCTGGCTGGTCCACTCCGCGGTCCCGGCCTTCCAGGCGAACCGCTCCGAGACCGGACTGCCGAACAGCGACGAGCCCTCGATGGTCCAGGCCACCGGCATCCCCGCGGCGTCGAAAGCGATCTGCTCCCTCGCCTTGGGTCCGCGCCCGTTGTTCGAGACCGCGTAGTCCACGCTCGCCGAGCGCGCCCGTACGTCGGCCGTCAGGTGGCCGACCTTCTCGCCGTTGGCGATAACGGTGAACTTCTGCATCTCGGCCAGGGCCGGCGACGACAGCAGCGCCGTCGTCACCGCGCACGCCAGCAGGCCAGCACGAAATCGCATCGAGACCCCCAAGATCGGCTCGGCATCATCGTACCCTTGGGAGCGGGCATTTCTATTCGATCTGCGGCAGGCGCCCCGGAGGGGCGACGACTTCAATGCAGGTCCGGCGCAGGCGCGGCATAGCCTATGCCACGCCGCCCCCGCCCCCGCGGCACAACGAAAGGAAAATCCGGCGGCCCTGCGCTACCGTCACCGGCAGGCTCGCGAGGGGATGTTCATGCCGCAGATGACCAAGAGAGCGCTGCTGGCCGCCGGCGCGTTCGCCGTGGCCGGGGCCGCCCGCGCCCAGCCTGCCGCAGAGCAGGCCCCTGGCGGTCCCTTCGTCACCCGGCACAAGGGCGTCTTCAACGGCCGCAAGGTCAACTACGTGGCCACGGTGGGCGAGGCGTTCATTTCTACGCCGGACGGCCGGCCGACGGCCCGCTTCGTCTCCACCTCCTACGTCGCCCGCGGTGGCGACCCTGCGAAACGTCCGGTCCTGTTCGCCTTCAACGGCGGCCCGAGTTCGTCCTCCGCGACCCTGCACATGATGGCCATCGGCCCGAAGCGGCTCCTCGTGGCCCAGGACCCCGCCGCGCCCTCGCCCGGCCCGCAGGTCACCGACAACGCGGCCACGGTGCTGGACGTCGCCGACCTCGTCTTCATCGACCCGGCCGAGACCGGCTTCTCCCGCGTCATGCCGGGCGGCAGGCGCGAGGTGTTCTACTCCGTCGAGGGCGACGCCCAGTCGGTGTCGGACTTCGTGATCGCCTGGTGCAGGGCCAACGGCCGCGAAGCCTCGCCGAAGTATGTCCTGGGCGAAAGCTACGGCACGCTGCGCGCTGCGCTCATGGCCGGCCAGCTGGCGCCCATCCTGCCGCTCGACGGAGTGTTCCTGTTCGGCCAGGCGGTGAACATGATCGAGACCAGCCAGCGGGCGAAGAACGCGGTCTCGTACGGGACGAACCTGCCGGCCCTGGCCGCCATCGCCGCCTACCATGGTCGCGCCGACCTCAAAGGTCGCTCGATGGCCGCCTTCATCGACGAGACCTACGCCTGGGGCATGGGCGAGTATGTGCAGGCCCTGCTGCGCGGCTACGACCTGCCCGACGCCGACCGGCGGGCGGTGGCGGCCCGGCTCCAGGCCTACACGGGAATCTCCGCCGACTACTACCTCGCCAACGACCTGCAGATCACCAAGATCGCCTTCCTGCGCGAGCTCCTGAAGGATAGGGGCCAGGTCCTCGGTATGTACGACGCCCGCTACGTCGGCCCCGCGCCCGGGCCGGGAGAGCGCCACGTCGACCCTTTCGCCAAGGTCACCGCCCCCATCCAGCCGGCCATGCTGGCCCACTACGCCCAGGCCCTGGGCGTCACCTGGCCGACCTCGGAATACCGCAGCTTGGCCCCCGAGACCGGCGGCTGGGCCTGGAACGGCACGCTGGGGCCCGGCGGCCCGTTCCTCGACTACGACTACCCGGCTCGGATCGGCGCCGCCTTCAAGGCCAAGCCGAATTTCCGGCTGATGATCGGCACGGGGATCTACGACCTGACCACCACCGTGGGGCCGGCCCGCTACATGGTCACCAAGAGCGACTGGCCGCGCGACCGGGTCATCCAGCGCCAGTACGAGGGCGGCCACATGGCCTACACCCACGAACCCAGCCTCAAGGCCTTCACCGACGACATCCGCGCTTGGGTCCAGGGTGGCGCGCCGGCATGAAGACGCTGACCCTCGGCGCTACGCTCGCCTTGGCGCTCGCGGCGCCGGCCCTGGCCCTGCCCGCCGCCGAACCGCCGGTCGTCACCCAGCACCGCATGACGCTCGGCGGCAGGACGCTCGCCTACACCGCCGAGATCGGACGCCTCCCCATCCGCGACGCGGAAACTGGCGAGGCGCGAGGCTGGATGGGCTACATCGCCTACCGCATCCCGTCGGCGAGGCCGCGCCCCCTCGCCTTCGTCTGGAACGGCGGTCCCGGCGCCAATTCCGCGACCCTGCACTTCGAGGTCGCCGGACCTAAGCGGGGTGAAGACGGCCGCCTGGTCGACAACCAGGAAACCTGGCTCACCGAAGCCGACCTCGTCTTCGTCGACCCCATCGGAACGGGGTTCAGCCGGCCCGCCAAGCCCGAGTACGGCGACCAGTTCTATGGCACGGTCGGCGACGTCGCCTCGGTCACCGAATTCGTCCGCGCCTGGCGGCTCGCACACGGCGCTGAGGCGAGCCCGCTCTATCTCATCGGCGAGAGCTGGGGCGCCGGCCGGGCGGCCAGCGTCGGCTACGCTCTCCTCAGGCGCGGCGTCCGGGTTGATGGGCTCGGGCTCGTGTCGGGCGGCGCCGGCCTGTCGCGGCTGGGCGACGATGGACCGGTTGGTCCGCTGAAGATCGTCGGCTTCGCGGCCACGGCTTTCCACCATGGCAAGTTGGCGCCCGACGTGGGCGCCACCTCGGCCGCGGTCGAACAGGCCGCGGCACAGTGGGTCCGCGAAACCTACGCCCCGGCCCTCGCCCGCGCGGCCCAGCTCACCGAGGCCGAGCGAGAACAGATCGCCGCCGGCCTCGCCCGCTTCACCGGCGTCCCGGCTGACCGGATCGACCGCAAGACCCTCGCGATCACGCCGCGCCAGTTCCGTACCCAGCTACTGGCTGGCAAGACGCTGAACGTCTTCGACATGCGGATCTCGGAAGAGCCGCGCGCGTCATCCCGCGACGCGATCCTCCGCTACCTTCGCCACGACCTCGGCTACGCCACCGATCTGCCGTACGTGGGCCTGGAGCCGCTGGAGGACGCCTATCTGCCCGACGGTCAGCCGCCGGTCTCGGTGGGCGCGCGATGGGACTACGCCACCGCCAAGGTCTCGCCCGAAGAGCGTCAGGCCGCGATCGCCGAGGCGGTCCGCACCGGCGCCGGCCCGCCGCGCCTGGGCCCGCCCCTGCCCGCCACCGCCGAGGCCGTGGCGCTGAACCCGAAGCTGCGCGTGCTCGTGGCCTCGGGCCTCTATGACTCCCTGGCCAACTGCGCAGGCGACGCGGAGATCGCGCGGACGCTTCCCGAGCCGCTGAAGGCGTCGATGCGGTTCAGGTGCTATCCCGGCGGCCACATGATGTACCGCGACCAGCCCACCCGGCTGCAGTTCAGCCAGGACATCCGCGCCCTGGTCTCAGGCCGCTAGCTCGCGCAGGCGCTGTCGGGCACGCCGGGGACGCGCTTCCACTGCCACGCGTCCACGGTCTCGCCCCGCGGAAGGTAGGTGATCGGGAAGGTCCTGCCGTCGCGGGTGACGCTGAGCGTCAGGGTCCGCGCCGGGTCGCCCTGGACTCCGTCCAGCGCCGCCGCATAGGTCACCACGTCGCCGTCCCGCAGGCCCGCCTTGGCCGCCTCCGAGCCCGGCTGCAGTCCCCGGATCGTCTTCACCGCGCCCACCAGCGACTTGGGTTCGAAACCCAGCTCGAAACGCCGGAAGCGCCCGGTCGTCCGCGTGAAACAGGGGCCGAAGTCCCCCGCCTCCGGCAGCATCAGCTTGCCCGCCAGCATGTCGGCGTGGACCTTGCGGCCCTCCGGGCCCAGGGCGCCGTCCAGCAGCTCCAGCCACACTGCGTCCGTCACCGGCTCGCCCGCACGGCGGCGGCGCGCCATCTCGATCACCAGCTCGTCCAGCGACCGTTTTCCGGCCGAGGCCCGACGGATCTTTCCGTCCAGCACCGCGAAATACAGGGCGCCCCGGTCGTACGGCAGCACGCGGATCCGGGTGTCCTCCCAGAACCGCGGCGCGATCTGCTCGTCCGGCGTGTCGTTCAGCGCGTTGGTGTAGTAGCGCCGCGCGGTGTCGTTGATGTCCTCAAGGTAGGCCTCCGGCTTGATCAGTCCGGCGCGCAGCGGCAGCAGCGCCTGGTAGTGCACCGCGATCCCCTCGCCGTACCACTGGCCGCCCAGGCCGCTGGCGGTCCAGGTGTGGATCATCTCGTGCGCCAGTGTGCCCTTCAGCCCCTCGGGGTCCTTGGCCGTCTGCCCCCAGGTCAGCAGGAAGGAATTGGTCAGGGCCGCGCCACCCCCGGCGTTGATCGGATTGTACCGCAGGATCACCCGGTACGGCGGCTGGGTCGGGTCCTGGAAGAAGCGGCTCATCCAGCCATGCAGGTCGCCAGCCCAGGTCATCAGCGGGCGCGGATCGAACGGCGGATCGCCCAGCCACGCGGCGGAGAAGCCCGTCGGCTTCACCTCGGCCGGTGTGCGGCGCATATCGCCGGCCATGAACAGCGATCGATGCAGCCGTTCGGCGGGCCCGGCGTCCAGCCGCACGTCGCCCTCACCCAGGCTCGACATCGCGGTAGCCGCGCCGCCCAGGCGCGTCAGGTCCCAGGTCAGCGCGATCCGATAGGACCGTCCGCCCTCGGGCAGCAGGATGAAGGTGTTGCCCACGCCCGAGACGCCGCCGCCTTCGGTGCGCAGGCTATAGGGCGGCCCGGAGCCCCGGGTCGGCGGCGTGTTGTCCACGGGCGCCAGGTAGGTGACGGTCACGTCGCCCTTCACCGCCCGACCCGCCAGCCAGTGGCGCGCATAGGCGATGGCGACGGGATCGTCCTTCACCGTCAGCGGCACCTCGCCCAGGGCGTCCACCGCCTTCAAGCCCGTCAGCGTCCCGGCCACGGTGTCGGTGTTGGCGATCACCACCGGCAGGGTGAGCAGGGGCGCGCCGGCGGCGGCGTCCACCTGCGGGATGGTCAGGGTCACGTCGACGAAGCCCTTGCCCGCCGCCTGGTCCATCGGGCCGGGCGCGAGCCGCACCCGGAACTCCGGCGGGGTCTGGGCGTGGACCGCGGTGGCCGCCGCCGCGGCGGCCAGGACGAACGACAGGCGACGCATCATGCGCTCTCGTAGAGGGCCTTCGCCGCCGCCAGGTCTTGAACCACGTGGCCGAGCGACTTGTAGACGGTGATCTGGTCGCGGGACTGGCGGCCCTCCAGGTCGCCGGTCAGCACCTGGCCGATCTCGCCGACCACATGGCTGTCGTCGACGAGCCCCGCGGCCTTGGCGCGCAGGAACTCCGCGCCCTGGGCCAGCACGCCCTCGCGGCTGTCGGCGATGAAGCGGGAACGGACCACCACCTCGTGGTCGGCCTCCGCCGGCCCGGCGCCGCTCGATCCCACCAGGTTCACATGCGTCCCGGGCGCCAGCCAGGCGCCTTCCAGGATCGGCTCGCGCGCATTGGTGACGGCGGTCACGATGTCGACCCCGGTCACCGCCTGCCGCACGGTCGAGGCCACGAACACCGGCAGCCCAAGCTCGGCCTCGACGGACTTGGCGAACGCCTTGGCGCGGGCCGGATCACGGCCCCAGACGGTGATCGCCTCCAGCTTGCGGACACGCGAGATCGCCCGGGCGTGGGTATGCGCCTGCTCGCCGTAGCCGAGGATCGCCATCCGCGCCGCATCGGGCCGCGCCAGGGCGTCCGTGGCGACGGCGCTTGCCGCCGCGGTGCGGATGGCGGTGACCTCGCCGGCATGGGCGATGCAGATCGGCGCGCCGCTCTCCCCGTCGAACAGCACCACCACGCCCTGGTGGGACTGGATGCCCTTGGCGAAGTTGCCCGCGAAGACGCTGATCAGCTTGGCGCCGAACATGGCGTGCTCGCCGAGCGCGCCCGGCATGATGCCGAACACCCGCCCCTCGCTCAGCGGCAGGATCGAGCGCAGGTGCTGGCGCGTCTCCCCGCGCGAGAAGGCGATCATCGCCTGCCGCACCAGCGGGATGCAGACCTCGTAGGTCAGCCGCTCGCGCACCTCTTGCTGGTCGATGAAACGCATCGGGCGGCCCTCCAATCGGAACGCGGCGGCGAAGTGGGGTCCGCCGCCGCGTCCACGCGATCCGGTACTCTGGCTCGCGACTTACTAGAACCGGGCCTTCACGCCCACGAAGTACCGCCGGCCCAGGATGTCGCCATAAGTGCGGGTCGGGAACGAGGGCTCCTCGTCGGTCAGGTTCGTGACGCCCGCCCGGACCGTGTAGTTGAGGAAGTCGTAGGAGGCCGACACGTTGTGCCGGATGTTCTCCTTGATGGTCGGCGTGGGCACGGTCTCGATCGTCGACGTCGCCTGGAATTTCACCGGCGACAGGTAGTTCATCGTGTACGTGGCGCGGAACGGACCCTTGCGGAAGCGGGCGTCGAACTTCGCCGAGAAGTCGGGCGACGGTCCGTAGCCGGTCGTCGACGAGGTGTTGTCGACGCGGAGCACATCAAAGCCGGTCACCGACACTTCCAGCTTCTCGGTGCGCGTCGCCTGCAGATCCAGCTCCAGCTCGCCGAGGTCGCGGTCCTCGAAGAACCGCCCGATCGGGAAGGTGTAGTTGATGTTGTAGACTTCGCCGCGGAACGTGGTCCGGCCCGCGTTGAAGGTCGTCGAGCGCGCCGAGATGATCTGGCCCGCCGCATCCCGCGCGAAGGTCGCGCAGATGTCCGCCGGCTGCGGCGAGGAGTCGAAGCAGGTCTCGAGGAAGTTCTGCGGCGTGAATGCCGACAGCCCGTTGGTCAGGTCCACCTCGACCCGGTCGGCGATGATCGTCAGGCCCGGAATGAACTTGGGCTGCAGCACGAAGCCGTAGGTCCAGGTCTTGGCGATCTCGTTCTTCAGCGCCGAGTTGCCGCCCGTGGTGATCAGGGCCGACGAGAAGTTCTCGGCCAGGTCCTGGAACGTGGCGAGGTTGCCATAGCCGGGGTTGGCCCGGAACAGCGCCTGGCAGTTGGCGAGGCGGGTCGACGGCGCGGGGCCGGACGCGATCCGGTCGGCGTCGCAGGGATCGACGCCGATCGAGCCCAGCGCCGTGCGGGTCGGCGCGAAGAGCTGATCCAGAGTCGGCGCGCGGAAGTTTCGGCTGCGAGAGGCGCGGAGCGTGAAGCCCTCGACCACTTCCCAGCGGCCGCCCACGCCCCAGACGTCTTCCTTGCCTGCGATGGAATGGTCCACATAGCGGTAGGCGCCGTTCAGCTCGACCGACCGGGCGAACGGAAGGCTGAAATCGCCGCCCAGCACCGGGACCAGCAGCTCGGCCGAGAACTCGTCGGTGTTGAACTTGCCGCCGGTGGCGACCGTCGGCACCTGCGAGCCCACGAGGCCGCGCTGGTTGGCCGTCAGCGGCACGAACTTGGCCTTCTCCGCGCGGTGCTCGTAGGCGACGCTGAACTTCGCCTTGCCGCCCGGCAGGGCGATGAGATCGCCGCCGAGGGTGGCCAGGTAGTCGTCCTGGGTGTTCAGGTAGTCCTGGCCGATCGGCGTGGTGACGTAGAGCCGGGCCTCCTGGCTGACATTGCCGACGCCGAACGGGTTCAGCGGGGCGCAGGCCGGGTCGTCGTTGGCCGTCGAGGCGTCTGCGTTGATCCCGCAGACGATGTTGCCGGCCGAGTTCCGCACCGCGTTGACGGCATTGTTGAACCGCGAGGTCCAGACGCCCCAGCCGCGCAGCTCGCCATCGGTCTCGGCGTGGCTGGCCGAGACGCTCCAGTAGAAGTTGCGCTCGCCCACGTCGAAGTCGCCGTCGAGCGCCAGCAGCGCGCGGACCGTGTCGGTCTGCAGGTTGTTCTCGCGGGTCGGCAGCAGGTCGCTCCACCACTTCGAGAGCGTCAGCGGCGCACCGGCCGGCCCGAGGATCGCCCGCACCTCGGGCGTCAGGTACGGGTTCGTGCGGGAAACCGAGATCGCGCCGGCGCCGCTGGCGGCGTTGTTCAGCACGGTGTTGCTGGCCTGGTTGCCATAGGGGTCGCGGCTCTCGACCCGGGCATAGAGAAGTTCGCCCGACAGCTTGATGCGGTCGGTGATGTCGTAGTGACCGACCACGGTGCCGGCCCAGCGCTCGACGCCGGTATAGAGGGCCGCAAGCTCCTGGTAGGGGTTGCCGTCGCCGCCGCTGGTGAAGGGCGGGACCGTGTTGTTCAGCAGGTTGCCGATGCTGTACGGGACCAACGCCGTGCCGGTGGCGTTGAACTGCTGCGGCACGCCGCCGACGCGATAGATCGAGCTGGCGAAGGGCGGGCCCGGGTTGAACAGCACGCCGTTGGCGTTGAAGCTCACGAACCGCGTGTTGAGGTTCTCGGTGACGGCCGGGACGCCGTCGGTGTTCGAGCGGTTCAGAGGGTTCGAGATGGTCACCCGGCCCAGGTTCGAACGCGGCCGGTCGTAGTCGTAAAGCGGCCGGGTCTTCGACCATTCCAGGTTCACCGCGACGTTGGCGCGCCCATCCAGGAAGTTGCGGCCCGCCGTCGCCCGCAGGCTGGACTCCGGATAGTCGTTGCGCGAGCTGATGCCGTACTGGGCGTCCAGCTCCAGACCCTCGAAATTGTCCTTCAGGACGTAGTTCACCACCCCGGCGATGGCGTCCGAGCCATAGACCGCCGCGCCGCCGCCCTGCACCACGTCGACCCGCTGGATCAGGCCCGTCGGGATGATGTTGGTGTCGACCACGCGGTCGCCCAGGCCCTGCGACGAGGTCACGAACCGGCGGCCGTTCACCAGCGTCAGGGTGCGCCCGGCGCCGAGGCCGAAGATATTCGGGAACTGCTGCCCGTTTCCGGCGGCCGCGCCGTTGCCGGGGGCCATGGCGAACTGCGGCATGTTGGAGGTCAGCTCGTTCAGCGCCTGGCCTGCCTGAACGAAGCCGCGATCCATGATCGCCTGCGCGTCGATCACCGCCACCGGCGCTTCGGTCGTGGTCTCGGCGCGCTTGATGCGCGAGCCGGTGATGACCACCTCGCCCAGCTCCTGCCCCTCGCCCGAGGTCTGGGCCGCGGCCGGCAGAGCCGCTCCCAGCGCCAGGCCCGCCACCATGGTGGAGGCGAGCAGCCGCCCGCGCACCGAATTCCCGATCATCATATCCCCCGCGGTTCCGGCCCGGGCGGGAAGGTTTGGGGCCCACCCAGAGCTCTGCGTGAACGAACGGTAATGTCGGAGGCTCGGTTTTTCTTTTCGTTCTTGGAAGCATCACGCCCGCGTCACAGATTGATAATGCAGCGGCGCCGTGGGGCGTGCATGAGCAATGCAGAAGCCGCTCGCCATCGCCGCGGCCTTCAACAGCACAGCCGAACCTTGACAGGCCGGTTTGGCGCATCCGCTATGCACGCAGCCCGATACACCGAGACAATTCTATGCCAGCACCCCTCGACGCCATCGACATCAAGATCCTGGAGCTGATGCAGAAGGACGCCTCGCTCTCGACCGGCGAGCTGGCCGAGCGGGTGGGCCTTTCCCAATCGCCCTGCTGGCGGCGCATCCAGCGCCTGCGCGAGGAGGGCTACATCAAGGGGATCGTCGCCGTCGTCGACCACGAGAAGCTGGGCTACAAGATGCAGATCTTCGCCCAGGTGAAGATGACCACCCTCACCGAGGCCGAACGGGCGAATTTCTACAAGGCGATCAACAGCATCCCGGAGATCCAGGACTGCTGGACCGTCTTCGGCGAGATGGACGCGATGATGAAGATCCTGGCCCCCGACGTGGCCTGGTACCAGGACTTCATCTTCTCGGTGCTGCTGAAGCTGCCCGGCGTGGTGGACGTCCGATCGATCGTCACCCTCGGCGCCCAGAAGAGCAGCCAGGCCGTGCCCCTGGTGGCGCGCCAGTTCCGCTGACACCACGAATAAATCATCCAAGCGGCCTGTCGCCCGCGGCCAAGTTCGAAAGGATAATCCGACCTTCCGGAGCTAGCGTCGTCGGCAGAGGGCAGGAGACCCGATGAATTTCACCCGCAGAGCCCTGGTCGCCGGCGCCGCCGTCGCGCCCACGCTGGCCCAGGCGGCCGATGCGGCGCTCGCTCCGCCCCCGGTCGCGCCGGCCCTGCCGGCGAAGACCGCCTTCGCGAAGATGCCCTTCGTCTATCTCGACAGCGGCTCGACCCACCCGATGCCGCTCGGCGCCCGCGCCGCGCTCGAGGAATACCTCCGCTACAAGACCCGCGACGGCCTCTGGCCGGGCTACAGCATGGACGCCAAGGAGAAGGCCGTCATCGAGGGCTTCGGCGCCCTGGTCGGCGCGGCGCCGGACGAGCTGACCTTCATCCAGTCGACGACCATGGGCGAGAACCTGGTCCTCCAGGCCCTCGGCTTCCCTGAGGCCGGCGGCCGCATCGTCACTGACGCCCTGCACTTCTTCGGCTCGTTTTACACCTACGGCGAGCTCGGCAAGGCCGGCGTCGACGTGGTCACCCTGCCGATGACCGCCGAGGGCCGCATCGACATGAAGGCCATGACCGCGGCGGTGAACGACAAGACCCGCCTCGTCTCGATCAGCCACGTCTCCACCACCAACGGCTTCGAGCACGATCTCAAGGCGGTCTGCGACCTGGCCCACGCCCACGGCGCCTATGTCTATGCCGATATCGTCCACGGCGCCGGCTCCACGCCCCTCGACCTGCGGGCCGCCGGCGTCGATTTCGCAGCCTCGTCGTCCTACAAGTGGCTGATGGGCGACTTCGGCCTCGCCTTCCTCTACGTGCGCCGCGAGGTGCAGGAGAAGATCGCAAGGCCCTGGTGGGGCTATCACCAGGTCGGCGGCCGTTTCGTCACCCACGTCTTCCCCTTCGACCCGCCGGGCCAGACCGTGGCCGACTACGGCTACGCCCCCGGCGCGACCGGCAGGTTCGCCATGGGCACGACCTCGTGGACCGGGGTCGTTCAGCTCGAGCACAGCCTAGGTTACATCCGCAGCCTGGGGATCGACCGCATCCAGGCCCACCGCCAGCCGATGGCGGAGGCCATCCAGACCGAGTTGCGCCGCCGCGGCTATCAGCCGATGACGCCCCTCGACTCGCGCACGCCGCTGGTGGCCTTCGCGCTCAAGGACGCCCGGGCAAAACTGGGCGAGCTGCTGACGAAAAACGACCTGCGCCTGACCGTCAGCGCCAACCGCTTCCGCGTCTCGCTCTCGGTGTTCAATGACATGAACGATGTCGACCGCCTGCTCGCGGTCCTGCCCAAGGCCCCGCCCGCATGAAGCTCGCCACGCTCCTGGCCGCCGCCGCCCTGCTGACGACGACCGGCGCCCTGGCGCAGACGCCGCCGGCGCCGACCCCGCCCGCCAACGCCGGTCCCTTCTCGATCCCGATGTCGCGGCCGACGGCTCCGGGCCCGGTCGAGCCCCTGCCCGCGCCGAAGCGCTTCGTCAGCAAACACGTGGTCACCGTGAAGGGCCAGAAGGTCCCCTACACGGCGATCGCCGGCGAGACCTACCTCTACAACCGCGCCGCCGAGCCGATCGGCTCGATCTTCTCGTTCAGCTACCTGCGCGACGGCGTGAAGGATCCGAACCGGCCGGTTCTGTTCGTGTTCAACGGCGGTCCCGGCTCGTCGTCGCTCTGGCTCCACATGGGCGTCGTCGGCCCGCGCCGTGTAGTCCTCGACCGGGAAGTGAACCCGTCCAACGTCCCGCCCTTCGGCGTGGCCGACAATCCGAACAGCCTGATCGACGCCGCAGACCTGGTCTTTATCGACCCGGTCGGCACGGGCTGGTCCAGGGTCGTCGGCAAGGGCACGAACGCCGACTTCTGGGGCGTGGACGAGGACGCGGACACCGTCGCCCAGTTCATCGAGCTCTGGCTTACCGAGCACGGCCGCTGGAATGCGCCGAAGTTCATCATGGGCGAGAGCTACGGCTCGGTCCGCGCCGCGGTGCTGCCGCGGGCGCTCATGGGCGGGCCGCTCTATGTGGGCGTGATGCGCGGGATCACCGTCAATGGCGTCGTCCTGCTCGGAACGACGCTCAACGCGCGGATCAACCAGCCCGACGCCGA
>JADHED010001811.1_pt1 | contig 16693 bp, 14 predicted proteins | sample 8952041 | NCBI WGS metagenome assembly JADHED01 (sample SAMN16124423, study PRJNA663239) | bioreactor sludge metagenome | isolation source: sludge (control) | place: India:Bengaluru | collected 2018-09-08
ATTAGTTGGTCAGGTAAGGTTCAAAAGAGTTGGTCGATTAGTTATTAGTGACTAGAAAAATTTTGAGAAAAAAAAAGCCCGTTTGAGATATCCTCAAACGGGCTTTTGTATTTCTATTTTTAGTTCAAACTATTGAACAACGATCCAGTTCGCCGTTTCAGTAGCGTATGGTTTCGTTAAATCAGAAACATCAGCTGTTGAATCTTGAAGAGTTAGCGTTGAGCCTTCCATCATTGGCAATGATGCTGCCAATTGAAGAGCGCCGAAACCAGCAGATGCGAAACGTGAACGAGCCGTTCCTAAAGCTGCTTTAATAGCTGCGTAAGCATCCAAACGACCGAAGCCGTATACTGGATTCCAAACTGGTTGTGCGATTGAATTTCCATTTTGATCAACAAAGCGAAGAGTCTTCATCATGATTTCGCGAACATTTTGCGGAGTGAATTTTGGATTCACTTGGAATAGTAATGTCGCGATACCCGCAGCGTGTGGACACGCCATAGATGTACCAGACATCTCTTGGAAACCACCGCCTGGAACTGTTGAAAGAACGTTCACGCCCGGAGCTGTAAAGTCAGGTTTTTGAATTGTCTTACCTTGGAAAATCGCAGGACCACGAGACGAAAACGACGCGATTTTGAAATTTGAATCTGTCGCACCCACTGCTAGCACAGACGGATGTTCATGCGGAGTTGTGATTGTTTTTGGACCCGGACCCGCATTACCTGCAGAGAACACTGGCAAAATACCGGCCGCTTCCCAAGCCGTGATGGCGCGGTAGAATAATTCGATATCTGGTGCGCCGCCCGCATTCCATGAGTTGCTGATCAAGCGAGGAGCATCCGCAGTCTGTGGATTGCCATCTGGATCAAGCATGAACTGCATTGATTTCAACATTTTGTCGTAACCTTCAAGTGCAGCCGCACCGATCATTTTCGCGCCAGGAGCTACACCGATTTTTACGCTTTCACGATCGCCACCAAGGATTGTTCCCGCCGTGTGTGTACCGTGAGATTGTTTATCAGTCGGTTCAGTAATTTTGTTTTGGGACGCATCGTAGAATACTGGAATTTTACCTTTAAGAGCCGGATGTTTACCGTCGATACCAGTATCAACTAAACCAACTACTACGCCTTGACCGTTAATATCTGGGCGCTCGGATTGAAGTTTATCAAGACCAAGATCTTTTAAACCGTATGTGTAATCATTGGCTTCGCGAAGACTGCGTACGGCGCGCACTGCGACTGGCTGGCTGTAAATAACTTTGCGGTTAGCATAGATTTTTTCTACTGCTGGGCTTTGCGACAAAGCACGCAAGCCATTTGGTGTCACATCAAGTGCTAATGAATTGTTGATCCAGAATTGATCAACTAATTTGATATCGCGAGGATTTGATTGAACCACGCTCGCTACGTTTTTGGCAGAGGCTTGGTACATTTGAATTAAGTATTGTTTTACTGACGTGCTTTCGTAACGACGAGGAGCCGGTAAATTAGTTGGGTACTTTAAAAGAACAACCACGCGAGTTGTTTGTACCGAACGCGTATTTAAAAATCCATTCAATGCTGGATCAACGTAAGTGACCGCAAGTGTTTGAACAGATAAAGCCAGAATTGCTAAAATGCCTGTTAATTTTTTCATTTGAACCCCTTTTAATTAATGAAAATTTAATTATCTTACCATGCGGCTTTGATTGATCGTGTGAACACGAGCAATGTACGCAATCAAAGCCTTTCTGTTTTGTTGATAGTAGTATGGAATTGTCGAAGGATCTGGATATTTTTGATTAGACAATTCAACAGTGATTTGAAGGTCTTTGTACCAATTCCAGCTCCAGTCTTGCATACCGCCATTAACTTCGTACCATGCGTAGCCGTTTGTGATACCATTTTTGAAAACTTTAGAAGCGCCGATGTAAGGTGCGTTTGTCGCGTACTCTACGCCTAAACCATTGACTAAATCAGCCAGTGGAAATTTATCTGGAACTGTATCGAAAGGAAGGCTTACAACTTCGGCGCCGCCGTGGTAGTTCGCTGATAATTGGAATTTTCGAGACGCTTGCCATTTCATGATTGCTTGAGTTTCTACGGCGCGGCCGTCGAGTGTATTTTTGTCGTTACCTTTTTCAGAAAAATCTGGAAAATCGCGATTCAAGTCAACCCAGTTTGCATTGCCACGTTGAATAAGTGCGGCGCCGTCTGGATTCATTGAAGGAAGGATATAGATTTGAGTTGTATCCACGAGTTTAGTTAAGTAGGCATCTTTACCGTAGTTCGATAAAAGATCTTCAATTAATAAAACCATTAACTCACGACCCATAATTTCATCGCCGTGCATATTAGCAATGTATTTAAATTCTGGTCTGTTGTCGTTCACGCGAACGTTTTTAGAAATTTTAATAACCCACAAATCACGGCCTTTAACCGATTTACCAATGGACATCATTTGTGCGATTTGCGGGAATTTTGAAACAGCCATTTGAATACGCTGAGCCGTCTCTTCTGGTGTTGGGTATTTAGCGCGAGTGATAGACGCTTTTGTATCTAAAACAGCCGCGCGGATGTTTGCGCGTGTGATGAATTGTCCTAATCCTTTAGGGCCGTAGACTTCAAAACCAGATGCTGTAACGTGATCGATAGTCAGTTCTTTGTACGGAGCAAAATAGCGTAGGTTTTGCTTGCCATAAACGTAGTATGCTTCTTGTGTGTACTTTGCGAATGCAAACACCGAGAAAAATAGACTTAAAATAATCCCTTTAACCATAATTTTTCCACCAAGATAATCCTTGATGCCCCCATCGGAAAATCCGTAATAATCTGCTTAGTTAGCAGTGCCGAACACTATTAAATTTTGCGGCATTTGGATAATGGCCAGGGGGTATATAAAAGGCAAGGACCAAAGTTCAAAAAATTCTTATGGTAGGTATTGAATTTCCTTTTTTAAACGGGCTTCGTTAGCAACTATCTCTATATCGTCAGGTATTTCGACTCGGCCACCACGCGGAAGTGTTTGGTCGATCTTGTTTTTGTGCATCCAAGTTAAAAATAAGCGCCGTTCATCAAAACACACAAGCTGTTTATCTTTGCCCTTTTCTGGCAATATATCGCCTGTTAATCGGCCCTGAATCGGTGTGTGCGGGCGTCGCCATTCTGGCTTCATGGCGCCTTTTTTAAAGGCAATCAAATATGAGAAGGTTAGGCTATCATTTCGGAATGGTAGGTTTTTTTCAATTTTATCCATCCATGTCGGTTTCTTAAATAGGATGCGATCGTGACACCAATCCTTTTGGGAGTGTGCTATCAAGGGACATGCACCTTGATGGGTACATGGTGCTAAAATCTCGAAATCATTTTCGATAAGAAACTTTCGAGTCTCTGATAGGCGTCGGCCTTCTGTTTGTGTCGACGGTTCAACGATGACCACATAAGAAAATTGATTCAATAGGTCATTCCTGTTGGGGATTTCCGTCAAGCTATACGAGAAAATTCCTAAATGAGCGCGGTAATTTCTTGGCTCAAATTGCGAAACAAAGTCGGCAGAAACAGCGGCGGCCGCTGATGGTGGAATCGTATGGCGATCGAACATAGTAATGGGGCCTTTGAATCCCATCTGGCGAAGTGCCCAGGAAGACGCGCCTAAGCCTGCGCCGTAGTCAAATGCCGTTTCAAACTGATCTAACGGTACAACTGATTTTAATTCATTGAGCACCGCTAAGTTTCGCAAGAAATTAAGCGGTAAATAGTACGCCCACTGGGCGATTTGAGCCCTTTGTTCTTTCCACGGTGTCTGCTGATTTGGATTTTCGATGTAAAAGTCCGACTGCCATTGAACGGCCGCAGCAATGCGTTTGGAATCGGAAAGGCTCAAGTCATAGGTGCCTAAATTTTCGTTGATGGCTACTTCAAGTTTTACGGGAATTTCGAATTCTCTTTTTATCTTCACGTTGCGGATTCCCCTAAGCGAGTTTTATCAAATTCAATTTTGAAATCATCAAATAAATCGATCGTATCCATGCAATTGAAATGAGGGCACTTTTCTTTTAGGCAGTGATGCCTGGCGGGGCATTGAACCTTAGGCAGATATGTTTTTGTCATCACACCACGAGGCGCCCAGCGAGTCGGGTGTTGTACTTTGATTGGCGAGAAAATACCAAATGTGGGAACACCTAGTGAAGCAGCTAAGTGCAGGACACCCGTGCTAGGAGCTAAAATTCCGGCGCTCGAGCTCAATAAGCTCAGCAATTCAAAAGTATTAATTTTGCCCTGCAAACTGAGGAAAAAGTCTTTGCCTTCGAAACGAGATAAAATTTGGTCCAAGTATTCCGAATCGGCTGTGGTTCCCGTCATCACTATTTTCAAGTCTGGATAAGCACCATGAAAATCAGAAATAAATTTCACGTAACGATCTTGTGGCCAGTTAAGTGAGCTTCCTGCCATACCCGGGTGAACGATGAAGTATGAATGGTCTTTTAAATGCCATTTGTGAAGAAGAATCTCATTTTTACCCGCTTCCATCTGTAAAGTGGGTGTCGGTAGGGAGCTGATTTTCGTTCCTTTTAATTTTTCAGCCAAGACTTGGACAAGCTGAAAATTATAATCACTTTCGTGAAGCTCGGCGTGCGAGCGTTTTTGGCGTAAGCCGGCGTTTAAAAACAAAAAGGAATGCCATTTCGATAAAACACCCACGCGAATAGGGATGCGAAAGTAAAACAAAAGGAAATGAACCCACCAAGGACACTGAAAACTTACGGACGCATCAAAGTAGTTTTCTTTTAAGATTTCATAGAGATCTTTAAACCCTTGCCAGTCTTTGGTTAAAGGCGAGTATATACGTTTAGGAACAGAATGTTCGGGAATAAAATCGAGGCCCTTAGAGATGAGCCAGTGTTTAGAATCCTCTTTTAAACTAGGGTGGTCGTCTGCACATAGTGTGCAGACGAGATCACCAATTTTGTCGAGTCGAATGAAGAGGATCTTATTCATTATTTATAGCTATCAATAGGCGCACATGAACAAATAAGATTTTTGTCTCCGTACGCATTGTCGATTCGAGCCACTGATGGCCACATTTTGTTTTGGCGAATCCATGGTTTCGGATAAGCCGCTTCTTCACGTGAGTACGGGAAATTCCACTCAGTTTTGATTACCATTTGTGCCGTATGAGGCGCGTTGAATAGCGGACTTTTTTCTAATGAGTATTTTCCTGTTTCCACCGCTTTAATTTCGGCATGGATTTGAATCATAGAATCAATGAAACGATCCACTTCTGCTTTAGATTCGCTCTCCGTTGGCTCGATCATCAACGTTCCCGCAACGGGGAAGCTCATGGTAGGTGCGTGGAAACCATAGTCCATCAAGCGTTTGGCAACATCAGTGACGTCTACGCCAGATGTTTTCTTGGCTGGACGTAAATCAATAATACATTCGTGAGCCACTAAGCCTTCGCGGCCTTTATATAATACAGGGAAATATGGGCTTAGGCGTTTAGCGATGTAGTTTGCGCTTAGAATACTGATTAAGGTTGCTTTCTTTAAGCCTTCAGAACCCATCATCGTGATGTACGCCCACGAGATTGGCAGAATGCTTGCGCTACCCCAAGGCGCCGCTGTTGTTGACGTGATACCTTTTTCAGGACCGCTTTCTGGAACACTTGTTAGGCGTGGCAAGAAGTCTTGTAAATGTTCGCGAACACCAATCGGTCCGACACCTGGTCCGCCTCCGCCGTGAGGGATTGCAAATGTTTTATGTAAGTTCATATGGGAAACGTCAGGTCCAAATTCACCTGGGCGAGCCAAACCGACTAATGCATTTAGATTCGCGCCGTCCATGTAAACTTGGCCGCCGTTGTCGTGAATGATTTTGCAAATTTCAGTGATTTGTTCTTCGAATACACCATGAGTCGAAGGATACGTCACCATCAAGGCGGCAAGATCATTTTTATAGTCTTCTGCTTTTTTCTTTAAATCAGCAATGTCTACATTCCCTTGATCATCGCACAGAACTAGAACGACTTTCATACCGGCCATAACTGCCGATGCTGGGTTTGTTCCATGAGCTGACGCTGGGATTAAGCAAATATTACGGTTTGATTGATTTCTAGAGCGATAGTATTCGCGGATAACTAATAAACCCGCATATTCCCCTTGAGAACCGGCATTCGGTTGCAAGGACACGGCTGAAAAACCAGTGATTGCACATAGTTTACTTTCAAGGTCTTGAATCATCTTCATGTAACCTTGTGCTTGTGAAACGGGGGCAAATGGATGAAGCTGATTTACTTCGGGCCAAGATACAGGGACTAATTCCGTCGTCGCATTTAACTTCATCGTACACGATCCAAGCGGGATCATCGAGTGAGTCAGTGTGAAGTCCTTGTTCTGTAGGCGGTGGATGTAGCGTAATAATTCAGTTTCTGTATGGTACGAGTTAAATGTCTCGTGAGTCATGTAGTCTGATTTACGACTAAAGAACGCTGACCATGATGCCGCTGTTGGGGGTTTTACTTTGTCGAATGTTAACGACGCTGGTTTTTTTGCATGCTTTGCAAACATCGCTAAAACATCATTCACAGTCGATGTCGTGCACGTTTCATCAAACGATATGCCGACTTTGTTTTTAGCAACCATTCGGAAGTTATACTGGTGAGCATAACCTGTGTTTAATACGGCGTCTGCGTTATCGACTTCAATAGTCAGTGTATCGAAAAACGAATTGTTTGAAATAGTGAAACCCATTTCACGTAAACCATTTGCCGTCGCACTCGTTAAAGTCGCTACACGTTCTGCGATATTACGAAGACCTTTTGGCCCATGATAAACGGCATACATCGCCGCCATGTTGGCTAGTAGCACCTGAGCTGTACAGATGTTTGATGTCGCTTTCTCGCGGCGAATATGCTGTTCGCGCGTTTGTAAAGCCATACGAAGAGCGGTTTGGTTTTGTGAATCTTTACTTACACCAATGATACGGCCTGGGATATTACGTTTGTGCGCTTCACGACAGGCCAAGAAAGCTGCGTGAGGACCACCGTAGCCAAATGGTACGCCGAAACGTTGAGAGTTACCATAAACAATATCCGCACCCCATTCTCCGGGAGGAGTTAGGACAGTCAATGCTAGCAGATCTGTTCCCGCACATACGATACTTCCGTTTTGATGAGCCATTTCGGATAACGCTTTAAAATCTTCGATGTGACCTTCCGTATCTGGGTACTGAACAAATACCGCAAATGGTTTTACAGAAAAATCAGTCGTGCGTGGGTCTTCTAGTTTCATCGTCAAACCGAGAGGCTCGCAACGGGTTTTTAAAACCTCGATCACTTGCGGATGCATTTTTGGCGAGACAACAAACACGTCAGATGGATTTTTTACTAAATGATAGGCCATCGACATCGCTTCTGCGGCTGCTGTTGCCTCATCAAGTAGGGATGCATTGGCGATTTCCATTTTCGTTAGGTCAGCCACCATGGTTTGGAAGTTTAATAGTGATTCCAGGCGACCTTGTGATATTTCTGCTTGGTAAGGAGTGTAGGCCGTATACCAAACCGGATTTTCCAAAATATTTCTTTGGATGATCGTCGGAGTGAAGGTGCCGTAGTACCCTTGGCCAATCATGTTTTTGTAGAGTTTGTTTTCAGACATGATCTTTTTTAAGTTTTGCAGAAGTTCCGCTTCTGAAACGCCGCTGCCCACACTCATTGTATTTGTATTCAGGATCGTCTTCGGTACGACTTGCCGAGCGAGATCGTCTAGATTCGAAAAGCCAATTTCTTTAAGCATGGCCTTAAGGTCATTTTCATTTGGTCCGATATGTCTTGATTCAAATTCGTTCTGAGTGTTGATCATGTGCTAAAGTCCTTCTTTAAACTGATTTGCCTGTTGTACGACGAGACACGTTTTTTTTAGGGCGAGCTGTTTTCTTGGTCACTTTTTTAGTCGACCCTTTTTGAATCGCAGAAAATTTCTTTTCTACTTTATTTTTTTGAGCCATTAATTTGTCTTTATAGCTTTCTAATTTTTTTTCAATATCCCAAGCGGATTTTTTAATTTGCTGAACGGTCTTGCGAACATCTTTGTCGAGTTGTTTTTGTGTTTGGTTAATTTGCTTCAAAAGAGAGTGATATTTATCTTGAGCCTGTTTTACTGTTTTATCTTTTTCAACGTTCAAGAAACTGTTGATTTGTTTTTTCTTAGACGCAAATTCTTTGTTGAGCTGATTTAGCTCGTCGACCATTTTTTTTACTTGAGCACTTTTGCTGATTTGTTGAGATAACTTCGTCTTCATGCTTTGAAACCAAGATTCCATAGCGACTCCTTTGTTTGAGAACGATAAGGGTTTAAGAACGCATTTTATAAGGTAAATTTCATTTTTTTAATTAACATACCCGGTACTCTTTTGCCACCTAAATGTCTTTGGAAGTAGGTCGTCGTCTGTGGCTCAAGTTCTGAAAAATCTGTCACGGCTTCTAATTCCTGTCCCCATAGATCGAATAATGTATCGTCAAAGCGTAAATCAACGATAGGTCCTTGAATTTCCCCCTTTTCTACCCAAAAACAGGCATAACGGGTCATGCCTGTAATTCGCGCGTCCATAGGGTTTGACCAGTTTAAATAGTGTAAATTCGAGATAAAGATTCCGGTGTCTAATCGAGGCAGGATGTCGTTGCGTTTCAGTGTACCTGTGTCAATACTCATAGAACGAAAGCCTTCGTCCTCGTCAGCTAAATTGGTCTCGACGCTAAATTCAATTGAGGTTTTGGTAGACGTGAATAAATTTTTAAGGCTGCCTTTCTGAATGATCGGTAAGTGTGGCGATGCGTTTTCACCCAAACTGTTAAATCGCGGTCCCATACCTAACGAAAAATCTTCAGATGCAGAAAAAAGTGGTGACAGTTCAGCCTCGTTTTCGATGAGGCGTTTCAAGGGATTGCGGCCGAGTTTATACGAGCGCTGACTAACAGCGCCCCAGTTCAGCATCTGCGCCATTTCCGAAACAGCCCCCGGTCCTAAATACACGCGATAGGAACCTGGCTTGAGTGCAATTTTTGGTTTTTTCATCATTTCCAGTAACGACTGAGTATGTTGAAGCTGCTGCGTAAACTCGTTTTCATTCCAGTTGCGTGCTGAATATAAACCTTTTGCGGCTCGGGGGCCGTCATAAAGTGAATAGTCAATTGTTACAAGTTCAGTTAGGAATTCGTGGCTGACACCATTTGAATTACGTACGCAGTTTAAAACAGGGCCAATTGTCACTAAACCGGTAAAGTCTACATGTGAAGTAGACTTAGAAACAAAATCCAAAATTTGATTCGGATTATGTTCGCTCCAAAGATAGGACGATGACGATTGCTTTGGCGCACTTTTAAAGTCTACGTTTTCTGACAACAAGTTATCCCAGTCTTTAATAATTTTTAAAAACGAAACTTTTATCTTTTTTAAATCTTCGTCTGGCTGACTAGTAAGTGAAAAACTAAAACGATATGATTTTTGCTGCCAAGTCAAAAGAATCTTAGCGGTGGCTTGTTCTACCTGAGAGTTTTGGCGTACGCGATGATTGTTGAAACGAACAAATAGTGAACTTTCAGCATCCAGCGATGCGGTGGCTGATGCTCCAGAGGGAATACTTTGAAAGACCCAATCTGCGCAGTGGTGAAAACTTTTAAGTGTTTTCTCAAGATAAGAATTTTTTATAGACATCTTAAAATATCTCCACGTCTTTAAACAAACAGTAAGGTGAGGCATGTCCAACACGAATCAGCTGATTGGGCTCGCCTTTGCCGCAATAGTAAGAACCATATACACCCGATTCATTGCTGATCTCGGCTAATTTATTCCAGAACGGGACGCTGACACCGTGGTAGTTAGGATTTTTAACTACATTTTTAAGCTGACCGTCTTCGATCAGAATTCCATATTCACATCCGAATTGAAAATTACGACGGTAATCATCGATAGACCAAGACCTGTTGGTGGAAACCCAAATGCCTTTTTCCACTTTAGCAATCATATCTTTGAGCGCAATCGAGCCATGTTCTAAATTCAAATTGGCCATTCGGTCAATGGGTGGACGATTCCATGAACTCGAGCGTGAATTAGCTACGGGTGGTGTTTGGCTGCGTTCGGCAGATTCCAAGCTACCGAGGCCGCGAACCAGAAGCCCGTCTTTAATCAGGTATTGTTTTTCCCCTTTAAGGCCGGCATCATCGAATTTGTACGATGCTAATTCTGAAAAACGATCGGGTTCAAACGTAATATTCATCTTACCTGTGCCATATTTTAAATGACCAAAGTCTTCCATTCGCACAAATGACCAACCTGCATAGTTGCGCTCATCACCTAGGATACGATCTATTTCCAGCGGGTGACCAACTGTTTCGTGGATTTGTAAAGCCATCTGATCGGGTGAAACTAGCAGGTCGCGGACCTCCGAAGAACATGCCGGAGCATGAATTAACTCAATCACTTCTTTAGTGATCTGGTCAGAAAGTGGAAAGAGTAAACTGCGCAAGAAAATTTCGGCGCCTGTTTGTAGGCATAAATTGTGTGAGCGGGTTTGAATATCGCCTTGATCTTGAGCGCGCACCACTAAATCTAAATTGACGATAGAAAAATTTTGCAACCATTCCGAACCGTGTGAATCCCACTTGATTTCTTCGGTTTCTACAATCGAAGCGCTGGCAGAGCGATAAAAGACAAGAGGCGATTCCTTCATTCGCTGAGTGCAATCACGCAAGACCGTTTGAATTTCTACAAGTGACAACGTATCCAGAGGCTTTTGAATTTGCGAGCGATAGGTTCCTTCCGAGCGCGGACGAATTGAATGTGGAAATGGATAGGCTTTATGTGTACTCAAATATTTAGTTTGGTTTTTTGCGAACTCAAAGGCGCGTTTTAGGCCGTCGTCGGATAGGTCAGTCGTTGACGAATAGCCTATATGCTGATTGAACATAACTTCAATTCGTACCCCTGAATCAATCTGCGTCGAGATGCCCTCGGAAAGTTCGTTACGAACGGCCATGTAGGTTGTTTTTTCAGTTACGTATTTTATTCCTAAAAATTCCACTTCATTTTTATACTGAGAGATGAAATTTTTAATACGATTAGAGTGTGACAAGTAATTACCCCATAGTTCGGCAGGTTCATTTAACGCCTGCTAAATTAGACTAAATCTGCAGGCAAGGCTAACGGAAATTCGTTAAAAACAGTGCGTAAAATTATCCTCACTTCTGAGCATTGCTTTGTTGTCCGAATCTGGGTACAAGAGCTCGGTGAGCGCATATAATCCATTTTTTCGCGAAGAATTTTTAAAAACGCACTGGTTACCGTATCCAAGTGTTCATGATTTAAAGTATGCTGGGCGAGTCCTAGATATTGATAATACTGGTTTAAAGCTATTTATAGGCGGAAAAACGAAATCATCAATGGTAAAACGTGTGCCTAAGAAAGCCATGAAAAACTGGTCGACACTGGAATCCGTTCTTGTTGCTGGGGATATCGTCGGAGTTAAAAAAAATGGACACGGTCTCTTATTAGCCCCTTGGGGTCCATCCGAAGCGAGTGGTTTTACGCTATCGTCGGCACAGCAGACAGGTCGGCGGCTTTTGCGACAAGCAAACTGGAATCGCTTTTTAGAGGGTGTAAATCGGTTTTTTAGAAAGAATGGCTTTTTGTCGGTTTCAACACCCACACTGGTGAATAATCCTGGCCCGGAACCCACAATTGACGTATTTAAAACCAATTACAAGCAGGGTAAGACAACGAACGAAAAGTACTTAATTACTAGTCCAGAACTGCACTTAAAAAAAATTGTCTCGCAAACGCTCACTCCTGTTTATGAGATTACTAAAGTCTACCGAAACAACGAGCATTCCCCAAAACACCAGCCTGAATTCTGGATGATTGAATGGTATCGCCCATTTAGTGATTTAGATGACATTGTGAACGATGTAAAAAAGCTGATTTTGTTTTTAGTAAAATATTTGGGATTGAAAAACACTAAACCAAAATTTGAGCACGTTTCATATCAAAGTATCCTTCAGACGTATTACTCGTATGTGTTTAAGCCGGACACAAGTTCCCATGAGCTCAAAGAATGGCTTAAGTTACAATCGATATATTATTCGGACTCAATGAATTTAGACGACCTGTTTACGCTGGTAAATTTGGAGCTTGTGGAGCCTAAAATTAATTCGGACAAAGTCGTATTTCTAAATCAATATCCACCCTACGCGGCAGCGTTAGCCAAATTGGATGAGGCTGGTTGGGCTCAGAGATTCGAAGTTTATTGGAAAGGGCTTGAGCTTGGAAATGCATTTAATGAATTAAATGACCCCAATATTCAAGAACAACGATTGATTGAAGATAATTTAAAAAAGAAAGCCAATGGGCTTGAACCGTTGCCGATCGACACGGAGTTTATAGAAAGCTTAAAACGTGGTTTGCCACCAACGGCAGGTATTTCGGTCGGCTTGGAACGCCTGTTTATGGCGCTATATAACGAATCTGATATTTCCCAATTGAAATGGTTCTAAAATCTTAACAAAAAAGTGATTGCTCTAGCTGGGAACCTATTCTTAGAATAAAAAAACCAAAACAAAAACATGTACGTTTTTTTAATAAAAGGGACTTTATGACAAAACTTTTGCTTCTTTTGACTTTGCCTTTGCTTTTGATCTCATGCCGTTTTTACGAAGTGGACCCAGGTCGTTTGTATCGCGCTCCTCAGCCGTCGGCTGCTGACTTAGAAAAATATATTAACGAAAACGGAATTAAAACCGTAATTAATCTTCGCGGTGAAGGTACCGGAAACAGATGGTACGATGAGGAAGTGAAAGTGCTTAATAAGTACAATGTTAAGCTGGTGAATATCGGCATGAGTGCAAAACGCTTACCTCATAAGAATGACCTTATAAAATTAATGGACACGTTTGAAACAGCAGAAAAGCCAATGTTGATCCATTGCCGTGCCGGTGTAGATAGAACAGGTGAAGCAGCCGCAATGTATGAAATGATGTACATGAATAAAACTAAAGAAGAGGCGCTGGAAATGCTGTCGCCAAGTTTTGCTCACTTTGAGCAGTTCATGCCAGCAAAACGTTACTTCATTCGCGACTTATGGCAGGGTGAAGATTGGGCACGTGATGAATATGACCCATGTGTGAATGACTATAAGTTCTATGATAAGAACAATCCAAACTGCACAAACTCGATTAATACAAAAGAAGAAATTATTGGAACAGAAAGCGATACGTAATCGTACCGCTTTGTTTTAGAAGAATGTCCTATTTGGCGGCTTGTGTGACACCTGTTGGGAATTTCCCTTTAGCTGTCAGCAAGCTGTTGTCTTGTTTACCCTGACATAAAGGGTAGTACCAAATGTGACTCGCGATTGTTTTTGCCTTTTGAGAACGTCCCTTGGGGCGTAGCACTTCCCAGTATGAGCCTTCAAAAAACACTTTGTTATTGTCGTCGACCTGATTATGAATCATGTTTAAACCGCACGCCAACGATCGGCTGCTCGTTTTTGAATCATTTTTTCGGCAATTACGTTCGTAGTCTTGCTCTCGACCTAAATGAAGTTGCAGGAGTCCAAAAGGCGTTCCGTTGGGGCCTTTTGCAGAAGCCGAAATGTCACAGGAACTTTCAAAGAAAACCATCGCATCAATAATTCGAAGTAAAATGATCTTCTTTTCCTCGTCTGCTAGATTGCGGAAATTAGGGCAGAATTTTACGATATCGCTTTTGTCCTTAGGGTCAAAAAATAAAGGATATTTCGCCGGAGTGAGCTCGTTTAAAACAATGTTTCTCCAGTTACGATTTGCTGGAGGAGATACGCTAAACTCTTCGCAATAATAGTTCGATGTATAGGCCGAGTGACCTTGATTACTCTGGCTATTCGAAAAGCAACTTGTCAAATATATGAACACGAAAAAAATATATGTTCTAGTCCCCATGTTAACCACCACCCGATGAGCAGTATTACAAGTTCCGTTCCCGGCGAAATTCGCTAGTTTGCTTATGGACTAACTGAATTATGAAAAAAAGAAAGGATGGACTGCAAATTGAGCGAACCGTTTGGCGAGGGCCGCATAGGTTTGAGATCTGACGATTGGCGTTCCCGCCCCGTTTAGAGTTTGAGTACTAGGACGGAAGGTCTTGACAGTCTTTCGAAAAAGTAATTACGTCGTTTGTCGGACTTTTTTTAATATAGGTAGGTATGTGGTGAAGATTATTTTGTTAGGGCCTCCAGGTGCAGGTAAGGGTACACAAGCTCAAGTATTGAAGGATAAGTTTAACATTCCTCAAATTTCTACTGGCGAAATCTTACGTGCTGAAATTAAAGCTCAGAGCGACCTTGGTAAAAAGCTTAAGGCTATCGTGGATTCAGGCGCTTTAGTTTCTGACGATATTATTATCGAAATCGTTCAAAAGAAAATTCAATCTCCTGAGTGTGCTAATGGATTTTTGTTCGACGGTTTCCCTCGTACATTGCCTCAGGCCGAAGCTATCAAAACAGCTGGAATTAAGATTGATCATGTCGTGGAAATCACAGTTCCTGATCCGGAAATTATTAACCGTATGAGTGGTCGTCGTGTTCACTTAGCCTCTGGTCGTACGTATCACATTGAATACAATCCGCCTAAAAAAGCTGGTTTTGATGATGTGACAAATGAAGCGCTCGTTCAGCGTGACGATGATAAAGAAGAAACAGTGAAGAAACGTTTGGATGTGTATCATCAACAAACTAAACCTTTAGTTGAGTACTATGAAAAATGGGCGAAAACTGGGGATTCAAAGGCACCTAAATATCACCGTGTTTCTGGTGTAGGTGAAATTTCGAAAATTACTCAGGATTTAATAAAAGCGGTTGATTCTAAATAGGGACTGAAAAATCAAAGTACAAATTAAAAAGGCTTTCCTCGGAAAGCCTTTTTTTATTCATTAACCTTTTTTAGGTTCGTTAATATCTTCCTTGAGCTCTTTGCCTACTTTAAAGAATGGGATCTTCTTTTCATCCACTTCGATGATTTGACGTGTGCGTGGATTTCTAGCTTTGTAAGCAGAATATTTTCTATTTACAAATGAACCAAAGCCACGGATTTCAATGCGATCGTCTCGAAGAAGAGATTCAATCATAGTATCAAAAATAGTGTTCACTACGGTTTCTGCTTTTACGCGAGTGATACCCGCTTTTTCCGAAATTTTATTAATCAGATCTGATTTAGTCAGTGGCATTTTATATCCTTTGGAATGGCGCTAACTATTCGATTATATAAACTTTTTTCACTTGGGGAAGGGTTTTCTAGATGGACTAAGTGCATTACGCACTAATTTGGACGGACGCCCAAGATTTTAGAGTAGGCAGTTGAGATTCCATTGATCATTTTCGTACGATCGAACATTTCTAAGACTTTTTGTCTTGCCTTTTCACCCATTTCATCAATAGGAAGCGTGCCTGAAAAAATCTCGATAATAAGATTCGCCAGTGATTCGGTATCCGCGGGCCGGATTAGGAATCCATCCATGCCATCTTCAATGATGTTCGACAAAGGGCTCACTTCGGACCCAATGATCAGTTTTTTTTGTGACATGGCCTCGATTTGGGCAGGTTCAAGTCCAGTTGTTCGTGAACTTAGCGTCACAAAGATATCGCATAGAGAAATGTAGTCGAATAATTCTTGTGATTTCAATGCGCCGGTTAGAATGACTCGACTTCCAAGTACGCGGTTCAAAATTTCCAGCTCAATTTGATTCATGAGAGGGCCTTTGCCGACAATAATCAGATGAGCATTGGGTTTTTTTAGGGCCACCTTTTCAAACGAGATTAGGATGTTAATGATTTCATCCATTTCCGTCATATCAGATAAGGTTAGGGCCACTTGGGAAATTTCTGGCAACCCCAAATTCCTTTTTAGTTCCAATGGTTTTTCTCTCAGCTCGAGGTCGCCAATTTCTACCCCATATGGAAGCGAATAAATATGAAAATCGGGATACAAATAATATCGCTCCAGCATCACTCGTTGCTGTGGATGATTTACGAAAATGGCATCAGCATTCTTTAATATTTCGCGATCTTTTTTAAAATACGTCGATACGAATTTATACAACAAAGCCGCAAACGTGGTTAGAATGCCGCCGACGGTTTCTTGGCTCATACCAATGATCGAAAATATCTGTGAAATTTGAGTTGCCTCGACGTCGAACGCGAATTTGATTTTTAGCGCTTTTCGATTTTTCGCAATTTTTAGTCCGGAAGCATCCAGGCTGTGTACGATATCGAAAGGTTTGGCTTTATGAAGCTCTATAAATTTTTGATATACTGACTCTTCAAAAGATGTCCGAATAAAGGGCGAGCCAAGATCATTCAGGAAATAGGCTTTCACGCCTTCGCGTTCGATCTCGAATTTATTCATCGGACTGGAATAAGAAATAACAGTTACTTTAAAACCGCGCTCCACTAAGCCCGTCGCGATCGACCAAATGTAACCCATATCGGTTGAACGACTCATGATTTGAAAGCGACGGCTGATCAGGCAAATGTGAATATCTCTAGACAGTTTTTTCATTTTGCGTACTCGTTGCTTTGGAAATGAGGCGGTTAAATTCGTTCACACTTATATCAACGAGTGCGGCTGTATCGATATCGCTATCGTTAGAATTGGAATCTGTAAGCGAGAAGTTCTGAATAAAATTCAG
>JADHED010001812.1_pt1 | contig 16689 bp, 15 predicted proteins | sample 8952041 | NCBI WGS metagenome assembly JADHED01 (sample SAMN16124423, study PRJNA663239) | bioreactor sludge metagenome | isolation source: sludge (control) | place: India:Bengaluru | collected 2018-09-08
CCCGCCCCACGTGGCGCCCGTCGCCGTGCCCCCGGCACCCGTGATGGCGCCGCCGGTGCCGGAGCCGCCCCGGGCGGCCGCGCCGGTACCGCCGCCCGCGGCCCCGCCGGTGCCGGCGCCGAAGCCGGCCGCCGCGGCGTCGTTCCGGCCGGCGGTGCTGCTGTGGGGCCTCGCGTGGCTGGCGCTGTTCGGCCTGATTGGGGCGGGCATCTGGATCTGGACCTCGTCCGACGGTGGCGGCAGCGCCCCGGCGCCGGTCGAGTCGTCCACCCCGGCCACTCCGCCCGCGACCCAGCCGCCACCCGCCCAGGAGCCCACCCAGCCGGTGGCCCAGGTGGCGACCGAGAGCGCCCCGCCGCCTGTCACGCCGGCACCCGGGACCACGCCGGCGCCGCCGGTGGAGGCCACCCCCACGCCGTCGCCGCCACCCGAGGCTGCACCCACTCCGCCGCCTCCGCCCACGCCGGCGTCGACCTCGCCGGAAGTGTGGGCCGACCGCCCGCCACCCACGCCCCAGGCGACCGGCGTGCCGCGCAAGCCCGGCGAGCGCGCGGCGGACTACCGCAAGCGCGTGGCCGACATCGAGCGGCAGTACATGGCCGGCCGCGATGCGCTGGCGGCCGGGCGCGCCGTCGAGGCGCGCGACCTGCTGCGCGCCGTGGCCGCGGCCGCGCCCACCTACAAGGACGTGGACGGCCTGCTGCGCGACGCGGAAGCCGCCGTGCGGCGCGAGGGCATGGCGGCGCTCGCCAGCGCCGAGAAACTCGAGCAGGCGCGCGAGTTCGAGAAGGCCCTGGCGGCCCTGCGGCGCGCCGAGCAGTTCGGCGCCCCGGCCGACCAGGTGGGCGCCGTGAGCGCGCGCGTCCAGCAGCAGATGCGCGCGGCGGGTGAGAAGGCCTTCGCCGATGCCCGCCAGTTCGATGGCCTGGGGCGCAACGCCGACGCGGCGCGCCTCTACGAAATCGCGGTTCGCTACTTGCCGGAGGGCGACCCCCGGCGCGCGCAGGCGCGGCAGCGGCTCGACGTGCTGACCGCGAGACGCCCATGACCGACACGGCCGCCCGCACCGACGGGTGGACGTGGCGCCTCCGCAGCGCCGCGTGCACCGACAAGGGACCTGTGCGGTCCGCCAACGAGGACTCGCACTTCCGCGACGACACGCTGGGGCTCTACCTCGTGGCCGACGGCCTCGGGGGACACGCCGCCGGCGAGGTGGCGTCGAACCTCGCGGTGGACGCGTTCGCGGGCTTCGTCTCGCGTTCCCAGGCCGACGAGGACCTCACCTGGCCCTACGGCCAGGACCCGAACCTCACGCTCGACGAGAACCGCCTCATCACCGCCGCGAAGCTGGCGCACCGGCGCGTGAACGCCGCCGCGTCGGCCGACCAGGACAAGCTGGCGGGCATGGGCACCACGCTCGTGGCCGCCCTCGTCCACAAGGCGCGCATCACCTTCTGCCACGCCGGCGACAGCCGCCTCTACCTGCTCGAGGAGGGGGAGCCGTCGCTCGCGCGCCTGACGGTGGACGACGTCGTGATGATCGACGGCGCGAAACGCCCGCGCACGGCGCTCACCAACGCCATCGGCATCGGGCAGTTCGCCGGCGTACACATCGGCCGCCACGACGCCCGCGCCGAGTTCACCCTCATGCTGTGCAGCGACGGGCTGCACGGGGTGGTGGACGATGCGCGCCTGTTCGAGATCGTCCGGGGCCACGATCTGGACAAGGTGGCGCGTGACCTCGTGCAGGCCGCGATCGAGTCGGGCACCCGGGACAACGTCACCGCCGTCGTCGTGCGCGTAGGAGGAGAGCCGTGAGCGTGTCGCACAGGCAGGGGAGTGGGGCAGGGAGCGCGCGCACGTGGGTGGCGGCGCTCGCGCTGGGCGCACTGGCCTTCGGCACGGTGGCGGTGTCGGCGCAGAACGTGCCGCGCATGCGCAAGCTGACGGTGGCCAGCCAGTCGTTCTCCATCGACTACCCGGAGAAGGACTGGTCGCTCGTCCCCGGCGGCAGCACCACGCTGCTGGCGGTGGCGCAGCGGCGCTTCGAGGCGGTGCTCGTCGTCGAGCGCACCACGCTGCAGGTGGCACTGAGCGACGACGAGATCGGCGAGGTGTTCCTCGCCGTCGAGGCCGACCACATCCGCGAGAGCGTGCCCTCGGCCACCGACATCAAGGCCGAGATCCAGCAACTCGGGGACCGGCGGGTCGCGGCGTTCTTCTACCGCCGCAACGGCGTCCTCGGGCCCGAGCGCGTGCTGCAGTACTCGATGCCGGCCGGCACGGCGCTCTACCGCATCGTCGCCGTGGGCAAGCCCGAGAGCTTCGACCGCCACCTGCCGACGATGCAGGCGATGGCCGCCTCGCTGGCGCCGTTGTAGGGGCGGCCCTTGTGGCCGCCCACCAAGCCCGTGTGGCCGCCCACCAAGCCCTTGTGGCCGCCCGCTGGCCCGCGTCCCGGCCGTCGACCACGAGGGCTCTGGGCGACCACGAGGGTTCTGGGCGACCACGAGGGTTCTGGGCGACCACGAGGGTCGCCCCTACTGTGCCCGCGCCGCCTGCGTGATCAGGATGTTCTCCCCCTGTTGCGGGCCGGGCCAGCGCACCTCGATGCGGCCCGTCCGCGACGCCGTGCCGGTGTTGGCCGACACCGAGAACCGCACGGTGATGTTGCCCGAGCCCGACGTGTCCTGCGTCGTGATCCACGGGAACTCTGACGGCACGCGCGCGGTCCACGAGCAACCCGTGCCGCTCACCAGCGTCCACGACACCGAGCCGGTACCGCCGCCGGCGGGAACGCTCACCTCGCGCGAGCCGGTCAACCGGTACTCGCAGCTGGGTGTCGCGCCCGCCTGTTCCACCCGCACGTCCCGGCCGGCGATGCGGAGGATGCCGACGCGGCTCGACGTCGAGGTGTTGGGCTGCACTTCGAAGGTGGCCGGCGAGGACGGGTTGCCGCACGCCTCGATGCCTTCCACCGGCGACCGTTGCGTGATCCAGCTCGCGCGGCTCTCGGCCGTCCACGTGCACTCGCGCCGCGCCTCCACGACGTTCGTGCTGAAGGTGCCGCCCGAGGCGGGCGCCGAGAACGACAGCGGCGACACGGTGAAGTCGCAGTTGCTCGGACGCACGCCGCCGCAGCGGCCCTGGGAGATGGGCGTGGTGCCTGCCGACCCGACGACGGTGCTCACGGCACCGAGCAGGTTCGCTCAAGTGTTGGCCGGTGGCCCGGTGGCGCCCCACGAGATGCTCGACGCCGTGAGCGTGCCGGAGAAGGCCCGGGAGGCCACGCACCCGCTCTTCTCGCAGCGCAGCGTCCCGCTGAAGTCGCCGTTGGTCGGCAACCCCACGAGCTGGCCCGTGACGGTGCCCGAGCGGCCGTCGGCCGCCTCGTAGCTGCCCGTCACCGAGTAGACCGGCGTGGCACGGGCGCCGGCGCCCCCACCCCCGCTGCCGCCCGCGAGCAGCCGCAGCAGCATGGTGATGTTGTAGGGGACCTTGGTGCCGCCCTGGCCGTCACTCTCGATGCCGTTCATCTCCCCCGTGTAGTTCTGCGTCGTCTGGGTGGGCGGTTCCGGCGTGGGCGTCGGCGGCGGCGGCGGCGGCGGCACGACGATGGTCTGGCACACCGGCTGGATGCCGCGGCCGTCGATTTGCTGGAAGACACGGTCCACCGCGTCGAGGTGGTCGCAGCCGTTCACGCGGTAGCGCAGGTACTCCTGGGTCCAGACGATGTCGCCCTCGACATCGACGTAGGTGGGCGAGGGCTGCCGGCCCAGGCGATCGCGGTAGCGCACCTCGAGCTGCTGGCGGAAGTCGAACGGCTGGTCGCGGGGCGGGAACGAGACGTTGCCCGCCGGCGCGGCGCCGCACACGGGCTGGATGCCCTGGCCGTCCAGCTGCCTGAACACTCGCGTGACGGCTTCCGCGTGGTCGCAGGCGTTCACGCGGTAGCGCAGGTACTCCTGCGTCCACACGATGTTGCCCTCGAGGTCCACGAACGAGTTCGAGGGCGGGCGCCGCAGCTGGTCGCGGTACTTCGCTTCGAGGCGGATCCGGAAGTCGAGGGGCTGGTCGCGCGGAGGGAAGGCCACGTCGCGGGCGCCGCTGGTGGCCTCGTCGGCGGCGTCGGGCAGCGTCGCGGATGGTGGCGAGGACGTGGCCGCGGAGGAGACGGCGGACTTGCTGCCTGCCGCGGCCGGGCCGGCCGCCGCGCCAGGGCCGGGCGAGACGCTTCCCACCGGCGAGGGCGACACCGGCGTGGCGCGCTGCGAGCGCTCGTTCCCGCCGCAGGCGGCAGCCAGCACGAGTACGACGGACGCCCCCACGACGAGCGAGCACCGGCCGAGAGACATGGTGCCTCCTCTCGAACCACGACGACGCACCGGGCCGCCGGGGCGGCTCGGGCGCGTGGCTCAGCAGTGACGACGAGAGGCGGAGTATAGCACCGGCGCGCCGGTCCCGGCCCGACGGGCTGGGACGGTGCGCCCGGTGGCGCACGCGGCGCCCACGTGGAGCGGGCGCGCGCCGGTCAGGACGGGGTGACGCGCAACTGGACGGCCTGGGCGACGAAGGCGTCCTCGGGCAGCGCGCCCATGATTTCGACCTGGTCGTCGACCACCGTCATGGGCACGCCGCGCACGCGGTACTTGCGGGCGAGGTCGGGGTATTCGCTCACTTCGACCGCGATGGCGGTGACGTGCGGGTTCTCCACCGCCATGCGATTCGCGAGGCTCACGGCCCGCGGGCAGTGCGGTCAGGTCGGGGTGGTGAACACCTGCAGGGTCATCGGGCTCGTGACGGAAGCGAGCAGCAGGCGGCTGGCGTCCGAGAGTTCCGTCTGCCCGCGCGACACCAGCAGGATGGCGTCGACCAGCGCCGTGAACTCGTAGCCGAAGGGCGCCCCGACGAAGCGCACGCCGTAGTCGCGCGGCTCGCCGCCGGCCTCGCCGCCGCCGAGCACGAGGATCGTGGGCGCGCGATCGATGCCGGCCGCGGCCGCCGCCTCGCGCTCGAGCACCAGGTTGCGCTCGTCGATGGTGATGCGCTCGCTCGCGCGCGCGAGGACGTCGAGCACCTGGCGGGTCTCGGCGCAGGTCTCGCAGTCGAAGGTCTGCGTGTAGAAGCGGAGCACGACCGGGCCGGCCATGTCGGCGAGCAGGTCGCGGACCTGGGCGAACTCGGCGTCGGAGAGGAGGGCCATGGGGGCATCCTATCAGGGCTTGGGGCTTGGGGTCGTCCTGCGCCCTGGGGCCTGCGCCTTGCGGCCTGCGCCTTGCGGCCTGCGCCTGGCGGCCTGGGGTCCCTCTTCGCCCACCCTCGAGCGCCCAGTGATCTGCGAAGTGAGTCGACGAGGACACAAGGCTCGAGGCGCAAGGCCCAGGACTAAAAATCGAACAGCTTGTCGAAGGCCGATCGCGGGTCGTTGTCGCTGCGCACCGAGGAGGTCTGTCGCTCCACGCGGACGCTGGGCGAGAAGGCGCGGCAGTCGTTGGCGGCGTCCTTGGGCGAGATCGGGGCGGCGATGGGTTGCAGGCACTGGAAGCGGCTGCCCGGGTCGAAGCTGGCGCACTGGGCGCAGCTGTGGAGCGCGGCGCGGCACTTCGGGCACGCCGAGGCCGGGCCGATGGGCGGCGAGACCAGCGTCGCGCAGGCGCGGCAGCGCACCACCTCGTGAGAGGCCATCAGGTTCGGCGTGCGTGGCGCGTCGGGCGGGATGGCGCGGCCGCGGGGGGCGCCGGGGGCGCGAGGCTCGCGCGCGGGCCCGCCCTCAGGGTGGGGCCCCGACGCGCGGGTCCGGTCGCGGTCGTCGTCCTGGTAGCCTCGCTGGCGGTACTTGCGGTCGGACATGGCGGCGGTCCCGGGTGGAGGGCGGGCGGCGCCGGCGGCGCGGCCCTTGACAGTATCGCTCCGAGTCGTTCCGCCGGGGGCGTCGCGGCGCGCGGTGCCGCAACTTTTTTTGTTGATCTCGTGAGGCCTGCGCTATGATGCGCCGGGCTTCTTGTTGAGACTTCGCCGATCCCGCGATAGACGATAGGCGCGACCTATTCGTGCGGCGCAAGTGCCGGTGTCCCCCTCCGTGCCCGGTGCCGTGCGCGGGGCGTGCGCCCGTCCCGGTCGTCAGGCCGGGCTTGGGGCGCGTACCGGCAGATCAGCGTCTCACACGTGGCCTTGTGAAACGGTTCACAGGACCACCAGCCGTACTGCGGTGCCCGTGCCGCTCGCCCCGAGCGGCCGCCGGCGCCCAGCCCCGTACCGGCCGGTGTCAACAACCGAAACGTGCGACGCGTGCCGCCGGTGGTCCGGCGGGCGCCTCGCCGGGACGTGCCGCCTCCTGGCGTCCCGGCGGTGACGTGACGGGGGGCCTGTGTCGTGCCTGAAGGTATGAGCCAGATCTTCCGCCCGCGTGCGAACCAAATCGCCCGCGCCAGCCTCGTGATGGCTGGCGCCCTCGTGGTGCTGGTCGGGGCCGCCGCGCCGATCGCCATGCGGTCGGACTGGGCGACCGGGGCCAACTCCAACGTCACGCAGCCCGTGCAGTTCAGCCACGCCCACCACGTCGGGGGCCTCGGCATCGACTGCCGGTATTGCCATACGTCGGTGGAGAACGCCGCGTTCGCCAACATCCCGCCGACCAAGACGTGCATGAACTGCCACTCGCAGATCTGGGTGACGAGCCCGTACCTGGAGCCCGTGCGCGCCAGCTTCCGCACCGGCGAGTCGCTGCAGTGGACGCGGGTGCACAACCTGCCCGACTTCGTCTACTTCAACCACTCGATCCACATCAAGAAGGGCGTCGGCTGCGAGACCTGCCACGGGCGCGTCGACACGATGGCCGGCATGTACCAGGCCCGCACGCTGCAGATGGAGTGGTGCCTCGAGTGCCACCGCGCCCCGGAGAAGTTCGTCCGGCCGCGCGACGCCGTCTTCACCATGGGCTACCAGCCGGCCACCAGCCAGGCCGAGGTCGGCGCGCGCCTGGTGCAGGAATACGACATCCAGCGCCTCACCAGTTGCTCGACGTGCCACCGGTGAGGCGGGCGGCGCGCTCCGGCGGCGACCAGACGAACCAGTCAGCGTAGGCAGCCAAACGATATGCGAGAGATGGACCTGTCGGCCCTGCAGGCGCGCATGGCCGAGACCAGTGGCAAGACCTGGTGGCGCGGGCTCGACGAGCTGGCCGACACCCCCGAGTTCCGCGAGATGCTCCACCGGGAGTTCCCCGCGGCCGCCTCGGAGTTCGACGACCCGGTCGGCCGCCGCACCTTCCTCAAGCTGATGGGGGCCTCGCTGGCGCTCGGCGGCGCCACCGCCTGCACGCGCATCCCCGAGGAGAAGATCGTCCCCTACGTGCGCGCGCCCGAGGAGCTGGTGCCCGGCCGGCCCCTGTTCTACGCCACCGCGATGCCGCTGCCCGGCGGCGCCGTCCCCGTGCTCGCCGAGAGCCACCAGGGCCGGCCCACCAAGCTCGAGCCCAACCCCGAGCACCCGGCCACGCGCGGCGGCACCGACGTCTTCGCGCAGGCCGCCGTCCTCTCGCTCTACGACCCCGACCGCGCGCAGGCGGTGAAGTTCCTCGACGAGATCCGCCCCTGGGCCCAGTTCCTCACGGCCATGCAGGCCGAGATGGCCACCCAGCAGGGCAAGCGCGGCGCCGGCCTCCGCCTGCTCACCGGCGCGGTGATCTCGCCCACGCTGGCCGACCAGATCGCGCAGCTGCTCGCCGCCTACCCGCAGGCCGAGTGGATCCAGTGGGAGGCCGCCGAGAGCGGCGCCGCGCACGCCGCCGCGCTGCAGGCCTTCGGCGAGCCGGTGGGCCTGCACTACCGCTTCGACCGCGCGAAGGTGATCCTCTCGCTCGACGCCGACTTCCTGTACGCGAGCGCCGGGCGCCTCCGCTACGCGCTCGACTTCGTGGACGGCCGGCGGCTCGTCGAGGGCCGCACGGAGATGAACCGGCTCTACGCGGTGGAGAGCACGCCCACGACGACCGGCCTGAAGGCCGATCACCGGGTGGCGGTGCGCGCCGCCGACGTGGAGGCCGTGGCGCGTGCCATCGCGGCCGGCCTCGGCGTGCCGGGCGTCACCGGCGGCGCCGTCCCCGCGCACGTGGCGCCGGCCTTCGTGCCCGCCCTCGTGAAGGACCTGCTCGCGCACAAGGGCGCCGCGGTGGTCGTCGCCGGCGAGCACCAGCCCGCCGCCGTCCACGTGCTGGCGCACGCGATGAACGCGGCGCTCGGCGCCGTCGGCCAGACGGTGATCTACACGGCGCCCGTCGAGGCGCGCCCCGCCGATCACCTCGCCGAGCTCTCGCGCCTGGCCGCCGACATGGACGCCGGCCGCGTCGACCTGCTCGTGACGATCGGCGTCAACCCCGTCGACGACGCGCCGGTCGACCTGCGCTTCGGCGAGCGGATGGCCAAGGTGCGGCTGCGGGTCTTCATGGGCCTGCACGAGGACGAGACCGCGCGGCTGTCGCAGTGGGTGATTCCCGAGACGCACTTCCTCGAGGCCTGGAGCGACGCGCGCGCCTTCGACGGCACCGTCTCGGTGGTGCAGCCGCTCATCGCGCCGCTCTACGAGTGCCACTCGCCCCACGAACTGATCGCCGTGCTGGGCGGCCGCGTGGACGGCAAGGCCTACGACCTGGTGCGGGAGTTCTGGCAGAAGCAGCAGGGCACGGGCGCCTTCGGCCCCATGACCCGCCCCGACGGCACCGCCGACGCGAGCTTCGACGCGCTGTGGCGCCGCGCCATCCACGACGGGTTCCTCGCCGGCTCGGCCTTCGCGCCCAGGGCGGTGACGCTGCGCCCGGACGCCATCCGCGCGGCCCCGCCGGCCACGGCCGCCGACGCGCTCGAGATCACGTTCCGCCCCTGCCCGAACGTGCTCGACGGCCGCTTCGCCAACAACGGCTGGCTGCAGGAGCTGCCGCGCCCGGTCACCAAGATCGCGTGGGACAACGTGCTGTCGGTCAGCCCGAACACCGCGAAGCGGCTGGGCCTGCTCGACCAGGACCTGGCGACGGTGCGCGTGGGCGGGGAGGCCGTGAAGCTGCCGGTGTGGCGCGTGCCTGGGCAGCCCGACGACTCGGTGATGGTGCACATCGGCTACGGCCGCACGCGCGCGGGCCGGGTGGGCTCGGGCGTGGGCGTGGACGTGGCGCCGCTGCGGCCCGCCGCGGCGCGCTGGATGGCCGCGGGCGTCGAGATCGCGGCCAACGGCGAGCGCTACCAGCTGGCGTGCACGCAGGGCCACTTCGCCATCGAGAACCGCTTCCACGTGCGCGCCGACACGCTGGCGCACTACGAGGAGGCGCCCGACTTCGCGCAGCACGTGGTGCACACCTTCGGCCCGGAGATGACCCTCTACTCCAACGACGAGTGGAAGTACGAGGGGCACGCGTGGGGCATGTCGATCGACCTCAACGCCTGCACCGGCTGCAACGCGTGCGTGGTGGCGTGCCAGGCCGAGAACAACATCCCGGTGGTGGGCAAGGACCAGGTGGCGCGCCAGCGCGAGATGCACTGGATCCGCATCGACCGCTACTACACCGGCGACGAGAACGACCCGAAGGAGACCTACTTCCAGCCCATGGCGTGCCATCACTGCGAGACGGCGCCGTGCGAGGTGGTGTGCCCGGTGGCCGCCACGGTGCACAGCAGTGAGGGCCTCAACGACATGGTCTACAACCGGTGCGTGGGCACGCGCTACTGCAGCCACAACTGCCCCTACAAGGTGCGCCGGTTCAACTTCTTCCTCTACAACGACTGGGAGACGCCCAGCCTGAAGCTGGCGCGCAACCCCGACGTCACCGTGCGCAGCCGCGGCGTGATGGAGAAGTGCACGTACTGCGTGCAGCGCATCAACTGGGCGCGCATCGACGCCAAGCGCGAGGACCGGCGCGTGCGCGACGGCGAGGTGGTGACCGCCTGCGAGGCGGCGTGCCCGTCGCGCGCCATCGTCTTCGGCGACGTCAACGACGCGTCCTCGCGGGTGGCGAAGCTGAAGAAGGAGCCGCGCACCTACGGGGCGCTGGCCGAACTCAACACGCGGCCCCGCACGACGTACCTCGCGGCGGTGCGCAACCCGAACCCCGAGATCGAGCCGCCGGTGCACAAGGCCAAGGGGCACGGCAGCGCGGCCGACCAGGACCACGGCGACTCGGTGAAGGCGGCCCCGGCGAAGCAGGGCGGCGAGCTGACCTACCCGTGACCCGCGCGACGGTCCCGGGGCGCGCACCGGCCACTGGCCACCGACCACTGACCACTGAAGAGCGACACAGCCGACATGGCCACTGAGATCAACCGACAGCGACTTCCGGGCGCCCCCGACGAGGTGCCGATCCTCGCGCCGGGCCACACGCTCAAGAGCGTCACCGAGAAGATCAGCGACATCGTCCTGCGGCTGAAGACGCCGATCAGCTGGTTCTTCGGCTTCACGGTGGGCTTCCTGCTGCTGCAGGGGCTGCTGCTCGCCGTGCTGATGCTGCTCTTCCGGGGCGTCGGCGTGTGGGGCGTCAACATCCCCGTCGGCTGGGGCTTCGACATCATCAACTTCGTCTGGTGGATCGGCATCGGGCACGCCGGCACGCTCATCTCGGCGATCCTGTTCCTGTTCCGCCAGCAGTGGCGCATGTCGATCAACCGCGCGGCCGAGGCGATGACGCTCTTCGCCGTGGCGTGCGCGCTGCTCTACCCGCTGTTCCACACCGGCCGGCCGTGGCTGGCGGCCTACTGGCTGCTGCCCTACCCGAACGCGATGGGCATGTGGCCGCAGTTCCGCAGCCCGCTCATCTGGGACGTGTTCGCCGTGTCCACCTACGCCACGGTGTCGGCGCTGTTCTGGTTCACCGGGCTGATTCCCGACCTCGCGACGCTGCGCGACCGCGCCAAGACGCGGGCCAGCCAGCTGATCTACGGCTTCCTGTCCTTCGGCTGGCGCGGATCCGCCGTGCACTGGCGGCGCTACGAGACGGCCTACATGCTGCTCGCCGGCCTCTCCACCCCGCTCGTGCTCTCCGTGCACACGGTCGTCAGCTTCGACTTCGCCGTGTCGCTGCTGCCGGGCTGGCACGCCACCCTGTTCCCGCCCTACTTCGTCGCCGGCGCCATCTTCTCGGGCTTCGCGATGGTGCTCACGCTGCTCATCCCGCTGCGCGCCATCTACGGCCTGAAGGACCTCATCACGACGAAGCACCTCGACGTGATGGCCAAGGTCATGCTGGCGACGGGCTGGATCGTCTTCTACGGCTACATGATGGAGGCCTTCGTCGCCTGGTACAGCGGCAGCTACTACGAGCGCTTCCTCATCTGGAACCGCATGACCGGCCCCTACGCCTGGGCGCTGTGGATGCTGGTGCTGTGCAACGGCCTCGTGCCGCAGCTGCTGTGGCTGAAGAAGGTGCGCACCTCGCCGGTGATCCTCTTCGCCATCTCGATCGTGGTGAACATCGGCATGTGGCTGGAGCGCTACGTGATCATCGTCACCTCGCTCCACCGCGACTTCCTGCCGTCCTCCTGGGGCATGTACTCCGGGACGGTGTGGGACTGGACGTTCTACATCGGCACCATCGGCATGTTCCTGACGCTGTTCTACCTGTTCATCCGCGTGCTGCCGATGATCTCGATCTTCGAGATGCGCACGCTGGTGCCGGGGGCCGAACCGAAGAAGTAGGGGCGGCCCTCGTGGCCGCCCGAGGATAGGGGCGGCCCTCGCGGCCGCCCAGGGTAAGGGCCGCCCTCGCGGCCGCCCGTGAGAGTTGGACGATGGCACACGAACACCAGGAGAAGGCCCCGACCTACGGCCTGATGGCCGAGTTCCCGTCGGCCGCGGCGCTGCTCGGCGCGGCCGAGCGGACCTACGCCGAGGGGTACCGGCGCATCGACGCGTTCTCGCCGTTCCCCGTGCACGGCCTGGCCGAGGCCATGGGGCACCGCGACAAGACGGTCCAGCGCACCGTGCTGATCGGGGGGATCGCCGGCGCGCTCGCCGGCCTCACGCTGTGCTACTGGACCAATGCCACCGAGGGCATCGGCGGCATCATGTCGGGCTACGCCTACAACGTCGGCGGCCGCCCGCTCAACAGCTGGCCGGCCTTCATCGTCCCGACCTTCGAGACGACGATCCTCTTCTCGGCGATCACGGCCGTGGTGAGCATGCTGGCCTTCAACGGGCTGCCGCTGCCTTACCACCCCGTGTTCAACGTGCCGCGCTTCCGCGAGCACGCGAGCCAGGACGGGTTCTTCCTGTGCATCGAGGCCGAGGACGACCGCTTCGACGCCGTGCGCACGCGCGAGTTCCTCGCCGGCCTGGGCGCCACCGAGGTGAACGATGTCGCGCACTAGGCCCTTCGACTCGCTGCGCTCGCTCGGGGCAGGCCCTTCGACTCGCTGCGCTCGCCCAGGACAGGGCGCGCGGCTCGCGGGGCTCCTCTCGGTCCTGGCCCTCGTGGGCCTCGGGGCGGCGTGCCGCCAGGACATGCACCAGGCGCCGCGCTACGACCCGCTCGAGAAGAGCGACTTCTTCGCCGACAGCCGCGCCGCGCGTCCGCTGGTGGAGGGCACCGTCGCGCGCGGGTTCCTGCGGGAGGACGCCGCGCTCTACACGGGCAAGGGGCCGTCGGGCCAGCTGCTCGACACGATTCCCGTCCCGGTGGACCGCGCGCTGCTCGAGCGGGGGCAGGACCGGTACAACGTCTACTGCGCGCCGTGCCACGGCGCCACGGGCGACGGCAACGGCATGATCGTGCAGCGCGGGTTCAAGCAGCCCACCTCGTACCACACCGACCGCCTGCGGACGCAGCCGGTGGGCTACTTCTACGACGTGATCACCAACGGCTTCGGCGCGATGCAGGACTACTCGGCGCAGGTGGCGCCGCGTGACCGCTGGGCGATTGCCGCCTACCTGCGCGCGCTGCAGCTGAGCCGCCACGCCAGCGTGAACGACGTGCCGGCCGACGCGCGCGGCGCGCTCGACGCCGGCGCGGCCCCCGGAGGAGCGAGCACCCATGAGTGAACCGTTGACCGCGCGGACCCTGCCGATGCCGGCCTCGGTGGACCGCCTGCGCCAGCGCGCGCTCGCCGCCGGGATCGTCGGCCTCGTCGCCATGGGCGCCGGGGCCGCGCTCGACACCGCGAACTTCTTCCACGCCTACCTGGTCGGGTTCATGTTCTGGGCGGGCCTCAGCCTCGGCTGCCTCGCCCTGATGATGATCCACCACCTGTCGGGCGGGCAGTGGGGCCTGGTGACGCGCCGCATCTGGGAGGCGGCCGCCAAGACCACCCCGCTGATGCTCGTGTTCTTCCTGCCGCTCACCCTCGGCCTGCCCCACCTCTACCAGTGGGCGCAGCCGGAGCTGGTGGCGGCCGACCCGATCCTCCAGCACAAGGCCCCGTTCCTGAACGAGCCCTTCTGGATCGCGCGCACCGTCGTCATGTTCGCCATCTGGAGCGGCATGGCGTGGCTGCTGGCGAAGTGGTCGGCGCAGCAGGACGCCGAGGCCTCGGGCGCCGTGGACAGCCGCTTCCAGAAGCTGTCCGGCCCGGGCCTGGTGGTCTACGGCCTCACCGTGTCGCTCGCCTCGATCGACTGGATGATGTCGGTGGACCCGCACTGGTTCTCCACCATCTACGGGTTCGTGATGATGGCCGGCCACGGCCTGGTCGCCCTCGCCTTCACGGTGATCATGCTGTCGGTGCTCGGCGGCGAGGCGCCGCTCAAGGGCGTGGTGCAGTCCAAGCACATCCACGACCTCGGCAAGCTGATGTTCGCCTTCGTGATGCTCTACGCGTACCTGACCTTCTCGCAGTTCCTGATCATCTGGTCGGCGAACCTGCCCGAGGAGATTCCCTGGTACATCAAGCGGCTGGCCGGCGGCTGGCAGTACCTGCTGGGCGCGCTGATCGTCGCGCACTTCGCGCTGCCGTTCCTGATCATGCTCTCGGCCGAGGTGAAGCAGAACCTGAAGCGCCTCACGTGGATCGCCGCGCTGCTGTTCGTCATGCGGTTCTTCGACACCGTGTTCCAGGTGCAGCCGCAGTACCACAAGGCGATCACCTTCCACTGGACCGATCTCGCGGTGGTCGTCGGCATGGGCGGCCTCTGGCTGGCCGCCTTCGCGCACTTCCTGAAGGGCCGGCCGGTGCTGCCGGTGCACGACCCGTACTTCCACCAGGTGCTGGCAACCGACCATGGCGCACACTGACCCGCAGCCGTCCGGCCTCAACCACGAGCCGACCGACGTCGACCTGTCGGGGGCGAACCGGTTCATCGTCGTCATGACGGTGTTCCTGGCGGTCACCTTCGGGTTCGTCTACTTCGTGTTCACCAAGTGGGAAGGCGACTTCCGCGCCGCGCAGCCCGCGCCCTCGCCCGTGGCCGCGCGCGACGGCGACCGGCTGCCGCCGCTGCCGCGCCTGCAGACCACGCCCTACGTGGACCTGAAGGCGTTCAAGGCGAGCGAGGAGCAGGTGCTCACCACCTACGCCTGGGTGGACAAGGAGAAGGGCGTGGTGCGGCTGCCGATCCGGAGGGCGATCGACCTGGTGGCCGAGCGGGGCGTGCCGACGTTCGGCCCGGCACAAGCCGGTGCGGCCGACGCCGCGCCCGCCGCCGGGACGCCGGCGTCCAACCCGTAGGGACCAGGCACGCGCGGTCCGGGTCCGCCGGTCGGGCCCGGCGGACGGCGGCAGGTGAAACGGAGGGGCGGGGGCGGGTACCCCCTCCCCAGGCAAGCGACGAAATGCAGGTGATGGCCGTGGCGAAGTGGTGGCGGGAACGGTTGGTGGGGAACGGCGTGCGGGGAGCCCTGCGCGCGGGCCTCGCCGTGTGCGCGCTCGCCGCGGGCGCCGTGGCCGCGCAGGCGCAGACCGGCCCGGGCGGCGTCGCCCCGCGCCCGGTGGACCCGGTCACCAAGCGCCCCGTGCTGCTGCAGGACGTGCGGTTCGACCAGAAGCTCGACGCGCAGGTGCCGGCCGACCTGTCGTTCAAGGACGACCTCGGCAACACGGTGCGGCTCGGCGACTACTTCGGCGAGCGCCCGATCGTGCTGGCGCTGGTCTACTTCGAGTGCCCGATGCTGTGCTCGCAGGTGCTGACCGACCTGGTGAGCGCGCTCGGCGTGCTGTCGTTCAACCCGGGCACCGAGTTCGACGTGGTGGCCGTGAGCTTCAACGCGAAGGAGACGCCGGGCCTGGCGGCGGCCAAGAAGGCCACCTACATGGAGCGGTACGGGCGGCCGGGCACCGAGCGCGGCTTCCACTTCCTCACGGGCGACGAGGCGACCATCGCCACGCTCACCGAGACGGTGGGCTTCAGGTTCGCGTGGGACGAGGAGATCAAGCAGTACGCCCACGCCGCCGGGCTCGTGGTGCTGACGCCCGACGGGCGGGTGTCGAAGTACATCTACGGCCTCGAGTACTCGCCGCGCGACCTGCGGCTGGCGCTCGTGGAGGCCTCCGCGCGGAAGATCGGGTCGGCGGTCGACACCATCCTGCTCTACTGCTACCACTACGATCCGACCACCGGGAAGTACGGGCTGGTGGCGATGCGGACGGTGCAGGTGGCCGGGGTGCTGGTGATCGCGGCGATGGTGACGTTCTGGGTCGTGATGTGGCGGTCGTCGAAGCGGCCCGGCGCGGCCGCGGGCGACGGCGCGCCGCAGCGCGCGTAGGCGCCGGGCGGCGCGACGGCAGCAGCCGGCAGGCAGATCGCAGCAGCTTATGGGAAACATTCCGCTCTTTCCGCAGCAGGCCTCGAACTTCGCGGGCTCCGTCGACGCGCTCTACTTCTTCATCGTCGGCGTGACGGCGTTCTTCGCCCTCCTGGTGGTGGCCCTGGTGACGTTCTTCGCCGTCCGCTACCGGCGGCGGCACGCCGACGAGGTGGGGACGCCCGTGCACGGCGCGCTGGTGCTGGAGATCACCTGGACGGTGATCCCGCTGATCCTCGCGATGGTGATGTTCTACTGGGGCGCCACCGTGTTCTTCGCGATGTCCACGCCACCGCAGAACGCGATGGAGATCTACACGGTGGGCAAGCGCTGGATGTGGAAGTTCCAGCACGTCACCGGCCAGCGCGAGATCAACGAGCTGCACATCCCGGTGAACACGCCGGTGAAGCTGCTGATCGGCTCGGAGGACGTGATCCACTCGGTGTACGTGCCGGCGTTCCGCGTGAAGATGGACGCGGTGCCGGGCAAGACCACCACGCTGTGGTTCACCGCCACCAAGCCCGGCACCTACCACCTGTTCTGCACCGAGTACTGCGGCCAGAAGCACTCGGGGATGATCGGGTCGGTGATCGTGATGGAGCCCGGCGAGTTCCAGACGTGGCTGGCCGGCGGCCCGGCGCCCACGAACATGGCCGACGCCGGCGAGAAGCTGTTCACCGACCTGGCGTGCATCACCTGCCACCGCGACGACGACGTGGGGCGCGGTCCCTCGCTGCGGGGGATCTTCGGCGCGACCGTGCAGCTGCAGGGCGGCGGCACGGTGGTGGCCGACGAGGCGTACGTGCGCGAGTCGATCGTCAACCCGCAGGCGAAGCTCGTGGCCGGCTACCAGCCGCTGATGCCCACGTTCCAGGGGCTGGTGACCGAGGAGCAGATGAACATGCTGGTGGCCTACATCAAGTCGCTGGCGACGCGCCCGGCCGGGGCCGGCGCGGGCACGCCGGCGGCCGCCGCGC
>JADHED010001814.1_pt1 | contig 16682 bp, 10 predicted proteins | sample 8952041 | NCBI WGS metagenome assembly JADHED01 (sample SAMN16124423, study PRJNA663239) | bioreactor sludge metagenome | isolation source: sludge (control) | place: India:Bengaluru | collected 2018-09-08
CCAGATGAAGCCGCCGGCCAGCGCGACCAGCCCGCCGATGCCCCACGCGGCGAGGATGAGCGAAGGCTCGCCCAGCACGCGCGCGACGTTGGCGGGATTGGCGAAGATGCCGACGCCGATGATGCCGCCGGCCACCACGAGCAGGGCGTCGGCGAGCCCCAACTCGCGGCGGAGGGCGGCACCGTCGGCGCCGGGGGCCGTCACCAGGTGCGCCAGAGCTCGATCTGCTGGCGCCGCCCGCCCTCCTCGTCGAGCCGGATGCCGTCGCCGTTGCGGCGCAGCCGGAAGGTGCGGTCGCGCAGGTAGAGGCGGTCACGTTCCACGCGGCCGGTGAACTCGTCCGCGTCGGCCCAGCCATGCGCGGCGCCGCTCTGCGAGATGTTCAGCTGCAGCAGCAGCCGCTCACGTTCGTCCCAGCCGCGGAAGGATCCGATGGCCCACTCGGGCACGCCGCGGTCCCAGTCGTTGCGGTCCCCGTTCTTGCTGGCGATGATGCCGGCGATGATCGCCGCGGCCGCGATGCCGCCGACGATGGCGGCGGTCTCGCCGCCGCTCAGCCCGCCACGGCCGACACGGAACTCGGCCCGGCACCCGTTGTCCACCCAGACCCCGCGGTGGTCGTAGCCCCAGTTGCGCCAGAGCACGCACGGCGTGCCGGAGTACTGGCGGCGCAACTCGACGCGGTTGTCGGTGTCGGCGGGGCAGTACTGGTAGCGGCCGCGACGGCTCTCGCAGCGGATGGTGCGCTCGTCGGCCTGCGCGGAAGGCGGCACGGCGGCCGCCACCAGCGCGACGGTGAGTGCCGCGGCGACGGCTCGGCGGAAGGGCGTTCTCTGCACGTCGGATCTCCTCGGGAAGGCAGCACGGGGCCGCGCCGGAGGCCGGCGCCACCCGGTTGGCAATCGCACCTGCAACGATAGCGCAAGTCGCGCGCGGGCCGATGGTCTACACTGCGGGACAGGGCGCCGCGACGAGGCGGCCCCCGGGGGAGTGCCGATGCCTGGTCGTCGTGGGTGGTTCCTGCTCGTCGTGTTGGCCGTGTCGTCCGCGTGCGCCGCCCGCACGGCGCCGCCCGTGACGGGCGCCGCCGCCCCGGCCCCGGCGGCCGCACCGGCGCCAGCCCCGGTGGCCGGCGAAGGCCCCGACTCCACCAACGCGGCGGAAGGGCTCGACGCGGTGCTCTGGACCCAGACCAGCGTCGAGTACCGCGCCACCACGTCGCAGGCCTACGTGCTGGCGCGGCTGCAGCTCGACCGCGCGCTGGCGGACCCGTCGTGGACCGCCGCCACCGAGCAGGTCGGGCGCCCGATGGCGGGCCTGCCCCCGGCCATCATCCTCGACGCCGACGAGACCGTGCTCGACAACGCCGCCTTCCAGGCACGGTTGATCGAGGACCGGGACGTCTACAACGAGGCGAACTGGGCGGCCTGGGTGAACGAGCGCAAGGCCACCGCCGTGCCGGGCGCGGTCGCCTTCACGCAGTACGCCCGCGAGCGCGGCGTGACGGTGTTCTACGTGACCAACCGCAACGCGCCGGAGGAGCCGGCCACGCGCGACAACCTGGCGGCGCTGGGCTTCCCGCTCGACCCCGCGCGCGACACGGTGCTGACGCGGCGCGAGCGTCCCGAGTGGGTCAGCGACAAGACGACGCGGCGCGAGCACGTGGCGAAGGAGTTCCGCGTGCTGCTGCTCGTGGGCGACGACCTCGGCGACTTCCTCCCCAACCGTGGCACGGTGGCCGAGCGCGACGCGCGCGTGGCGCCCTACGCCGAGTGGTGGGGCACGAAGTGGATCGCGTTGCCCAACCCGATGTACGGCTCCTGGATGTCGGCACTGACGGCGGCGGCCCAGGGCGCCCCGGCGCCCTCCAAGCGCTCGCAGTTGCGGCCGTTGCGCTGAGCGTCACCTGAACGGACCAGCTTCGACCGCCACGGGATCCTGGCGACTCTTGCGGGCGTGAGGGCCGGCGCCAGCCGGCCCCGACAGCAGTAGGCGTCGCAGGCGCCAACGTCCGTCGTCAGTCAGAACCGCACGCCGGTCGACACGTGCAGCCGCGTGCCGCGTCCGACGGCATGGGCCACGTCGAGGTTGACGCTGAACACCGGCAGCGCGAGGAACAGCCCTGCGCCGGCGCTGCGCTCGAACTCGATCGCCGACAGCGGCGTGCCGTGCGCGCCCACGCCGCCAGCATCGACGAACGCCGCGACCCCCAGCGTGCCCGCGCTCAGCGGCGAGGAGAACGGCACGCGCACCTCCGCCGAGGCGGCCACCAGGCGATCACCGGCGAAGCGGCCCGGCGACAGGCCGCGCACCGAACGCACGCCGCCGAGCCACGGTTGCAGGTAGGCGGGCTGCGGCGCGCTCGCGTCCTCCACCTGGCCCCGCACGGCCAGCACCGCCGATCCCCACATCCCGACGTAGGCGCGCAGGTCCGCGCGCGTGCGCCGGTAGGTGGCACGCCCCTCTTCACGCACCGCGTGCACCCCCCCGCGCAGGTACACCGCGTTGCGCGGCAGGGCGGGGTTCACCCGCGTGTCGAGCACGAGGTCGCCCCCGGCGATGACGAGGTCGCGGTCGACGCCACCGAAGCGCACGGCGGCCCACGTGACCCGCGGTTCCGCCCGCAACCGGCCCGCCACCGGGACGACGGAGCCGGCCCACGCCTCGGTCCGACGCTCGGCCGTCTCCCAGTGCGGGTGCTCGCGCTGCCACAGGGCCACCCCGCCGAGCAGGGTCGCCCCACGCCATCCCGCCGGCCGAGCTTCGACCTCGAGCGCGGCGCGACGCGTCCCGCCCCACGTGAGCGGCACCGACACCCGTGTTCGCGGCCCGAGCGCGTCGGCCAAAGTCACCCGCGCGCCGAAGGTCACCCCGTAGGCGTCCTCGTACTCGAGCACGGGCAGCCACATGACACCGGCGCCCGTGTTGCGCAGCCACCGCGCCGGGGCCGACATCGGCGCGGCCGACGGCACCGGGTGCTCCTCCACGATCACGATCAGCGCCACGTCGGACGCGTCCTCGATCGAGCGCTGGCGCACCCGCACCTCGACCCGCCTGAAGCGCCCGCTCGCCTCGAGGCGCGCGGCCACCTCGGCGACGCCACCCGCCGGCAACGTGTCGCCCTCGCTGAGCCCAGCGAGCCGGCGCACGTCCTCGTCGGGAGTCGTGTGGTTCCCGTGCACGCGTATCTGCGCCACCCGCAGCGGGCCCTCTGGCTGCGACTGGCTGCCGGAGGCGAGCAACGGCCCGGCGCCGGCCAGCCACAGCAGGGCGAGGGCTGCGGCCCAGGCGACGCGCTCCGCCAACACCCCGACGACGGCGGCAGGCCTCGGCGACATCACCGTTCCACCGGCGTGTAGGCCCGGATGCGGGCGCTCGTTTCGGCGCGGCGGTAGTCGAAGAAGCGCCGGTCGTAGCGGAGCGCGAACGGCCCGGACGCCAGCGACATCACCACCTGCGCCTCGATCCGCGTCGGCAGCCACTCCCCCGCCACGGGCTGCCCCATCGTCATCGACGCCCGCGCCTCGTCGACGCGCACCAGCCAGCGCCCGGGCAGGAACCCGAAGTCGACGTTCTCGAACACGTACTTCACGATCTGGCGCGCCTCGGGGTCCACCCAGAGGGTGACGAGCGCCACCTTGTTCATCTGGCGCGTCATCCGCGCCTCGTCCGCGTCGGCGCGATCGTCCTGCCGGAACAGGTTGGTCGGGTAGTACTCGATGCGCAGGACGTCGCGTCCCTCGAAGGTCTCGCGCCCCGCGAGGAAGTAGTTGCCGGGCTCGAAGCGGAACTTGAGGAAGTAGGCCTCCGAGACGAACCGCGGCTCGGTGGTGGCCTTGAACAGGGACGTCACCTCGTCGGCCGTACCGGGCGTGGCGCCGGGCGTGGCGGCCGGCGCGGGCGACGTCCTGGCGCCGTCCTGCGGGCCGGCGTCAGCCGGCCCCGCCCCGGCAGCGCGACCTCCAGCGGTCGCCTCGGCCGCGGATCGCGTCCGCGCCCGTTGCTCCCGCCGCCGTTCCCGCTCGAGCCACTCCGCTTCCTCCCGACGCCGCGCCACCTCGTCGAGGCGCACGCCGTCGGCCACGACCGGGCTGCGCACGTAGTAGCCGTCCTGCACGAACCAGGTGTACTCGCGGTCGAAGCCGAAGAGCGGCACCTCGCCCGGGGCGGTGACGGTGACGCGCTCCCGCTCGTCGAGCACGTAGTCGTGGAAGCGTCGCCAGACCTGGTCGCGCCGCTCGAGCACCTCGGCCATCAGGCGGTCGAGGTCGGTCGGCGGGGGCTCGGCCACCGCCGGGGCACCGGTGGACAACGACAGCAGGCAGGCGAACAACAGTGAACGGGAAAGGCGTGCGGGTGTGGACATGCGTGGGTTCAGGCGCCGAGCACGGTATACGTCACGCGGCGCACCCCAGTTGCATCCGCCCGCGCACCCGCGTCGGCATCCTGGCGGATTCTGCCAGCACCGCCTCCGGCGCGCTGGCAGGAACTGCCACGTCGCGGTGGCTGGCCGTGCGAGTCCCGCACGTCTCCTCGACCCTCCCTCCTGGCACGTCCCCCGCATCGTCGTCCTGCGGGGAATGACGATGCTAGACTGCGCGCATAGCGAGAGAGGAACTGCCCCATGCCCGAGAAGGCCGTGCAGGCACCGGTGGTGTGGACCGCCACGGTCGAAGACCTCGCGCGCACCGAGGGGAAGGCGGAACTCGTCGATGGCCGGCTGGTCGAGATGAGCCCTGCCGGCGGCGTTCACGGGTACGTCGTCATGGAAATCGTCGTGCGGCTCCACCAGCACGCGGCGCGCGTGGGCCACGGGCGGGCGTTCGGCGACAATGTGGGCTTCCTCGTGGATCTACCCCGCCGGCGTTCCTTCTGCCCGGATGCGGCGTACTACGGAGGCGGGCCAATCGACGCGGGATTCCCGCGGGGCGCACCGTTGTTCGCCGTGGAGGTGCGCAGCCCGGAGGACTTCGGGTCGCGGGCCGAGCGCCGCATGGCGGAGAAGCGCGCGGATTACTTCGCCGCAGGAACGCGAGTGGTGTGGGACGTGGACCCGCTGCGTGCCCGGGTCGTCCGGTCGTACGTCGCGACGCAGCCCGATTCCCCGTTCGAGTTCGGCGAGGGCGACGAGGCCCACGCCGAGCCGGCGCTGCTGGGGTGGCGGGTGGCGGTCAGCGACGTGATGCCTCCGCCGGAGGCGACGCGGCCCTGAGGCCCACAGGGCCGAGCTGGAACAGGGGCGTCACTTGGCCCTCGCCCCCTTGCCACGCGGCCGTGCGCGGGAGGCCGCGAGCCGGGGTCGTCCGGCTGCGCGCTTCCCCCGTGCCGCGGCCTTCGCTTCGGCGAGCTTCACCCGCAGCTTCGTGACGCGCTCGATGAGGTCGAAGGGAATCGGGCGGTCGTAGGGAAACCGCAGGTTGCCCTTCTCGCCGGCGTAGGGTGACGCGGCCTCCTCGATCCGGGCGTCTCCCTCGACCGGCGGGTAGAACCCGATGTGATGCTTGAACGCCGCGAAGTGCACCAGCGGGCCGTGCAGTCTCAGCGTCGGGATCCCGTAGCTGATGGCTTCCTCGGCCCCGGGAGCGGCGTGGCGCACGGCGAGCCGCACCTTGTGGAGAATCGCCTGCACGTCCGGCGGGAACCCCGCGATGTAGTCGTCGATGGTGGCTGGCACTGGCTGCCTGGGTTTCACCGTCACCCCGTTCCTCCCGGCAGGGGCGCAGCGGCGCCCTCGATTGGCCCGCGCCCGATCGCCGCTCGCTACCGCTTCAGCGCGGTGACCTCGATCTCGATGCGCATGCGCGGGTCCGACAGGCCCGCGCAGATCATCGTCGCGGCCGGCCGGACCTCCCCAAAGTACTTCCGCAGCACGGGCCAGCAGGTGGGGAAATCCGCGCGATCGGGCAGGATGTAGTGCACGCGCACCACGTCCTCGAGGCTGGCACCGGCCTCGCGCAGCGCCCACTGGATGTTCCGCAGGCACTGCTCGGCCTGCTCCAGGACGCCGTCGGCGATCGTCATCCTCGCGTAGTCGAAGCCGGTGGTGCCCGCCACGAACACCCAGTCGCCCTGCACCACCGCGCGCGAGTAGCCGACCTGCAGCTCGAAGGGCGAGCCGGAACTGATCAATCGTCGCGTCATGGCCGTTCCCCCTCACGGCGCGGCCGCCATGGTCACGCCTCGATCGTCGAGCCGCCCCGGCGGCGCACGTGCCCGAGCAGGCCCCCTGGCGTCAGGTGCCCGCCGCCAGCGCCTGGAGCTTGAGCACCGTCGCCCAGTTGCGCGTGGTCACCGCGCGCCCGGCCTTCCCCAGCAGCGCCACCGCCGCCCGGCTCGCCATGAAGCCCGCTGGACACCAGAGGTACGCCGCCCGGCCGCCGACGTGGAAGCGCTCGGGCGGCGCGGCGAGGTCGGCCAGCGGCGTCAGTTCCCGAACGGCGGCCGGCTCCTGCGCGAAGGCCACGAGCAGTCGCGACGGGTCGTCGCAGGCCGGCGCGAGCAGGTTGCTGCGCACCACCTCGTCGAGCACCGACGAAGACACGACGATGACCGGGACCGACACCGCGGCCGACGTCTCGAGCCCGGCGCGGATGTCCTGTGCGAGGGCCTCGGGGCGGCGGGCGGCGTGCGTGAAGACGGCGTTGCCGCTGTTGAGCAGCGTGCGCACGTCGCGCCCCCCGACCGCTTCCACGACCGCGCGGAAGGTGGCCATGGGCACGCGGTTGCCCGTGCCGACGTTCACACCACGAAGCAGGGCGACGTAACGGGGCATCTGGAACCTGCACGCCTCGCGGCGGCCCGGCGACGCGGCGCGCCGTGTCGCAGCGGCCGGGCAGGCGATCATGGCGAGGCGGGCCCCGCCGAGTGTAGCGCCTCCCCCACCCACGCCGCCAACCCCTGCCGTCGCGGGCACCCGTCACCGGGCCCGCGGTCGGCGATAGGATCTCGGACGGCCCCATCGGGCGGGCGCACGGGAGCACGGCATGGCATCGGCGGGCGAGGCGTTGCGGGCGGCACTGGCGAACTGGGCGACCCGGGCGGGGACACACGCGGACGACGCGAGGGCGCAGTCCCTGCTGGCCGCCGCGGAAGACCTGCTCACGCGCGCCCCGGACGCCAGCGAGGCCGGGCGCGCGGCCTGGCACGAGTTCCTGCTGCGGACCGGCACGCCCGACTTCCTGGAACGGCTCGACGCGCCGGCGCGCCACCGCTGGGCCGACGCCGCCATCGCCGCGATCCGACGCGCCGACTACACGCTCGAGACGATGCTGGCGCAGCGCGTGGCCGCGCACCCCGATCGCGTGTTGTTCAGCGATCGGCGCGAGGGGGCCACCCCGGACTGGAGCTACGCGCAGGTGGCGTGGTACGCCCGCAGCATCGCGGGGGTGTTCCTCGAGGCCGGGCCCGCGCCGCGCGTCGCGCTCTTCGCCGACAACGGGATCGACGTGGCGTGCGCGGACCTCGCCTGCCTGCTGCACGGCATCCTCGTCGCCCCGCTGAACGTGCACCTCGAGGCCGACACGCTGGCGTGGATCCTCGACCGCCTGCACCTCGACGTCGTGCTGACGGACACCGAGGAGCGCGTCGGCCTCCTCGCCACGGTGCGCGCGCGGCTCGGCCGCGACCTCCGCGTGTACCGGGCCGGTGAGCGTGCCGGGGCCGTCTCGGTGCGCGGCCTCGACGCCGTGCCGCTGCGCCCGGCGTGCGCCCGCGTCGATCCCGCGGCGGTGGCGGTGCGGCTGGCCACCCGGCGCGTGCAGTCGACCGCGCCGGCCACCGTGATGTTCACCTCGGGCAGCACCGGGCGGCCCAAGGGCATCGTCTTCAGCGTGTTCAACCTCGTCGCCAAGCGCTTCGCGCGCGCCGCCGCGCTGCCGGCCGTCGGCCGCGACGAGGTGCTGCTCTGCTACCTGCCGCTCTTCCACACCTTCGGCCGGTTCCTGGAGATGCTCGGCACCGTCTACTGGGGCGGCACCTACGTGTTCGCTGGCAGCCCGACGGCCGAGGGCCTGATCGCCGAACTGGGCCGCGTGCGCCCCACCGGCCTGATCAGCGTGCCCGTCCGCTGGACGCAGATCCGCGAGCAGTGCCTCGAACGCATGGAGGGCGCCGCCGACCCGGACGCCGAGCGCGCGGCCTTCCGCGAGGTGGTCGGCGACCGGCTGCGCTGGGGGCTGTCGGCGGCGGGCCACCTCGACCCCGCCGTGTTCCGCTTCTTCCAGCGCCAGGGCGTCGATCTCTGCAGCGGCTTCGGCATGACGGAGGGCACCGGTGGCATCACCATGACGCCGCCGGGCGCCTACGTGGACGGGACGGTCGGCCTCCCCCTGCCCGGGGTGCGCGTGCGGCTCGGCACCCACGGCGAGCTCCAGTTCAGCGGCCCGTACGCGGCGCGGTACCTCGACGAGGACGGCGCGCCCGGCACGCTGCCCGTGCTCGATCCGGACGAGGAGCACTGGGTGGCCACCGGCGACCTGTTCACGCGCCACGCGAACGGCTACCTCGAGATCGTCGATCGCATCAAGGACATCTACAAGAACAGCCGCGGCCAGACCGTCGCCCCGCAGCGCGTCGAGCAGCGCTTCGCGTCGGTGCCCGGCATCCGCCGCACGTTCCTGGCCGGCGATCACCGCGACCACAACGTCCTGCTCGTCGTGCTCGATCACGACGACCCGGTGGTGGCGGCGCGCAGCCCCGAGGAGGTGCACGACTACCTCGGCCAGATCGTCGCCTCGGTGAACCAGGGCCTGGCGCCGTACGAGCGGGTGGTCCGGTTCGCCGTGCTCGACCGCGACTTCGAGCTGGCGCGCGGCGAGCTGACGCCCAAGGGCTCGATGCGCCGCAAGGTGATCGCCGAGCACTTCGCCCCGGTGATCGAGTCCCTGTATCGGGGCAACCACGTCGACCTCGACGTGGCCGGCCTGCGCGTCCGGCTGCCCCGCTGGTTCTTCCGCGACCTCGCCATCCTCGAGGACGACATCGTCGCCGGCGACGGGGGCCTGCGGAACACCAGGACCGGCGTCACGCTGGCCGTCGCGCGCGCGGCCGGCGGCCTCGTCCGCGTGGGCGACCTGCTCTACCGGGCGGGCGGGGAGGCGCTCGACCTGGGCCTGTTCGCGCGCCAGCCCCGGCTGTGGCTGGGCAACCCGGCGCTGGTCGCGTTCGCGCCGTGCAAGCCCGGCTGGGAGGTGCCGCTGCGCGAGGTGGCGGACCAGGTGCGGCTGCCGGCGGCCGGCAGCACCGCCACGCCAGCGACGACCACGACGCGCCCGCCCGGCGACGACCGGCTGCAGGAGGCACACGCGCGCGTCGTGCCGGCGCTCTTCGGGGACGAGGCGACCTCGCTGGCGGCCATCGACGAGCTGGCCGGGCTCCTGACACGCACAGACGAACAGGTGGCCTCGGCGGTCCGCCGCCGCCTCGAGGCCCTGGCCTACCGGCCCGAGGAGGAGGTGCGCGCGCGGGCGTACCGCGTGCTGCTGCTGGACGAGGCCGTGGCCGACTACGACAAGGTGTTCGGGGCCTTCCTCGACTCGGGCCTCAGCTTCCTCAACGAAGCCAACATCGCGGTGATCGCGCGGTCGAGGCACGGCGAGCGACGGCTCCAGGCGCTTCGCCAGCGCCTCTACCGCTACCGCACCCGCCTGGAATGGCCCGGCCCCCCGGCCCGGCAGGGTCAGTTCACGCGCGTGCTCGGGATGCTCGCCGACTTCGCGCGCCACGATCGCGAGTCGTTCGCCGCCGTCGAGGCGGAGCTGGCCGCGTGGGCGCTGTTCCGCGAGGCGCCGGCCGTGGCCCGCGCCGCCAGGCGGGAACTCGACCGGCTCTCGACGTGGCAGGAGCAAGCCTGTCTCGATCGCCTGCCCCCTGCGCCGGCCGAACCGCCGGCCGACAAGGTGGTGTTCGACTACACCATCCCCGCCAGCCAGCGGGCCCGCCTGCGCGTGCTGCTGTTCGACCGCACGCTGCTCGCCCGGTCGCTCGCGCGCGCGTTCGGCGAGGAGGGCTTCACGTGGACCCGCGTCGCGCCCGGCGGGGTGTGGGTGTCACCCGTGCTGTCGCAGCACCACCTGCAGCTGCACCGGCTGGCGATCAACCTGGCCGACGGCAAGCACTTCGACCTGCTGCTCGTCACCGGCAGCCAGCTGCGCCGGCGCAAGGCGGTCGGGGAAACGGTGCTGTGGCTCACGGCGCTCTCCGACCACGCCGTGGGGCCGCCGGCGCTGCCGCGCTTCGGCGTGTGGCGGCGCGACCTCGGCGTGGCGACCATCGCCTACGTGAGCCACCTGACGGCGTGGGAGCGAATCCGCGAGCTCACGCGCGAGGCCGACGTCCCTGAGGCGGCCGCGCAGCACTGGGCCTGGCAGAAGCTCTACGTCCGCGCGATGGCGACGTTCTTCCGGGCGTGGGAGCACAGCGGCTACCGCATCGTCCCCGGCGCGCTGACGCCGTCCAACGTGTCGGTGCCCGACACCGACTTCCACGAGGGCACCACGATCCTCTCGCTGGCGGGCTGGCGCCCCTACGAGGGCCCGACCGCCTTCGTCGGGCTGCTGCACCGCAACTTCTACCGGCAGACCGAGGCCTACCATCCCCACAGCCGCGAGACGCTGCGCCCGGCGTGGATCTTCGACGCCTGCCTCGAGGCCCTCGGCCCGGTCACCGGCGCGCGGGTCCTCGACGACCTCGCGCGCGACCTCGCCGCCGCGCCGGCCGACGGGGCGCCCGCCGCGCTCGCGCAGGCGCTCGCCGCCTATCGCGCCGCGCTCGACGAGATGCCCTACGTCCCGCTGCCCGTGCGCTGCGCGATCCGGCGGTTCGAGCAGTGGGAGCGGGTGAACGCGACGGCGAGCCGCGACGCGCGCGAGGAGGCGGTGCTCCAGATGCTCCACCTCTACCGCCTGGACCGGTTCCCCGAGGCGTTCCGCTTCCACCTGTATCGCCACACCTACTTCGCGCGTGCCGGCGCGAACGTCCACGAGGTGTTCGAGCGGCTGGTCGCGCGCCGGCTCGGGCGGCCGACCGCCCGGCACACCCAGCTCGAGGAACTCTCCGAACTGCAGAACCTGCTCGCCGACGCGCGCGACCGCGAGGTGTTCAGCCGCATGGTGTTCCCGCAGGCGGCCCGCGAGCAGCAGCTCGCCCTGCTCGAGGTGGGGCCGTCCGACGAGCGGCGCGTCGTGGTGCGCTCGGCCATCACCGACGAGGCGGGCACGCCCTACGAGGTGCGCGAGCCCGTGACGGCGGTGGAGGTCGGGCAGCTCTATCGGCTCGTGCTCGACGCCGACTACCCGAAGCGCATCAGCGCCGAGGACCGCCACCTCGCCATCGTCGACGCGCAGGAACGGATCGTCGGCGGGTTGTTCTATCGCTGGCAGGAGTCGCGCGCCGTCTACGTGGACGCGATCGTGGTGTCGGCCGGGCTGCGTCACCGTGCGCTGGGCGGGCGGCTCCTCGAGGACTTCTGCGTGCGCGCGGCGGCGCAGGGCGCGCGCTGCGTGAAGACGAACTTCTTCCTCGGGCAGCTCTTCGGCAAGCACGGGTTCCGCGTGGACCAGCGCTGGGGCGGCCTCGTGCGCTTCCTCGCGCCGGAGGCCGCGGGCGCCCCGCCGGCCGATGGCGGGCTGTGGTGAGCGACGCGAGCGCCGTACGCAGGTCGGGCCCGGAGGGCGGCTGGCCCCCGGGCCCGTGACCATCCGGCCCGCCGCGGCGGGCCCTACTTCTTCGAGAGGCCGAGCAACTGCACCGGGGCGTCGGCCGGGACGTCCTCCTTCAGCACGTGCTGCCGGTAGAGGCGCGCCATCCGCTCGTTCTCGGCGCGCTTCTTCATCTCGTCGCGGGCGCGCAGCTTCTCCTCGCGCGCCGTCTTCGCGATGCCCTTCTCCTCGAGGTCGGTCTGCCGGCCCGCGGCCACCGCCTCGGGATCGAGCACCAGCGAGTGCGCCGTCGTCTCGAGGTTCACCTTCTTGCCGCCGGCGAAGATCTCGTGGCGGCCGTGCTCCTCGTACCACTTGGTGAGCGTGGCGGTCATGTGCATCTTCTCGATGATGTTCCGCCAGCCGATGCCCGTGTTGTAGGCGCAGAAGGAGATCTCGCCCTCCTGCGTCGCGTACGGGATGATGCAGCGCTCGGTGCGCCGGAAGTCGTAGTTGAACAGGTCCTGGAACCACATGCCCGCGATGAACAGGAAGTTCCAGCGGTCGCTGCGGCGCTTCTCGATGTCGGCCGCCGTGCGGTCGCCGGTCACCTTGCCGTAGTCGCGGCCGGTGGCGCCGAAGGTCTTGTCGAACTTCTTCAGCAGGTCGGTGAGCCTGAAGTGCGTGGGCGACTGGAACGGGTCGTAGTTGCGCATCACCGCCAGGGCCATCCCCAGCGTCGAGAGCTTCTTGCCGCGGGCGGCGTCGTTGACGGCGGCGACGTCCTTGGCCAGGCGCTCCCCGTTGAGGAACTTGGTGACCGGCACCGCTTCCTTGGTTTCCTTGTCGACCATCACGGCCATGCCGACCCCGCAGTTCGGGTGGCAGCCGCAGTTGATCTGCCCGAACTCGCGGCCGGCCGGGCCGTGCACCAGGTCGGCCCAGTCGGTGAAGGTGCCCAGGAACGAGATGGGGAACCAGTCGCGCACCGGCTCGCCCAGCCCCGTCTGGTTCTTCACGTCGTGGGCGAGGTGGCTCAGCGTGTAGCGCTGCGCGGCGCGGCGCTCGTCGGTGACTTCCTCGTCACGGCCGGTGAAGGACACGGGCTGGAACGACAGGAAGCTGATCTTCTTCGGGTTGTCGAGCGCGAACCGGACGATGCGGCCCACCTGCTCGTTGTTGACGCCGTTGACGATCGTGATGACGGGGACGATGTCGACGCCGTTGGACCACAGGTTCTCGATGGCGCGCAGCTTCACGTCGAACAGGTTGCCCACCAGGCGGTGGCTGTTGGCCGCGTTGCCGATGCCGTCGAACTGCAGGTAGACGTAGCGGAGGCCGGCCTCGGCGGCCGCCTTCGCGAACTCGGGGCTCTTGGCGAACTCGATGCCGTTGGTGGCCGCCTGCACCGAGTTGTAGCCCACCTTGCGCGCGTAGCGGACGGCGTCGAGGAAGTAGGGCGAGAGCGTCGGCTCCCCGCCCGAGAACTGCACCGACAGCTGCCGCCGCGGCTTCAGCGTGATGGCGTTGTCGAGCAGCGTGGTGATGTCCTCCCAGCTCAGCTCGTGGACGAACCCGACCTGGTTCGCGTCCATGAAGCACGGGTCGCACATCATGTTGCAGCGGTTGGTGAGGTCGATCGTCAGCACCGCGCCGCGCCCGTACTTGATCGTGCTGCTGCCGTGGTTGTGCAGCTTCTCGTCGTTGTGCGCGACGATGTCGCTGCCGGGGAACATCTGCTCGAGGTGCTGGAAGAACTGCGTGTCGATGGCCATCACGTCCTCGAAGTGGCCATGGATCGGGCAGTCCTTCACCATCAGGATCTTGCCGTCGCGCTCGAGGATGGTGGCCTTGATCTCGCCCACCTTCTCCTTGAGCAGGATGCTGACGTCCTTCTTGCCGTCCAGGATCTCCTGGCGCGCCTCGCGGACGCAGGTCGGGCACAGCGAGTCGGTCTCCCGCGGCCAGCCGAGCGGCGGCTTCACCTTCTGCCACGACTTGAGGAGGGGCTTCTCGGACCAGGTCGGGGTGAAGGACTCGTTGCGGTTGATCGAGTTCAGCGTGTTGAACACGGACCACGCGCCCTTGGCGGCGATCGTCAGGCCCTTCTCGACGTACTTGATCGGCTTGTGCATGGGCTCCTCTGGCAGCCTGCGGCTCGACACGCATCGCGACGGCGGGTGTCAGGCCGGAGATTCCAGCGGAGAGTGTAGGCGCCCGGGGGCCAAGGCGGGGCGATCTTCCGGCGAAGTGGCCGGAACGGGGGGCCGAACTGGCGGCAGGCACGCCCGAATGGGCAGGACGCGGGACAGGAAACTAGAGACAGGTAGGGGCCAGGCACGCCTGGCCCGTCTCCGTGGAGAGCAGGAAATAGGAAATAGACCGCCGTGGGCCGCGTCGCCTACGGCAGCTTCGTCGCCAGCGCGTTGGTGCCGCCCGCCCAGTGCTCGGTCCCGGCGTTCCAGTACAGCGCCCGCTCCACGCTGATGGGCACCCCGGCCGGCGCCCCGGCCACCGGCAGCGACTCCACCAACACCCCGAACCGCTCCCCGGGCACCAGCCCCGGCACCTCTGCCGCGTTGTTCACGTACACGTTGTTCCGGCTCGCCGCCGGCACGTCTCGCTCGATCACCACCGGCGCCCCCGCCTCCCGCAGGAACGTCAGCCGCACCCGCGCCGCCCGCCCCGGGTCCGCGTTGGCCAGCAGCAGGTACGTCTCGAACCCCGCCGGCCCGCCAATCCGCCCTTCCGCCAGCCCCCACCGCGTGCCCGTCTCGGTCACCCCCAGGCTGTTGTGCGCCTCGGCCCACGTCAGGAAACTGCCCGGCCAGTACATCGCCCGCTCCACCACCACCGGCGCCGAGGCCTCCACCACCGTCGACACCGCCGTCGCCCCCAGCAACTGGAAGGCGTCGGCCCGCACCAGCGTCTCCGGGTTCAGCGTGTAGCGCTGCTTCGCCCCCAGCCGGTCCCGGAACACGTACGTCGTCCCCTCGTAAGGCGTCCCCAGCAGGAACGTGAACGTCAGGTCCACCGGCACGTCGTTCGGGTTGCCCACCAGCACCCACGTGTCGAAGTAGTCGCCCGTCGCCCCCTCCACCAGCGACCACCGCGTCGCCAGCGTCGTCGTCCCCGGCGACTCGTGGCCGCCCCGCCACCGCGGCGGCCCGCCGAAGTACATCGCCCGCTCGGCCAGCAGCGGCTGGTCGGCCGTCACCGTGATCGCGAAGCTCGTGTTCACCAGGCGCGGATAGGCGCCCGCGAACACCGTCGCCCGCCGCCGCGCCTCCACCGGCACCTCCACCGCCAGCGGCGGCCCGTTGTCGAGCAGGAACGTCACCGTCGCCGTCACCGCGGTCTCGCCGGGGTTGGCCAGCAGCACCCAGGTGTCGAAGAACCCCTGCGAGCCCTCCGCGAAGTACCACACCCGGCTCGGCGCCTCCACGGCATTGCCGCCGTGCCCGCCGTAATTCGGGGCCGTGGGGTCCTGCGCGTCCCAGAACATCGTGCGCTCGACGATGAGCGGTTGCGCGGCTTCCACCACCGTGGACACCGCCGTCGCCGCCACCGCCGCCACCGCGTCGGCCCGCACCGTGATCCGGCCCTGCGCCGGCACCACGTAGCTGAGCGTCTCGCCCGCCCCGCCGTCGCTGAGGAACGTCACGAAGGCCGACACCGGCGTCGGCGCCGGGTTCGCCAGCGCGATGTCGAGGTCGAAGAAGGCGCCCGTGGCGCCCTCGGCGAGATACGCCGTGCGGAAGCCCGTGCCCGCCACGAACGGGCTGATCGTGCTCGCGCTCCACAGCCCGCCCGCGTTGCGCGCCTGCAGCGTCAGGTAGTACTGCTGCCCCGGGATCAGCCCCAGGCCACTCAGCGACACCGCCGTCGCCGTCGTGTCGGTCCAGTTCACCACGTCGGTGGCCCCGGCCGCCGTGCCGATGGCGTAGCGATAGCCCGTCACCGACGGGTCGGTCGCCGCCGCGCGCACCGCGCTCCCCACCGGCGGCAGCACCGCCGTCGTCGTCGGCGCGGCCCACCGCGCCTCCACCGCGCCCGGGTTGCCGGTCTTGCCGGCCGCGATCAGGACCGGCGCCACCGGCGGCGTGCGGTCCGTGATCGTGCCCGCGTAGTCCACCGTGAACGTCGTCGTCGCCGCCGGCGTGTCGAAGCCGAGTTGGTCCCGGGCGCCCGAGACGGTGAGCACGTAGTCGCCCCGCGGCACCAGCGACGTGAACTCATACGGGGCTTCGTAGGTGCGGTCGTCCAGCCACCGGCCGGGGGGCACGGCGTACACGCGGTCCGAGGCGTACTGCCGGACGTCGGAACTCGCCGTCCAGAACGCGCCGGCATCGTCCAACAGCGTCTGACTCTGCGGGAACATGTGGGTCGACACCGAGGACGGGCTCGTCCACTCACCGTCGCGCAGCCGGTAGAGCCGGCCGTCCGCCACCGCGGCCACCTCACCGTTTCCGGCGTCGAAAGCACGGATCTCCGCCCCAACTCCGTTCGGCCCCTGCGGCAGGGGGAGCGCGACCGACGCCGGGTCACCAAGTAGCTGAATGCTCCTCTTACCGACGACACCCCACACCGCCCCGTCTGCCGCGCGATCGAGCAGCGCGCAGCCCACGACGTTGGGGAAGCTGAACGAGGACCAAGTGCCCTGGTGCAAGCGCTTCACCTGCTGCACGTATCCGATCCAGAGGCCACCGTCCCGGTCCACGGCAAGACTGCACGCGTTCGGGACATGGTGCTGAGCCGGCACGTCGATACGGCTCCACGAGGTCCCGCTGAACACCGCCACCGACCGAATCTCCGGACCAAGCGCCTGGTCGTACTGGGCGATGAAGAACCTGCCATCAGGCGATGGGGTAAACGTGGCGACGCGGGTGCACGCGAAACTGTCGGTGCCGCAGTTGAAAAGCCGCCACGACGAGCCATCGAGCACGACGAAGAGCGACCGATCGGCCGACATCAGCCAGACCCACTTGCGGTCGGCGGCATCGACCGTCATGTCGAGGACGTCATATCCAGCCGGTACCAATGACC
>JADHED010001816.1_pt1 | contig 16681 bp, 14 predicted proteins | sample 8952041 | NCBI WGS metagenome assembly JADHED01 (sample SAMN16124423, study PRJNA663239) | bioreactor sludge metagenome | isolation source: sludge (control) | place: India:Bengaluru | collected 2018-09-08
GCGGTCGTTGACCCGCGTCGCCAGCTCGGCGATGGCCGTGATGGCCTCGGGCGTGAAGGTGAGCGTCACCCCCTCGGTCTCGAGCAGCGCCGTGTACTGCTTGATGAGCGCGCTCCGCGGCTCGGTGAGAATGCGGACGAAGTCGTCGCGGCCGAGCGCCTCGAGCTCCACGCGGATCGGGAACCGGCCCTGCAGCTCGGGGATCAGGTCCGAGGGCTTCGACACGTGGAAGGCGCCGGCGGCGATGAACAGCACGTGGTCGGTGCGCACGGGGCCGTACTTCGTGTTCACCGTCGTGCCCTCGACGATGGGGAGGATGTCGCGCTGGACGCCCTCGCGGCTGACGTCTGGGCCCTGGCTGCCCTCCCGGCCGGCGATCTTGTCGATCTCGTCCACGAAGATGATGCCCGACTCCTCGACGCGGGCGATGGCCGTGCGCGAGACGCTGTCCATGTCGACCAGCTTCTGTTCCTCCTCGCGGGCCAGCAGCTGCAGGGCCTCGGGCACCTTCACCTTGCGCCGCTTGGTGCGCCCCTGGAAGAAGCCGGGCATCATGTCCTTGAGGTTGATGCCCACCTCCTCCACCGACGTTCCGCTGACGATCTGGAACTGCGGCGACGCGGCGTCGTGCACCTCGATCTCCACCGTGCGGTGGTCGAGCCGCCCCTCGCGCAGCTGCTCGCGGAACCACTCGCGCGTCTTCTGCGCCTGGTCGCGGCCGGTGGCGTCGTCGGGGGCGCCGGGCGGGGAGGGCGGCGGGGGCAGCAGCGTGTCGAGCAGCCGTTCCTCGGCGGCCGCTTGCGCCTTCTCGCGCACCTCCGTGGTGCGCTCCTCGCGCACCATCTCGATGGCGCGCTCGACGAGGTCGCGCACCATCGACTCCACGTCGCGGCCCACGTAGCCCACCTCGGTGAACTTGGAGGCCTCCACCTTGACGAAGGGCGACCGCGTGAGCCGGGCGAGGCGCCGGGCGATCTCGGTCTTGCCCACGCCCGTGGGCCCAATCATCAGGATGTTCTTCGGGGCCACGTCCTCGGCGAGGTCGGCCGGCAGGCGCTGCCGGCGCAGGCGGTTGCGCAGCGCGATGGCGACCGCCCGCTTGGCGGCCCGCTGCCCCACGACGTGCTTGTCGAGCTCGGCCACGATCTGGCGCGGCGTCAGCGTGTCGGCGGCGTGATCGAGGTGCTCGGGCAGGATGATGGGCATGACGGCAGCAGCGGGACTCAGAGCTCTTCGATGGTGAGCTGGGCGTTCGTGTAGATGCAGAGCCCGGCGGCAATCCGCATCGACTCCTCGACGATGGCGCGGGCGCCGAGCGGGGAATGACGGACGAGCGCGCGCGCGGCGGCCACCGCGAACGCGCCTCCCGACCCGACGCCCACCACCCCATCGTCGGGCTCGATGAGGTCGCCGGTGCCCGAGAGCAACAGCGTCGTCTGCTGGTCCATGACGATGAGCATGGCCTCCAGCCGGCGCAGGTAGCGGTCGGTGCGCCAGTCGCGGGCCAGCTCGACGGCGGCCCGCGACAGGTTGCCGCGATACTCCTCCAGCTTCGACTCGAAGCGGCCGAAGAGCGCGAAGGAGTCGGCCGCCGAGCCGGCGAAGCCGGCCAGCACCCGGTCGTGGTAGAGGCGGCGTACCTTGCGCGCCGATTCCTTCATCACGGTGTGGCCGAGCGTGACCTGGCCATCGCTGGCGAGCACGGTCCGGCCCTGGTGGCGAACGCCGAGCACGGTGGTGGCGTGGAACATGGGGGTCGAGGCCAGGCGCGTTCGTCGGCGCGCGCCGGGACGGCCGATGCGCCGGCCGGCCGGGGAGAGTCGGAGCGTGCCGGACGCGGGCGTGGCCGAAACCCGGAGTGTATCAGACGACCCACCGGCCCGGCCTCCGACGGGTGCCCCGCGGGGACCAGGAGTTGGCCCCGGCCGCGAGGGGCGACCGCGGGGGGCTGGCACGGCCCCGACCCGCTTCGCGGCACAGGCCTGCCGGCCGTCTCATCCCGAGGACGCCTGACCGCGCTCTGGACAGGACGCCCGCGACGGGCGCACCATGCAGGCGGCGAAATGTTGCGCCATTTCGCGCGCGGCCCGTGGCAACGGAGTTGCGTTCACCCCCGCCGGACAGCGGAGGTTTCGACATGCGACGCGAATGGACAGTGACGGCTCCCCTCCTCGCCTTCCTGATGACCGGCGGTGTGGCCCTCGCCCAGGAACGGCCCGCACCGGTACACGAAGAGCGCCAGCGCCATCCCGACCCGGCCCCAGCCCCGGCTCCGGCCCCCGCACCGGTGGCGATGCCGTCGCCGCCGGCGGCCCCCGTGTCGAGCGCGCCGGCGTCGTTCCCCTCCTACGGTGAGGAGGGCCAGGCCCGTCCGCGCACGGGCGGGTCGACGGCCTCTTCGTCGGGGTCGCGCCCGCGCGGCGGCTCGAGCGGGGCCACCAGCGACAACCGCGGCCGGCAGCGCTCGCCGGGTTCCGTCAGCAGCGGCCGGTCGGGCAGCGGCGGCCGCACCTGGGACACCTCGGGCGACGCCGCCGACACCTCCGGCAGTGCCGCGCGCCAGCGCTACCCCGGGCGCAACCGTGACGGGTCGCTGACGACCGGCTACGCCGTGCGCCGCGGCTCCGTGCGGCCTCCGTACGGCGGCGGGTGGTACTACCCGTCGCACCCGTGGTACGGCTCGTGGTACCCCTGGGGCCTCGGATCGTGGGGCCTCGGCTTCTACATGTGGGACCCGTATTACTACGGCTGGGGGCGCCCCTTCGGGTACGACTACGGCTACTACGGCGGCTACGCCGGCCGGTACGACGACACCGGCGCGGTGCGCGTGCAGGTGAAGCCGCGTGACGCCCAGGTGTTCGTGGACGGCTACTACGTGGGCGTGGTGGACGAGTTCGACGGCACCTTCCAGCGGCTCCGCCTCGACACCGGGCCCCACCGCATCGAGATCCGGAAGGACGGCTTCGAGACGTTGCGCTTCGACGTGCGGGTGACCTTCGACCACACGATCACGCTGCGCGGCGAGCTCAAGCCGGCGGCGCCCACCCCGTAGCCGCGAACGGCGTCGTGCCGGCGGCCGCGAGCTGACCCATAATGGCGGGGCGCCATGCCAGGCGCTCCGCCATTGTCGTCTCTCCGCCTCGTCTCGCTCGTCTCCGGCCTCTACGACGTTGCCCTCGGCCTCACGCTGCTGACGGCGGCGGGCCCGATGTCCGCGCTGTTCGGCGTGCCGCCCCCGCAGCCGGCCGTCTTCGGCGACACCAACGGCCTGTTCCTGCTGTGCATCGGGCTCGGCTACTGGCTGCCGTGGAGCGACCCGCAGCGGTGGCGGGCCTACCTGTGGCTGATGGGCCCGCTGCTGAAGGGCGCGGGCGCCGCCATCTTCCTCGTCGACCACTTCGTCCGGCAGTCGCCCGCCGCGTTCCTGGGCTTCGCGGTCACGGACGGCTCGCTGGCGGTGTGGACGCTGTGGGCGCTGCTGGCCTCGCGGCGCGCCGCGACGAGGGGCGGTCCGTGACTGGGAGGTCGGTCCTCGAGCCGCCACTCGGCCATCGACTGCCACCCGGGCGAACTGCCCCGCCCGCGTCGGTCAGTGTCCTATCCAGGCGAGCTCGAGGGCACCACGGGGCCACGTCACCCGCACCGGCCGCGCGCTCGTTCCGGGGAACGGCAACGTGACTTCGGCAAGAGGCGGCTGCTCCGTGCCCGAATCCCCCACCTCCCCGTCGTAGAAGACGACGTGGAGGCCGCCGGTCGCGCGGCCAGCCACGAGCGAAATCGAGGAACGGTCGAACTCGACCGCGGCGGGATGGCCTTCGGCCACCTTCATCTCGAACGGCCCGGCGCCGGCCATACCCACCTGCAGTCTGAATGACGCCACGTGGGGCACGGCCGCCCGGTCTGGCGAACGCAGCACCCAGAAGGCGCCGATGCAGGCGAGGCAGGTCGTGGCGATCAGCGCGGCCAGGACGCGAACGCCGGTCCGCGAGGTCCCGTCCGGCGATGGCGACGGCCCGGGGGAGGCGTTGTCGGTCGCGGGGCCGGGCTCGAGGCCAGCGGAGCGGTCCGGGACCGCCAATCCGCGCATCCACTCCGTGAGCTCATCCTCGAACGCCGACACGCTCGCCCGCCCTCCCGGGCGATACACCGGCAGCCTCGCGTCCCGCGCATACCGTTGCGCACTACGCGGTGACGTCCCCAGGTGGCTTGCGATCTCTTTCCACCCCCGCAGAACGCGCCGAGTAGACTCGCTGCCCCCGGTCGACACGCCAGCAATCATACCAACGCCGGCCTGGCGAACAGCGTTCGTGATGCCTGCGACAACCTACGACAGACTGCGCCAACGCACAGTTTGGCGAGGGTTGTCGCTTGTCGCCCGTGCGCCCCGGGGTCAGGCTGCCCAAGCGTGACGACGCGACGCCGTCAATCGCGATGCACGGGCTTCGCGCTTCAGGACAACGGAGGGCGGGTGATCGGGCAGCGAGGGCGTGCGCGGGGTGGTGGAGGCCGGCCGTGATGCCGATGTGGCCGCGCGCGGTGGCTGCGTTCTCGACGGACCGGGCCCGATGGGAGTGGCCGGCCACCCGGTACGTCGCGGACCTACGCGTCCCTGCCGATGGCACCTTCGCGGTGGACGGCCTCGCCCCGGGGACCTACCGCGCCATCGCCATGGTGTCGCTCCGGTGCGCTGAGAGGGTAAGCGGTAGGTGGCGCATGCGGGCGGGTCAGCTAGCGCGGATGCCGCTCGGTCGGCCCGCTGAGGTGCGAGCGATGGTCGTTGGCCGGTGAGGCTGGGGCTCCAGATGTGGAGGCGTGTATCGGCGGAGCCCACAGCTACCAGCCTCGCCCTGTTAACGCTGGCCGTCTGCATAGGCCTGACCACCGCTGCGTTCTCACTCTTCGAGTCCGCCGTGCGGCAGCCGCTCCCGGTGCCCCATCCTGAACGCCTCATCAGGATCATCGGTGCCGCGGTCCCCAGGGGGATGTCCGCCGAGAGCTGGTTCGGCCGGGTGCCCTCTCTCCAGAGCATCGCGTCGTTTCGACTCGGCCGCGGAACCGCGCGGCTCAACGGTCAGGACGCCTCGCTGTACGTTGCCGAGGTATCTCACGGCTTCTTCGAAGTCATGGGGCTCGCCCCTGCCCTGGGGAGGTCGATCGGCGGTAACGCCGGCGGTGCGAGAGAGGCCGTCATCGGGCACGGCGTGTGGCAGCAGTACTTTCACCGTGATCCGGAGGTGCTCGGCAAGTTCGTTTCGATTGGCGACGTCGATTTCATCGTCGTTGCTGTCGCCCCGGCACGCTTCACGTTCCCGGGCGAGACGGAGATTTGGGTTCCGAGGCCAGACAACAACCGATTCGTGGTCGGTCTCGACATGAACGAGGTCGCTGAGGGGAGCTTTCCAGTCCCGTCTGGGCTGGTCGCGAGACTGGGCGCAGACGCGAATGTCGTGCAGGTCACTGGGCAGCTGTCGGCGCTCCAGCGGGAGCACGAGCGCACTCTTCTGCCTTCCGGCATCCAACCGTCAATCGTTAGTGTTCGTGATCTCCGTGCGACGCTGGCGGCGCCGTCGCGCGCCACCATCCTGGTATTCCTGGCCGCCTCGCTCGCGCTGTTGATCGCCGGCGCGGCCAGCTTTGGTCAATTCGTGATGGTCCGAACGCTCGCCCGCCGCGACGAGTTCGCCTTGCGACGGAGCTTCGGGGCAACGCCATCGCAGCTATACCGCCTCGTCCTCCTTGAGAACGGCCTTCTCGGGGCGTCCAGCCTCGCCGGGGGCGCTGTGCTCGCGTGGGCTGTCCTTCGGGTGCTTTCGTGGCTGCTGCCGACCACGGTACCCAACGCGCGACTGCTGACCGTTGAAGGGGAGGCCCTCGCGGCCGCCACAGCCCTGCTCGTCGTGATCGTCGGCTCAGTCAGCGGACTGGGGATTCGGGAAAGGCCCCACGAAATCCGCGTCTCGCTTGTTCGCGACGGCCAGGGTGCCATGACGAGCCGACTGAGCCGTCGGATGCGCGATAGCCTCCTCGTGGTTCAGTGGTCCACGTCCTTGGTACTCCTGTCCGCGGCTCTGTTGTTCGTCCTGAGCCTGCAGAGGCTGCAGGAGGTCGATCTTGGATTCGACCCGGAACCCGTGCTGTCAGCCGAGGTTCGACTGCCCGGCACCCGCGAGGATCCGACCGGCCAGTTGGTCGCGTGGCAGCACCTGATATCGACGCTGGAATCCCAGCCAGACATTGAGTCCGTGGCGTTGACCGACAAGATTCCGCTCGCAAGCCAGCGGCCGTCGCGCCGGCACGTGCGCTCGGGCGGCAGAGAAGCGTTCGTGGTCGTCAGGACCGTCTCGATCCGCTACTTCGACACTCTGTCGATCGGCATGATCGCCGGTGGCGGGTTGGGTCCGGGTCCGGCCGAGTCTTGCGTTCTGTGCGTCGTCGTGAACGAGGCCGCAGCCACCTTGCTCGGGGCGCCGCTGGGCGCGCTGGAGTGGACACTCGAACTGGAGGGCGCGCCGTACGCCGTCAGTGGCATCGTGCGCAACTCCGCAGAGGGAGAAGCAGACGAGGACGCCATTCCGATCGTGTACCTGCCTTTGGCGAAGGCGCAGGACATCGACACGCTGTTCGTCCTGCTGAAGGGCCACACGGTGCTGCCGCCGATATCGAGCCGCCTCAGCGCGCTCGCGCGGTCGGTCGACCCGGCCGGGACTGTCTCGCGCGTCCGCGCGATGCGCGACGTCGTCGCTCGTGTCTACGGCCCCTCTCAACTGAGAGCGTTCGTGGTACTCACGCTGGCCCTGGCGGCCACGCTCGTGGCTGGCTTGGGCGCGTACGCGAGCGTGTCGCTGACCGTCTCACAGGCGGCGAAGGACCTGGCGATCCGGTCTGCCCTGGGGGCCACGCCACCGGCTTTGGTCCGCCACGTGGTGGGCACCGTGGCGAGACCGCTCGGGCTGGCCCTCGCAATTGGATCGGGGTTGGCTGTCACCTTTGCAGCCGGAGCGCGCAACCTCCTGTACGGCGTGGGGGCAGCGGATGCCGCCAGCGTTGGCGTTGCCGCTGGCGTCCTGACCCTTGCTGTTGCGGCCGCCACCATAGCTCCGGTTCGCCGAGTGCTGCGAACGAATGCGGCGGCAGCCCTCCGGGCTGGGTGAGTGGGCTGTGACACGCTCCCAGAGCCTTCGGCTGCGTCCGACCGCTCTGCGAGCGTCAAGGTCATGAATTGAGGCCTGGATTACGGCTGATCTTGCAGATGTCCTGCCGTGTCCTCCATCAGCGACGAGACCGGTTGCTCGTCCACCACGCGTCCGTCAAAGAGCTGCACCGCGCGATCCGCGTACGTGGCGAAGCGTGAATCGTGCGTCACCATGCAGATCGTCGACCCATCGCGGTGCAGGTCGACCAGCAGGTGCATCACCGCCACGCCGTTCCTCGAGTCGAGGTTGCCGGTGGGCTCGTCGGCGAGCAGGATCGACGGGCGCCCGACGAGCGCGCGGGCCACGGCGACGCGCTGTTGCTGACCGCCTGAGAGCTGCGACGGATAGTGCTTCGTGCGGTGCGCGATGGCCACGCGCTCGAGCGCCTCGATCACGCGTTTCCGGCGCTCGACGACCGGCAGGCCGCGGTAGGTGAGCGGCAGCTCGACGTTCTCGTACACCGTCAGGTCGCCGATCAGGTTGAAGCTCTGGAAGATGAACCCGATCTCGCGGTTGCGCACGCGGGCGCGATCGGCGGCTGACAGCGTCTCGGTCGGCGTGCCGTTCAGGGTGTAGCGGCCACCGCTCGGCGAATCCAGCAGGCCGAGGATGGAGAGCAGCGTCGACTTGCCGCAGCCCGAGGGGCCGGCAATGGCCACGAACTCGCCGCGTGCCACGCGCAGATGCACGTCGGCGAGCGCGTGGGTCTCCACATCGTCGGCGTAGAACACCTTCGAGACTCCCGCGAGGGCGATGACGGTGCCGTTATCCGGCATGGAGGCGCTCCTGGACGGCAATGACGAGCTGAGAAGTTGGATGAGATCGGACGCGCGCTACTGCAGGCGCACGCGATCGACACCGTCCCACGCCGAGGTGTCCGAGAGCACGACACGGTCGCCCTCCGCGAGCCCCGATCGCACCTCGACGCGGTTGACCGAGGCGCGGCCGAGCTGCACCGACGTCCGCAGGGCGTAGCCGTCGGGCCCGACCCTGAACAGCGCTAGGGTGGCCTGTTCGGTGGCCTGCGCCGGCCGGCCCACGTGGAGCACGCCCTGGAGCCGCTCGATCTCGATGGTGCCGTCGACCGTGAGATCGGGCCTGGCGCCCACCGGCAGCGCGGCGCCGCCGAAGGTAATATCGACGGCCACCGTTCCCCCCTGGGCGGCTGGGTCGATGCGCGCGACCCGGCCGCGCACGGTGCTGCCGCGCGTGTCGATGACGGCCGTCAACCCGATTCCAACGTCCTTGGCGAGCGTCTCCGGAATCCTGACGACAGCCTTCAGGCGGGCGGGCTGCACGACGCGCGCGAGGTTGGTACCTGGCGCCACGCGCTGCGCGTCGAGCTGCGATCGTCGCAGGTCGGCCATCCCCCTCCGTTGATCGACTGTCGCGCGGGCGACGGCGATCTGTGCATCGACCGAGCCAGTCACCAGCCGCAGGCGCTCGCCCTCGACGCGCGCCCGGGCCTCGAGCTCGTCGGCCGCGGCCCTCGAGAGCTTCGCGGTTAGCGCGGCCACCAGGCCTTGGGTCGCCAGCTCCGCTTCCGCCTCGGCTCGCATTCGGGCCTGTCGCGCCTCGGAGGCCACACGCGCAGCGGTCGCCTGCTGATCGAGGCGGGCCGCTTCGATCGCCCGACACCATCCTGATTGAGCTCTCGAACGAGGAGCTGCAGGCAGCCACGAGCCGCACCTCTTCCGGGACCGTGCCGGACAGACACGGCGCCCATCATAGCAACGGCAGCCTGATCTGGCGGCGATCGAATCATGCGACAACCTGCGACAGTTTGCGCCAACCCACCGTTTGGCGTGGGTTGTCGCTTGCCGCGGTTGGGCACCACGGTCACGCTGCGCCAGTCGTTGGCGGCTCGCGCCGCCGTGAGTCGCCGCTCAGGGTGGGCGGCGCTTCAGGAAGACGGTGGGTCGCATGATGCTCAAACGTGTTCTCCTGACGGTCTCGCTGGTGGGCCTGCTGGCCCTGACGGCTTCGCCGCTCCAGAGCCAGGTCGCCGAGACCGCGCTGATCTCGCGCGAAGCGGTCGTGCTCCAGGTGTGGGCGAACGCTGTGCCGCTGACCCTGCGGGTCGTCAACGGTGAAATGGCGAGACTGTCGACCTCAGCCGGCCTCACGTATGGGCTGACCCCACGCCTGACCGCTGAGGGGGTGATTCTGCACCTGTTCGAGATCTCGAGCGTCGGCACCGGCGGCGAGCGAATGCGGGCAGTCGATCGGCTTCAGGTTGGGCCTGGCGCGCGGGCGCATTTCGGCCCTCACCCACTCCTGTTGGAGGTGCAGTTCGCCGGACGGGAGGCCATTCCGGCGCGCGAAGCTGGGTCGCCCCTCGAGCAGTGCACGCCCGAGCGGGTTGGCGCGCCGGAGCAGGCCGCAGATCCCTCAGGCCCCGACTCGGCATGCACTCGGTGCTGCGTCACCTGCGACGGCATTCGTGCCTGCGCCTGCGCGGTGTCGATGAGCTGTGGCTCTTGCTGCTGCTCTGACGATCCGTGCGGCGGCTGCGAGTGAGCCGGCCAAGATCGCTGACCGGGGCGGCCCTGCCACCCGCGATGTTGCCGGAGCTTCTCGTCTTGTGTTCACCGACTGTCGGAAACGTCTCGCGGCGGCAGAAGAGCCTGGAGGTCGAGATGCAGGCGCGAATACCACTCACGGTGTGCACTGCGGCGGCAATTGCCGTGTCACTGGCGGCGCAGGGACAGTTCCAGACCCGGGAGTTGTTGGCGGGTGCCGTCGCGATCGACGCCTCGGAGTCCGGGGTGGTCGTCAGCGTGGACGAGGCGGGAGCGAGCGGGATTGGGGACGGGGTGGTGGACCGGGTGTTCGTGGCGCAGCGGGACGGAGGACGGAGCTTCTGGCTGTCAGGGGTGGGAAAGGTCACCTACGATTCGACACGCCTCACGGTGCGCCTGAACGATCACGTCGGCCCGCTCGTGTTCCGCATTGCCGACAAGGATCCGGACGTGGAGTTGGAGCCGGGCGGAGACGTCGAATCGGTCTTCGGCATCGCATCGATGAAGCCTGGGCTCGCGCCGGTCTCCAGCCAGCAGTCACTCGACGCGTTGCGTGCCGTGCCGATGCGGCCGCCCTCTTGCTCCCAGTGCTGGAGCGGCGGTTCGGGCGCGACGTCGTGCAGCACGTCGTGCGGCGGGACGTCCTGCCAGGTGACATGCGGCGGCGGCTACTCGGCCTGCTGCAACTGCACCGGCTACGCCCAGTGCACCTGTTGCATGTAAGCGACCGCCCGCCGCTCCTGCGAACCGGCTGGCGGCCTGACGAGCCGAGTCGTGCCCGGATCGGTGCTGGTCACGACCTTGCCGCCGTCGCCTCCGCGTCACCCTGCGGCGGCCGGCTCCGCCGCGTGAACCACAAGTACAACGGGATGCCGGCCAGGATCACGGCCACGCCGGTGAGCGCCGACGTCGGGCGGCTCCAGATCTCGTTGACGAGCATGGCCACGGCCGCCACGACGAACACCGCGGGCGACAGCGGGTAGCCCCATACGCGGTAGGGGCGCGGCTCGTCCGGGTAGCGACGCCGCAGCACGAACACGCCCGCGACCGCGATGCCCGAGAACAGCACCACGGCGAAGCCCGTGTAGCTCACCAACTGCGACAGGGTGCCCGACAGCACCAGCACGCCGCTCCAGAGCCCCTGCGCGACGATTGACAGCGCCGGCGTGTGGTAGCGCGGGTGCACGCGGGCGGCCGGCGCCAGGAACAGGCCGTCGCGCGCCATCGCGAAGTACACGCGCGGCCCCGCGAAGATCATCGCGCTGATGCTCGCCGCGATGCTGATGATGGTGAACACCGCCACCGCGTCGGCCAGGTTGAAGGCGAACAGGCGCTCCGACGCACGGTCGATGAGGCCCCCCTGCACCTGCGCGAGCTCCCCCACCGGCATCGCGTACAGATAGAGGACGTTCAGCGCGAGGTAGACGAGGATGACCAGGCCGGTGCCGAGGCCGAGCGCGAGCGGGACGTTGCGGCCCGGGTCGCGGATCTCCTCCGCCACGTAGGTCGCGGCGTTCCACCCGGAATAGGTGAACATCACCGGGATGAGCGCCATCAGGATGCCGGCGGGCGCCACCGCCCCCGCGGTGGCCGTCACGTTGGCCGGCGTCCCCTGCCCCAGCGAGAACCCGAGCGCGACGAAGACCACCAGGCCCAGCGTCTTCAGGATGGCCAGGGTGTTCTGCACCAGGCGTCCCGGGCCGAGCCCGCGGATGTGCACGTAGGACAGGGCGGCGATCACCGTGAGCGCCACGAGCGCCTTGCGCGTCACCGCGAGTTCCACGAACGGCAACGGCAGCACCAGCAGCGGCGTCGTGTCGGCGGCGGCCGGGATGAAGCGGCCCAGGTAGTCGGCCAGCCCGACCGCGCTCGCGGCGATCGCGCCCGAGAAGCCGGCGACGAACGACGTCCAGCCCGTGAGGAACGCCGCCAGCGGCCCGTAGGCCTCGCGCAGGTAGACGTACTCCGACCCGGCGCGGGGCCGCAGCGCCGCCAGTTCGGCGTAGGCCATGGCGCCCGCCAGCGCCAGCAGGCCGCCGATCAGCCACACCGCCAGCATGCCCAGCGGGTTGGGCACCATGGCGGCGACGATGGGGGGGACGAAGAAGATGCCGCCGCCGATGACGTTCGAGACGACGATGGCGGCGGCGTCGCCGGGGCCGAGCCGGCGTTCCAGGGCGGCAGGCTGGGAGGCCACGCGGCTACTTCGTCAGCAACTGCCGGTCGATCTTGTACTCGGCCAGCTTCACCCACTGGCCCGAGCCCGGCTTGGCGAAGATCTCCACCTGGGCGTCCTGGAACTGGTCGTGCTGCAGCATCTGGAGCCGCGTCTGCGGCGGGTCGGCGGTGTAACCGAGCGACGACTGCAGCGCGAACACCTCCGTGCTCTGCCCGGCGGCGAGGCCCTCGGGCCCGATGCCGCGCACGAACATCGAGCCGAGTTCCTGCACGTCGCCGACGACGCGGAACACGGCGTTCAGCTGAACGGAGGACACGGTCTCGCCCGACGTGTTCTTCACGCGGAACGACACGTGCGGCACGAGCTTGTTCTTGCCGTCCACGATGCCGGCGTCGAACCAGCCGGTGCTGACGTCGGTGACCTGCAGGGCCTGCTTGACGTCCACACGCGGGCCGCAGCCGCTGGCCGCGACGGCGAGCAGGACCAGGAACAGAGCGGGGCGGGTTGCACGCACCATGAGCGCGGATTGTACCAGTGTCCGGGCCGGGCGGCGCGGGCCCGCGGCCATCAGAACTCGGTCGTGAGGATCCGCCGACGCGCGTCCTCGCGCGTGATGGCGCCGGTGCGCAGTGCCTCGAGGTCGCGACCGCGGATCTTGATCATCACCGTGACGGCGTCGGCGCTCTCGCCGAGCCCGGCGTCGTTGGCGCGCGCCGCCACGCCCAGCCAGTCGTCGGGACCGAGCGACAGCGTGTTGCCGTAGTCGAGCACCGCCTCGGCGAGCGCGCGCATCACCTCGCGCTCGTAGGCCTCGGCCGGGTCGCGCGCGACCGCCGGCCCGCGCTGGCCATCCTCGGAAGCCTCTTGCTCGCCGATGGGCCCGACCTGCAGCTCCACCAGGGCCAGCGCCTGCTCGGCCTCGCGCTTGGTGCGGGCGTCGCCGGTGGAGGCCACCGCGCGGCGCAGCGACTGCAGCGCCCGCGTCACCTCGGGGGCGATCTGGGTGAGCTGTCGCACGCTCCACGCCACGCTGGGCCGCAGCGTCGGGACGTCCACGTCGAAGAACACCCCGTAGCCGTCGAGCCGGAACCCGCGGGCCCGCGACGGGCTGCCGAAGAAGATGACGTCGGGCGACACCATCCGCATCTCGGTCGCCACGCTGCGGATGCCGTGCTGGACGGCGTTCTCGAGCACGCCCTCCATCACGCGCAGCTGGTAGCGGGCGCGCAACGCGGCCTCGCGGGCCTCACGGCCCGTGGCCGCCGCGGGTGCCGGCGGAGGTGCGGGTGCCGCCACCACCGGCGCCTGTGGCGCGGCTGCGGGTTCCTGGGCGGGCGCCGCCACGGCGCCCACGAGAACGATCCCGACGACGAGAACGGCCTTGCTCCACATGTGCGTACGTCCCCAACCTTCGCCCCGGGCGCCCCGTGACGCGCCCGCCTGCCCGCTCACCGCTGCGGCGCCCCGCCGCCCGAGGTGCGCACGAGCAGGTTCATCATCTCGCGCGTGCGCGCCACCTCGGCCTGCGTGCGTCCCTCCAACTGCCCGAGCCCGTGCTGGATGGTGACCAGGTCGCTCTTGCGCTGCACGTCGAACTCGCGGGCCAGCTCGGTGACCCGCTGCGCGAGGTTGCGCTGCTGCCGCGTCTCGGCGGCGTCGATGAGGTCCTGCACCTGGCGCAGCAGCGCCTGGTCGCCGGCGCGCGAGGAGGCCAAGGCCACGGTGGGGCCGGGCGCCGAGGCCACGCGCGCCTCCATCTGCGCCAGCAGCCGCCGCTCGAGCGCGGCCAGCTCGCCCTGCCAGGCCGCCGCGTCGGCCGTCCCGGTGTCGCCGGCCGGCAGCGAGGCCGGCGCCGCGGCGACGGCCGGTGCGGGCGCGGCCGCGACCGCCGCCGGCTGCGCGTGTCCCCGGCCCGTCTTCACCGAGAGGCCCTGGGGCCCGACGGTGATGTCGAGGTTCGCCAGGCCGGCCGCGGCGCCCAGCACCAGCGTGGCGGCCGCCGCCAGCGCGGCCCGCGCGACCCCGCGCGACGCCCACCAGCGTGCGGGTCCCGGCAGCACGGCCCCGGACGGGCCGACGTCGAGGGCACCGGGGGTCGGCGACACCACCAGCGGCCGGTGGCCGGACGGCGCCGGCGCGTCCCATTCCTGCAGCGCGAGGCGCAGCGCCCCGAGGGCGTCGAACTCCTCGCGGCAGGCGGCGCAGGTCGCCAGGTGCCGCTCGAGCTGCTGGCGCTCCCCCGGGGTCGCCTCGCCGTAGAGCGCGGTCACCAGCACGTCCTTGGACGGACAAGATGCAACTGCGGTCATGACGGATCCTGACGGGCCGCTCCCGCCGGCGGCCAGGCCACGGCGCGGCCGGCCGGCCTCACGGGAATGCCCTGTTTCTCCAGCTCCCGCCGCACCACCAGGAGCCCCTGGTAGAGCCGCGTCTTGACGGTGCTCAGGGGACACCCCAGCAGGTCGGCGATCTCCTGGAAGGTGAGGCCCTGGTACTCCTTGAGGATGAGGGCGGTGCGCTGCTCCTCGGGCAGCAGGTCCATGGCACGCGCCACCACCTCGCTCATGGTCCGGCGCGCCACCAGGTCCTCGATCGACTCCGTCGGCCCGGTGTCGGCCGCCAGCTCGATCACGTCCACGCCCTCGGGCGCCTGCAGCACCGGCGTCCGCTTCTGCTTGCGGATCCAGTCGCGGCACAGGTTGAGCGCGATGCGGTAGATCCAGGACGAGAACTTCGCCTGGCCCTTGAAGCCGCCGATCGAGCGGAACGCGCGCAGGAACGTCTCCTGCACCACGTCCCGGGCGTCCTCCTCGCGCCCGATCACGCGGTACGCGAGGGCATAGATCGGCCGTTCCCAGCGCAGGACGAGCTGGTTGAAACTGTCCACGTCGCCTCCCCTGGTCCTGGCGACGAGTTCCTCGTCTGGCATCGACATCCGGCCCCGGCGCGCCTCTCCCCGGGGGGCGACGCCCCCCGTGACCTCAGCTTAGACGAACCGGGGCCACGCTTGGCTGGCCCCGGGTCGACGGGGCCCGCGCGGGGCACCGTGGTACCATGCGGGGTTCGCCGGTCGCCCGCCCGACCGGCCGTGCGCCCCATGATCCAGCTGGCTCAGCTCTCGAAGGCCTTCGGCGGCCGCGTCATCCTCGACAACGTCACCTGGCAGCTCGGCATGCGCGACCGCGTGGGCCTTTGCGGCCCCAACGGCGCCGGCAAGACCACCCTGCTCCGCATGCTGGCCGGGCTCGAGGAGGTGGACGCCGGCAGCATCGTCAAGCCGCAGGGCCTGACCGTCGGCTACCTGCCGCAGGACGGCCTCGACCACGCGGGGCGGACGCTCATCGAGGAAGCCCGCAGCGCCTTCGGCGACCTGCTCGCGACCAAGCAGGAACTGCACGACCTCGAGGACCGGCTGGGCAACGAGTCGGTGAGCCACGAGGAGCACGAGCGCATGCTCGTGCGCTACGCCGAGCTGCAGGAGGACTTCCGCCGCAACGAGGGCTACGCCATCGACCTCAAGGTGGCCACCGTGCTGCGCGGCCTCGGCTTCTCGGAGGCCGACCTCGAGCTGCCCACCGAGACGTTCTCCGGCGGCTGGCAGATGCGCATCGCCCTGGCCAAGCTGCTGCTCGGGCGCCACGGGCTGCTGCTGCTCGACGAGCCGACGAACCACCTCGACCTCGACGCGCGCAACTGGCTGGAGGACTACCTCCGCGACTACCCTGCCGCGGTGATCCTCGTCAGCCACGACCGCTACTTCCTCGACGCGGTCACCACGCGCATCGTCGAGATCAACCTGAAGACGCTCACCGAGTACACCGGCAACTACAGCGACTACCTGCGCGAGAGCCAGGCGCGGCTCGACCGGCTGCGCCAGATGAAGAAGGAGCAGGACGAGGAGGTCGCGCGCATCCGGCTGTTCATCGACCGGTTCCGCTACAAGGCGACCAAGGCCGCGCAGGTGCAGAGCCGGATGAAGCTGCTCGAGAAGGTGGTGCCCATCGAGGTGCCGCCGGCGCGCGAGCGCGTGCGCTTCAGCTTCCCGGCGGCGCCCAAGAGCGGGCGCACCGTGCTGCAGCTGCGGCACGTGCGGAAGGCGTACGGGGAGAAGGTGATCTTCCGCGACCTGTCGCTGCACGTGGAGCGCGGCGACCGCATCGCGCTGATCGGGCCCAACGGCGTCGGCAAGTCCACGCTGATGCGCATGCTGTCGGGGGCCGAGGCGCCCGACAGCGGCGCCCGCGAGCTGGGGCACGAGGTGGTGATGCAGTACTTCGCGCAGGACGAGGCGACGCGGCTCGATCCGGCGCTCACCGTCCACGAGACCCTCGCCGAGGGCTCGCCGCTGCACATGGTGCCGCGCATCCGCACCATCCTCGGCGGCTTCCTCTTCCACGGCGACGACGTCTACAAGAAGGTGGGCGTGCTGTCGGGCGGCGAGCGCACGCGGCTGGCGGTGGCGCGGATGCTGCTGCGCCCGTCGAACACGCTGCTGCTCGACGAGCCCACCAACCACCTCGACCTCGACTCGAAGGACGTGCTGCTCGACGCGCTCGAGGACTTCGGCGGCACGCTGGTCCTCGTCAGCCACGACCGCTACTTCATCGACAAGCTCGCCACGAAGACCATCGACATCGGCGGCGGCGAGGCCGTCGTCTACCCGGGCGGGTACGAGGACTACCGCTGGAGCCGCGAGCAGCAGGCGAAGGCCTCCGGCGCCCCCGCCGAGGCGGCGCGCCCCCTGCCGACCCCGGCCAGGCCGGCGCCTCCCGCCGCGGGCAAGCCGG
>JADHED010001819.1_pt1 | contig 16640 bp, 15 predicted proteins | sample 8952041 | NCBI WGS metagenome assembly JADHED01 (sample SAMN16124423, study PRJNA663239) | bioreactor sludge metagenome | isolation source: sludge (control) | place: India:Bengaluru | collected 2018-09-08
ACGCTCATCAGGTTCAGCGCCTGCACCACGTCGGGGCAGTTCTGGCACGAGAGCGAGAAATAGGTTTCGAACCGGAAGTCGCCGTCCAGCGCGCGGATCTGCTCGATCACCTCGGGCTCAACGCGCGGCGGGTGGCCGCCGACCTGCAGCAGGGCCAGGACCAGCGAGGTGAACTCGTGGCCGAGCGGAATGCCGGCGAAGCGGACCGAGACGTCCGTACCCTTGCGAACGATGGCGAACGACGGGACGCGGTCATCGGCGCCGGGGGTCACCGTGACCTTGCCGTCGGAGACCTCCGCGATCTCCGCGAGGAGCTCGCCCAGTTCCCGCGACTTCGGGCCGTCGTCGAGCGAGGCCACCAGCTCGACCGGCTGGGTGATGTTCGCGAGATAGCCCTTCAGTTGGGCTTTGAGGCTGGCGTCCAGCATGGAACGGCTCCGGGGAAAGCGGGGAGGAGAACTGGTCGGGCCTGGGGAGGGGCCCGAAGGAAGACCGGCGCCGCCGCGGGGCGGCGCCGGATCGGGTCGTGCGTCGGCTTAGATCTTGCCGACCAGGTCGAGCGACGGGGCCAGGGTCTTCTCACCCTCTTCCCACTTCGCGGGGCAGACTTCGCCCGGATGGTTGCGGACGTACTGGGCGGCCTTGACCTTGCGCAGCAGCTCGGCGGCGTTGCGGCCGATGCCCTCGGCGGTCACTTCGGTGAACTGGATCACACCGTCCGGGTCGACCAGGAAGGTGCCGCGGTCGGCCAGGCCCTGGCCCGCGCGCATCACGCCGAAGTTGTTGGTCACCACGCCGGCCGGGTCACCGACCATCGTGTACTTGATCTTGCCGATCGCCGGCGAGGTGTCGGCCCAGGCCTTGTGCGAGAAGTGGGTGTCCGTGGAGACCGAGTAGATCTCGACGCCCAGCTTCTGGAACTCGGCGTAGTTGTCGGCCAGGTCCTCGAGCTCGGTCGGGCACACGAAGGTGAAGTCGGCCGGGTAGAAGAAGACCACCGACCACTTCCCCTTGAGGTCCGCGTCGGAGACGGTGACGAACTTGCCGTCTTTGTAGGCCTGCGCGGAGAAGGGCAGGACGGTGGTGTTGATCAGAGACATGTAAGCACTCCCGATTGGTGTCGGGGCGTGATGTAGGGATTCCCGCGGCAAAAGAAAAATCGATTTTGCCCATCGTGGACCATAGGGCGAGCCTATGGCCCCACGCGCCTACTGCGAGGCGCCGCGTGCTTCCAGGCGGACGATGTCGACGAGGACATCACCCTGCACGAGATGGACCAGATCGTAGCGGTCGAGGGTCGGATCTATGTGCCCCGGGGCCAGCGCGACCCGCTGACCGCGGGCGAGCGTCACGCCGGGCTGGCGCGTCAGCATGCCATGCTCGTCGCCGAAGAACCGGAAGCTGGATCCGGCGAGCGCGGGGTCCAGCGGGCGGGGCATCGGCCCTTCCGTGGAGAAGGCCTTCAGCCCGGCGTCGATGGTGACCCATCGCGGGTGGTTGGCGCTGATCACCGTCGAGGCGATCGACGCCGACTGCTCGAAGGCCCCGTCCGGATCGTCGCCCAGGGCGTCGTGGTACTCGGTGTCCATGAAGGCGTAGGAGCCCGGCTGGACCTCGTTCAACACACCCTGCGCCGCATCGGCGGCGAAGGTGCCGGTGCCGCCGCCGGTCACGACCGCGACGTCCCCGCCGACCGCCCGGATCGCCGAAATGGCGGCGGTGAGCGCCTTCATCCCCTCTGCCACCGACGCGGCGCGGGCGTTTGCGCCGCTCATGTGCTGCCAGCTTCCGCCGTAGCCCTGGACGCCGAGCAGGCGAAGGCTGGGCTGGGCCAGGACGGCGCGGGCGACGTCGGCGGCCTGGGTCGCGTCATGGCACCCCGTGCGTCCCATGCCGACGTCGATGTCGACGATCACCTGGATCGGGGAGGTGGCCGCGGCCGCCAGCTCGGCGGCGGCGTCCGGATGGTCCACCACGATCCGGAAATCGGGCAACTCGGCCGCCAGCCGGGCCGCGCGCGCCGCACTCACGGCCCCCGCAGTGGGCGAGGTGACCAGGATCTGGCCGACGCCCGCGGCGGCGAGCGCCTCGGCTTCGGCCAGCTTGGCGCAGCAGACGCCGACGGCGCCGGCCTCGATCTGGCGCCGGGCCAGGGCGGCGCACTTGTGCGACTTGGCGTGCGGGCGCAACGCCAGGCCCGCCTCGGCGGCGCGGGCCGCCATCCGGGCGACGTTGCGGTCGAACGCATCCAGGTCGATCACCGCCGCCGGGGTCGGGATATGCTCGCGCGATCCGGGCTGGCCCAGGATCGAGAGGGCGAACGCGACGTGCGGGCGACCCGCCAGGGCGCCCAGCTCCAGCCGGATGGCCTCGGCTGGACGCAGCGGCGTCACGCCGGGTCGCCCATGAAGGCGGGCATCCAGCCCTCATGAGCGTTCCGCAGTTCGTCGAGCTGGATCGCCGCGAGCAGCCCGTCCTGGCCGGTCAGGGAGACTTCGTCGCCGCCAGCCTCGCCGACGACCAGGTAGTCCACGCCGGCTTCCGCCGCCTTCGCGTCTATGGTGTCGAGCTCATCGCTGGGGACGGCGATCAGGTAGCGGGCCTGGTCCTCGCCGAAGAACATCGCGTGGTCGGCCAGCCCCCCCTGGACCCCGAGCGCCATCCCGACGCCGGACGCCAGGGCCATTTCGACGGCAGCCGCCACGAGGCCGCCGTCGGACAGGTCGTGGACCGTGCGAGTGACGCCGGACAGGATCAGGCTGCGGACGAGGTCGCCCACTCTCCGCTCCAGGGCGAGGTCGACCGGCGGCGGCGCACCGTCCTCGCGCCCCAGGATGTCGCGCAGATACATGGATGCGCCGAGCTCGCCCTCGGTCGCGCCGATGAGGACGAGCGCCTCGCCGGGCTTGAGATTCGAGAAGTCCGCGCGCTTGGCCGAATCCGCGAGCAGGCCCACGCCGCCGACAGTGGGGGTAGGCGGAATGGCCGCCCCATTCGTCTCGTTGTAGAGGCTGACGTTGCCGCTCACGACCGGGAAGTCGAGGGCCGTGCAGGCCTCGGCCATGCCCTCGATCGTGCGGACGATCTGGCCCATGATCTCGGGCCGCTCGGGATTGCCGAAGTTCAGGTTGTCGGTGATCGCGATGGGCTCGGCGCCCACGGCGGTCAGGTTGCGCCAGGCTTCCGCCACCGCCTGTTTGCCGCCTTCGTACGGATCGTTCTGGACGTAGCGCGGCGTCACGTCGGAGGTGACCGCCAAGGCCTTGCGGCTTCCATGCACGCGCACGATGCCGGCGTCGGCGCCCGTGGCCGAGTCCTCGAGCGTGTCGGCCATGACGTGGCGGTCGTACTGCTCCCAGATCCAGCGCTTCGACGCCATGTCGGGGCAGGACATCAGCTTGAGGATCGCGGCCTTCCAGTCGGCGGGCGCCGGCACGTCGGCGGCCGTCAGGCGCGGCTGGGCTTTCGGCGCGACCCAGGGGCGATCATAGAGCGGCGCGTCGTCGAACAGCGGCGCCAGCGGCACGTCAGCGACCGTCTGGCCATGGTGCTTCAGCACGAGGTGGCCGGTGTCGGTGGTCTTGCCGATGATGGCGGCGTCGAGACCCCACTTCTCGAAGATGGCGTGGCCGTCGCGCTCGCGGCCGGGCTTCAGGATCGCCAGCATGCGCTCCTGGCTCTCCGACAGCATCATCTCGTAGGCCGTCATGCCCTCTTCGCGCTGGGGCACGTTGTCGAGGTCGAGTTCGATGCCGACGCCGCCCTTGCCGGCCATCTCGACCGACGAGGAGGTGAGGCCGGCCGCGCCCATGTCCTGGATCGCGGCGACCGCGCCGGAGGCCATCAGCTCGAGGGTGGCTTCGATGAGCAGCTTCTCGGCGAAGGGGTCGCCGACCTGCACGGTCGGGCGCTTCTCCTCGGCGTCCTCGCTGAACTCGGCGGAGGCCATGGTCGCGCCGTGGATACCGTCGCGGCCGGTCTTCGAGCCGAAATAGACCACCGACAGGCCGGGCGCCGGGGCGGCCGAGTAGAAGATCTTGTCGGCGTCGGCCAAGCCTACGCACATGGCGTTGACCAGGATGTTGCCGTCGTAGCCGCGGTGGAAGTTGGTCTCGCCCGCCACGGTTGGCACACCCACGCAGTTGCCATAGCCGCCGATGCCCGCGACCACGCCCGACACCAGGCGCCGGGTTTTCGGGTGGCTGGGATCGCCGAAGCGCAGGGCGTTCAGCAACGCCACCGGGCGCGCGCCCATGGTGAAGACGTCGCGCATGATGCCGCCGACGCCCGTCGCCGCGCCCTGGTAGGGCTCGATATAGGACGGGTGGTTGTGGCTCTCCATCTTGAAGATGCAGGCCTGGCCGTCGCCGATGTCGATGACACCGGCGTTCTCGCCCGGGCCGCAGATCACCTTCGGCCCCTTGGTGGGGAACTTGCCGAGGTGCTTGCGGCTGGACTTGTACGAGCAGTGCTCGGACCACATCACCGAGAAGACGCCGAGTTCGACGTCGTTCGGCTCGCGGTTCAGCCGCTTGACGATCAGGTCGTACTCGTCGGGCTTCAGGCCGTATTCGGCGGCCTTTTCGGCCATGGTCTTGGCAGGGGCGGCGCTCATGGCGCGCCTTCTAGCGGGACTCTCCGCCGCACGCGATAGGCTCCGCCTACTTCGCCACCATGTCGCGCTTCAGCCAGCGGCACGTGAGGAAGAAGAAGGCCCCGCCGACGGCGTAGAGCGCCGCCGTGATCAGCAGCGACCGCTGCAGGCTCTGCGGGTGGGCCACGGCGCAGACCTGCTGGTCGGCCGCGGCCAGGGCGGCGCGGGCTGCGCCTTCGCAGGACTTGCGGGTCAGGTCCGCGGCGCCGAGGTCGGCGACCTGCAGATTGAACAGCATGTCGCTGAGCGCGCCGATGAACAGCGGCCCGAGTCCGTAGCCCAGCAGGTTGACCACAAAGAGCAGGATGGCGGTCGAGACCGCGCGGACCTGGGCGGAGACGACGCCTTGGCCGATCGTGTATTGCGCAGCGAGGTAGCCATACTTGATGCCGCCCCCGACGCAGAGGCCGAACAGGCAGAGCGCCAGGTTATGCGTCGTGAACGCCAGCGCGTAGAACGGGACCGAGGCGGTGAGGCCGATGCCCGGCAGCCAGGCGATGGCGTTGGGGTGCTTGGCGCCCAGCTTCTCGGCGAGCCAGCCGGTGGCGACGGTGCCGATCGCGGAAGCCAGCGCCACGGGCACGTTGATCATCAGCGCGGCCTCGCCGGCGGTGAGGCCGAAGCTGCGGTTCAGGAACAGCGACTGGAACGAGGCGATGCCGTAGCCGCAGAAGGCGGCGATGGTGGCGGCCACCGTCATGGTCCAGAAAGAAGGCTTGGAGGCCAGCTCCTTGAGGCCGTCCGAGAATTTCGGCCGGGCGCTGCGCACGGTGCCGGGCGGATCTGTGTAGCCCCGCGGCACCTCCTTGACCGTCAGCTTGAGGACCACGGCGACGATCACGCCCGGGACTCCCAGCACGAAGAAGGCGGCGCGCCAGCCGAAGGCGTCGGTGATCGGGCCGCCGATCAGGTTGGCGAGCAGGCCGCCCAGCGTCACGCCCATGGCGTAGTAGCCGAGCGCGGTCGAGCGGCTCTTCGGGGGGTAGTAGTCGGCGATCAGGGAGTTGGCGGGCGGCGTGCAACCAGCCTCGCCGATTCCCACTCCGACGCGGCAGGCCAGCAGGATCCAGAAGGCGCCGATGGTCAGGGAACCGATGGTCACCTCGGTCGCCAGGCCGCAGAGCGCCGTCATCAACGACCAGAGCGCTACGCAGACGGTCATGATCCAGACCCGGTGCCGGGTCTCGGCGAACTGGGCCAGGGGGATGCCCACGACGGTATAGAGCAGGGCGAAGCCGAAGCCGGTGAGCAGGCCGAACGCCGTGTCAGAGATTCCCAGTTCCGGCTTCATCTGCGGGGCGACCACTGAGAGCAGGCCGCGGTCGACGAAGTTCAGGATGTAGACAACGAGCAACGCCGTCAGGACGTAGCTGCGATACCCCTTCGTGCCGAAACCGTGGATATGGCCATCCGCGCCGTGCGACGGGCTACCGGCAGTCATCTTGCGCACCCCCAGATCAAGAGGCGCGGACCGTACTTAGTCTTCGATTCGCGCGCAATGCATGGGCACGCGGCTTTCGGAATGCGCCGACCGATCGCTCAATCGGCCGCTGACGTCGGTCGCCTTGAGCCGCCCGGCCGGTCGTGGGAGCTTGTCCAACCGGGGGATCGGAGCACGCCATGAGACTACGCCTGCCTGTGATCCTCGCCCTTGGCGCGCTGGCGATCGTCCCGGCCGCCTGCGCCACCGCCGGGGCCGACGATGGCCTTCGCGTCACCTACGCCTGCGATCGTGGCCCCGATCTGGTGGTGGTCTACCTGCGGGAGACGGCGCGGATCGAGTCGGGTGACGGGCCTCCACTGGTCCTGCCGCAGCAGAGGAGCGGGTCGGGGTTCGCCTACGGCACGGCCACCCACACCCTGCGCGGAAAGGGCGACGACGTGACCTATACGATCGGCCGGATGACGCCCCTGCAGTGCCGGGTGAGATAGCCTCAGCGGGTCTGGCCGCCGTCGACGGGGACGACCGCGCCGGTGACGAAGCTGGCCAGCGGGCTCATCAGGAAGGCCGCAACCGCGCCGATCTCGTCCGGGCGACCGAAACGGTTGAGCGGCACTTCCCGCTTGATCCAGCGGGTCCAGGCCTCGGCGCGGGGGCCGGTGGCGTTGGCTTCCCAGGAGCCTCCTGGGAAGATGATGTTGCCCGGCGCGATGGCGTTGACCCGCACATTCTTGGGGCCTGCGATCCGGGCGAGCTCCTTGGTCAGGTGGTTCATTCCCGCCTTGGCGGTGCCGTAGGTGAGCGGCGTGCCCAGCGCGCCCAGGCCCGCGATCGAGCTGATCAGCAGCACCGAGCCGTCGCCGCGCGGCGTCATCCGGCGAAGGGAGGCGCGCGCCAGTCGCCAGGCCGAGTCCAGGTTCTGGGTGAAGCCGGCGTCCCAGGTCTCGTCGTCCACCTCGAAGCCCGGCGGGCAGGGATGCAGGCCCACATTGGCCACGGCGCCGAAGATCGGACCGAAGGTGTCCTCGGTGCGGGCGACCGCGTCCTCGATGACCTTTGTGTCCCGCATGTCGCCGGCGATGGCGAGCAGGCGATCCTCGCCATAGGCCTCGGCCAGTCGTGCGCGCGTGGCCTCCAGCGCTTCGGCGCCGCGGGCGGTGATCGCCAGCTTCGCACCTTCGGCGAGGCACGCCTCGACGATGCCCAGCCCGATACCCCGGCTGCCGCCGGCGACGAAGATCACCTTGCCCTCGAGTTGCAGATGCATGGCTATTCCCGCCCTTCGAGGATCGCCAGGGCCTGTTCGGCCAGAGGCGGACAGCCGTTGATCGCTTCGCGTTCGCTCGCGAGCACGCCGGCGAGGGTGCGGGCGTAGACGCCCTGCGAGATGGAGGCCAGCCGGAAGATCGAGAAGGCCATCAGGAACGGCCAGTCCTCGATCTCCTTGCGACCGGTGCGTTCGCAATACTTGGCCACGTACTCCGCCTCGGTCGGGATGCCGGCCGCCTTCAGGTCGACGCCGTCCAGGCTTCCCCAGCTGGGCGAATGCGAGCGCCAGATGAAGGCGTTGTAGGCGATGTCGGCCAGGGGATGGCCGATCGTGGACAGCTCCCAGTCCAGCACCGCGACGATCCGCGGCTCCGTCGGGTGGTACATGACGTTCTCGAGCCGGTAGTCGCCGTGGGCGATCGAGACCGACTGGTCCGACGGGATGCGCGCCGGCAGCTTCTCGATCAGGGCGTCCATGGCCGGGATCGGATCGGTCGCCGCGTCGCGGTACTGGCGGGTCCAGCGGGCCACCTGGCGCTCGAAGTAGTTGCCCGGGCGGCCGTAGTCGCCGAGGCCCACGGCCTCGAAATCCACCTTGTGCAGCTTGGCCAGGGTGGCGTTGAGGTCGTCATAGATCGCGCCGCGCTCGGCCGGCGTCATGCCCGGCAGGCTGGCGTCGCGGAAGATGCGGCCCTGCAGGTAGTCCATGACGTAGAAGGCGGTGCCGATGACGTCGGCGTCCTCGCAGAGGGCGCGCATCTTCGGGACCGGGATGTGGCCCTCCAGCGCCTTCATCGCGCGGTACTCGCGGTCGACCTGGTGGGCGCTCGACAGGAGCTGACCCGGGGGCTTCTTGCGCAGGACATAGCGGGCGCCGTCTTCCCCGGTGAGCAGGAACGTCGGATTCGAGGCCCCGCCCTGGAACTGCTTCACGTCGAGCCGGGCGCCGACTTCCGGCACGCGCTCGCGCAGCCAGGCGTGGAGTTTGGCCTCGTCGAAGCGGTGCTTCTCGACGACGTCGCGGACGGGCGGATCGGTGCTGGTCACGGTCATGGAGGGACAGTGAGAACCCTGCCGCCACGGCATTCAACCGTTGAGGCCGCCGGAACCTCGTCCGGCGGCCTCGATCCGGCGGGCTACTGGAGCGGGACGACCGGCAGTTCGATCGACGAGGCCGTATCGCCCGAGAGGTAGATCCGCTGGGTCGCCTTCCGGTAGTCCTCCGGCTTGGCGAAGAAGATGTTCGGGACGAACGTCTGCGGGTTGCGGTCGTAGAGGGGGAACCAGCTGGACTGGACCTGCACCATGATCCGATGGCCCGGCTTGAACACGTGGTTCGTGGGCGGCAGTTCGAAGCGGTACTTCTGCACCTTGCCGGCTGGGATCGGCGTCGGCTTCTCCAGGCTCTCACGATAGCGGCCGCGGAAGATCTCCATGGCGACGCCCAGCTCGTAGCCGCCCATCTGCGGGTCGGACGGGACCATGTCGGGATAGACGTCGATCAGCTTCACGACCCAGTCCGAGTCGGTGCCGCTGGTGGAGGCGAACAGGTTCACCATCGGCTCGCCCGAGATCTTCAGCGGCGCCTTGAGCGGCTCTGTCACGAAGGTCAGCACGTCGGGGCGGCCGTCCACGTGGCGCTGGTCGGACGAGAGCCAGAACCGCCACTGGTCCTGGTCGTCCCAGCGCACCGGGCGGCGGACGTAGGGGACGGGCTTGGCGGGGTCGGAAACGTATTCCTCGAACATCGGCCCGCCCTTGGCCATGGCCTTGTCGAACGACAGGCCCAGCCCCGGGTTGAGGTACAGGGGCTTCAGCTCGGTGGTCTGCGGATACTTCTGCAGCCGGTCCCAGGCCATTCGGCCGCTGTCGAAGATGAACACCGGCGGGATGTTGGCCTTGGGGCCGTTGGTCTTGAGGTGCTGGTCCAGGAAGGGCTTCATCACCGTCAGGCGGAACTCGGTCGCGGTGTCGCCGGGCAGCTTGAGATTCTGGCCGAGCTGGCGCTGCTCGTAATTGACGCCGGAATGCCGCCAGGGCCCCAGCGCCAGAAAGTTCATGTCGTTGTTGGTGTCCTTCGCCTCTGTCGCCTCGTAGGCCTTGATCGCGCCGTAGATGTCCTCCTGGTCCCAGAGGGCCCCGACCCACAGCGTGGGCACCTTGAGCGGCTCCTTGGCCAGCAGCTTGTCCAGGGCCTGGCCCTGCCACCAGGCGTCGTAGGACGGGTGCTCGCTGATCTTTCGCCAGGCGGGGATCTGGTCGAGGCCGGCGGCCTTGGCGTAGTCGCCTGCGGAGCCGGCGCGCAGGAAGTTGTCGTAGTCGTCGAACGCCCGGCGCGGGATGTCGTCGCCGGCGCCCTTGGCCGTCATCTGGCTGGTGAACCAGTCGAAGTTGATCATCCGGAAGGCGCCGTTCTGGAACCAGTCGTCGCCCATCCAGCCGTCGACCATCGGGCTCTGCGGCACGGCCGCCTTGAGCGCCGGATGCGGATTGATCAGCGCCATGGCCGAGGTGAAGCCCGGATAGGACGAGCCGGTGATCCCGACCCGGCCGTTGGACTCCTTCACGTGCTTCACGAGCCAATCGATCGTGTCGTAGGCGTCGGTGGTGTGGTCCACCGCCGTGTCGTTCAGCGGGCCACGGATCGGCCGGTTGAGGACATAGTCGCCCTCCGAGCCGTACTTGCCGCGGACGTCCTGGTAGACCCGGATGTAGCCGTCGGCGAGGAACGGCTCGTCCACCATCTGGCCGGTGGCCGCCGCGTGCGGCGACAGCGATCGCTCGGCCGCGCGCTTGGCGTTGTACGGCGTGCGGGTCAGCAGGATCGGGGCGTCCTTGGCGCCCTTGGGGATGATCATCACCGTGTAGAGCTTCACCCCGTCGCGCATGGGGATCATCTCGACCCTTTTCTCATAGTCGTATGACGCCGTGGGCCACTCGAAGTTGGTGGCGATGTCGGGCGTCATGGTGGGCGTCGCGGGCTGGGCCTGGGCGGGCGCGGCGGCGAAGGCGAGGGCGGCGAGCGCGGCCGCTAGCGGAAGACGGAGATTCATGCTCCGAGCGTAGCAAGCTGTGATTGAGTGCGCGACCGGTGGCGGAGGCTTTGGCGTCGATGATGAAGGTTTGGGCGGCGGGCGTGCTGGCGGCGATGGCGCTCTCGGGAACGGCCCTGGCCGCGCCGGGCGACGCCGACGGGCGCTTCAAGGCGATCTACGAGACGGAATGGGCCTGGCGGCAGGACGAGCTCGCCCGCAGCGACGGTCCGGAGGAAGATCGGCTGGATCCGCGCCTGCCGAAGGTGGACGCCGCCAGCCAGCAGAAGCGCCTCGCCTACTGGCAGGACGTGCGCCGCCAGCTTGACGCGATCCCGCAGGCCGACCTGTCGGCCGAGCAGCGGGTCAACTTCCAGGTCTACCGCGACCAGATCGACGTGCTGATCAACCAGCAGCGCTTCCGGGAGTACGAGAAGCCGTTCAACTCGGACTCCTCGTTCTGGTCGAGCTTCAACTACAAGGCCCGTCGCACCTTCATCGATGCGGCCGACTACCGGAACTACATCTCGCAGCTCCGCGACATCCCGCGCTACTTCGGCGAGCAGCAGGTGAACATGCGGGCCGGCCTGAAGCGCGGATTCACGCCGCCGAGGGCGACGCTGGTCGGCCGCGAAGTCTCCGTCTCGGCGACGGTCGACGCGAAGACCGCCGAGGACACGCTGTTCTGGCAGCCCTTCCGCCAGATGCCGGCCTCGATCCCGGCCGCGGAGCAGGCGGCGCTCAGGGCCGAGGCCAAATCGGTGATCGAAGGGCAGGTGAAGCCGGCCTACGCCACCCTGCTGAAGTTCCTGCGCGAGGACTACATCCCGAAGACGACGCAGACCCTGGCGGCCGAGGCGTTGCCGGACGGCAAGGCCTACTACCAGGCGCAGATCAAGGAGTTCGCCACCGTCGACATGACGCCCGAGCAAATCCACCAGCTGGGGCTGTCCGAGGTGGCGAAGATCCGGGCGCAGATGGAGGCGGTGCGCCAGGAGACGGGCTTCGCGGGCGACCTGCCGGCGTTCCTCGCCTACCTGCGCACCGATACGAAGTTCTATCCCAAGACCGAGCAGGAGCTGCTGAACACCGGGGCCTGGATCGCCAAGCGGGTGGACGGCAAGCTGGGCGCCTACTTCGGCTGGCTCCCGCGAAGCCGCTTCACCATCATTCCGGTGCCGGCCGACATGGCGCCGTTCTACACCTCGGCCCGCGGCGGCAAGACGGCCTATCTCATCAACACCTACAACCTGCCCTCGCGGCCGCTCTACAACATGACGGCGCTGACGCTGCACGAGTCGGCGCCGGGCCACTCGTTCCAGGGCGCCCTGGCGGAGGAGCAGGAGGGGCTGCCGGACTTCCGCCGCTATGTCTACATCTCGGCCTTCGGCGAGGGCTGGGCGCTCTATTGCGAGTACCTGGGCCTGGAGATGGGGATGTACGACACCCCCTACGACCGGTTCGGCTACCTGACGTTCCAGATGTGGCGGGCGGCGCGGCTGGTCGTGGACACCGGCATCCACCACAAGGGCTGGACCCGCGACCAGGCGATCCGGTTCCTGCACGACAACACGGCCCTCTCGGACCACGACATCGAGATCGAGGTGGACCGCTACATCTCCTGGCCGGGTCAGGCGGTGAGCTACTACCTGGGCATGCTGGCCATCAAGGACGCGCGGGCGAAGGCCGAGGCGGCGCTGGGGCCGAAGTTCGACATCCGGGCCTTCCACGACACGGTGCTAAGCCTGGGCAGCGTGCCGCTGCCGGTGCTGCAGGCCCGCATCGACCAGTTCATCGCCGAGGGCGGGAAGGACCCGATGCCGGTCGCCTTCCAGAAGGCGAAGGGCGCGCCTTAAGCGCTGGCCAGCGCGCTCTGGAACAGGATCGCCCCGTCGGCTGAGCCCAGCTCGGGCTCGAAGGCGCGGTCGGGGTGGGGCATCAGCCCGAGCACGTTGCCGCGGGCGTTGACGATGCCGGCGATGTCACGGGCCGAGCCATTGGGGTTCTCGCGGTAGCGGAAGACCACCTGGCCCTCGCCCTCCAGGCGGTCGAGCGTGGCCTCGTCGGCGAAGTAGTTCCCCTCGCCGTTGCCCACGGTCATGGTCACCTGCCGGCGGCCCGCGTAGCCGGCGGTGAAGCGGGTCTGGCTGTTGGTGACTTCCAGCTCGACCGGCTTGCAGACGTACTTGAGCTTCTCGTTGCGGAGCAGGGCGCCGGGCAGCAGGCCCGCCTCGCACAACACCTGGAAGCCGTTGCAGATGCCGACGGTGGCGACGCCGCGCTCGGCGGCGGCCTTCACTTCGGCCATGATCGGCGACAGGGCCGCCATCGCGCCGCAGCGCAGGTAGTCGCCGTACGAGAAACCGCCCGGCAGGACGATCAGGTCCACGCCCGCCGGCAGGGCCGTGTCGCCGTGCCAGACCATGTCGACGCTGGCGCCGGTGGAGCGCTCGACCGCCACCTTGCAGTCGCGGTCGCAGTTGGAGCCCGGGAAGACGATGACGGCGGCTTTCATGGTGCGCTCACGTGGTCGAGGAGAGGCCGGACGTCAAGCGGGTCACTTGCGCGTCCAGTGCTTGAGGCTGTCGAGGTAGGCGTGGAGCTCGTCGTAGCCCTTGCGGTCGCCGTAGGGGCAGCCGGCGGTCACCACGTCCGACCCCTTCGCCGTCTGGATCATGATCGCCGGATGGCCCGGGGCGCCCGGCTTGGTGATCAGGTACGAGGTCTTGCCGTCGGCGCTGGAGAAGAAGCGGTAGGGCTCGGCCGGGTCTTCCGGGGCAGGGACCAGCGCCGGCTGAGCGACGATGGCCGCGGCCTGGGCCTCGAAGGGCCTGGCGCAGTCGAGCCCGAGATAGGTCACCGGCGCCGCGGCGTCCTTCGCGCAGGCTCCGAGCGTGAGCAGGGCGGGGAAAGCCGCCCAGCTCTTCACGCCAGCTCCACCCGGTAGCTTTCGATCACCGTGTTCGCGAGCAGCTTCTCGCACATGGCCTTCACCTCGGCCTCGGCGGCGGCCTTGTCGGCGGACTGGAGGTCGAACTCGATGGTCTTGCCGACGCGGACGTGCTCGACGCCGCCCCAGCCGAGGCCGTGCAGCGCCTGCTCGACCGCCTTGCCCTGCACGTCGAGGACGCCGGGTTTCAGGAACACATGAACCTTGGCTTTCATACGCTACCCCGTTGCCGAGCTTCGACCGCGATCTCTGTGGCGTCCGCCAAAGCGGTGGTCTTGGGCACTAGTGGAGCCCCCCCTGAATCACGGTGGGCATCTCCTTCATGATGCCGAGCCGGCGCGCAACCTCGGTGTAGCTCTCGATGACGTTGCCGAGGTCGCGGCGGAAGCGGTCCTTGTCGAGCTTCTCGTTCGTCTGGCTGTCCCAGAGGCGGCACGAGTCGGGGCTGATCTCGTCGGCCAGGATCACCCGGGCGAAATCGTTCTCCCACACGCGGCCGAACTCGATCTTGAAGTCCACCAGGGTGATGCCGACGCCGGAGAACAGGCCGGTCAGGAAGTCGTTCACCCGCAGGGTGAGCGCCATCATGTCGTCGATCTCCTGGGTCGAGGCCCAGTTGAAGGCGGTGATGTGCTCCTCCGAGACCATCGGGTCGTGGAGCTTGTCGTCCTTCAGATAGAACTCGATGATCGAGCGGGGCAGGGGCTGGCCCTCGGGAATCCCGTAGCGGGTCGACAGCGAGCCGGCCGCGACGTTCCGGCACACCACCTCGAGGGGGATGATCTCCACCTCCTTGATGAGCTGTTCGCGCAGGTTCAGCCGCTTGATGAAGTGGTTCTGAACCCCGATCGAGTTCAGCTTCGTCATGATGTATTCGCTGATGCGGTTGTTGATGACGCCCTTGCCCTCGAGCACCGCCTTCTTGGTGGCGTCGAAAGCCGTGGTGTCGTCCTTGAAATACTGGATCAGCGTTCCAGGCTCGGGACCTTCGTAGAGGATCTTGGCCTTCCCCTCGTAGATCTTCTTCCGGCGGGTCATCTCGGCGCCTTCTCCATGGGCGAGGACTTATTCGCGTCGGGGAAACGAAAAAAGCGCGCGACTGATCTCTCGCGCGCGGGTTCCGACTCGACCTCTCGCCCCATTCAGGCAAGCTGAAAATAGCGAATGTGGGCCGGTTCCGCAAACTGGGGACGCGACGCCGCTTTCCATTGCGGGTCCGGTCGGCGCGCGATATGGGAACGCCCGCTTTACGATGTTTACCGCTAGGACCCGATGACGACCTTCGACGAACGCGAACAAGGCTTCGAGCGCAAGTTCGCCCTCGACCAGGAGCAGGAATTCAAGGCCCACTCGCGTCGTAACCGCGCCCTGGGCCAATGGGCGGCGGGCCTGATGGGCCTGGAAGGCCCGCACATCGACGAATACGCCAAGGCGGTGGTGAAGTCCGACTTCGAGCTGCCGGGCGACGAGGACGTGCTGCGCAAGGTGTTCGAGGACCTCAAGGGCGCCGGCGTGGCCGTGTCCGAGGGCGAAGTCCGCATGAAGATGGCCGAGCTGCTGGCCCAGGCCCGCGAGAGCGTGAAGGCGGGGAACTAGGTTCCCCGACTCAAATGGCCGGGACGCGCCCGGCCATGACGACGCCGCGACTGTGCGGGCCCCCTGGAGGGCCCGCCTCCCGTCTCAGGCCTTGATGGCCCCGCTGAGATACTTCCGGATCGCCTCGCCGTAGGGCGGACGCATGGCCTGCAGCGGGCCGATGTCCTTCTTCAGCTGGCTGAACACCGCCTTCTTGTGGCTGAACTCCTTGAAGCCGTCGTGGCCGTGATAGCTGCCCATGCCGGCCGGGCCGACGCCGCCGAAGGGCAGCTCCTCCTGCGCCACATGGAAGATCACGTCGTTGACGGTGACGCCGCCTGAGGTGGTGGCGTTCAGCACCTTCTCCTGCTCGCCCGCATCGTCGCCGAAGTAGTAGAGGCCGAGCGGCCGGTCGTGGGCGTTCACATAGGCCACGGCCTCGTCGAGGGTGCGGTAGCTCTTCACCGGCAGGACCGGGCCGAAGATCTCCTCCTGCATCACCTTCATCTCGTCGGTGGGCTCGAGAATCAGGGTCGGCGGGATCTTGCGGTGCTCCTGCTGGCGGAAGTCCTCGCCGGCCGGCGCCAGCTCGACCACGGTCGCCCCCTTGGCGCGGGCGTCCTCGATGTAGCCGGTGATGCGGTCGTAGTGCCGCTGGGCGACGATCGAGGTGTAGTCCGGGTTGTCCTTGATGGTCGGATACATCTTGGCCACCGAGGCGCGCGCGGCCTCGACGAAGCTGTCCATCCGGTCGTGCGGCGCCAGGACATAGTCGGGGGCCAGGCAGATCTGGCCGGCGTTCAGCGTCTTGCCGGCCATCACCCGCGCCGCGGCCACGCCCACGTCGGCCGACTTGCCCAGAATCACCGGGCTCTTGCCGCCCAGCTCCAGGGTCAGCGGCACCAGGTTCTCGGCCGCCGCGCGCATGACGTGGCGGGCGATGCTGGTCGCGCCGGTGAAGATCATGTGGTCGAAGGGCAGGGCGGCGAAGGCCTGGCCGACCTCCGGCCCGCCGGTGACCACGGCGATCTCCTCCTCCGAGAAGGCGCTCGCGAACATGGTCTTCATCAGTTCGGAGGTCGCCGGGGTGAACTCGGACGGCTTGATCATCGCCCGGTTGCCCGCGGCCAGGATGCCGGCCAGGGGGGCGAAGGTCAGGTTCACCGGGAAATTCCAGGGACTGATCACGCCCACCACGCCCTTGGGCTGATAACGCACCTCGGCCTTGGCGCCGAAGAGGCCGAGGATGGCCGGGGTGGTCTTGCGCTTCTCGGTGCGCATCCACTTCCGCAGGTGCGCCTTGGCGTGCTTCAGCGGGCCGATGGAGCCGGCCACGTCGGTGACGCCGGTGGTCTCGCGCGAGCGGGAGCCGAAGTCGGTGTTCAGCGCGTCCTCGATGGCCGTGCGGTTCTCGATCAGCAGCTTGATGCACCGGTCGATGCGGTCGATCCGCTGTTCGGCGCTGGGCGCCCCGTCGCGGATGTGGGCCGCCTTCTGGCGCGCCAGTATGCCTTGCATGTCCATGGATGACGTCCTCCCGTTGGGACGAGAGGTGAGGGGCTTTCCCCCAGGGGCGTCAAGGGGCGCGGGGGTCGGCGCGCGGGGCGCGGCGGATCAACCCGAGCTGTTCCGCGGGTGTCGCCGGGGCGGCGGCAGGGGGCCGTGCCAGTAGAGCGTGGGCTTCGGGTCGGGGGGCGGCGGGCCGCCCGGCTTGAGCGG
>JADHED010001793.1_pt1 | contig 16636 bp, 16 predicted proteins | sample 8952041 | NCBI WGS metagenome assembly JADHED01 (sample SAMN16124423, study PRJNA663239) | bioreactor sludge metagenome | isolation source: sludge (control) | place: India:Bengaluru | collected 2018-09-08
CGGGGTTCGGTCGCGCTGACCAAGGCTCAGGGGGTTCCCGGGGGCGTGCCGGGACGACCCCCGGCGTGGTCCGGTCCGGACGGCCCGGCCCCCGGCGCCGCGGGCGGCGGCTCGGAGGCGGCATCCGGGGCGGCGGCGGCGCCGGGCAGGGCCGCGTCGTCCGGCGGCGGGTCCGGCGCGACCGTCAGCTCGCGCGCCCGGCGGGCGGGATCCGCGTAGGGCGGCGGGCCGATCCCGGACAGCTCCGTGGAGATCCCGGCCGCCTCCTGGCGGACCGCCTGGCCGACGTCGCGGCCGGCGTCGGTGACCTGGCGCGTGACTTGGCGGACCTCCTCGAACGCGATCTCCCGCTCGATGGTCCCCTGGAACTCGCGCATGCTCATCTTCATCTGCGCGACGAAGCCGCCGAGCTGGCGCCCGATCTCGGGCAGGCGGCGCGGCCCGAAGATGATCAGGCCGAGGATCACGAGCAGGATGAATTCGGGGCCGCCGATGTCGAACACGCGGCGAGTCTAACCTGAACACTGACCGGGGGGTAACCGTCCCCGACGGCCTGCGGACCGCCGCCCGGGGCGTCGCGGCCGGACGCGCGCGAACGCGCGCCGGAGTCGCGCCGGGAATCTCCAAGTCGCGGCTAGTCAGTGCGTTAAGGTGCCGCGGGTGGACGTTCTCCGGGCCCCGCCCCTATACTCCGCTCATGAAGTGGACCCGCCGTCTGCTCTCTCTGCCCGTGCTCGCCGCGGCGCTCGTGGTGCCGACGCTGCTGCTCGGCGCCCGCGCCGCCGGGGCCCCCGGAATGTCCCCCGGGAAGATGGGCACGTACATGGAAATCGTGTCGCTTATCGAAGAGCGGCGCATGCCGGAGCCGGAGGCGAAGAAGGTCGTCTACTCCAGCATCCACGGCATGCTCTCGCGCCTCGACCCGCACTCGAACTTCCTCGACGAGGAGGTCTACCGGGAGATGCGGGAGGAGCAGCGGGGGTCCTTCTACGGGCTGGGCATCGTCATCAGCAAGCGCGGCCGCTACCAGCCGCTGAAGGTCGTCGCGCCGATGGCGGACACGCCGGCGGCGCGGCTCGGGATCCGCGCCGGCGACGTGATCACGCACATCCGCGACGTCAAGAACGCCGTGGACGTCGAGACGCTCGGGCTGACCATCCAGGAGGCCGTGAAGTACCTGCGCGGCCCGCGCGGCACCGAGGTCGAGGTCACCATCGACCGCCCCGGCCTCGACGACCCGCTCGTGTTCCGCGTGATGCGCGACGCGGTCAAGACGCCGGCGATCAACCAGGTCACGATGATCCGGCCCAACACCGGGTACATCCACGTCGTCAACTTCACCGAGACGACCTCGTCCGAGCTCGACCGCGCCGTCGAGGACCTGCGCGGCCAGGGCGCGCAGCGGCTCGTGCTCGACCTGACCGGCAACCCGGGCGGGCTGCTCGACCAGGCGATCGGCGTCTCCTCGCGCTTCCTCGACCCGGGCGAGCTCGTCGTCTTCACCGAGGGGCGCAACGCGGGCTCGCGGCAGGACTACAACGCCATCCGCGACGTCGGCCACAACGAGTGGCCGGTGGTCGTGATGATCGACCGCGGGTCGGCCTCGGCGTCGGAGATCGTCGCCGGCGCCCTGCAGGACCACGACCGCGCGATCGTCGTCGGCGAGACGTCGTTCGGGAAGGGCCTCGTGCAGTCGGTCTACCCGCTGTCCGAGAACACCGGCCTCGCGCTGACGACGCAGAAGTACTACACGCCGGCCGGCCGCTCGATCCAGCGGCCGTACTCCTCGGAAGAGGAGTACTACCTCGAGAACTTCCAGCGCGACGCGGTGCCGCGGCCGGGCGCGGGCTCCGCGCCCTACAAGACCGACGGCGGCCGGCGCGTCTTCGGCGGCGGCGGCATCACGCCGGACGTCCCCGTGACGGCGCCGGAGCCGCCCGAGGCGGTCGCGGACATGGCGCGCGTCTCGGCGTTCTCGAAGTTCGTGAACCCGCTCGCGGCCGCGACCCGCGCGCGCTACGCCAAGGCGCCGGACGCGCTGTTCGACGACTTCGCGGCGTTCGCGGCGAAGGAGATCGAGGGCGCGGACCTCGAGCAGCTGCGCGCCGCGCGCGCGCAGATCACGCTGCAGCTGCGGGCCGAGCTGGCGCTGATCGAGGGCGGCATGCCCGCCCGCGACCGCGTGCTGCTCGACGAGTCCCCCGCCCTGCTGCGCGCGCTCGACGCCTTCCCCGACGCCGAGAAGCTGCTGGCGCAGCGCAAGAAGACCCGGGACGAGCAGAAGAGCGCCCGGGCCAAGGGCACGCCCTCGTCCCTGTAGGGCCGGGTCTCCCACGCGTCGTCCCCTCAGGGGCGGGCCTCCCGCGCGTCGTCCCCGTAGGTGCGGGCCTCCCGCGCAGCGGGATGGTCCGCCCGGTTAGAATGCCGCCATGTTCAGGACCGCCGCCGCCGCCGCCGTCGTCCTCGTCCTCGCCCTCGCGTTCCTCCTGCTGCTCCTCCCGGGCTGCCAGACCGTCCAGACGCCGCCCTCGGTCACGCAGGAACCGATCCCCGAGTTCAAGCCCGAGCCGCCCGCGCCGCCCACGCCCCCCGAGCCGCCGAAGGAGTACCTGCTCGTGACGGGCAGCGCGGTGAACCTGCGCAAGGGCCCGTCCACGAAGGACGCGACGATCGGCCGGGCCCGCAAGGGCGACCGCCTGCAGGTCGTCGGCGAGCAGGGGGACTGGTACGAGGTCCGCCTCGCGTCCGGCGCGCCCGCGTTCCTCAGCAGCAAGTTCGCGCGGCGGGACGGCGACTGCCCGCCCGACTCCGCGGCGCCGAAGGTGCTCACCGCGCCGCCGATGGAGTTCGCCGAGGGGAGCGCGCACGGCCTCGTGCAGCTCAAGCTCGCGGTCGACGCGACGGGGAGCGTCACCGGCGTCACGGTCGTGCAGAACATGACGGGCGACGACGCGCTGGCGCAGAAGGCGCGCACCGAGGCGCAGGGCATGAAGTTCGCGCCGCTGATCCGCAAGTGCCGGCCGTCGCCGTTCACCTACGTCTTCAACCGCATGTACTGACCGGATGTCCTGACCGGGATGTAGGACTTGTGGGGGCGGGGCTCTGCCCCGCCCGGGTGGGGCAAAGCCCCACCCCCACATCAGCTCGATGCCCCCCGGGTGGGGCAGAGCCCCACCCCTACAGGGGCTCGACGTCCCAGCCGCGCGCGTCCTCGGTCCAGCTCAGGCGGAACGCGCCGCCCGCGGCGACGACCTCGACCTCGTGGCGCAGGGGGATGGCCGGCTCGCGCGAGGCGACGAGGCGGCGCCGCAGGACCTGCTCGATCTCGTGCCGCCGCCCGGCCGGGTCGACGAGCGCCCGCGGCTCCCCGCGGCCGCTCTCTTCCACGCGGCAGACGACGCGCCACGCCGGAAACGCGACGACCACGCCCATGCCCCGACCCCACGGTTCTCCCCGGATCCAACGTGGGGCGCGGCGGGGCCGCCGCGCCAGACCCGCGGACGGCGCGGAGCGGAATCAAACAAGATAGGCGACGGCGAACCCCACCTGCGCGGCCATCATCATCAGGTACATGTGGGTCCAGGAGGGGTGGTTCTCCGTCGTGGCCAGCGCCTCCGGGTCGCGCAGGATCAGCCACACCGTGTACGCGCCCCAGGCCGCGAGCACGAACCCGAGGATCACGAGGGCCGCGTGGTTGCCGGTGAGGATCGCGTGGCCCGACCCCGAGGGGTCGGGCAGCACGACGCCGAGCGGGATCAGCAGCCAGGGCAGCACGAACGACGGCGCCATCAGGTACGCCGCGCGCCGCACCCCGTAGCGGATCGGCAGCGTGTAGCAGCCGCCCGCGCGGTCCCCCTCCATGTCGGAGAAGTCCTTCGTCGAGGCCGCGCCGAGCAGGAACAGCCCGAACACGAGCCCGATGTACCAGGGCTCCGTCGCCCAGACCGGCCCGACCATGCACCAGCCGGCGACCTTGAGCAGCACGCCGCGCGGGATCGCGATCGTCAGGTTGGCCCCGATCGCGTGCCGCTTGGTCCGCCCCCACAGCGGCGCGCTGTACACGAACGTGCAGAACATCCCCGCGATGTAGATGAAGAAGCAGGCGTGCCAGAGGATCAGCGCCCACGCGGAGAGCTCGACGCCGTGCGGGACCGTCAGCCGCTCCCACAGGGTGTCGGCCGGGTGGATCACCACGAGCCACGTCGGGATCACCGCGAGCGCGTACAGCACCCAGGTGAAGACCCAGGCGTCGCGCATCCCGATCTGCCCCGCGGGGAGCATCCGCTCGGGCTTGTTGACCCGGTCGATCGGCAGGTCGTAGATCTGGTTGATGACGTTGCTCGCGGCGTTGAGGAGCGCCGCGCACGCGGAGCCGAGGCAGACCGTCAGCACCACGTGCCACGAGAGCACGCGCGCGGGGTCGGGGTTCCACGCCGAGCCCCAGGCGCAGATCGCGCCCGAGACGACGCCCAGCGTGGGCGGCAGCAGCGTGAAGGGGCGGGTGAAGGCGAGGTAGCGTTTCACGGGTTCACGGGATCCATCGGGCGAGGAGAAGGGCCGCGAGGCCCCCTGCGACCGTGTTGAGGAAGTTCTGCGCCTCGTTGTCGATCTGCCGGGCCCTCTCGAGCCAGGCGCCAAGGTAGCTCTCCAGCGTGGTGCCGACGAACGCCGCGACGACGACGAGCCCCACGCCGGGGCCGCTGCAGAGCCCCGTCGCGTAGCCCGCGAGGCCGACGAGCAGCGAGCCCGCGACGCCCGCGAGCGTCCCCTCGAGGCTGACCGCGCCGTCCGTCCCGCGCGGCACGGGGCGGAAGGTGGTCACGAGGTACGTCCGCCGCCCGAACGCCTGGCCGATCTCGGAGGCCAGCGTGTCCGAGGCCGCGGTCGCGAACGCGGCGACGAGCGCCAGCTGGAACAGCGCGGGCCAGGGCGAGTCCAGCGGCGTCGCGGCCGCCATGAACGCGAACAGCACGCCCGCGCCGACGTTGGCCCAGGCGTGCCTGGCCCCGCGGCGCCCGCCCTTCTCCTGCGCGGTGCCCTCGCGCTGCTTCGTGCGGTAGCCGACCTTCGTCGCGGCCGTCCCGAGCACGAAGAACAGCACCAGCATCAGGAACGCGGCCGGCCCGCCGAAGACCCAGACCAGCGTCCCGACGAGGACCCCGTGCACGAACCCGGACCGGTCGACGGACTTCGCGGCGTAGGCCGGCACGGCGAGCGCGAGGTTCACGGCCAGCGCGAAGGGGAGCCGGGAGAGGAACAGCTCGCCGGAGTCCGCCAGCCGCGCGGGGTCCACCCGCGAGGCGGCGACGAGCAGCGCGGCCCCACCGAGCGGGACGACGATGTTGTCGTCGATGCCGAGCGGCAGCGACTCGACGACCGCGACGATCGCGCCCACGACGACCATCGCCACGACCCAGCTCGGCACCAGCGGCGCCTGCGACGTCCAGGCGTAGAGCAGCAGCGACATCGGGATCCCGGCCAGCAGGAACCCCGCGAGGCCCGCCCACGACTTGTCGCGGTTCCAGGGGAGCGGACCGGTCGCGCGGCCGAGGGTGACGCCGGCGACGGTGGCCACGCCGTCCCCGAACGCGAGCAGCGCCCAGGCGGCCGCGACGATCGGCATCTGTCCGGGCAGCAGCAGCAGGAGCGCCAGGATCGACAGCGGGTAGAGCACGATGCCGACGTCGTGCCCCTTCGTCGCCGCGGCGCCGCGGTACACGCGGCGGCCGCCGACGCGCGGCAGCACGAACAGGTTGTTGAGGAGGGCCGCCAGCGCGAGAAGGGCCGCCTGCCACCACGTGAGCCAGCGCAGCAGGAACGCGAAGCCGCCCATCGCGATGTGCAGCGACTTGCGCGCCAGTTCCTTGTGGCGTCCGTCCACGTCAGGCTCCCTCGCGCCGTTTCGCCCCGTCGAGGAGAAAGCGGACCATCGTCGTGATCCCCTCGCGCGCCGGCGTGATCGCGTAGCCGAGGTCGCGCATCGCGCGCCCGGAGTCGTAGGCCCACTCGTGCCGGTAGATCTCGACCTCCTCGTCCGTCATCATCGGCGGCAGGCCGGTCAGCCGCGCCGTCCAGCGCAGCGTCCGGCCGATGGTCGCGGCCAGCTCGTACGGGATCGCGCGCTTCGGCGCGGGCTTCCCCGCCGCCTCCGCGATCAGGTCGACGGCCGCCCGCACGGTGAGGTTCTCGCCGCCGAGCACGTAGCGCGACCCCGGCTCCGCCCTGTCGAGCGCGAGCAGGAACCCGCGCGCGACGTCGTCCACGCACGCGAGGCACTGCCGGCGGTCGCCGGGCCCCACCGTGCCCGGCAGCCGGCCGCGGATCAGGTCGCGCGCGACGCCGGCGAGGATGTTCCCGTCGGTCAGGCGCCCGACGCCGTAGACCACGCCCGGGTACAGGACGACGATCGGCTCCCCCGCGGCCTGCCGGCGCCGGGCCTCGACGTCGGCGAGCCGCTTGGTGCGTTCGTAGTCGTTGCGCGGGCGGCCGTCGTGGACGGTGTCCTCGTCGCCGACGGTGCCGTCGGTGGGGCCGAGGGCCATGAACGACGAGCAGTAGAGGATCTTCCCGACGCGGGCCTCGCGCGCCAGCTCGAACAGCCGGGCGGTCGCCTCGACGTTGACGCGGTCGAACAGCTCGCGCCGCCGCACCCAGCGCTTGACGAGCGCGGCCGCGTGCACCAGCGCGTCCTGGCCGCGCAGCGCGGCCGCGAGCGACGGCTCGTCGAGCAGGTCGCCGTGGGCGAGCCGCGCGCCGCGCGGCACCGGCCCGTACGCCTCGGGGCGCCGCACGAGCAGCGTGAGGTCGTGGCCGGCGGCGGCGAACAGCTCGGCGAGGCGGCCCCCGAGGAAGCCGGAGGCCCCGGTCAGCAGGATCTTCATGGCGTCCCCGTCACGGATGCCCCGCGATGTACGCGCGGGCGGCCTCGGTCCAGGGCCGCAGCGGCCCGAAGCGGGCCTCGTAGCGGCGCGTTGCGAGCGGGGTCGCCGCGGGCCGCCGGGCGTCCAGCTTCAGCTGCGCGGGATCGAGCGGGACGGCGCGCGCGGGGTCGTGCCCCGCGAGGCCGAGCACGGTGCGCGCGAACGCGAGCCGCGAGAGCCCCGCGCCGCCGCCGGCGACGTGCCACACGCCGGTCTCGCCGGCGCCGGGCCCGACGAAGGCGACGACCGCGGAGGTGATCTCGTCCACGTGCGTCGGCTTGGTCGTCCAGTCGTCGACGACCGGGATCGGCCCCGCGGTCCCGCGGGCCTTCTCGAGGATCTTGTCGAGGAACGTCGTCCGGCCGGGGCCGAAGACGAACGAGACCCGCAGCACGACCGCGTCGACGAGGCTCTCGAGGACGGCCATCTCGCCCATCAGCTTCGAGCGGCCGTACTCGTTGACCGGGTCGGGCGGCTCGGACTCGTCGTACTCGAGGCCCGCCTTGCCGCCGCCGAAGACGTAGTCGGTCGAGACGTGGATCAGCCGCACGCCCGCGTTGCGGCAGGCCGCGGCCAGGTGCGCGGGCCCCTCGGCGTTGACCCGCCGCGCCAGCAGCGGGTCCCGCTCGCACAGGTCCACGTCCGAGATCGCCGCGCAGTTGATCGCGACGGTCGGCTCGACCCGCTCGATCTCGGCCTCGAGCCGCCAGCGGTCGGCGAGGTCGATCTCGGTGCGCGTGGCCGAGACCGTGTGCGGGTACAGCTCCTCCAGGCGCTCCGTGAGCGCGCGGCCCACCAGCCCGGCCGCCCCGATCACGAGGGGCCGCACGTCGAGGTCTTCACCGGGTGTCATCGCGGGGAGCATATCAAGATCCGCGGAAATCAGTCCGACCGGACCAGGTCCAGCACGTCGCCGATGCCCGAGAGGTCGACGACCAGCGAGAACTCCTGCCGGAAGTTGTCCACGAAGTCGCGCCGGTCGTATCCGAACCGGAACGAGCAGCACTGGGTCGCCACGCGCAGCTGGTAACGCTGGTGCTCCAGCTTGTCCGTCGCGAAGTTGTAGTCCCACTCGGTCCCGAGGCTCAGGCGGCGGCTGCGCGACATCAGCTCCCAGCCGGTCCGCAGGAAGTTCGAGGACGAGCCCGCGCTCAGGGCCTGCGGCTCGCGGCGGTACCAGGAGCCGCGCACGTACGCGCGCTCCGAGAGCCGGACCAGCGCCGACGACGACAGCTCCGAGAGCGTGCCGTTCGCGGGGTCGTAGGCCGCGTTGACGTCGAACACCTGCTCCGCGGTCGGGTTGAAGCGGACGCGCAGCCGCACGGGCGAGTACGAGCGGGTCGGGAAGAGCGTCAGCGGCCGCACGAACGAGTACCCCTGCGAGATCTCGATGCTGGCGAACTCGACCGGGGTCGCGGACGACTCCACGTTGAGCGCGTCCTCGGGCCGGGACCCGGCGCCGCCGCCGCGCCGCTGCTGCTCCTCGTCCTCGACCGCCTGGAACCCGACCTCGCGCGTGTTCGTGAGGGTGATCCGCCGCTCCGTCTCGGGGCGCCGCAGGGCGAGGAAGCGCTGGCGGATGCCGTAGTTGAGGTCCGACAGCTGGCCCGGCACCTGGTCGACGGCGTCGAAGAACGGGATCTCCGCGGGCGAGACCGACGACTCCGGCCGGTAGCCGTACTGGACGAACGGCTCGATCACGTGCTTCAGCTTGGTCGAGTAGGACCAGTCCGGGGTCTCGAAGATCCGCTGGAAGCGCGGGCCCTGGAACTGCAGCCCGGCGTTCCACAGGCTGCGGAACAGCGTCTCCGACGTGACCTTGTTCGGGTCCTCGGGATCCCGCTGCCCCGTCCAGTAGGTGCCCCGCCACCCGCCGGTGAGCGTCAGCTCGCCCCAGGGCTCCTTCAGCAGCGGCCACTGGATCTGGGGGGCGACGTCCGCGCGCGACCAGGTGTCGGACACGGTCGTGACCAGCTGCTCCTCGCTCGGGACGCCGACCGAGCCTTCGGGCGCCTCGAGGATGCGCCGCGAGAAGACCGAGGCCGACGACTCGAACGACAGGAAGAACGGCGTCCGCCCGAGCTTCTGGCTGCGGCCGCGCAGCTCGACCTGCGGCAGCGTGTCGTTGATCGACTCGGACTGCAGCAGGCTCTGGTCCTGCGCGCTGATCGCGAAGTACTGCTGGTAGCGGCGCGCGCGGGCCGACAGCGTGTACCACGACCAGTTGCGCGTCAGCTCGGCGATCGAGTCGGTGTACGGCGCCGCCGCGAGGTTGAGGTCGGTCTCGTACTCGGTGAAGTAGTCGAAGTCGGAGACCTGCCGCACGCTCGCGGTCAGCTTGGTGTCCCAGGCGAGGGGCTGGACCTGTTTCCAGTCGAACAGGTAGCGGTTCTTCTGGCGGATCGTGTCGTTCACCCAGTTCAGCCGGCCGCGCGACCAGCCGTTGTACGTCGGCAGCCACTCCAGCTCGGCCGTGAGCCCGACGCCCACCTTGGTGTAGGCGTTGAAGGTCAGCGTCAGGTCGGCGTTGGACGCGAAGGGCCAGTAGAACGGCAGCCCGAACTCGGTCCCGAGCTTGGTGGAGTTGCCGAAGGTCGGGAACAGCAGGCCGGCCGCACGCCCGGCCTTGATCGGCCAGACGAGGTAGGGCGACCAGAAGGCCGGCACGTGCCCCGCCTTGAAGGCCACGTCGTGCAGGTACGCGTACTGGCCGAGGTGGAACGTGCCGCGGCCGAGCCGGAAGGACCAGTAGGGCGTGGGCTGCGTGCAGGTCGTGAAGACCGCGTCCTCGACACGGAGCCGCTCGGCGTCCAGCCGCTCGATCCGCTTCGCGCGCAGGATCGCGCTGTCCTGGTCGAGGTAGCCGACCGCGTCCTCGATCCAGCCGGTCTGCGACTCGGCCCGGTACACGACGCGGCTGCCGGAGAGGATCGCCCCCGTGAACGAGAGCACCACGCTGCCGGTCGCCTCGACCGTCCCCTCGTCCTTCCGGTAGACCACCTGGTCGGCGAGGATCCGCGCCTCGCCCATGTCGATCTCGACGTTCCCCGTCATCCGGAACTCGTTCTCGCTGCCGCTCTGCTCGTCGGAGCGGAAGTGGACGATGCCCGGCATGACGAAGTTGCCGAGGAACGGCGCGCCGCCGCCCTGCGGCGGCGGGGCCGTCTCCTGCGCCGCGGCGGGGGCGAGCGCGAGCAGGACGCACAGGAGGCGCGCCGCGGCGCGCAGCGTCGCGTTCCTCACGCCGCGAACACCATCCCGGCGTAGGCCACGACCTCGCGCGCGTCGCCGGTCACGACGCCGGAGTGCGTGTAGACGACCTCCTCGCCGCGGACGGCGCCGAGGTCGCGGAGCGCCGCGAGCGCGGCGACGGCGGGCATGGCGCCGCACATCGAGATGTCGTCGCGCTCGACCACGTGGTGCAGGCCCTCCGGGTCCACGGCCGCCAGCCGGTCGAGCGCCGCGCGGTCGCGCCGGGCCGCGACCTCGGCCGGCAGGTAGTGGGACATGTCGGACGAGACGAGCAGCAGGGGGCGCTCCCCGCCGCGCGCCTCGACGCGCCGGATCACGCGGGCGAGGGCCGCGCCGAGCGCCAGCAGCGCCGGCAGGTGGCGCGTGCCGACCACGATCGGGGCGATCCGCACGTCGCCGCGCAGGCCGAGCAGCAGCGGCACCTGCACCTCGAGCGAGTGCTCGGCGGCGTGGGCGTCGCGGTCGAAGCGGACGTCGGGGTCCTCGGCCGCGATCTCGGCCAAGAGGTCGCGGTCCACGGCGGCCTTCCCCGCGGGGGTCAGCCACGCGTCCTCGGCGGCCGCCGCCAGCGGGACGCCGCGCCCCGTGTGGTTCGGGCCGAGCAGGATCACCGACGCGGGCAGCGCGACCCGGCCGAGCGTCGCGCCCGCGGCCGCCCCGGAGTAGACGTAGCCCGCGTGCGGCACGAGCACCGCCGCGGCGGTCCGCCGCGGGACGTCGCGCCCGAGCAGCTCGTCCACCAGCGTGGCGAGCCGCCGCGGGTGGGCCGGGTAGAACGCGCCGGCCACGGCGGGCGGACGGATCACGGTTCCCAGGGTGGGCCGGGTAGAACGCGCCGGCCACGGCGGGCGGACGGATCACGGTTCCCACAGGTCGATTCTCCTCGATGTCCCCGCCCGGCCGCGCCCCCGGCCGGAGCAGTTGCGCCCGGGCGGACGCTCGCTCATCCTCGCCCGGGACCCCATGAAGATCGCGCTCGTGCAGTTTACTCCGCGACTGGGCGACGTCGCGGCCAACCTCGACCGACTCGAGGCCGAGGCCGCCGGCGCGGCCGCCGCCGGGGCGGGGCTCGTCCTGTTCCCGGAACTCGCGCTGACCGGCTACCGGCTGCGCGACCTCGTACCGCTCGTCGCGCTGCGCCTCGACCGGCCCGGCCCGGTGCTCGACCGGCTGCGGGCGCTGTCGCGCCGGGTCCCGTTCGTGCTCGGCCTCGTCGAGGAGAGCGCGGACCACCGCTTCTACAACAGCGCGGCGTACTTCGAGGACGGCGAGCTGCGGCACGTGCACCGCAAGGTCTACCTGCCGACGTACGGCATGTTCGACGAGGCGATGGACTTCGCGCCCGGCGAGCGCCTGTGCGCGTTCGAGACGCGCTTCGGGCGCGCCGGGCTGCTCGTCTGCGAGGACATCTGGCACCCCGTCGCCGCGACGGTGCTGGCCCAGGACGGCGCGACGCTGCTGCTGGTCCTCGCGGCCAGCCCGCTGCGCGGCCTCGGCGCCGGCACGGGCCTCTTGTCGGCCGACTCGGTGCGCCAGCTGGTGCAGAGCCTCTCGCGCTTCAACACGCTGCCCGCGTTCTACTGCAACCGTTCCGGCTTCGAGGACGGGATCGGCTTCGCCGGCGCGAGCTTCGCGACCGGACCCTCGGGCCAGCTGCTGGGCGAGGCGCCGACGCTCGAGGAGGCGCGGCTCCTGCTGGACTTCGACCCCGAGGAGACGCGGCTCGCGCGCGCGGCCTATCCCCTCGTCCGCGACGAGCGGATCAACGTGCTGGTCCGCGAGTTCGAGCGCATCGCGCGCGCGCGCGGCGGGGCGGACCCCCGCGCCCACGGAGGAGGCGACCGCCCGTGAGCGTCCCGCTCCCCATGCCGCTCGCCGACCTCGAGAAGCTCGTCGTCGGCTTCGTGCGCGAGGAGGTCTTCCGCGCGGGGTTCCGCAAGGCCGTCGTCGGCGTGTCGGGCGGCCTCGACTCCGCGGTGGTGCTGCTGATCGCGAGCCGCGCCCTCGGCCCGCAGAACGTGCGCGCGCTGCTCCTGCCGTACCGCACGTCGTCCCCGGACAGCGTGGCCGACGCGCGGCGGGTCGTCGGCGTCGCCGGCTGCGTCGCCGAGGAGATCGAGATCACGCCGATGGTCGACGCCTTCCGCGCGGCCGCCGGCTGCGACGACCCGCTGCGCCTCGGCAACAAGATGGCGCGCGAGCGGATGACGCTGCTCTACGACCGCGCGATGCGCGACGGCGCCCTCGTCGTCGGCACGAGCAACAAGACCGAGCTGCTGCTCGGCTACTCGACCCGCTGGGGCGACCTCGCGTTCGACCTCGACCCGATCGGCGACCTCTACAAGGCGCACGTGCGGGCGCTCGCGGCGCACCTCGGCGTGCCCCGCCCGATCCTCGACAAGCCGCCGTCGGCCGACCTCTGGCCGGGCCAGACGGACGAGCAGGACCTCGGCGTCACCTACGAGGACGCCGACCGCGTGCTCTGGTACCTCGTGGACCAGCGCGGGCGGCCGGAGGCGGCGGCGACCGAGCTCGGCGTGCCCGCGGAGGTCGTGCACGCCATCGGCCGCCGCGTCGTGCGCAGCCAGTTCAAGCGCAACCTGCCGCTGATCTGCAAGGTCCAGGCGCGGACGGTGGGGATCGACTTCCGCTTCCCGCGCGACTGGATGACCTGACCGGCCCGGCGTTCGCGCCGCCCCCTCGACCGGCGCGCCGGGAATCGAATCGAAGGAGCCTCGAAGAAGGACGATGAACGACCGCGACCGGATCCGCCTCACGACCCTGTCCTCCTGCGCGGGTTGCGATGAACGACCGCGACCGGATCCGCCTCACGACCCTGTCCTCCTGCGCGGGTTGAGCGTCCAAGCTGGGCCCGGAGGCCCTCGCGCAGGTCCTGCGCGGCTTGACGACGCTCCTCCCCGACGCCGGGGGCCCGGACCTCCTCGTCGGGCTCGCGCAGCCCGACGACGCGGCCGTCTACCGCCTCGGCGGCGGCCGGGCGCTCGTCGTGTCGCTCGACTTCTTCACGCCGATCGTGGACGACCCCTACGACTACGGCCAGATCGCCGCCGCGAACGCGCTGTCCGACGTCTACGCGATGGGCGGCGACCCGCTGCTCGCGCTCTCGATCGCGGCCTTCCCGGCGGACCTGCCGGTCGAGATCCTGACCACGATCGTCCACGGGGCGGGCGTCAAGGTGCGCGAGGCGGGCGCCGTGCTCGCGGGCGGCCACACGGTGCGCGACGCGGAGCCGAAGTTTGGGCTCTGCGTCGTCGGGACCGCGCGCGAGGACGCGCTGATCACGAAGGGGGGCGCCCGCCCCGGCGACCGGCTCTACCTCTCGAAGCCGCTCGGCACCGGCGTCCTCTCCACGGCGCTCAAGAACGGCCGGCTCGACGCCGCGACGCTGCGGGCCGCGGTCGCCTCGATGGCCGCGCTCTCCGGCGGCGCCTCCCGCGCGGCGGTCGCCGCCGGCGTGCGGGGCGGCACGGACGTCACCGGCTTCGCGCTCGCGGGGCACGCGCTCGAGATGGCGGAGGCGGCCGGCGCGCGGCTCGTGCTCGAGTGGCCGCTCGTCCCGGTGCTCGACGGCGCCCGCGCCGCGATCGCCGACGGCATGGTGCCGGGCGGCACGTCCGCCAACGAGGCGTCGTTCGCGCCGCGCATGGAGGGGCTCGGGGCGCTGCCGGAGGGCGAGCGGGCGCTCCTGTTCGACCCGCAGACCTCGGGCGGGCTGCTGCTCGCGGTCCCGCCCGCGGCCGAGGACGCGTTCCGCGCGGTCGCGGTCTCGGAGGGCGCGGCGATGACGCGGGTCGGGCGCGTGGAGCCGGGCCGGGGGCTGCGCCTCGAGACCGGGGCCTGACCCCGTTGGCCGGGGTCCTGCACGTCGTCGCGACGCCGCTCGGGAACCTGCAGGACCTGACGGACCGGGCGCGCACGGTGCTCGCCGCGGCGGACCTCGTCGCCGCGGAGGACACCCGCCGCACGGGCCAACTCCTCGCCCACCTCGGGCTCGCGAAGCCACAGGTCGCGTGCCACAAGTTCAGCGAGGCGCGCACCGTCGAGCGGGTGCTCGCGGCGCTCGCCGCGGGGCAGCGCGTCGCGCTCGTGACCGACGGCGGCACGCCCGCGGTCTCGGACCCCGGCTTCCGGCTCGTCGCCGCCGCGCACGCGGCGGGGCACCGCGTGGAGCCGGTGCCGGGCCCGTCGGCGGTCGTCGCGGCGCTGTCGGCCTCCGGCCTGCCCGCCGACCGCTTCCACTTCGCCGGCTTCCTGCCGGCGCGCCGGGCCGCGCGCCGCGCCGAGCTGGCGCGCCTGGCCGCGCTGCCCGAGACGCTCGTCGTGTTCGAGGCGCCGCACCGGCTGCGCGAGACGCTCGACGACCTCCTCGACGTGCTCGGCGACCGCGCGGCGACGCTCTGCCGCGAGCTGACGAAGCTGCACGAGGAGGTCCGTCCCGCCGGCCTCGCCGCGCTGCGGGACGAGATCGCGCGCCGCCCGGAGGTGCTGGGCGAGATCGTCCTCGTGATCGCGGGCGGCCGCGGCGAGGCCGCCGCGCCCGCGCCGCCCGACCCCGCGCTCGCCGAGGGCTGGCGCGCGGCGCTCGCGGCGGAGGACGACGACCCGCGGCGCGCCCTGCGCCGCCTCGCGCGCGACCTCGGCCTCGACCGCGCCGAGCTCAAGCGGCGTCTGCAGGCCGCCGGCCTGTAGGGGCGGCGCTTGCGCCGCCCTCCGTATCGTCGCGGTCAAGTCTCGACGGAACGGGCGCGTTTCGAACCCTGTAGGGGCGGCGCTTGCGCCGCCCTCCGCCTCGAATGGACACCGGCCTCGACGAGCGCGCGCGCGATCTTCCGCAGGGCGGCCCGAGGGCCGCCCCTACGCGTCCGTCGTGGGGGGGGATCAGCGCGAGCGGTGCGTGTCCGCCGGCTCGTGCTCGTCGTCGGCGTGCGCCGCGTGCTCGATCTCGTAGCGCAGGCAGCACATCAGCCGCCCGCACTGCCCCGAGATCTTCGCCGGGTTGAGCGGCAGCCCCTGCGACTTCGCCATCTTCATCGACACCGGCGCGAAGCCGTCGAGGAACGCGGCGCAGCAGAGGCCGCGGCCGCAGTGGCCGTACCCGCCCTGCAGCACCGCGGCGTCGCGGACGCCGATCTGCCGCAGCTCGACGCGCGCCCGCAGCCGGCGCGCGAGGTCGCGCACGAGCTCGCGGAAGTCGACGCGGCCGTCGGCGAGGAAGTAGAGCGTGACGCGCCGCCCGCCCGCGGCGGGCTCCGCGCGCACCATGCGCATCGGCAGGTTGTGCTCCCGCACCTGCTGGCGCGCGATCTCGAGGCACTCCTCGCGCAGCCGCTGCTGCTGCGACTCGCGGTCCTCGTCGGCCGGGCACGCGCGGCGGACGGCGGCGGGCAGCCGCGCGCCCTCGGGGAACGGCTGGTCGAGCGGGACCCGCGCGCAGCAGCCGAACAGCGTGCGCCCGTCCTGCTCCACGACGACGCGGTCCCCGAGACCGACGTCGGGGTCCTCGGTCGCGCACGACAGGGCGCGGGCACGCCCGGGCAGTTCCACCTCTACGGTCCGCACGCTAGACTGGCCTCGCAGAGCGTCATCTTAACAGCGCGTAAGGCGCCGCACAGGGTCCGAAGCGTGTCGGGCCTCCGGGAGAGGCCGAACGGGATGAGCCGACCCAAGGACCAAGATGGGGTCAGGGACCTGGCGGTCAACCGCCAGGCCCGCCACGACTACGTGATCGAGGAGACGTTCGAGGCGGGGCTCGTCCTGCTCGGGACCGAGGTGAAATCGGCTCGCAACGGCCGGATCCAGATCAAGGACGCGTACGGCAAGGTCCAGGCGGGCGAGGCCTTCCTGGTCGGCCTCCACATCGCGCCCTACACCCACGCCTACCACGACAACCACGAGCCCGAGCGGCGGCGCAAGCTCCTGCTGCACAAGCACGAGATCAAGCGGCTGATCGGCCGGACGGAGCGGGCCGGGTACACGCTCGTGCCGCTGCGGGTCTATCTCAAGGGGACGCGGATCAAGGTCGAGCTCGGCCTCGGCAAGGGGAAGGCCAAGGGCGAGAAGCGGGACGACCTGAAGAAGAAGATCGTCGAGCGCGAGATGCGGCAGGAGGCGGCCCGCCGCCGCTGACGTCAGTCCGCCGTCTCGCGCGGGGGGGCCACGAGCACCGGGGCCGGCGGCTCCGCGAGCGCGACGCCCTCCCCCTCGTCGCCGGGCACGTGGCCCGTGTCCCCGTCCTCCAGCGCCGCGTCCGCCGCCGCATCCGGCGCCGCGTCCGGCGGCGCGTCCGCCGCATGGCGGGCGGCGTCCGGCGGCGCGTCCGGCGGCGCGTCCGGCGACGCGTCCGGCGGCGGCTCGAGCCCGTCCCGGGTCTCCTCGGCCGGCACGTCCGCCGCCGCGGCGGCGTCCGGCGCCGGCGCGGCCGGCCGCTCCACCCGCAGGCGTCC
>JADHED010001821.1_pt1 | contig 16612 bp, 14 predicted proteins | sample 8952041 | NCBI WGS metagenome assembly JADHED01 (sample SAMN16124423, study PRJNA663239) | bioreactor sludge metagenome | isolation source: sludge (control) | place: India:Bengaluru | collected 2018-09-08
GCCTCAGTGGCAGCTTGTTGTCATCAAGAATGATTTTGGGAATACGATGTGTAGCCAATAAGGGCTAGTGCAAACAATAGAATGGTTTTTTTCATAAGTGGTTAGTTTTAATGTATGTTTTTGAACGATTTTGGAATTGCAAATAGACCGGCAATTGATGCTCTTTCCAGGTCATAAACATGCCGCATGGAATATTATTCAGGTTCAAATTAAGGTAAAATTTTAGTTACATTCATAAAAGATTGATATATAAATAGATACAATAGATATCGTTTATCTTTTTTGTAATTTCGACCCCTATTTGATTGAGAATTTTCATTACTTTGCCGTCCCTTTAAATAAGAGTAAGCAGACTAAATGAATTATTGGCTTGTAAAATCAGAACCTACCGTTTATTCCTGGCAGGAATTCCTGAAAGATGGTCAATCGTGCTGGAGTGGGGTTCGGAATTATGCCGCCAGAATTCATTTAAATTCCATGAAAAAGGGCGATCCTGTGATGTATTATCACAGTAATGTCGGACTCGAAGTTGTTGGCATTGCTAAAGTGATAAAAGAATCCTATCAGGATCCAACGACTACCGATGAACGATGGGTAGCAGTGGACCTGAAACCGTTTAAGACTTTGAAGACCCCTGTTTCTTTAAAGACTATTAAGGCTGATGCCCGGTTAAAAGATATTGCACTGGTACGTATCGGCAGATTGTCGGTAATGCCTTTAACACAAAACGAATATGATGTATTGCTGGAATTATCCGGCATGAAAAAATAAAAACAATGTATATGCGCAGAATTTCCAGCACACACTTACCTTTTTTCATTTCAATTCTACTTCTGATAACTTCAGTCTCATACGGACAAACCGGAACAGTCCGTGGTTTTGTATATGACAAAGAGAATGGAGAACCTGTTTTGTTTACCAATGTTTATCTGAGTGGTACAACTTATGGCGCAGCAACAGATGTAAATGGATATTATTCGGTAACTAAAGTGCCGCCCGGAAATTATAACCTGGTAGTTTCATCAATTGAATTTGATACACTGGTAACACCAATAACAGTTGCAGCAAATGAAATTATAACTAAGAAGTTATATCTGGTGAAGCGAACGGTTAATCTGAAAGCTATTGATATTTCTGCCGAAAAGCAAGAGCAAAGGTCAGAAGTGAAAATGTCGGTAACGAAGATTACTCCCAAAGAACTGAAACAATTGCCTTCAGTAGGTGGTGAACCAGATTTGGTTCAGTATTTACAGGTATTACCAGGTGTGGTCTTCTCAGGTGATCAGGGTGGTCAGCTTTATATTCGCGGTGGTACTCCTATTCAGAATAAAGTATTGCTGGATGGAATGGTAATCTATAATCCATTTCACTCTATCGGATTATTTTCTGTTTTTGATACTGATATCATACGTAATGCCGATGTTTATGCCGGTGGTTTTGGTGCGGAATATGGTGGTAGAATTTCATCTATCATGGATGTTAAGACCAGAGATGGAAATAAAAAACGTTTCGCAGGAAAAATTTCTGCCAATCCATTTACTTCTAAACTGCTGCTGGAAGGTCCAATTAAAAAATCAAAAGTTGAAGGTGGAGGAGATGCTTCTTTCGTGATCTCCGGTAAGACTTCCTACCTCGATCAAACATCAAAGCAATTGTACAGTTACGTGAATGAAAATGGATTGCCTTACAGCTTTAATGATTTATATGCAAAGTTTGTAACCAACAATTCTAATGGAAGTAAATTGAATGTTTTCGGATTCAGTTTCAACGATCAGGCTAAATACAGAGGTGTTTCTGATTACAAATGGAACTCGAATGGTTTTGGTTCAAGTTTTGTAATTGTTCCCGGAAATTCTGCTGTATTACTAGATGGTAACTTCGCCTTTTCTCAGTACAAAATAAAACTGACAGAAGCCGATTCACGCCCGAGAAGCAGTCTTATTAACGGATTTAATATCGGACTGAATTTCACTTACTTCATTAATAAGGATGAGATAAAATATGGTTTGGAAGCATTAGGATTCAAAACCGATTTCGAATTTTATAATTTCTTAGGTACTAAAGTTGAACAGGAAGAAAATACTACCGAGTTAGGAAGTTATATTAATTACAAAAAAGTTCTGGGCAAGCTGGTTCTTGAACCGGGAATGCGTTTCCACTACTATGCTTCGCTTTCGGAACTTTCTCTTGAGCCCCGTTTTGGTGCCAAGTACAACGTAAGCAACAGTGTTCGTTTGAAACTGGCAGGTGGTATGTATGCTCAAAATCTGATCAGTACTGTTTCCGATCGTGATGTGGTGAATTTATTTTATGGATTCCTTTCCGGTCCGGAAAATTTGCCTGATACTTATCGTGGTGATGCAGTTGATTCCAGATTACAGAAAGCAATTCACGGAATTGCAGGTGCTGAAATCGATTTGCCATATCACTTATCTTTGAATGCTGAAGTTTATATCAAGCAGTTCACGCAGCTTTCAAATATAAATCGTGATAAATTATTTGAAGATGTTGCCGCCAATTCCGCTGAGCCTGAAATTTTGAGAACTGATTACATCATTGAAACAGGAACTGCACAAGGTGTTGATGTAACATTGAAGTATGATTACAAAAGATATTACTTCTGGGCAGTTTATTCTCTTGGATTTGTAACCCGTGAAGATGAAGTACGCGAATATATTCCTCACTTTGATCGTCGCCATAACGTGAACCTTGTTGGTTCTTATACTTTTGGTAAGAAGTTGAACTGGCAGTTCGATGCCAGATGGAATCTTGGTTCCGGATTTCCTTTTACACAAACTCAGGGATTCTATGAATACCTTGACTTCACAGGTGGTATTAATGTCGACCCAACTGATGACAACGGTCAACTTGGAATTATTTATGGTGAGTTGAATAAAGGAACCTTACCATATTATCACCGACTGGATGTTTCACTCAAGAAAACATTCATGGTTGGTAAAAACTCTAATTTGGAGGTTACGGCCAGTGTAATTAATGCCTACAACCGCTCGAATGTGTTTTATGTGGATCGTATCACGAATGAAAGAGTGGATCAATTGCCGGTTTTGCCTGGAATTGGTGCAAGTTTAACTTTCTAGAATCACCTTCCGCTATTTTTATTTTGGCGGTAACTATAATTGAAAAATGGAATCAGCATCAAATACAAATAATGAGGTGTTGAAACTGCTTTACCGGCACCGATTTTTCATTTTTATATTTTCGATTATCATTGTAATTTGCTGCGGAGTGTTCTCTGCTCCGTTTTTCCTTACTCCGTTATATCAGTCGGAAGTTATTATTTATCCTCCAGCCACCAACTCGAACCGAATGCTGATCGAAAGAGACGCACGATTTGGTTCCGATAAAGAAATTGATGAACAGATTCAATTGCTCCGATCCTCTGTTGTGCGTGATTCTGTAATTGTTAAGTTCAAGTTGTACCAACATTATGAAATCGATGCAACTCTTTCCGACAAAAAGTATAAACTTTATAAAGTTTATGATGATCATGTTAAAATAGATCGTACCCGTTTTAATTCTATAAGTATTTCAGTACTAGATAAGGATCCAACGCAGGCTGCTGCTATGGCAGATTTTATTGTAGCTACCGGTGATGCTTTAAGGTCTTCTATCATAAAGGGCAAACTCAACGAAGCTGTACGTTCTCTGGAAAAGAGTCTCTTTGAATTGTCGTTTAGCACCGATAAAATTGCAGAAGAATTAAATAAAACCTATGGCAAGCCTGTTGCTTCCGGAACTACCTTCACCAAAAGGAATTCAATGGAGCAACTTAAAGAACAACTCGATCTGAAAGAATTGATTCAGGAAGCCAGAAGAAATCAACGGACAGCTAATTTGGAGCTGCTTTATTTTTACGAATCAAAGCTTCAACAAATGTCTACAATACAGCTTTCTTACGATCAGGCATTGGTTGGATTGAGTAACCAGGTTCCTTCCAGCTTTGTAATATCACCGGCTGATATTCCAGATAAAAAAACTTTTCCTGTGCGATGGATTATTGTTTTGGCCGGAGCAATTGGTGGGTTTTTTATGGCTTGCTTGTTGGTTGTTATTAATAGCAGGTATAAAGACTTTCTGTCATCAGTTAAATCATGACCATGATGGTCTCGGTAAAACAATACAGTCTACATTTTTTAGCTGCCATATTTCTGGTAATCACAACTTTTGTTTTATGGAAGTATCCGGGCTATTTCATTTTTTTTATGGCATTTATGTTTATTGTGAGTGCCGGAATATTGATTTCTTATACTGGTTTTGAAAAAGTCTACCCATTGTTGTTGTTTTCTTTGCCTGTTTCAGTTTTGCTTCCTATTTCCGGTGAAACTACCTTGCAATTTCCCTCTGAAATTATCGTGGCATCTGTTGCATTCGGCGTTTTCATTCATTGGATAAGAAGACCTGGTGATTTTAGCAGTTTATTTGATAAAGCTGAAATCTGGTGGCTTGTGTTTTTTCTAATTGCAACTGCTGCTACGGTTATATTCTCTGAAATGTTTATGGTTTCTGTGAAGGCATTTATAATAAAAAGTATCTATGCTATAGCATTTGTTGGTGGCGGATTCCTTTTCTTTAGGAAGTCTGTTCAGCCAACACATTTGTTTAATGGATTGTTTTTTACACTTGCAATTGTTGCTGTGATTATTTTTATTTCCCACGCACAATTCGATTTTGCAAAGGGAATTGCCAATTATGTAACTGAACCTTTTTTCAGAGATCATACTATTTACAGCGCCTTTTTAGTTTTTGTTATTCCTTTCGTTTTTATATCAACTAATTATAACGGTAAAAGTGCCTGGGTGTATTGGATGCTTGGTCTGGCACTGATCATAGCCCTTATGGTTTCCTCATCTCGTGCCGCATTGTTGAGTTTTGTGATTGCTTTGCTGTTAGCTGCATTTGTAAGATTCGGATTAAACTTCAAATATTTTATTTTACTGATTGGAACTGCCTTCGTATTGATATTATTTAATTCTGATAGCCTCCTTTATTCCGCTAAATCTATAAAGGCCGATTCCAATGCACGTAATGCAACTATAGAAGATCAAACTATTTCGGTGGTCAGTATTTCAAACGATGAAAGTAATGCTGAACGTTTGAACAGGTGGTTATGTGCCTGGCGCATGTTTGAAGAAAAGCCATTAACCGGTTTTGGTCCCGGCACTTATCAGTTTGTGTATTTTCCGTTTCAACGGGAATATGAGATGACCCAAATTTCTGTTAGTAATCCCTATAATATAAGAAAGGGAAGAGGAGGTACCGCCCACAATGAATATTTACTTATACTTTCTGAATCAGGAATTTTTGCAGCCATTTCATTTCTAATATTGATATTGCTCACCTATCGACGCGCCTTCCATGTTATCCATGTTCTTAAAAGTCCAATGGCATATGCAATGCTAATCGGATTTACTTCACTCACTGTGCATAGTTTGTTCAATAATTTCCTTGACACCGATAAAATTGCAGCTCTTTTTTACCTGCCTGCAGCATTTTTTATGGCTTGCTTTTCCGGGCCCTCCGAAACTCTTTTGAATGCTAAGTCCATGCAGAAATAGAAGAATTGTGATAATCCCAATTTATTTCAGCTATTTCGTTGTTTAATGCATGGTATTTTAATTGGTTCTTTTGTATCTTTAGCTATCTGTTGAATTTGATCCATATGTTGTTTTGAAACTACGGATCAACTGATTATGAAAAAGAATGTAGTGATATTAACGCCTGGATTCCCGATTTCTGAAGAGGATACTACTTGTATACCACCTCTGCAGTCGCTGATTCTGGAATTGCATCAACAGCATAGTGATGCAGTTAATTTACAAATTGTTTCTTTTCAATACCCGTTTAATCCCGGAAGCTATACCTGGCATGGAATCCCATGCTGGTCGGCCGGTGGTTCCAATAAAAAGTTTCCCGGTAAATGGGAAACCTGGTTGTCGGTTATGAAGTTCCTCAGAAAGTTGCACCACCACACTCCAATCGATATTGTTCATGCTTTTTGGTTAAATGAATGTACGCTGGTAGGAAAATGGATTTCAAAGTTATCCGGAGCTAAACTAGTTTGTCACGCAATGGGTCAGGATGTTTTGCCTTCTAATAAATACATGAAGTATATTAAGCCGAAGTCCCTGAATATTATTGCTGTCTCTGATTTTGCTGCAGAAAAACTAACTTCCAACTTCAACGCAACAAATGTTAAAGTTATTCCTAATGGAATTAATGCCGATGATTTTCGAAATTTAAATCTTAATGATGAAAGACATACCGATATTTTGGGCGTGGGATCATTAATACCACTCAAGAATTATGAATTGTTTGTAAAGATTTTTGCCGAATTGAAACAGATTTACCCAGCATTGTCTGGTAGAATTATTGGCGAAGGTCCACAGTTTGGCCTGTTAGAAAAACTGATAGCAGATAACCATCTCGAAAAAAGTTTGTTGTTGGAAGGACGTTTATCACGACCGGATGTTCTCCATTTAATGACTCACAGCAAAATTTTATTACACCCGTCATTGTTTGAGTCTGCAGGTTATGTTTTCCTGGAAGCACTCGCTGCAGGTATGAAAGTGGTTAGCTTTAAAACAGGTTATTTGCCAAATGTTGTTGGTGCCTATGCATGCGAATCAGAAGAGGCTATGCGAAATGCATTGAAATCTTTACTTTCTTATAAACAAGAATACAAACCTGTTCCTGTGGTTCGAGTCAGTGATACTGCAAAAGCCGTGATTGAAGTATATAAAAATATATAATCAGAATTCCAGAATACTTTTCACATGAGCATGTACCACTTTTTCGGTAGCCGGATTATTTAATTCTCCCTTGATATCGAGTTCATCTTTCACCCTTGAAATGGGTAACATGTTGGGCATAACGGTAACACGCATGTGAATTAGTATCGATGCCATATGATCCAGTCCCCGAAGATTTCCCGCACGACCTGTTGCAACTCCGGTCAGTGCTGCCTTTTTTCCTTCGAATGCTTGTCTCACATCCAAGGCATCAATCAAAAGCTTTAATACTCCTGGTATACTTCCATTGTATTCAGGTAAAACAAATACAAATTTTTGTGTGGGATTGAAAACTTGCTCCTGTAGTTTAATTATAGAAGGCGATTTTTTATCGTACATGGTATCAGTTACGAAATCATAAGGGATATCATCCAATGCCAGAAATCTGGTGTTGATATTCATTGATCGTAAACGTGAGTAATACAAGGAGGCAACTACCCTCGACAAACTGTTCTTTTTATTCGTGCCCGATATAATTGTGATCATTTTTCAGCCCCGTAATTTATCTAACAGTTGATTCAATTGAATTGCTTCGTCCTCACTGATATTTCGTAAGGGTAGTTCCAGTGATTCTGACTTCTTATCAATCTGAGTTAAAACATTTAATCCTTTCTCCGTAATGGTAACATTCACCGCCCTCTTATCTGCTTCACTCACACATCTTGAAACAAATTCTTTTTCAAGCAAACGATCAACCAACCTCGATGCATTGCTACTCTTATCAATCATTCGATCTATTAATAAGTTGATGGTTGCCGGCTGTGGATGTTGTCCTCTTAAAATTCTTAAGAGATTAAATTGCTGCGGTGTTAATCCAAATGGCTTTAAGGCATTGGCGTGATGTGTACTCAACCACGATGCGGTGTATAATATGTTTACTGCCACTTTTTGATATTCTGAACTGAATTTCAGATTCTGTTTAATTTCTTTTTCAATTTCCATGATCCGCAATATTAATTGCTTTGCAAAGATAGGGTAAAATTAGATGTAGTGACATATAATTGCTATGCAAAGCTTTTTATCGTATATTAGCATAATCCTAACCCAAATGACAAATAACTTAAAATCAGATACTTATAATGACGGGGTGTTGCTTTTTAACCCCAGAAGCAACCATTATAAACCTAGAATCCCGAATTCGGTGTTGCAGGTAGCTGCTTCAATCAATGGGGTTCGCGAGTTTGTTATTGTTGATGGTAATCTGGAACAGGATCCATGGTCCAAGATTGAAATGTATCTGAAAGAAGGCAGGTTTGCTTATTTCGGTTGTACGGTAATGCCCGGTCCGCAGTTGAAGCAGGCAATTCCTTATACTTATCGCATTCGGGAAGAATTCCCTTCAGTGAAAATAATCTGGGGAGGTTATTTTGCAACTAACCAATATAAAGTAGCTATTAACTCCGGTGTGGTCGATTATATCATCAACGGACCAGGTGACAAATCCTTTCCTGCTTTGTTGAATGCTATTGAATATGGCAGCAATCCTGCATCTATTAATAATTTAATATTTAAAGATTCTGCTGGTAAAGTAATTGTTACGGGTAAAGATGAAATCTACGATCAGGATTCATTACCTGCATTACCCTATGAGAAATTGAATGAATTTTATCCGATTCATAAGTACTTAGGTAAAACTTATCTTGGAAAAAAAACAATTGCATATCATTCCAGTTTTGGTTGTCCGTTTACATGTTCGTTTTGTGCTGTAGTACCCATTTACAATGCCAGATGGAAAGGGAAATCGGCAGAACTTATATACAAGGATATCAAGTTTCTTAAAAATACCTATGGCGGAGATGCTATAGAGTTCCACGACAATAATTTTTTTGTTTCAGAAAAACGTACCGAAGCTTTTTCGAAATTAATGTTGCACGAGAATATGGTTTGGTGGGGTGAAGGCAGAATTGACACACTTTGGAAGTATTCGGATGACACATTATCACTGATGAAAGCTTCCGGTTGTAACATGATTTTTTTTGGTGCTGAAACCGGTAACGATGCAATTCTGAAAGAAATGGATAAAGGTGGAACGCAAACCGGTGCACAGATTCTGGAATTCGCTGCTCGTCTCCGCAAGTTTGGAATCATTCCCGAATATTCTTTTGTGCTTGGAACACCTGCCTCAACTGAAGAAGAAGTAAACAAACGAATTGATGAAGATATTTTGTTTATCAAAAAAGTAAAAGAGGTAAACCCCGACACGGAAATAATAATTTATGTTTATAGTCCGGTTCCTACCGAAGGAAGTGCAATGTACGAAGAGGCAAAACGAGCTGGATTTTCTTTTCCGGAGACTTTAAAAGATTGGTTAAATCCTACCTGGGAAAATTTTGATCTGCGACGAAATCCACTGACTCCATGGCTCAAGCCATACATGATCGATAAAATTCGAAATTTTGAAACAGTATTGAATGGTCATTTTCCTACAGTTTCAGATACGAAACTTTCTCGTACCCAGCGAAAAACGATTAGTGCCGTAAGCTCATGGCGTTACCATTCGGGATGGAATAAATTCCCTGTAGAAATAAAGTTGCTTCAGAAATTCTGGTTAAAATACCGACAACCTGAGTGGGAGGGATTTTAATTCAATAAAGTAATATGCAAATTTTTGCAATTGCTTTTTACTTGAGCAGTTCGCGGGCAATAACGAGTTTCTGAATTTCAGAAGTTCCTTCTCCAATAGTACATAACTTAGAGTCTCGATAGAATTTCTCAACAGGAAAATCTTTGGTGTATCCGTAACCGCCGAAAATCTGCACCGCTTCAGTAGCAACTCTAACACAAACTTCAGATGCATAATACTTGGCAAATGCCGACTCACGGGTAACTTTCTGTCCGCGGTTTTTGAGATCAGCAGCTTGAAAAGTCAATAATTCGGCTGCTTCAATTTGCGTGGCCATATCGGCTAATTTGAAAGAAATAGCCTGGAAACTCGAAATAGGTTTTCCAAATTGTTCGCGTTCTTTAGAGTATTTCAATGCTGCATCAAATGCACCTTTTGCTATCCCAAGTGAAAGAGCAGCAATCGACATACGACCACCATCTAAAACTTTCATGGCTTGCACAAATCCATCACCAACTTCTCCCAATACCTGATCCTGATGTACCCTGCAATCTTCGAAGATCATTTCTGCAGTTTCAGAAGCACGCATTCCTAATTTATTTTCTTTCTTACCACCACGAAAACCTGGCGTTCCTCTTTCTACCACAAAAGCAGTAATTCCTCTCGAGTCGAGTAACTCACCTGTGCGAGCCAATACAACAGCCACATCACCTGTAATACCATGAGTAATCCAGTTTTTGCTTCCATTAATAACCCAATGATCACCGTCTTTTTTCGCAACACATTGCATGCGCATTGCATCACTTCCGGTGTTCGCTTCAGTCAAACCCCATGCACCGATGAATTCTGCAGTAGCAAGTTTAGGTAAATATTTTTTCTTTTGAGCTTCATTTCCAAATGCCAGAATGTGACCGGTACAAAGTGAATTATGTGCTGCCATCGAAAGTCCGATAGAACCACAAATTCTTGCCAGCTCAGAGATTGCTGTTACATATTCAAAATATCCGAATCCCGATCCACCATATTCCGCAGGTACTATCACACCCATCAAACCAAGTTCACCTAATTGCTTGAAAACTTCAATTGGAAATTCCTGCGATTCGTCCCATTCCATTAATCGGGGACGAATATGCTTGTCACCAAAATTTTTAATCGTTTGTGCAATTAACTCCTGATTTTCGTTTCTGGTAAATTCCATAAGGGCTGAATAGTGCTTTAAATAAGTTCTTTAACCTAGTTTTTCTAAGTTGCAAAATTATTCAATTGTCAGGTAAGGAGCAAGTTTGTTATAAAGTTGATTATCAACAAGTAGCACTTTCCTGACATCTTCCGGTTTCGAAAAATTACCGTGTTGCCTGCGGTACGAAACAATCGCATTTGCAACGGATTTGGTGAGGTACGGATGTCTAAGTGTATCCTGATTGAGGTTTAATTTTCGAAGAGTTGTCACTGTTAAAACAGCAGATTTACTTATTGCTTCATACGTAACACTGTCGATAGTGAAGACTTCAAGCAGTTGCTCTTTATGATGAAAACCACCTAGCGCTTCTCTGTATTTGTAAATCATTCGGGCTCTTCCGGGACCTACCATGGGCAATTCACAAAGCAATGTAGTATCTGCCGTATTCAAATCTATTTTGGCTTTGGCAGGATGAATTTTCTTTTCAAATGTAAATGGATTCGATAATTTTTCCGGAGTGTTAATTTTGATGTATGGCTCAAGACGTTCATACAATGCAGGTTGAATTCCGTAAATCGATGCGACATCTTCTTTTTTGCGAAATCTGCCCCCTTTGTTCAGATAGTTTCTGATGATGTGAGTTTGCTTTTCCGATAATCCTAATGTTTGCCATTCCGCATCGTTAATTGTATTCGGATCAAAATCAAATAGCTTTTCAGGAATTTTTTGATAGGACACATCACTACCGGAAAAATGTTTATCCAGCGAATCTTTTTTCTGTTGCTGCTGATTAGCTAATTGTTCTTCAGCCTTCATGATAGTCAACCGGTGCTTTTCCAGAATGGATGAATCTGGTTCTTTGAAATAATGGTACCAGGCTAAAAAACCTATCTGCACCAGAATAATAAACATCAATGCTAAACCACCATTTCTCTCACGGGTGGTTAGAGTAAAATAATCCCTTACAAAGGATTTTAATTTTTGAAAAATCATAAGAAAAATATTGAAAAGTAAAATTGAAAAGTTTAATACACGAATTGCATTTACCGCAATTCGTCATCATTATCGACATAAGAATCGGGCTCTTGTTTTGGTGGAGTTTTTAATACCAGCCAGAAGAAATAAAGTGTAATGGATGTTACTGTTAACATAGTAACTACCATCAGAGTTAATGCTGATGAGTTCATAATTTTATTCTCCCTTCTTTTATTCTTTTTTGATAAGCCACATAAACCAACCATGAAATTCCGGCAAATAATGCCAGCAGCATAAATCGTGCTATTAGTGAGTAATGAAGTTTTTCTTCTAAAGTTTTAATTACTACAGGATCTGTGGCAGCGGCAATTTGCTCTTTTAGCCCTGCATTAGTGTTTAATAATTGAGGAATTATCGAGTACCCAACCATTTTGGATTGCACCAAGCCAGTCGTTGTTTAAAGGTGTAACCAGGGAGCCAATAAATACAAATAACAGCAATAAAGGTGTTACCCATTTTATAATAAAACGGTAAATGGAAGGGATTTTAATGTCACCACCCTGATTAATTTCTTTCCATCCTTTATTCATTCCGAAGATCCAGGCAAACAGAATTGTTTCTGCAAGTGCAAAGATTACCAATGAAACTGTACCGGCCCAATAATCATATTCGTCAAAAACACCCTGCTGATAAAAAATAACAGTTGGCAATCCCATCATCAAAGTGATCAATCCAAACGACCAGGCTCCTTTTTTCTGATCCCATTTAAACTCATCTCGCATGAATCCAATCCAAGGCGTTCCCATTGCAAGAGATGAGGTTATACCTGCAAAGAATAATAATCCGAACCACATTACTCCGGCAATAACCGACATTGCAGGACCCCATTGTTCAAACAGGTAAGGCATGGTTTGAAATGCCATTCCGAACCCTGCATTTTCTTTTAACCAGTCAACACCTAAATAGCCTGCAGCAATTGGAATAACAATTAAACTTCCCAAAACAACTTCAACAAATTCATTCATGAATCCTGCTGAAACAGCATTCAATGCAATATCATCTTTTGAACGTACATAAGATGCATAACATTGAATGGTTCCCATTCCTACCGATAAGGTAAAGAATATTTGCCCGGCTGCAGCCAGCCACACTTTAGGATTGGTCAATGAATCATATTGTGGTGTCCACAAAAAGTTCAATCCTTCAAATGCATTTGCATCAGGGTGTTCAGCTGTAGCTCCTGATGTTCCAAGTGTAAGACCTTTAAAGGCCAGAAACACACCAAATAAAATCAACAGTGGCATCCCTATTTTTGCTGCTTTTTCAACTCCAGCTAATCCACGTGATAAAATAAATGTATTCAGCAGCAAACAGAAAATATAAAAGATAACCGCTTCATAAGGTATCCCGGTTGTTGAATGGCTGATATCAATGTAGTTTTTAAAAAATTCGGCAACTTCCGTTTGTTTCAGATTGTCGAATGTGCCGGAAATCGAATGAAATACATAAGCCATTGTCCAGCTTTCTATATAACAGTAGTAAGCCGCAACAGCAATATTGGTGAAAATTCCGAATACACCCAGGTATTTCCAGAATCTCCTCTTATCCATGTGGTCTAATATAAAAGGAGTACAATGATTTCCATGCTTTCCTCCAAGTCGTCCACTCGACCATTCAATCCACAAAAGAGGGATTCCCATTAAAAGGAAACATACCAGGTAGGGGATTATAAAAGCGCCACCACCATTTTCAACGGCCTGAACCGGAAATCGCAGGAAATTCCCTAACCCGACGGCATTTCCTGCCATCGCCAGGATCAATCCTACCCGGGATCCCCAGGAATCTTTCTTTAATGAACTCATAATTGACTTTTAAGGATATTCAACAATAATCTGAATTTTAATTGAAACATCCAAATAAATGATTCATAAGACACTAAAACAAAAACGGGATTTCATTTGAATGAAATCCCGTTTGATTCTGTAAAACAGTAGTTTATTCGATGATTGTGAACTCTACGCGTCTGTTTTGAGCTCTTCCCTCTGCAGTGGTATTTGGGGCAACCGGACGATCTTTACCATATCCATTTGGCATGATGCGGCTTCCGTCAACTCCTTTGCCAACCAGATAAGTTCGTGCTGCCTCTGCTCTTTTCTTTGACAATGTTTTATTTAAAGAAGCCGAACCGGTATTGTCAGTGTGACCATCGATCTTTAATTTGAAGGAAGGCTTTTTCTGAAGCAAACCTGCCAATTCATCTAATGATGCATAAGAGCTTTCTTTAATAATTGCTTTACCGGTTTCAAACTGAAGATTCTTAAATACTTTATTGATAATTTCCTGCTCTTCCTGGGTTAATTGAACAACAACAGGAGCAGTGTTGACAGGTGCCTGAGTAACTTTTACAGGACAGCCTTTTGTTGCTGGAGGTCCAACATCAAACGGACATTCATCCTGCGGATCTGGAATGCCATCACCATCTGTATCAGGACATCCCTTGTACATTGCAGGTCCGGCAGTAGTTGGACAATCATCTTGTGGATCAGGAATACTGTCGTTATCAGTATCTGGACATCCTTTGTATAATGCTAAGCCCGGAACAGATGGACATTCATCTTCTGAATCCATGATTCCATCAGCATCGGTATCAGGACAACCACGGAATTGAGGCAAGCCAGCAACTTCTGGACAATCATCTTTAGAATCTGTAATGCCATCACCATCGGTATCAGGACATCCTGCCAGGGATACCAATCCTTTAACATCCGGACACTGGTCAATGGCATCCGGAACATCATCCAGATCTTTATCTGGACAACCTTCGAATTTCAAAATACCTGCAATCTCTTTACACTTGTCCATCTTATCAGATACTCTGTCGTTGTCAAGATCTCTGATTCGTTGTTTGTTCATTGAGAATTTTAAACCTGCGTAAACATCCATACCATTCAAATCACCCAAGCCAAATAACGTTCCGATGCGGTCACTTCCGAGGAAGAAGCTGGCAAAACGAAATGCTAATCCAACACGACTTATTTTACCGGTGTAATTAAAATAGGAAACCGGCATACTGATGTCGAGCCATGGTGATTCATATCGTGGTGTTACCGATAAAACACTGGCACGATCAATGCCCGGCTCACTATGCTTCACACCATGAATGTAGTTTGCTGCTACATAGAATTTTTTGTAAGCATTCCAGTCGACTTGCAAACTTACAGCAGTAGGTAATGCCATTTTAAAATTATTGGTTCGGAATGAAGCCAATGAATCTCCATTATAGAATACAGCAGAAAATGTATGGTCGAAATCGATGTTGTTATCATATTCATCTGTATTGAAATTTGGATAGTACCCATTATCTGTTTCCAAATGATAAGTGCCGGCGTTCTCGTTAAATTTAATTTTACCAACATCAAGCAAGGAAGCACCTATTCTTAATTTATAGCGATTGATCAAGGGATCATGTAATTTCTTTCCATCCATTTCATATTGCCAGGAAGTTGGCTCTTTAAAGAAGTCGTAGGAAAATCCAACATCAAAACCAAATCCTTTACCATTGATGAAATCACTGTAACCACTTATTTCATCAAATGAGTTGTAGTCGACTCTGCCATAATCGATTTGTGAAAATCCCTGAACACCAAAAACCATATCAGAGTCATTTAATACATTATAGTAGAGGTCGGCATTTTCGGCATAGGCACCACCAATTCCATGCAGAAGTTTTAAAGTTAATCCGCCTGTAAGCGCTCCTTTTTCATTTTCAGTAAGTGTGGTTGCATACGATAGTCCATACTCAGCCCAACTCAAAATATTTAACTCAAAATCTTTACCCAGGAAGAATTGATTTTGTAAGGGATTATAACCAAATCCTTCAACAGCAAATTTTCCGGCATGCCCCTGTATTTCGGTTCCAGAAATTCCTGCTCGCATTTGAGTGGTGATTGCTATGGTGTGCTTCGGATAAATGTTGAACATTACCGATGGCCCCATAATGGAAATGGCTGTGTTCAGGTTGTAAGTCTTATTCGGACTTCCAAATTCGAATTCATCAATATAACCTTTCTCATCAAAATTTTCGATGATGTTCTTAATTCCAAAAAACTTCAATTTGTCTTTTGGTATATAGATAAAATCATTTTCAGCTGTTATGCCGATAGAAAATAAATTGATATCAAGATCCAGACGAGATGTGTGTATGGAAGCAGGATTTATCCCAAGACCTTGCAATCCGGAATAGTTGGAACTTCGTATACCAAGCATGTCCTGTGAATAGGCATGGCCAGTCAGGCAGACAATGGCCAAAATGGTCAGTAATCGTTTCATAACTTTTGGGTGTTAGTGTGAATTGGAAAAGTAGAAAAAGAGAGCGAATAAAAAAAATACTTCGGTCAGCTTTGAAGTAATTTAATGCAAATATAATTTAGGAGAATTATATATTGCTGAATATCAAATCGTTATTTTGATTTCTTTTGAAAAACAGGAATGGCTTTACCTTGATTTACAAGATAATTCAGGTATGTGATGGTAACTGTACCTCTCGAATTTTTTGGGGTTTTATCTTTGTTCCCCTGATTTTCGAAATCGCCGGTTAGTCCTAACGGCAACTCATTTTTTCGAATATCGAAATTGAATAAAATCTGATCTGGTAGATCGTATGTTTTAATCTCGGCAGGAAACCGGAATTGCATGGAAAAGGTTCCTTCCGACTTAGTAGTTGTTTCTAATTTGCGGATCACATTTCTTTGTGTGTCTATCCATAACGTCGACAAAATAATATCATCGGCATCACTGTTAGGAATCACTTTAATAACCTGTGTGGTAACGCCGGCATATTGTTCCTCGCGCGCATAAAGTGCAGTATAGTCACCTGAAAAAAGTTGATTAGGTGTGAAGTTCATGCCTCGTTTTGGTAGTAATGAAAATCCTGGCGTTTTTACAATTACTTTGCCGGGCTGCATATACCAGATCTTACCTGATTTTTCAGGAATTTTCACAAAATTCACATCCACTTTTATTTTTACGCTGGCTTCATATTCGTTAACCAAAGCAAATTTTTTCTTAACACCTTCAAGAATCAAA
>JADHED010001822.1_pt1 | contig 16589 bp, 13 predicted proteins | sample 8952041 | NCBI WGS metagenome assembly JADHED01 (sample SAMN16124423, study PRJNA663239) | bioreactor sludge metagenome | isolation source: sludge (control) | place: India:Bengaluru | collected 2018-09-08
TCAAAATCCCCCGAGCGCAAGCTCATGAGGGTTCGAGTCCCTCCTCCGGCACCATTGAATCCTCTGGACTTAGGCCCGGTAGGGCGGCCCGACCCGGGCCTCGAGCGGGCGAGGATTGCCCTCAGCGTGCCTCAGGCGCTGGAATCTGAGGCCTGCTCGGGTGAGAGGCGCAGGGGCCGAGGACGGCCCTTGCAGCCCTCGAGAGGAGCCCGTTCGCTGCGTATTCCCGGAACCCGTGCCCGCCTTCGCGGCGCGCACGGGTCGCCGGTGTTCCTTACCACGAGGACGGGGCAGGAGAGGGAGTCGAGCCCGGGCAAGGGAGACGGCTGCGGCTACTTCCTGAGCCCGAGCTGGCGCTCGACGCACTCAAGATCGATCCCTAGCATCCTGCACATCTTCGAGACGTGCCCGAATTCGATCTGAGGGTCGGTTCCGCCGTGCCCCGATCCCTTCGGCAGGCCCCGGTACAGCTTCGGGCCGAGGGAGACCCAGTAGTGATGCGCCTTCAGCCTGACGACAACTCCAGGAGCGCAGACACGAAGCGCCTTCAGAACCTCACTGAGCTTCGGCTGCGCGCGAGAAGTCACGCCGCGAGGCGCGGATCGAGTGGTAGCCGGTTGAGCTCCGGCTTCAGGCCCGCCGCCTCCACCAGTATCACCTTGACCGACCGTTCGTCCTCCGCGGGCAGCTTCTTCAGCCGGACGAAGTCCGCTCCGCAGTCCCCAGCCCTCACGGCTTCCACCGCGGCGAACCACCGCCGAGAGTCCTCCTGGTCGACCTCGTCAAAGAACGCCTCTACCTGGGCCTTGAAGGTGCCGAAGTCGCCGCTCTCTTCGGCGATCTCGCTCAGGATTCCCCTGATGGAGTTCTGCAGCTCGACGTGCGCCTCCGGGATCGTGTCGCCGCCGGCGGCCACGCCACCTGGCATGACGCCGTCGAGCCAGAACCGCCTCTCCTCGGAGCTTCCCGGCGTCGTCAGAAGAACCCTGCCGCGCATGTCGACGTCCGCGATGAAACCGTTACCGATGACGGGTGTGTGGAGGCGGAACAGGAGCGGGAACTGGTTCACCTTGGGTTGTCCCTCCGTTGCCTTCCATGGGGCGCCAGCGACGGCGGCGGCCCCGGTGCCCCGATGATAGCCCCCCGCTCGGCGCGGTCAAACGGGCGCATCAAGGGCGCAAGATCGACCTAGCCGAAACACCTCCCCGGAGCGAACGTGAATGCGCATGAAGCGCACGCAAGTTCCGCCTCGGCGGTCGCCAGAGCAGCAACGCGGGCGCCCTCCGCCCGGACGAGCAGGACTGCGAGGGCCTCACGGCGCTGGCCTCTCGCGGACGGCGGGGGTCCGCGGCATCAGCTCTAGCGGCCGGAGCCTTTCCCGACCCGCGGGCCGAGGAGGCGGAGGGTGTCGGCTACGACGAACGCGCCGGGGTCGGCTGGATCGGCGGGGCCGTGTCCGGCGACGATGTAGGCGTGAGCCCGGAAGGATTCTCGGGTCGAGCGCACAGGCGGCGTGTAGCTGCCTCGCGTTCGATATCCGGTGTTGGTCTCGGACACGGTGCCCGAGTACTGGCCCGGGAGAACGGTGTGGGACGTGGTCCGGACCGCGGTGTTCGTAGAGACGAGGAGGAAGTGTTGGAAGCCCGCCTGCTGGGCGAGCTCCGCGCATCGGTAGAGGAGGGCGGCCTCGACGAACTCCTGCGTCGCGTAGGGACCGCCCTGGAAGTAGACGTTCCAGGCGTTCTCCTTCACGCGGGTATCGCCGAAGCCGTCGCCGTAGACGCCGGCGCCCGACGGCTGATAGGTCGTTTCGCAGGCGACGCAGACGAGGAGGGCGAGGAAGACAGGAACGGCCCTACGGCAATGTCCTCTCATCGAATCTCTCCACGGTGTTGGGAAGGCCCAGGCTCTGGCCTCTGCATTCGAGCCGGGTACTTCGTCGATCATCTCGCCGAGAAACGTTACCACCGCGATCGGCGCATCCACTCCGGTCCTCGACACGAGCGAGAAGGACGCCGAGCGAACCGCAACGGGAGTGCCCGGGGACGGCGAGACGCCGGAGGGACCATGGGGAGGCGGGGGAGGAGCTCCTCCCGGAAGTGCCCGAGAAACGCCGCTGAGGCGGCCTCAGGGCGCCCAGGAAGGGCCGGGGGGTAGGACATGGCGAGGACCGGGAACGGCCGCTGCTGGCCCGCCAGGACGGCGAGGACGTCGTCCGGAGGGGATTCCCGGCGGGAGGAGTACTCGCGGGACGAGACGGCGCCGCCGAGGTAGACGAGAAGGGATCCGGGGTCGGCCCCCGGCGGGACGTGAAGATCCGCGAACGTTTCCGGGCCGAGCCGAGACTCCGAGAGGAGGAGCTTCAACGCTCGCGCCGGCCCCGGCCGGGCTCGTCCTCGTCGCCACCCTGGGGGTGAAGGTGGGACCAGCCGCACCGGAGAGCCTCCTCCCCCTCGGCGTCTCGCGTCCGGCCTGCCCGCTCGTCCTGGGCGCGGAACGCATCCCCGAGCGCGCGCCACAGGTTCCGCGGACCGCGCGGCCGCGACCAGGTCCCGAGGTGAGCGAGGAGACCGCGGAGGTTCATCGCCTACATCACCGGGAGGTCATCCCTCGAGAGCGCCTCGCGGATCCTATGCAGCCGGACGAGCCGCTGGTAGACGCGCTCCTCTGCGGGGGTGGGCTGGCGGACGCCTTCCCTCGAGTCGTTCTCCTGCTCGTGCGGGCGGGGCCGCGAGAGCTTCGGCGCGGGGTCCTCCGCTGGCATGGGTCACCTCGAGACGACACGATACCTCGCGCCCGCGCGCGTAGAGGCTGTTCGCCGCTGTTCGTTGCGCGCCCCCGTCTTCCCCCACCGACACCCCCCTCGCGCGCGCGTTGGCGTGTCCGGGCGTGTCCGGTTCGGTCCGGTCTTCGAAGCCCGCGGAGGAGCGCCGCGAGCCCTCGTCGTTCCCTCCACGACACCTCCCTCGCGCGCGCGTTGGCGTGTCGGGGTCGGTACGGTCTTCGCGGCCCGCGGAAGGGCGCCGCGAGCCCTCGTCGTTCCCTCCACGACACCTCCCTCGCGCGCGCGTTGGCGTGTCGGGGTCTGTTGGGTTTTCTCAGCCCGCGGATGAGCGTCGCGCGCCCCCGTCTTGCCCCCACGACACCCTCCCTCGCGCGCGCGTTGACCCGCCCGGTTCCGCCCGGCTCAGACGTTGCCTCTGAACGCCTCGAGCGGAGAGCCCTCACCCGACTCCTACATCACGGGGAGATCCGTTCGGGCCTGGCGTCGGCGCTCCCTCTCGGCGCGCCTCGAGGACTCGATCCTGCCCTTCCGTCCCGGGTAGAGGCTCGACACGATCGCCTCGAGAGCGTCGACGAGGCGAGGCACGAAGGGCGCGAAGACGTCCAGTCCACAGTCCGACTTTCTGGCTTTCTCGGACTCCAGCCCGGATTCCCACGTCCCGAGCATCTCTCGGCATCGTTCCAGGACGAGCTTTCGATGGCTGGCCGGGTCCCAGGCCTCCTCGAGCACGAGGGCCACGAGGGCGCCGCTCGCTTCCTCCAGAAGCTCCTCGAGCTCGAGGACGGCGCTCTCGGCGCGCCGAATGGCCGGCCGGCTCAGGCGCACCTCGGCGGCCAGCTCCGCTCGAAGGGTACAGAGCGCCTCGCCGAGGATCTCTGCCGCGTCGAGCGCCGCCCTGGCTCCCTCCGCAAGAGCGTGCCGGTCCTCTGGCTCAGGCGCAGCATCGGTGCTCGTCCCTGGGGAATCGGCGTCGGGCGACGGAGAGGCCGCCCCATGATCGGCCGGAGTCGGAGGACCCGCCCGCCGGGAACCTGTTGCGGGGCACCTGCGGCGCCTCACCGATGCCCCGGCCCCCACGCCGGGAGGTCCCTGAAGCGCGGCCGCCCCGAGAGCGCCCGCCGAAGTAACCGGAGCGCCTTCGCCTCGAGGCGCCGGGCGGTCGACGCTCGGATCCCGAGAGCGGCGCCGATCGCCGGGAATGCATGCTCCTCCCCGGTGAGGCCCCACCGCAGCTCGAGGATGCGCCGCTCGAGCGCCGGAAGGTCCTCGAGGGCCTCCCTCATCCGGGCGACCATCAACGGAGGCGCCACGTCCGCAGGAGGAACGGGCGGAAGGTCGGCGCGCTCCACCTCGTCCCCGCTCGGGAGGACCACGTAGAGGGCCGTCTCCCGGCGAGTCTTCCGCTGACGCCTCAGCTCCCCGAAGATCGCGTGCCGACACGTCGTCCTCGCGATCGCGCCGAAGGTGCCGAGCGTCGGATCGAAGACCTCCGCCGCCTCGATGAGGCCGGCCAGGGACGCCGAGAAGACTCCGTCCTCGTCTCGTGCGAGGGGAGCGTACTTCGCGGCGATCCACACCCCGAGGGGGACGTTTTCGGCCGCGAGGCGGTTCCGCTCCTCGAGCGAGCGCTGCGGCCGCGCGGGCGGCTGCGGCGCGCCCTCCGGGAGCGCGCTCAACGCGCCCCCTCCTCGTCCCCTACTCCCGACGCCCGCGGGCCCTTGAGGCTCTTCCGCGCCTCCCTGGCGGCCCGCTGGAAGGCCTTCCGGGCCTTCCAGATCTCCTCCTCACCGAACATCCCTCCGGCGTCGTCGAGGAGCTTCCTGAGGTCCCGGCGCGCCGTCAGGCCCGTGCGCCGGAGGAGCGTGCGGTACTCCTCGTCCGAGAGGAAGTAGGTCCGGCCTCCGCGCGTCCAGCGAGGATCCGGGATCGGCGGGTAGAAGGCCGCGTCCGGGTTCAGCTCGTTCCACTTTCGGAACGCCGCATCGATCCGGCGCACGTCGGCGGGGAGCGTCTCCGGATCGAACCGCTGGACGGGGGAGAAGAGTCGCCCGAGGAAAGTCCGGTTCGGCTTCTCGACGTCCTCCCCGTAGGCGTTCACTCGCGCCGTTCCCTCGAGGGCGAACGGGGCGGCACGCTCGGCGATCCGGCGCGCGAGGCGGGACTCGTACCGCTCGCCCTCGTGCTTCGGGCTCGGGCCGGCGCCCCACGCGCGCGACTCCCGGACCTTCTCCTCGAGGGCCTGTGCCGGTTGGCGGAGGAGAGCCGGCACGAATCCGCCCGCGACGTCGCCCACGACGCGCAGCGCGCTCCGGCCGTCGTCGATCGCCCGGATGATCCGGCCGATGCCGTCGAGGAAGGTCTTGTCCTCGAGCTGCCCGGCGAACCGCTTCACCGCGTCGCCGATCACCGCGTCCGGCTCCTTCCCCCCGCGCGCCTCCTTCACGCCGCGGAGGCCGTCGACCGTGATCCCCAGCCACGTAGCGAGGGGCTCGAGGCGGCCATACCCGTACCACTTCCCTCCGATCCTCACGGAGAGCGGGGGGGCCGTCCTCTCGGAGAGGTCCCGCTCGCCCTTCCGGGAGCCCCGGTACGGGACGGTTCCCGTGATCCACGGCTCTTCCTCGTCCGGGCCCCCGCCGATCCCCTGCGCCAGGAGGGTGACGACGCCCAGGCCGATGAGCTGCTCCGCCCCCGCGCGGATCGCCTCGTCCCGAGAGAGCTCCCGCCTCGAGAGCAGGTAGAGGCTCCGGACGGCGCCGGCCGGGCTCTTCCGGAGGGCGGTCTTGAAGATGTTCGCCGGAGTCGTGACGAACGGCAGGATGTACCGCAGGCCCGGGATCTTTCTCCGCGCCTCGAGGACGATCCGGCCGAAGCGCCCGAGCTCCTCCTGGAACGTGAGGAGGTCGGCCCGGTCGCTCGCGGACTGCCAGGCGGCCGACTCGCCATCCTCGAGGAGGGCGGTCATCCGTTCCTCGAGAGCCTCCCCGGAGAGACCCTCCCGCCGGGCGATTCCGTGAGCCGTCGCCGCGGCTTCCATCTCGCCGATGAGCCCTCGGTAGAACTCGTCCGCGGCGCGGAGGAAGCGGTAGGGGATTCGGACCGCCCGGCCCGTCCGTCCACCGATCGCCACGCGCGCCTCGAGGCGGTCCGGGGCGAGCGGGTCACCCGCCTCCCCGAGCGCCCTCTGCTCCGTCCGGAAAGCCTCCGCGGCGTTTCGGGCGCCACGTACGACACCCCGGAAGACCGAGCCGTAGAGGGCCCGCCCCTCGGCCAGAGACCGGCCTCCTCCGGCGACCGAGCCGAGCGCCATCTCGAGCGGCTGCTGGATGCCGTACTCGATGGCGAGGGAAACGGTGTTCCCGGTGACGTTCGCGATGTGGGTGAGCGGTCCCGAGAGGATCGCATTCGACCAGTACTCGAAGACCTTGTCCGAGAGGTCGGCGCGCGCGGCCGCCACCTCGCGAACGACACGCGCCACGAGGAAGCGGTCGGCGAGGTCCTCGTCCGAGAGGTTCGCGACGTCGATCCCGCGATCCCGCAGCTTCTCGAGGACGGCCTTTGCCTGCTCCCCGTGCCGTTTCAGGGCCTCGCGGCGCTGGGCGGGGGTTCCCGTGCGGACCTTCTCCGACGTCTCCTCTCCGGGCCGGAGGACGGCCTCCGCGACGAACGCGGCCATCCGCTCCCGCGGGTTCCTCACCTCGTCCCGGCGCTGCCGGAAGGCCTGCGCCTGCGCCGTGCCCGTGCGGCGGTAGGCGTCGATAAGCTCGGCCGTCTCCGCGAGCGTCTCCACGTCGAGGGCCTTCATCGCCGCGAAGGCCTCGGCCGAGATGATCTTCTTCGCTGCGACGGTCTCGACGTCGTCCAGGCCGGCGCCCTGGCGGCCGCGGGAGAGGAGCGCCCGGCGTTCTCCCTCCCAGTCCGCCTCGAGTCGCCGGTCGGCCTCCGCGTTCACCTCCGCATCGGCCCGGCGGGTCGGCTCTCCCGCCTCCGTGCGTGTGCTGTCGACTCGGTCGACGAGCCGGCGGCCCTCTTCCTCGAGGCCGGGGTTCGCGAGATCGGGACGTGCCTCTACGCGCATAGGAGAGTCCGGATTCGTCCGGTCTCCGACCTCGAGCGCGGGGGAGTCCTGCCCCTGGCGGCCTTCGCCGGCGAGGTCCTCGCCGAGCGCACGCCAGCGGGGATCCGTCTCCGCGAGCCTCTCGCGAGTCCTCGAGACGAGCTCGGCCACGCGCCGCCGTTGGGCGTCCGAGAGCGTGGGGTTTCCCTCGGCACCCCCGTTCTCGGGAGCGCGCGAGAGCCAGGTGCCGGAACCCTCGACACGCTCCCCGCCCTCGAAGCGCCGGGCCGCGCTGGCGAGGAGAGCGTCGATGTCCTCCTCGCTCCACGCGAGCGCGTCGGGAGTGACGCCGAAGCGGCGCCCGATGCCCCGGAGCCAGAGGCGGACCTTCGCCAGGACGCGCCGGTAGAAGGTCGGCGGGGAGTAGGTGGGGGAGGCGAGCCTTCGCTCCGCGATCCAAGCGAGCGTCTCGGCGACCGCTCCCTCCCGGCCTACCTCGGTCGCGAGGTCGAACCCGTAGGGCCCACCGTGCCCGTCCATCCACTCCGCGACGAGGCGCCGTCCCTCTCGGCTTTCGAGGACGCCCCGGACGGTCTCCTTCCAGGCTCGCGGCCCGAGTACCGCCATGACGCCCGCATGCCCGACCAGCTCGTGAACGAGCGTCTCGAACGCTTCCGCCACGGAGGACACGCGATCGGCCAGGAGGAACACGGTTCCCGAGGACGGGTCGCCGTGGCGGCCGCCGTGGTAGATGCCCCGCACCTTCGCCCCGCCGAGAACCTCCTGCACCTCGAGGGGAAGCTCGGACTCGTCGCGCACGACGGCGATGGCAGGGGCGGCTGGCCAGGTCTCTTCCGCGCGGGCGACGGCCGCCGCGAGCTCGCGGACCGGGATTCCTCGCGCTCGGGGGTTCGGGTCGCGCGAAACGCTCCGGGCTACTGCACGGGAAGCGAGGCCTTCGCGCGGAGCGCCCGGCGTGCGGCTCGTTCCTTCGGCGAGAGCGCCGACTCCTCGAGCATCTCTCGAATGCGTCGCTCCTGCGCGGGCGTCCACTTCGGCGCCTCGCGGCGCGAACCTCCGCTCTTCCTCGAGGAGGATGAGGGCGGCTTCGTGGGCTTCCTCGTGTGAGGCATCGGGCGCCTCCTGCCGGACCATCTCGGCGAGCGTGAGGAATCGATCGAGTCCGGGTGCGTCTTCGCCGAAGCGATTCCGGAATGCCTCGCGCCCGCGCGCGTATAGGGTGTCTGCCGGTGTCCGGCCGACACCGAGCCGCGCGCCCCTCTCATTCTCTTCCGCGGCCCGATCAGCGGCGGCGGGGAAGCCTCCTCGCGCGCGCGTTGGCGTGTCGGGGTCGGTATGGTTCAGTCTCCCGCTTTCGGCGCCTGCGAGGGCCTTTCGGTCGGCCTCGAGGACCTCTTCCGCTCGTTCTCCTGGCGCGACTTCCAGAGCGCTTCCCGGCCCGCCCGTTCGCCCTCCAAGATCCGCCGTTGCGTCTCCTCCGGGCCGAGGCCCGGCGGGATTCCGAGACGGGACAGCCTGCTTTCGGTCGACATCCTCGGCCCTCCTCGTGAACTTCCGAGCCTCTACCGCGAAGTCTGCCACCTCGCGCGTCCTCGAGAGCGGACTGCCCGGCTCGATCGGCGCGGCCCCCCAGAAGATCCCCGCCCCGCGGCGCCGCTCGCGGCCGGCTTCGTCGGTTGCCCCCTTCGCGTGCGGGATGTCGCTCAGGCCGGCGGCCCGGACAACCTCCGCGACCGCGGCTTCCGCCCGCTCCATCCGCTGACCGACCTCGTCCTCCGTGAACCCGGCCGCGACGAGGGAGAGCTCATCCCCTCCGTGCCGGATGAACGAGACCCGCCTTCCCGGTTCCTCGGGGAACTGCGCCCGGACGGATTCCGTGATCCCCCGCAGCACGCGATCCGCTCCCGAGTGCCCGAGGGCGGCATTCATTCCGCCGAGGTTGTGGACGTCGATCTCGACGTACTGAGCCGGTCGCCCGGTCCGCTCGGCCCACGCCTGAGCGCGTTCGAGAGCGGGGCCGTGGTGGCGGGCCGTGGCGTAGCCCGTGACTTCGTCGGAGGTCGGCATTCGCGCGCCCACCTCGCGCGCCTGCTCGGGCGTGAGGCCGAGACCCTCGAGGAAGGAACGGTCTGCTTCCTCCGGCGACTCGAGCGGGTCGTTCTCCTCGCGTCCGCGCGCGTATAGGCTGTTCGCGGCTGTTCGCTGCGCGCCCCCGTCTTCCCCTTCCGGGGAGCCCCTTAGCGTTCCACCGTTGCGCCCAGGCCTGGGAGGCTTACGCTGAACGTCAGCGTGCTTCACGGCCCCAAGGCCCGCGTCGAGAGGCAACTCGGCCCCTCCGCTCGGAAGCTCGGAGCGCCGGACCGGCGCGGCCGTTGCCTCGGACGGGCGAGCCGTCCTCTCGCTTTCGGTCTCGGGTCGGAGGATGTCCCGGACCCCCTCGTTGATCGCGTCCACCGTGGCGGGAGGGACCACGCGACGCCCCTCCGGGTCCACCACCGCCGCCTCCGGTGCCCGCGTCGCCCCGGGCTCCCGGAGCCCCTGAAGGCGCGCGTCGAGCGCCTCTGTCTGCATCTTCAGCCGCCGGAGCCCCTCGTCCGCCGTCTCTGGGTTCTGGAGCGCCCGCACGCCCTCGTTGATCGCCTCGATGGTCTCCGGAGGAACGACTCGCCGCCCCTCCGGGTCCTCCGCGCGCCACGTCGCCTCGGCCTCGCTCCGGGCACGAGCGTCCGCGATCCGGCCAGCCCGGCGCACCGTCCCTGCCGCCGTCCCGACGCTCCCAGCCGTCCCGAGGAGCGAGCCTAGGACCTGACTCTCCGCTCCCCCCTCGTCCAGAGCCTGCCAGAACTCCGCCGTCTTCGCCCGCTCGAACAGGTCGCGCATCGACGGCTTCTCGGTCGCCATCATCTCGGCGAAGTTGCCGACGAGGTTCTGGGCTCGCTCCGTGCCGCCCTCGCCCACGCTCCCCGTGAGAAGCTTCGTCGCGGTCGTCCCGAGCTTCCGCCGGATCCCCGCCGGGGCGTACTTCGCCAGCCGGCCGAGGATCGCCTCCGCGCCGGCGAGCTCGAGCCCGGCCGCCACGGCTCCCTTTCCGACCACGGCACCGCCGAACGCGAGGTTCCCGAGCTTCTCCCCGGTCGCCGCTTCCTGCTCCTCGAGATTCCGCGCCGTCTCCCCGGCCTCCATCACGAACGGGGCCGCAAGCCGCGCGAGCTTCGGGGCGTTCGCCGCGCCGGCCGACCCGAGAGACGTGGCGAGCTGCGGCACCTGGCGCAGGCCCTGCCGGAGGAGCCACCCGGGCTCCTTCAGCTTCTCGGACACCGGAGCCTCGCGCGCGTCCCGCCGCGCCGCCTCCCCGCCCTCGTAGAAGTCCGAGGCGGGTCTCAGGAGCTTTTCCTCGAGGAAGTCCCCGGCGATCCTCTGGGGTGCCATCTGCCCCAGCTTCCGGGCGAGAGCGCCCGCCGTCTCCCCGAGGATCTGATCCGCGAGTCCCTCCCCGAGCCGGGCCGCGACCCGCGGCATCGCCGCCGCCGACCGGGCGACGTCCACGAGGCCGGCGCCGAGCGCCTGGGGCGTCCCCTCGAACGTAGGGGGCCCTTCCGTAGACGGCAGCGGCTGCGCCGCAGCCCCCGCCGCCTGCACCCCCTCCGGCCCGAGGGACGCGAGCGGAGCCCCGCCCGCCGCCTGCTGGCGCGCGAGGAGGGCCTCTCGGAGAGGGTTGCCCTGGGGCGGAAGAGCCGCCCCCCCGGCGGGAGATCCGGCCGGGTGAGACGCAACCAGCGGGGCCGGTCGGGGTCGGGGTCGCTCCTCGTCCAGAACGAATCCGGGCGGGGGAGGCGGGATCCGTCCCTCCGGCTCGTCGAGCACGAACCCGGGCGGCGGCGGCGGTATGCCTCGCGGGCCGAGTCCCTGCTCCCGGTTGATCGCGGCGACGATCTCCTCGTCGGTCGCATCGTCCGGGAACTCCCACTCGCCCTCATCTTCGACCAGAACGCGGATCGGCACGTCTACCTCCGGCCCGCTTCCGCTTCGGAAGCGCGGGGCTTGTCGAGCTTCGAGATGCGGGCCCTGCCCGTGGGCTCGCCGTCAGGTGCGGTTGTGCGGAGATGCCTCTGGGGTAGGCGCCGGCGGTCCCGCGTCTCCTGCATCGTCACGACGTGCGCGCATTCGGCGAGGCGCGAGCCGACTTTCTCGCCGTAGCCCTTCTCGAGCTGTTCGAGCGTCCAGTTCGACGTTATGACCGTCGGGAGCTCGTTGTCGTAGCGATGGAGCACGAGACGCCGCACGGTGTCGGCGACGAACTCCCGATCTGCGGGCTTCCCATCTCCATCCAGCTTCCCGCCGACCTCGTCCAGAACGAGGAGTCTCCGGAACGTCGCCGCGTCTTGGAGCGGGTCTCCGCCGCGGTTCTCGTCCCGGCCGAACATGGCGGCGCGGCGCGCTTCTACCAGGTCAGGCAGGGACCAGAACCTGCCGTCCTTCACGTCGAGGAGGAGCTGCACGGCTCGGAACGTCTTCCCGACGCCGACCGGCCCAACGATCAGCGTGAACCACTTCCCGGAGGGCCGTGAGTAGGGAGCGCCGCGACCGACACAAAGAACGGCCTCGAGGAAGTGCTTCGGGACGCCGGCTCGGCGGAGGCGATCGCGCAGGAGCGGCCGCTCGATCTCCGACCAACATGGCCCGCAGTAGGGGGGCGGACACCCATCCTCCCATGATCCGAATCGATCGCCGTCCTCTGGAGCGACGAATCCAGAGCAGCGACGGCAGCTGAAGCCGCCGCGGTCGCGGTTCTCTGCCTCTCTCTCCATTCGCATTTCGAAGCGCTCCTGTTCCTCTCGGATTCGCTCGCGGGCGGCATCGACGACGGCCAGAGAGATGAAGTCTTGCGAGAGCAGTCTCTCGACCTCGATCCCCTTCTTGAGCTGCTGGACGGCGAAATCCACGTCGGCGGGAGAGAACTCCGCGTCGCCGTTCACGCGAGCACCTCGAGGTCAAGCGGCGTGTCTCGCGGAATCGTGCAGTCGCGAACGCCACGGCCGGATTCTCTTCGGCCCTGGGAGAGGGTTCCGGCCAGCTTCGCCAGGATTCGATCCAGCTGCTTGGGAAGGAGCCCGAGGCGGTGAGCCTTCTGCGCGAGCCAAGGATCGTCATCCTCGACGAAAGCTCGCACGACGGCCTCTCGCTCGGAGGGCGCGAGCGACTCCAGCGCGCGGTTCGCGGCGAGGATGTCGCCCTTCGTCGGGTTCGGCTGGCGGCCGTAGCGGAGCGTCCAGGCGGAGACGTACACGGCTACGGTGCCCCTTGTTGGCGTTGGGCGCGGGGCCGTGCTGATTCCGTCCTCGCGTGCGGAGGAGGAGCGAAGCTCCTCATCGTGGCTGGAAGGCGGGAAGGAAGGAGGGAGGGAGGGTAGAGGGGCCGTTTGATCCCGCGCGGTCGGCAAACGGTTGCCGCTTGTATCCCGCTTGTTAGCTCGGGCCGCGGCGCCCTTCGCACCGGCCTCCCTCCGCAGCTCGGAAACGGTCTTCCCGACTGCGTCGCGCTCGGCGGCGCGTTTCGCTCGCTTCCTCACCCAAGAGGGAGCGGCGTCCTCGAAGTCGGGGAGTGCGAAGGCGCCGTCTGCCTGTTCAACGATCATCCCGGCCGCCCTCGCCGCAGCGACGAACCTACCTCGCTCCCCTTCCCAGCCCGCGGAGAGCTCGACGTCGCGGGCGTCGCCGATCGTCGGATCCGCCTTCTGGAAACAGGTCGCGTAGAGAAGCTCTCGCAGCCCGACCGCGTGAGCGTGGGGAATGCCGAGCTCGTCGGCCGTTCGCAGGACTGCCCGGGAGCGGAGGTCAGCAAGGCGCGCCACTGCGCCAACTCCTACCCGCGGATCCGCCCCCATCTTCGGAGTTGCAGTTACACTGCTCCCGGCGCAGAATGAAGGCCCTCAGCAACGCTTTCTGAACGCGCTTGGGGCGTCCGGGGCTACCACCTCCCGGGCGCTCCTTTTCGTGTCTGCTCATGGCGGCTTCCTCACTCGCCCGCCGCGGCGATCTCGCGGCTGACGGTTTCCTCCGCGGTCGAGGAGAACGTCCGCTCGCGGAGCCACGACTCGACCTCGGCTTCCGAGTACAGGCATCTCGAGCGGCTCGGCTTCGTGAACCTCGGCCCAGACCCCTTGTAACGGAGCAGGCGAATGGCCTGCGGAGTCATGCGGAGCCGCTCGGCCACTTCTTTCGTCGTGAGGTATACGGTCATGTTTGAAGTCCTCCTCTGTTGTTCCACGGCGTGAATCTGGACCGCCGCCCGTTACGTGGGAAGCGCCTCCGGATGTAACGCTTCCGACCTCGGGGGAGACCGCCGCCATCGCCCGGCGAAGCGCCTGGCGAAACGTTCCCGCCTTCACGTCCAAGCCGGTCTCCTTTAGGAAGCGGCTCAGGTTCGGCCCGCGCTGAAGCCCGTCACGGAACGATTTCAGGTAGAGGGCGCAGGCTTCTCCAGAGCGCCACAGCCGGGAAGCGCTTCCGACGCGTTTCCGAAGGACAGGGGCCGCGAGCGCTTCCGCGATGGTCCTCCGCTCGTTGTCTCTGGCGTCGCCGGAAGAGGGCGCGATCGTACGGCCCCTCAAGGCTCTGCTTCCCGTTCCCCCGCGCTCTGCGTTTCTCTTCGTGAGGCCGAGCCACTCGCCGAACGTCGTTGCCCTCGAGCCAATGTTCAGAACGGCGAGACCGCCGTCCGCGCGCGGAAACAGGACGATCTCCGGGCCGTCCGCGTCCGGGTGACGCCAGAGGTCCAGAGCGAAGGCCACTTCCGGCGCCCAAGGTGCGTCCGGGATCTCGCGGAGGACCTCGGCGAGACGTTGCGGGGCGAAGAGGTCGCGCTCCGCCGCCGGCACACGCCGTTCCTCCCAGAAGCGCGCGACCGCTTGCGCTGCTGCCGCTGAGCGTTTCACGGCGTCCACGAGCCCGACGTCGGAGGCTCCGAGCGGCTCTCCCGTGAAGGCTTCGAAGAGCTTCCCGAAGGCCCGTCCTTCGAGCGATACAGACTCGCGGTAGAAGCTGAACCCGGCCGCGTCTTCCTCGGAGCGGCGTCGGCGCAGATCGTCGCCGAGTGCCCGAACGGCGCTCACCGCGCGGGCCTCGAGGTCGGCGAACCGCTCTTCCGGCGTCCTACGCGCAAGGACTTCCAGATGCTCTCGAAGGACGCGCTGACGCCGCAGAAGCTCGCTCTCTGCGGTCTGCCCCGGTCGTTCTCGTTTCGCCTTCGGTCCATCTCGGACGTCCTTCATCGTCGCTCCCGCTCGCCCCCCCTCCGTTCGAGAAGAAGTCCGCCGGCGGGGAGTGCGGGGGAGCGAGATCGCTTCGGCGCGCTGATCAGGCGTGCCGTCCCCGCCGGCGGGTGAATCGCTTCAGGTGCGCTTCTCGGCCGCAGCCGGCTCCACCACGGCGACGAGGCCGCGAGGGCCCGGCATTCCAGCGGGCTCCGACGTGAGGGCCTCTGCCTCCTCCAGGCTCTCGAGGAAGTCGATGGCCCGCACGTGGGCGGCCGTCCCTCCCCGTTCCAGGCTGGCCAGGGCGACGGCGAGGAGGCCCCGGAGCACGTCCTCCCGGTCGGCCTCGAGCGCCTCAGAGAGCCTCGCGAGCTCCGCGAGGAACTCCGGAGGGAGCAGGTACGACTCGGCGCCGGTGCACGATGTCTCCGCATCGAAGTCTTGGAGACTCCCGCAGGTCAGGCAGAGCAAGGTATGGGGAGCGACGGTAGGCCTCCCGTGGCTCCGCTTGAAGAGGGAATGCCGAAGCTCCTCCGGCCTCACGGCTCGATCTCCCTTTCCGTTCGGCCCATCTCGTCGAGGTCCTCGATCGAAGCCCACACGAGCCCGAACAGGGCCTCCGCGTGCGCCGGCTCGATGGGCGCCTGCCCGTTACCCTGGTCCTTCGCCTGCCCGAGTCGCGAGAGGACGAGCTCGAGGCGGGCCTTCGCGCGGTCGACGGGTTCGGGAGGCACGTGCTGCCCGGCCGCGGGCATTCCTCGAGCTGAGCGATGCCGCGCCAGTCGGGGCACGGCCGGGGGTACACTGGAACGGGTTCCCTTCGGGGAGTCCATCGGGAGCTCGGCGCCGGTCTTCTTTGCGGTTGACGGCGTCGGGCTCTTCTTCGTCTTCTGGGCCATGTGAGGCCCTCCCTTCAGCCGGCCTCAGCCGGCATTCCGCTTCTTGTCGGGGAAGGGGAGCACGTCGGCGCGCTTCTCGACGGCCTCGCGCAGCTCGTCGATCCCCAGCGGGGCGTAGACCTGTTCCGTCACCTTGACGGACGAGTGCCGGAGGAGCTTCGAGGCGACGTGGAGCCCGGCCTTTCGCGCGATCTCCAGGCCGAAGCTCCTTCGGATGTCGTGAATCCGGACGTCCTCGAGCTGCGCGGCCGCGCGAAGCCGATCCCAGGGGCCTTTCAGGTCCGGCCGCGGTCGCTGCACGCGCTCGCGCTCCTTCCCGTCCCCATGCTTCAGGGGCCGCTTCGTGGGCGGGATGATGAACTCGCCGACCCGCGGGAGCTTCCGGAGCATCTCCGCGGTTCGCTCGCCGAGCGGGAAGACCTGCGGTCGACCTGCCTTCGGAGACGGGATCCGCCAGAGGCCGCCCTCGAAGTCGATGTCCGCCCACCGCGCTCCGAGGACCTCCGAGAGACGGGCGCCGGTTTCGATCAGGAGCTGGAAGGCCGCCCGGATGTGGGGGTCCGACTCGCGGGCGAGCGCACGGAGCAGGCGTTCCATCTCGTCCGTCGTCAGGACGCGGGCGCGAGGGGGGTTCTCCCGGAAGTGCGCAAGGCTCCGGGCCGGGTTCGAGACGATGTGTCCCGCCCGGACGGCCGCCGCGAAGCACGAGCGGACGGAGGCGAGCCACCGATTCGCTGTCGTGGGGGGCGGTCCCTTCGGGCCGGCCGGGGCGCTCTCGGCCCCGCCATCGGCCCTCTTCCTCTTCTCGCGCCTGAGGCTGTCTCGGAAGGCCGCGACGTCTTCGGGGGTGATCGTGTCCAGAGGCTTGGTGCCCCAGCGAGCCCGGAGCGCCTTCGCCTTCTCGCTCTTCTCGCCGAGGAACTTCTCGTCATCGCGGGGGGACTTCTTCTCGAGGCGGACCCGGGAGAGGTACGTGTCCGCCCACGCTGCGAAGGTCGGCGTCTTCCGAGCGCGGTCCCGGGCGGAGGCGGGGTCGCCCCCCAGCGTCGCATCGGAGAGGAGCATCTTCGCCTTCTGGCGGGCCCTCTCGAGCGTCAGGACCCCGTACCTTCCGACGACAACCGCCCGGCGACGGCGGGCCGCCAGGAACCGAACGATGAACACCTTCGCGCCCGTCGGGTACGAGACGAGGTAGAGGCCGGGGAGATCGGCGTCTCCGTACCAGGTCCCGCCCTTCTTCCCCGGTTCGATGTCGTCGATGAACCTCTTCGTGAGCTTCTGCGCGGCGCGTCTCGACATGTCCTCTCCCCGGTCCCCTCGCCTTGCCTTCTACGTGCCGTCGGGGTGGCGGCGTGCCTTTGGATTGCCTAACGGTGGAGAGTATGGTCCCGACTCCCGATCAACGCAAGGATGCTGATAGAAAGCGGCGTTCTCGTCGCGCCTCAACGAATCGAATACCCCCGAAGACTGCCCACCCGGTGACTCAAAATCCCCCGAGCGCAAGCTCATGAGGGTTCGAGTCCCTCCTCCGGCACCACCGAATCCCCGGGAGCGCGGCCCGTACGGACCGTCCGA
>JADHED010001823.1_pt1 | contig 16587 bp, 14 predicted proteins | sample 8952041 | NCBI WGS metagenome assembly JADHED01 (sample SAMN16124423, study PRJNA663239) | bioreactor sludge metagenome | isolation source: sludge (control) | place: India:Bengaluru | collected 2018-09-08
ATAGGAGCGCGAGCCTCAGCCCTTCCTGAAAGTAAGATCGGCATCCTTGCTCCAAGACAAACCCTCTTAGACCTCAATTGAGGCACGAAGGAGGCAGTATTATACCTTGTCTTGTCGCACCAGGATGGTTCCAATTCTCGGTGCTTGCGACATGGAGATCACGTTGGAACAGAAATCACTTTGGTACCAGGACGCGATCATCTATCAGCTTCACGTCAAGGCATTCTGCGACAGCGATGGCGACGGGATCGGCGATTTCCGCGGGCTCACCGAAAAGCTGGACTATCTGACCCACCTCGGTGTCACCGCGGTCTGGCTCTTGCCGTTCTACCCCTCGCCGCAGCGGGACGATGGCTACGACATCGCCGACTATCGAGGTGTGCATCCATCTTACGGATCGCTCCGCGATTTCCGCCGGTTCCTCGACGAGGCGCACCACCGGGGCTTGCGCGTCATTACCGAGCTGGTGATCAACCATACCTCCGATGCGCATCCGTGGTTCCAGCGGGCGCGGCTTGCGAAGGCCGGCTCGGTGCGACGCAATTACTATGTGTGGAGCGAGAACAGCCAGAAGTATGACGGTACGCGGATCATCTTCTGCGACACCGAGAAGTCAAACTGGACCTGGGACGACGAAGCCGCCGCCTACTACTGGCACCGATTCTTCTCGCACCAGCCGGATCTCAATTTCGACAATCCGCGGGTGTTTGCCGAAATCACCCGGATCATGCGCTTCTGGCTGGAAATGGGCGTCGACGGGTTGCGCCTTGATGCCATTCCCTACCTGTGCGAGCGCGACGGCACCAGCAACGAAAACCTGCCCGAAACGCACGCAGTGATCAAGCGCTTGCGGGCGTGGCTGGACGCCAACTTTCCGGACCGGATGTTCCTCGCCGAGGCCAACCAGTGGCCGGAAGACGTGCGACCCTATTTCGGCGACGGCGATGAATGCCACATGGCGTTCCACTTTCCGCTGATGCCGCGCATCTACATGGCGCTGGCGCGGGAGGACCGATATCCGGTTACCGACATCCTGCGCCAGACCCCGGAGATCCCGGACTCATGTCAGTGGGCGGTTTTCTTGCGCAACCACGACGAACTGACGCTTGAAATGGTCAGCGCGCGGGAGCGCGATTACCTGTGGCAGTTCTATGCCGCCGACCCGAAGGCGCGCATCAATCTCGGCATCCGGCGTCGCCTGGCGCCACTGTTGGGCGGCGACCGCCGCAAGATCGAGCTGTTGATCAGCCTGCTGTTGTCGCTGACGGGAACGCCCGTGCTCTACTATGGCGATGAGATCGGCATGGGCGACAACATTTACCTCGGTGATCGCAACGGCGTGCGCACACCGATGCAATGGTCCTCGGACCGCAACGGCGGTTTCTCCAAGGCCGATCCGCAGCAGCTTTACCTGCCGCCGATCATGGATCCCCTGTACGGATATACCGCGGTCAACGTTGAAACGCAGATGCGGCAGCCGGCCTCGCTGCTCAACTGGACGCGGCGGGCGCTGATGGCGCGCAACGAGCATTGTTCGCTCGGACGTGGCGAAACCCGCCTGCTTTACCCGCGCAACCGCAAGGTCTTGGCCTACACGCGGGAGTGTCCGGATGAGGTCGTGCTGTGCGTTGCCAATCTGGCGTCATCGCCGCAAGCCGCGGAGCTCGACCTGAGCACCTTCAAGGGTCGCGTACCGGTCGAGATTCTCAACCGCAGCGCGTTTCCGCCGATCGGCGACCTGCCGTACTTCATCACTCTGCCAGGCTATGGGTTTTACGCATTCGTTCTCGCCGAGGAGGCGGAAGCTCCGACCTGGCATGAGCCCTATACCGCGTCCCTGCCCGAGTTCCAGACCCTGGTGCTGCCGGCGGACTGGCCCTCGATCTTGACCATGCGCACCGCGAAGATGCTGACGGATCGCGTGCTGCCGGAGTTCTTGTCGCTGCAGCGCTGGTACGCCGACAAGGAAGGCTTGGCGACGACCGCAATTTTCGCCGACCGGGTCCACCTCGTCTCCGATTCCGGCGACTGCGCCATCGCGTTCATCGATGTATCGCGGGAGGGTGCCCCATTCCAACGCTACTCCCTGCCGCTGGCGATCGCATGGGAAACCAATGACGACGAGCCGCTTTCACGGCTGCAGCCAAATGTGCTCGCGCGTGTCCGGCGCGGCCCCCATGTCGGCGTGCTCTATGATGCGACGGTCGGCGATGAACTGCCGCTGCTCCTGTTTGAAGCCGTCGGCGCCGGCAAGGACATCCGCAGCGCGGCCAACAGCTGCCTCGCCTGCCGGCCGACGGCTGCCTTTGAGGCGTTTCGCGACGTTTCCCTCAAGAATTGCCGGCGCCTCGGGGTCGAACAGAGCAATACGTCGCTGCTGATCGACGACCGCTTGATCATTAAGATCTACCGTCGATTGCAGGCGGGGACCCACCCGGAAATCGAAATCGGGCGTTTCCTGACCGACGTCGCGCATTACGCCAACGCGCCACGGCTGCTGGGTTCGGTCGAATTGCTGGGTGGTGACGGTTCGGTCACCGCCGTCGCGCTTGTCCAGGAATTTGTCCGTAATCAAGGGGATGGCTGGGCGATGACGCTCGATCACCTCGATCGCGTCCTTAACGAGGCCGGGATGGTGCCGGCCACAGAAAGCGACGTGTTCGATGATGCGAGAGTCCACGATGGATATTGGCTTTTGACGGAAACGCTGGCGCGGCGGATCGGCGACCTGCACAGGGCGCTCGCGATGGATACCGACGATCGGGCCTTCGCGCCGGAGCCGGCGGGCCCGAGCGATATCGAGGCATGGACCGGCCAGATCGCCAGCCTGGCGCAGAAGGCGCGCGAAACCCTCGGCCGTGCCGTCGCGGAGGGGAGGCTCGACGGGGAGGCAAGGGCGCTGGCCGAGAGGATCCTGGATGACTGGGGGATGATCGAGCGGCTTGGGGTCGTTCCCGCCGACGCGCTCGCGGGAACGGTGAAAACCCGTATCCACGGCGATCTCCACCTCGGCCAGGTCGTGGTGGCCGGAACCGACTTCTACGTCCTCGATTTCGAAGGTGAGCCGCTACACGGCTTGGAACGCCGGCGTGCCAAGAGTTCGCCACTGCGCGATGTCGCCGGCATGGTGCGCTCGTTCGACTACGCGGGCAACACGGCCGCCAACAAGCGCAAGTCGCCGGCAGCGGGCGGCGAAGGCGCCGCCCTTGAGCGCGCGACGATCGCCAGGTGGCGAACGACGACGACCAGGCGCTTCCTCGCCGCCTATCGCGCGGCGTCAGCGGGCTGTCTCTCCGTACCGCAGGACGATGACGCTTTTGCCGCCGCGGTCGATGCGTTCGTGCTCGAAAAGGCGCTTTACGAGGTCTGCTACGAGGCCGCCAACCGCCCGGACTGGCTCGGCATCCCGCTGGCCGGGATCGGCCGCCTGCTCGACACTGCGAAGCGGCCCGGATAGTCCCTGCCACTCAGGTGGTGGGGTCGAGAGTCTCATCGCCGGCGGTTGCTGCGGCGTCCGCGCCGATCCTGTCCAATTGTTAAGGAAGCCCACAGCCGGAGTTCATCTGCGGTTGCTATCTCGGCTCCACACGGTGGTGAGCGCGATGCCGCCTCCCCCAGCACAATGGAGCATCCGAGATGAGTTCTGTTATCCACGTAAGACCGGACGGGGCAGCCGAAACGCCGCAATTGGCGCTGCCGGCGATACCGGCCGCGAACCGGCGGCGTTGGGCCATCATTGCGACGACGACCGCGGCGGCCTTGTTGGCGACCTCGGCCGCATTCGCCAAGGGCGCTCCCGACGATATCGCCGATCTGGCACAAAAAGTGACGCCAGCGGTGGTCAATGTCTCGGTCACACGCGCTGTCGAGCCCGTACAGATGATGGGTGGCGTCCCGGATATGGGGCAGCTGCCGGAAGGCTCGCCGTTCGAGGACCTGTTCAAGCGATTTTTCGGCGAGCGTCATCCGGGTTTTGGCAACCGAGAGGGGCCGGGTTCCGGGATGGGCCGGCCAATGGCGGTCGGCTCCGGGTTCATCATCGATCAGCAGGGCTATGTGGTCACCAACAACCACGTGATCGATGACGCAGACGCGATCAAGGTGACCATCGGCGACGACAGTTACCCGGCCACGGTGATCGGCCGCGACGAAAAGACCGACCTCGCCCTCTTGAAAATCGAAGCCGGCAAGCCGTTGCCGTACGTCGCGTTCGGCGACTCCGATGGAGTCCGCCCCGGCGACTGGATCATGGCGGTCGGCAATCCGTTCGGCCTCGGTGGCACCGTCACCGCCGGCATCGTCTCAGCGCGTGGCCGCGATCTCGCTGGCAGTGCCCTGGTCGACTTCCTGCAGATCGACGCTCCCATCAACAGCGGCAACTCCGGCGGTCCGACCTTTGCTGCCGACGGTAAAGTCATCGGCGTCAACACAGCCATCTTTTCGCCGAACGGCGGCAACGTCGGAATCGGCTTCGCCATTCCTTCGAACCTCGCCGCCCAGGTCGTTGCCGATTTGCGGGACGACGGGCAGGTGGAGCGCGGCTGGCTTGGCGTTCAGATCCAGCCGGTGACGGACGAACTGGCCAAAGCCTTCGGACTTGATGGCGCCAAGGGTGCGCTGGTCTCGTCGGTCGGCGACGGCACGCCGGCCAAGGCCGCCGGGCTCAAGGACGGCGATATCATCCTTGAGTGGAACGGGAAGACGGTCGAAAAGTTCAAGGACCTGCCCCGCCTTGTCGCGGCATCGCCGGTCGGCAGCTCGGTCAAAATGACCGTCTGGCGTGATCAGGCGCGAAAGCCCTTCAGCGTAAAGCTGGCGGCGCTGCCGTCGGATGCGAAGCTGGCCGCGAACGCGGGCCACAATAGGAGTGGTCAGAGCGCCACCATTCCCGATACCGGCCTCACGCTGGCCGACCTGACGCCTGAAAATCGCCAGCGCTATGACATCCCGCAAGACGTCGATGGTGTGCTGATTGTTGACGTGGACGCGACCAGCATTGCCGCCCGCGAGGGGATGCGGCCGGGAGACATCATCACGAGTGTCGCTCTGCAAACCGTCACTTCGACGAAGGACATTCTCAAGATCGTCAAGGAAAGCCGCGGTGGCGGACAATCGGTCATGACGTTCAAGGTCGCCGGCCCCAACGGCGAGCGCTTCGTGGCCCTTCGCATCGCCTGATCAACCGCGACTACCCACTTGGCCCAGCCGAGAGCCCGGGCCGCCGGGACCCCATTGAGCCATTCCGCTCCCACCCCGAATGGCCGGGGTCCCGGTTCTTCTTACGGTCCAACCTCCATCGTCGCTTGTTCAACAGGAGCCGATCGCATGGGTATAATCAGCGCGAGAGCTGGCGCTGGGCAGCCGCCGCGGCAAAGCATGGACTCGGAAAGCGACATGCGGATCCTGGTGATTGAAGACGACGCAGAGATGGCGGGCTATATCGCCAAGGGCCTGCGCCAAGCCGGCTTCTTCGTCGATGTTGCCGAGGACGGCAGCGATGGGCTGTTTCAGGCCGTCCGTGAGCCGTATGACCTTGCGATCGTCGACCGCATGCTTCCGGGTCTTGACGGCTTGTCCGTGGTCAAGGCATTGCGAAGCGCGGGTCAACAAACGCCCGTCCTGTTCTTGAGTGCGATGGGAGATGTCAAGGATCGGGTCGACGGGTTGCGCGGCGGTGGCGACGATTATCTTGTGAAGCCGTTCGCCTTCTCCGAACTTCTCGCCCGCGTCGAGGGACTGCTGCGCCGTCCAGTCGCAAGCCGGCCGGGGACTGTCCTGCGCGTGGCCGACTTGGAGCTGGATCTGCGCTCGCACCGGGTTGCGCGGAAGGGTGAGCCCATCGACCTCAAGCCGCGAGAATTCAAGCTCCTGCAATACCTGATGGAACACCAGGGGCAGGTGGTCACCCGCACGATGATGCTGGAGCACGTCTGGGATTGTCACTTCGACTTGCAGACCAATGTCATCGATGTCCACATGAGCCGGCTCCGGCACAAAATCGACAGCGACGACCACCCGCAGCTGCTCCACACCGTCCGTGGCATTGGGTATTGCCTCCGTGCACCGTCATAGGCTGCTGCATTCGCGCACGTTTCGCCTGACGCTGATTTACCTTTGCCTGTTCAGCGCGTCTGTTCTTGTTCTGTTTGGCGCCAGCTACTGGATGGCAACGGGCGCCGTGTCGCGACAGATTGAAGCGACGATCGACGCCGAGATCCGTGGCCTCGCCGAACAGTATTCCCAGCGCGGGACGGTTGGATTGATTGAGATCCTGAACGGCAGGATGCGCGCAGGCGATCCCAGCGGCGCGCTCTATCTTCTCGCCGATCCGGCCTTTCGCCCCCTCGCCGGGAACCTTGACGGATGGCCGTTCGAACAGCCCGATGCCGAGGGCTGGGTGACGTTCCCGTTGAGCGATCCGGACCCCACTGTCAAACGTGCCCAATATGGCCGCGCCCGCGTTTTCAGTCTCTCGGGCGGTCTCCACCTGCTGGTCGGCCACGACGTCGCTGAACGCGTGCGCATCGCAGACTCGATTGCGCGCCTGCTGGCTGTCGGGCTTGCCGTGACCGTCGGTGTTTCCCTCCTTGGCGGCTTCCTGATGAGCCGCTCTTTGCTCCGGGAGTTTGACCGCATCAATCAGACCAGCCGCGAAATCATGGCCGGCGACATGAGCCGGCGCGTGCCGCAGAGCGGTCGCGGCGACGAATTCGATCAGATGGCGGCAAACCTCAATGCGATGCTCGATCAGATCGAGCGCCTCGTGGCGGGGATCAAGCAGGTCACCGACAGCATTGCGCACGACCTGCGGACGCCCTTGGGACGGTTGCGCAATCGCTTGGATCGGGCGCTCGTTGAGGACGCGGACGAAGCGGCCTGCCGCGAGGCGATCAGCCGCGCGATCGACGACGCCGACCACCTGTTGAAGACGTTCAACGCGCTCTTGAGCATCGGCCAGGCGGAATCGGGTGCGCCGCGGCGGAACTTCGAGCCGGTCGACCTCGGCGCATTGGTCACCGACGTGGTCGATCTCTACGAGCCTGTCGCCGAGGAAAAAGGCTTGTTTTTCATCGTCGATGCCGGTTCAGGTGCGACGATCAAAGGCGACCGCGCGCTTTTGTTTCAGGCGGTCGCGAACCTGATGGACAACGCGATCAAGTTCTCAGCGGCGCCCGCGGGCGGCGCGAACGGAAGCGTCGGCCTGGCGCTCGGCAGGGAAGGGGAGGCCGCCCGGATCGCCGTCTGGGATCATGGCCCTGGAATTCCTGAGGATCAGCGCGACCGGGTCATCGAGCGCTTCTACCGGTTGGAAGCGAGCCGCAGCACGCCCGGCAGCGGCCTTGGCCTCAGCCTGGTGGCGGCGGTCGCGCGGCTCCATGGCGGGCGCCTTGCGCTTGCGGATAATGCACCGGGATTGCGCGCGGAGCTGATCCTGCCGGCAGCGCAGCGGTGATGGCTGCGAGCTTACGACCGCGCGCCGATTTCCTGACGGACGAGGAGCGCGACGGCGCTCAAGATCAGGACGAGGCCCAAGACCGTGCTGGGGGCCAGGGGCTCGCCCAGCCACGCGGCCGACGCCAACAGACCGATGACCGGCACGCCCAGCGAGCCCAGCGAGGTCGTCGTTGCCGGAAGCGAGCGCGCCACCTCGTTGAACGCCCAGGAGCAGAATGCCGAGGCGAGAATGCCGTTGTAGAGCAAGATGACGATCAGCCGCGGTGTCCAGTGGGTGGTGACATCGCCTTCGAAGGCGAAGGCCACCCAACCACTCGCGAGCGTGGCCAGAAGCATCTGCCACGGCAGCAGCTGATAAGGCGTCGCCTGCCAGCGTCGGCCGCGCACATGAACGATCGTGATCGCCCAGGCTGCCGCGGCCGCCAGCAACAGCCCATTGCCAATGAGGACCGCCCGCGAACCCCAATCGAGCGCGGCTGGATTGAAGAGCACCCCGATGCCGGCCAAGCCGATCGCGAGCGCCAGTGCCTTCAAAGGCGTCATCCGCTCGCCAAGCCAAAGCGTCGCCATCGGCACCACCCAGATCGGCGTCGTGTAGGCGAGGATCGCCGAACGGCCGGCCGGCACGACCATCAAGGCCAGATACATGCACAGCATGAAGGCGAACAACTGCAGGAGGCCGACCGACAGCACCACTGGCAGGTCGCGCGCCGCCGGTAGCTGCAGCCGCCGCGGCGAGATCACGAACAAGGTCAGTGTCGCGAGCAACAGCCGGACGGCGGCGAAGGTGAGCGGCGGCATATCCAACAGGCCGACCTTCATGATCGGCCAGTTGGCCCCCCAAAGCGCGATGACCAGGCAGAGGAGGCCCACGGCGCGCGGGCGTGTCGTCGCCGTCATCGGTTGACCTGCCTGCACCAGGGCCGTAAACCCGTGCCACCATGTCGGTCGCGGAAACGATCAGAGCCAAGCTCACGGCCGCCCTTGCTCCGCAAGTGCTCGACGTCGTGGATGAATCGCATCGTCATGCCGGGCACGCCGGAGCGCGGCCCGAGGGTGAGACCCATTTCCGCGTCACCATCGTTGCGGCCGCCTTCGAGCCGATGGCGCGCCTGGAGCGGCATCGCTGCATCAACACCATTCTCGCCACCGAACTGGCCGGCCCCGTGCACGCACTGGTACTGAGGACGCTGACGCCGGCCGAGGCTGCTGCCGGGCGCAGCTGAGCGCTTGGTGCGTCACTTCTCGCCGCGATAGAACGCCGGCCACTCGCGCTTGACGATCGGCCCGTCACCACTCAACGCATGGCAGGTGTCGATGACTGCCGGCGGCCGGCCGTCATGGCGGTCCTGCAGGCGCTTGGCGCGTGCCCCGGCGATCGTTTGCAGGGCTGTCGTCGCAACCGGGCCGAGGAGCAGTTCGGTCAGGTGCGTACAGCCAGCGACGCCCTTGAAACGTGCGTTCACGGCTCGGCGCCAACCGGGGCCAATCTGCAAGCCGAGCAGGGCGGAAAACTTGGGCGCGATATCGCCGCAGATCGTGAACGGGCTGGCGTCCGTTGCGGCCTCAGCGGCCAGCACGACGAGATCATCGTCAAGGGTGAGCCGGATGCGCATCAGGTGGATCGGCTCGCCGGCGGCAATGCCGTCGCGGTCGCGGTTGGCAAACGAGTAGGCTTTGGTGTCGGTGAGTGTCGCCTCGATGTCCCAAAGGCCGTCCTGGCGCTGGTAGCCATGGCAGGCAATCGAGCGGGTATGGATGAGCTGGCGGGGGCTTGCCTTGCTCAAGGTCATGGCAATGGCTCTGGCGTCGGCGGCTGATTTGAAGCGCTGCCGCCGGCAACTGGCTTGTTTCGCCCGGCCTCGGGCGGCGAGACACGCACGGATGTCACCTGATGCCGGTGCCGGCGCAGGATGTCAAAACGGAACCCGTGGAACATGAACGCTTGGCCAACCTCGGGGATCCGCTTCGCTTCGTGCAGCAGCAAGCCGGCGATGGTCACCGCCTCCTCATCCGGCAGCCGCCAGCCGAGCTCGCGGTTGAGGTCGCGGATCGTCACCGTCCCCTGGACGATGTAGCTCCCGTCCGATTGGCGCACGACGCCCGGTACGGTGATGTCGTGTTCGTCCGCGATGTCGCCGACGATCTCCTCGAGCACGTCTTCCAGGGTCACGATTCCCATCAGGCTGCCGTACTCATCGACAACGATAGCGAAATGCTCACGCCGACGGCGAAAGGCCTGCAGCTGATCGAGGAGCGACGTGGTGTCGGGAACGAACCAGGGCTTCGCCGAGTGGGCAACGATGTCAAGGCCGGTTGTGCTGCCGCTCCGGCTCTGGACAGCGCGCAACAGGGCCTTCGCGTGCACCACGCCGACGATGTTGTCGGGTGAACCGCGCCACAAGGGGATCCGTGTGTAGGGACTTGCCAGCACCTCTGTCACGACGGCTTCCGGTGACTGGTCCGCGTCGATCGCGGTGACATTCTTGCGGTGGATCATGACTTCCCCCACCGTAACCTTGCCGAGGTCGAGAATGCTGTGCAGCATCGCGCGTTCTTGCTTGATGTCCCCTTCGCCCTCATGCAACGCAATCGCGCCGCGCAGTTCCTCGTCGCTCGGCCAGATCCCTCCGCCCTCCTGCCGCCCGGCGCCGAACAGGCGCAGCACGCCCTGCACGACCAGATCAAGCGTCCGTGTGATGGGGGCGAAGGCCATGGACAGAATATCGATCGGTTTGGCAACGCGGAGCGCGAGATTGTTGGCATGGCGGAACGCATAGGTCTTGGGCAGGATCTCGCCGAAGATGAGCACCAGGACGGTCATGCCGATCGTCGCGTAGGCGACGCCAGCCTCGCCGAAAATCGTGATCAGCGCGCCCGTGGCAAGCGCCGAGGCCCCGATGTTCACGAAGTTGTTGCCAAGCAGAATGGTGCCGATGAGGCGTTCAGTCTTCGTCCGCAAGCGATTGACGGCCGACGCGCGCCGGTCACCCTTCTGTTCCAACTGATGCATCAACGGCCGCGAGGCCGCAGTCAGCGCCGTTTCTGACGCCGAGAAAAAGGCTGAGCAGATGAGCAGAAACAAGATGACGCAAACGGTCGCGATCATGGGGTCTCGTGGTCAGCGGATGGCGCGGCACTATTCACGCTGGCGCCCTCTTGGCGCAGCAGGGCCGCGATCGCTTCCGGCGTGACATCGCGGCTGACGAAGGCCTTGCCGATGCCGCGCGCCAGGACGAACGTCAGCCGGCCGTCGCGGACCTTCTTGTCGTGCCGCATGTGCACCAGCAGGCGATCAACCGGCCACGGACCGGACGGAACATCGCCAAGCGTGGTCGGCAGACCGACCGCGGCCAAGTGCTTTCGTACCCTCTCGGCATCCGCTTGCGGACAGAAGCCCAACCGTGCCGACAGCGCGAACGCGTGCGCCATGCCGATCGCGACGGCTTCACCATGGAGCAGCGCCTCGCCGAAGCCGGTCTCCGCCTCGTAGGCGTGGCCGAACGTGTGGCCAAGGTTAAGGAGCGCCCGCTCGCCTTGTTCGCGTTCATCGCGCGAGACGACCGCCGCCTTGGCGCGGCAGCTCGTCACAACCGCGCGCCGTAAAGCATCGACCTGGTGGGCAAGAACGCGCGTCCCGTGCTCCTCAAGCCAATCGAAGAAGGACGCATCGCTGATCAGGCCGTACTTCACCACCTCCGCATAACCGGCACGGATCTGTCGGGCAGGCAGCGTTTGCAGGACCGCAGTGTCGGCGATAACCGCACGCGGCTGGTAAAAGAGGCCCACAAGGTTCTTGCCGTGCCGGGTATTGATCGCCGTCTTGCCGCCGACCGAACTGTCCACTTGCGCCAGGAGCGTGGTCGGCATTTGCACGTACGGCAAGCCGCGCAGCACGATGCCTGCGGCGACGCCCGCGATATCGCCAATCACGCCGCCGCCAAGCGCAATCACCACGGTCGTCCGCTCGACGCCCGCATCCAGCAGGGTCTCGCACAGACCCTGCAAGGTCGGAAAGTCCTTGGTTTGCTCACCGGCCGGCAGGACGACGTCCGTGGCCTGGATGCCGGCGCCTGCGAGCGACGCACGCAGCCGCTCTAGGCAAAGAGGGGCAACAATGGCATCGGTGATCACGACCGCACGCTTGACCGGGAGCAGGCTCGCGAGCAGTGCGCCGGCCTCGTCAAGCAGGTTCTCGCCGACAAAGACGTCGTACGACCGCGCCCCCAGTGTGACCGGGACCCGTCGGGCAGCGGCCCAGCCTTCCGCGCTACCCGTCATTCGAGTGCTCCTGAAGGCTCATGAGATCCTGGCGATCGCGACAAGTGTTGGCGCGATAGCGCGTCGATGATGCGGCAAACGGTCACTTGGGCAGGCTCATGGTTGGTCACGACGGCAAAATCCGCAAGCTGATACACGGGATAGCGCACCGCGATTAATGCCGCCAGCGTCTCCTTCGGATCACCCTCGTTCAGCAGCGGCCGCCCGCTGCGGCCGGCAGTCCTCTCGACCAGGACGTCGAGATCGGCCTTGAGCCATACCGACAGCGCGCGGGCGCGGATGGTTGCGCGTGTCTCCTCGTCCATGAAGGCACCGCCGCCGGTGGCGAGCACCAGGGGCCCGGTCTCAAGCAGAGCGGCGACCACCCGCCGTTCGCTGGCGCGAAAGCTTGCCTCGCCAAAGCGGGCAAAGATTTCCTCAACCGTGAGGCCGGCAGCACGCTGAATCTCGTGGTCGGCATCGCTGAACGCAAGGCCCAGGCACCTTGCGAGCAAACGCCCGACCGTCGTCTTTCCCGCCCCCATAAGGCCGACAAGAACGATCGAGCGATGGCCCAGCGTGCACAGGGCCTGCATCAGCCTGCGCGCTTTGGAACCACGATCCCTGGGTGGCATCGTTGCACTGGTCTTTTCCGGCGAATAGAGTACGAACGAATTGCCTTTTGGCAGTCGCAGGATAGCCCGTTCCGTGGCTGGGCTGTAGAGTGCGTTTGGCTGCTGCTGCGCGTGGGACCTAGGCGCGGCGAGCGCGGCATGCACATCGGCTCTTCCTGGAGGAAAACAAACGAGGAGGTTTCTGGTTTGCGCATCTTTTTGATCGCCCTCATTCTTTTGCTGATTGGCGCGGGCGTTTTCCTGGTCGTGTGGGAGGTTCCGGCGCCAACCCAGCAGAAGGAAATCGTCATCCCTCAAGAGCGTTTTCAGCGCTAGCGCGATGGCGAACGCGTCCGAAACCGATTCTGGCGTCGAAGCGAGCGCGGCCGATCACGCTGGTGCAAGCGGCGCGGCGGCGACGGAGACCGCCCGATTCGTTGAAATGTTCCTCGAGATGCTGGCGGCCGAGCGCGGCGCGGCGGCAAATACGCTCGAAGCCTACCGCCGTGACCTGGCTCAGTTCACCGCGTTTGCCCACAAGCGTGGCTGGTCGGCGGCCTCGGCTGATACCGACACGGTGCGGGGGTATATTCAAGCCCAGGCGCAGCTCGGCTTTTCCTCGCGAACGACGGCGCGCCGGTTATCCGCGCTCCGTCAGTTCTTCCGCTTCCTTTTTGTCGAAGGCCTGCGCAAGGACGATCCGTCGTCGTCGATCGATCGCCCGCGCCAGGGGCGGTCGTTGCCCAAGTACCTCAGTGAAGCGGAGGTCGAGCGCTTGCTCATTGCCGGCCGCGCACGCGAGGGGATTGACGGCTTGCGGCTGACCGCGCTCCTTGAGGTCGTCTACGCGACCGGCCTGCGCGTTTCTGAGCTGGTCGCGCTGCCACGGGCCGCGCTCGCCGCCGAACAGCGGATGCTGATCGTGAGCGGCAAGGGGGGGCGGGAGCGCATTGTACCGCTGACCGAACCAGCGCTCGCAGCGCTGATGACCTACTTGCAGGCGATCAAGGCTCCGCGCCGGTCAGGCATGGCACAGCCGTCGGCCTCACCATGGCTGTTTCCATCCCGCTCGCGCAGCGGCCACCTGACACGGGCGCGCTTTGCCCAGTTGCTGAAGGAGACCGCGGCCGCCGCCGGAATTGATCCGGCGCGTGTCTCGCCACACGTGCTCCGCCATTCCTTTGCCTCGCACCTGCTCGCCCACGGCGCGGACCTGCGGAGCCTGCAGGAGATGCTGGGACACGCCGACATCGCGACGACCCAGATCTACACCCATGTGCTTGACGGCAGGCTGAAGGCGCTGATTGCCAAAGCCCACCCCCTTGCCCGGCAGCGGGTGGAATGAAGTGGCGGGGCGGACATCCTCTCCCCACCCCGCGTTGGAGAAACTGCCTGCCGGCCCCTTGTCGACACCAGGAGGCACCCCCCGATGACCCCCGAAGCGATTCTGATCGGGAAGGCGGACGACGCGGTCGTTCTGCTGTCACGCTACGCCAACCGGCACGGGCTAATCGCCGGCGCGACCGGGACCGGCAAGACGGTGACGCTGCAAGGTCTGGCCGAGAGCTTTTCCGAACGTGGCGTGCCGGTTTTTCTTGCCGATGTGAAGGGCGACCTGTCGGGGTTGTGCCAGCCCGGCGCACTGACGCCGAAGCTTGCGACGCGGGCGCGGGAGGTTGGCTTCGATGACTTCGCGCCTCGCGCCTTCCCATGCGTCTTCTGGGATGTGTTCGGCGAAAAGGGCCATCCCGTTCGCACGACGATCTCGGAACTCGGCCCGTTCCTCCTCGGTCGGCTGTTGGAGATCAACGAGACTCAGGAAGGTGTGCTCCATGCCGCCTTTGCCGTCGCCGACGATCAGGGGCTCTTGCTGCTCGATCTCAAGGATCTGCGGGCGATGCTGGCTTTCGTCGGCGAGAATGCGGCCGCACTGCAGACAACCTACGGAAACATCACGTCTGCTTCGGTCGGTGCGATCCTGCGCCAGCTCCTGATCTTGGAGCGGGAAGGCGGTGAGGCGTTCTTCGGCGAACCGGCGTTGGCACTGAACGATTTCATGCGCTCGGCCGCCAATGGCTACGGCCAGGTCAATATCCTGGCCGCCGAGGCTTTGATCAATAAGCCGAAGCTCTATTCAACATTTCTCTTGTGGCTCTTGTCGGAGCTGTTCGAGGTTCTTCCCGAGGCGGGCGACCTGGAGCGGCCAAAGCTCGTCTTGTTCTTCGACGAGGCGCATCTGCTGTTTGACCAGGCGTCGAAACCGCTCCTTGAGAAGGTGGAGCAGGTGGTCCGCCTGATCCGTTCCAAGGGTGTGGGCGTGTTCTTCATCACCCAGTCGCCTTCGGATCTGCCGGACAGCGTCCTGGCGCAGCTCGGCAACCGTGTCCAGCATGCGTTGCGCGCCTTTACACCCAAGGACCAGAAGGCCGTTCGCGTGGCGGCGCAAACCTTCCGGCCCAATCCAAAATTCAGTGCCGAACAGGCGATCACGGAGCTCGAAGTCGGGGAGGCGCTGGTCTCGACCCTCGGCGACAAGGGCATTCCAAACGTCGTCGAGCGCACGCGCGTTCGGCCGCCTTGCTCCCGCCTCGGCCCGGCGACCACAGCCGAACGGGCGACGGTGATGGCGGCGAGCCCGCTCGCCGGCCGCTACGATGTCGCGATCGATCGCATCTCCGCCTACGAACACCTGAAGGAGCGTGCGGCAGCAGTGGCGACGCCTGCGCCCGCAACAGCCGCGCCATCGCGGCCGACAGCACCCACAAGCCAGCGCCGCGCTCCGCGGGAGCCCGAGAGCATCGCCGGGACTCTGGTCAAGACGGCCGCGCGCAGTCTTGGCAGCCAACTCGGTCGCGAGGTCGTGCGCGGCATCCTGGGCTCACTGCTTCGGCGCCGATAACCCTGGGCCGCAGGCGGCATCAGCATAACCGCGGCGGCTTGCGCGTTAGCGGGCGCGCGCTTTGGCTGCCTTGGCCGGCGCGCTCTTCGGCGCACCTCCCTTGGCAGCAGCTGGCTTTGCCGTCGGCAGGGCAACGCGCGGTCCGGCTTTCGGCTTCGCCGCAGCGCTGGCCGGACCCGTGCCGGAGCGGGAGCTTCGGGTTGTCGCAACATCGCCACGTTTGCCGCCGCCGCCACTGTTTCGAACACCCTTCGTCGACTGTTTGCCCGTGCTCGCGACCGCTGCGTTCGATCTGCCGCGCTTGCCAGTCTTGGTCGGCGATACCGTAGTCGCGCGTGCGGATTGGTTGGGGGGACGGTCGAGACGGGGCCTTCCGAGCGCTGCAAGGGCTGCGATTGCGTCGGCCGCGTCTTCACGCCCGTCGTCCGACCGAGACGAGGCGGCATCGCGCAACGACGACGGTGGCAGCGGGGCGTCGTCCCGCAGTGTGACGGGGAAGGGGACGTCCGCCGGTGGCTCGGCGGTGATCCGCTCCGGATGCACCAGCGCGGTTGCGGCCTCGCGATGCCCCTGTGCGGCGGCCATCTGCCACAGCCGCGTGGCCTCCGCTGGGTCACGCGTCACCCCTTGTCCCGTATAGTAGAGATTGGCGAGCACGAACTGTGCTTGTTGATCGCCGTTGTCGGCCGCCCGGCGCAGCCACGCGATCCCTTCCGTGGCCTGCTGGCGGTCCTGCGCGGTAACCACGAGGGCATTGCCCAGATTGTACTGTGCCAGCGTCTGCCCTTGCTCGGCGGCGCGCCGCCACAGGCGGAGGGCTTCCTCCATATCGCGCTGCACGCCATAGCCCCGTGCATGAGCTACGGCGAGCGCGTTCTGCGCATCGGGGTCGTCTTGTGCTGCGGCTGTGCGCCATAAGCTGACGGCCGCGGCCGGATCGGCGGTAACGCCCAGGCCTTCGGCATAAGCGACGCCAAGTGCGTGCTGAGCCTGGGCATCGCCGCTGGCGGCGGCGGCCTGGAGGGCCTGGAAGGAGCCGGTCTGGTTCTCTTCAACCTGCAGCAGGTAGCGGCTGACCTCCACCTTCTTGCGCCTCGGCTCCTCGGGGCCGGCGCAGGCCACCGCCAACAGGGCCAGCACGACCGTGATCCGGGACGAGAACACGCTCATGCGCATCGCTTGTACGCCCTCGTTCGCCATCCAGCGGGGATCCGCTGCCAAGCGAATCCCGTGTCGGCGAAACGTATACCACAGCTGCAGCTGCGATCTCACGCCGCATCAGGGCGGCAAGCGCATCTCAACCTGGATCATGTCCCGGGAAGTGGTGTAGGAGCGCGGGGCCGCTCGTGGTCTCCGGCG
>JADHED010001824.1_pt1 | contig 16587 bp, 16 predicted proteins | sample 8952041 | NCBI WGS metagenome assembly JADHED01 (sample SAMN16124423, study PRJNA663239) | bioreactor sludge metagenome | isolation source: sludge (control) | place: India:Bengaluru | collected 2018-09-08
ATCAAAATTGCAAATGCTTCGAGAGTTTACGGGGGAAGAACATCCCATTGTTCCGCACGATCCTGAATCTGTGTTGCAATTGGGTCCTGCCGCGCGATCGAACAGTGAAGCGTTGGAGGACGATTCTAATAAAATCGCTAGATTTTTAGAGACCGTAGAATATGTTGTCGGCAGTTCGTGGTGGCAAAATCCTCCCTCGATAAAGGTCAGAAAAGGAAATATTTCCGAACTGGTGCAAGCCATGTTTCCAGATGCAGCCAAAACGCAGGCTGTTCTTTTGTCTCTTCGTCAACTCTACGCGAACGATGAGCTTTTAAACATTGCCTGTAAACGTTATGTAAAACTGTGCGGTGACGAGAGAAAAACGCAATGGATTCAGGAGACAAAAGAAGCCTTCAATCAATATTTGAAAAATTCTGCAAATTTTCCCGCCCCTCTCGGAATTTCCGTTCGAGAACTTATCGACGTGTTTCTCTATGGTGCCGGAATCGTGCACAGCAGAGCCACAGAAAAATCCGAAGTGAAGCTTCGCCATCTCCTCAATACTCACGGAGGCTCCCATGTGGTCATGACAATCCATTGTTCTCTCAGGTTTCTTTTTGAGCACGCTATTCACGCATTTTTAGTCATACGGCAGGATTTTCAAGGATGGTTGCAATCTGACTCGGTTCCAAAACCCACGCGAATTTCCATGCATGACGTACTCGCCGGTTATATGAGAGAAGAAAATAAGAATCCGTAGGAAGCAGTCTGAACGATTAAGTTGGCTTCTAGGAAAGGAATTGTTCGCACGCCCAACTCCAATCGAACCGAAATAGATTTATCGCAGTGTGTCGGAGGGCTTCAGGCTCATTGAGCCACGATCAAACTTATCAGCTATGAAATTTCGCTTCTGAGCCAAAATAAGAAGCGGCGTGCTCTGATTTTGGATTCAAGGTCCGGACGAAATCTGATAATCCTTTCCGCGACTTCATCCGCAATCGGATCATAAATCCGAACGGATTCCACCGCCCGCGCTTTTTCGATCAATCTTTTAAGATATGCGCTGTCTTTCCCGCGCCCTGAAAAGCCACAAATTGTCACGTGTTTGGCACGACTCATAAAATCGTCCGCCGCCTCCCAAACTGTGGCAATGTAGGCTCTTTTGTCGTAGGCTCTCAATGGATTTTGTTCAACGCTCTGAATCAGTTTGGCTTTTTCAATGGGGAAGCAGATCGTTGATTCATAGGGCGCGGCGTCAAGTGTGTTGCCATGAGGGACGGGCTTTACAAAATCTGAATCCCAATTGGCTTCTGGAGCCATTCTCCCAAAGCCTCTCGCGGCGAATTCGATTTCATGCCTGGATTCGGGAAATAGCCCTCTGATCGTATGGCCAACGCTGCCATGTAATTTCAGCAATGAAAACCTATCTCGGTTGATAACAGGGTTTTGCTCTCCGAACGCAATGCCGCAGTTCATCCACTCTAACCCATGTAACATTTGATCGTCTGTGGCGCGGCGGTCCTGAAATCTTTGTGCGAACGCGATCTCGAAAAGTCGATCATAGTTGAACGATAGAACCCTGAGCGGAGAATCGGTCGGAACACGTGCTTCCGAACCTGTCTCAGGAATATGTTCATCAATAAATTGCTTGTAGGCGCTGATGTCCAGCTCCTCATTTTCCAAATCAAGAAAATATGCCGAAACCGCTGCTTTCGCCCTATCCACTGCCTTTTGCGCCATTTTCCAATATTCGCTTTCGTCCTTTTTATCCGATCGAAGAGCCCCACTCAGCAGGCGGTTTGCCAACTCGTCGAGCGTGCTGATGTAGTATTCATCAAGAAGCTTTACCGTTTCGAGACACCAGCCGGATACAATCGGCGACGAATCAGCAATTTTTGCGGCAAACGAGCGCAATCCCTCTTTCAATTCTGCGGCAAGAGGATAGCCCGAGGCACGGGAGCACCCTGCGCCGAGAACAAATATTTCGAGGTTTTTATTGTCGTCCAGATTCACGGTTGCCCCTTATACAACAAGGGATCGGATATTTACAGGGGGCTGCATCTCCCTTCGCAAATATCTTCCCTTTTGGTGTCCCAAAAAGCACTTGACGTGGAATCGTTGAACAATCGCCATTATTGATTTATTACTATGATAATAAACGTGTTATGAATTTAAAATATCAGCTATTTGAGCCAACCTCCACCCCCTTCCACCATATTGCTATGGCAAATCCAGTGTCCTTCTCTGCGCTGCCTGCACAAAGCTCTCGCAAAAGACCGCAAATTTCCTTTCTGAAGTTTTCTCCTTGAAAAGAATTGATCGATATCGATCAAAAAAACTTTTGATTTTCCGGATGCTTGTTGCAAAATCGCATCCCTTATGGCCTCCCACTATATCGCCTGTGATCTCGGTGCTGAAAGCGGCCGGGTGATGCTCGGCACACTCGATTCCGGAAAGCTCACTCTCGAGGAGATCCACCGTTTTCCCAATATCACGGTCCGGATCGGAAAATCACTTCGCTGGGACATCTTGCGGACATTTGACGAATTGAAGAAAGGTCTCGCAAAGGTTGCCGCACGCGGACTTCCGGTTTCCAGCCTGAGCGTGGATTCCTGGGGGGTGGATTATGTGTGGAGCGGCTTCGGGCAGGAAATGCTCGCCCCGGCCTATGTTTACCGCGACACGCGAACAGATGCCACCTATGAGAAGGCCATCGCGGCTGTCGGAAAGGAAAAAATCTTCACCGAGACCGGAATCCAGTTCATGTCCTTCAACACGATCTACCAGCTGGTGGCGGACATGGAAACCAGCCCGGAAATTTTCCGTCAGGCGGAAGGGTTTCTCTGCATCGCGGACTATCTCAATTTCCTCTTTTCCGGAGTCCGCTGCATCGAGGAGAGCATGGCCAGCACAACCCAGATTTACAATCCTGTGGGAAGAAAATGGTCGCAGGAATTGATTTCTGCATTCGGTTTTCCCGCCGGGGCTTTTCCAAAAATCGTCCCTGCCGGAACGGTGCTCGGTCCGTTGGTGGAAGATGTGGCGGCGGAAACCGGACTGGAAAAGGCGAAAGTCGTCGCCTCCTGTTCCCATGACACCGGAGCCGCTGTTGCCGCGGTGCCTGCCGCAGGCGGGGAAGACTGGGCCTACCTGAGTTCGGGAACCTGGTCATTGATCGGGGTGGAACTTCCCTCCCCGCTTATCAACGAAGCCACCCGCCTGGAGAATTTCACCAACGAGGGCGGATACGGCGGAACCACGCGCTTTCTCAAGAACATCGTCGGTCTCTGGATTCTTCAGGAATGCAAACGGGACTGGGAACGCCGGGGAGAAAAATGGGATTATGCCGAATTGAACCGACTCGCCGCAGAAGCTGCCCCGCTCCGCACGCTGATCGATCCGGACGACGCCCGCTTCCTCAAACCCGGCGACATGCTGGAAAAAATTCGCGCCTTCGCCCGCGAAACCGGCCAGCCGGTTCCCGAGAAACCGGGGGAATTCACCCGCGCCATTCTCGAGAGCCTCGCCCTGCTTTACCGCACAACTCTGGCAAAGATCGAGACTCTCACCGGACGCTCGCTCCGCAAGATCCACATCGTCGGCGGGGGAAGCCAGAGCGTGCTGCTCAATCAATTTGCGGCCGATGCCACCGGACGCCAGGTCCTTGCCGGACCGGTCGAAGCAACAGCCATTGGCAATATTTTGGTGCAGGCTGTCGCCGATGGAAAACTGGCCTCGTTGGCCGAAGTGCGGGAAACCGTCGGAAAATCGGTCCCGATTGCCGCGTTCCAACCCTCCGGGAATCCGGAGTGGGAGACGGCCTTTGCCCGGTTTGAAAAAATCCGGACGCGCGTTATTTGACGTCCGTATCGAGCCGGATGTCCAGCGTGGATGCTCCGGCAAGCCGGAGAGCGTCCACAAGAAGCAGCACTTCTCCGGCAGTCATTTCCGGATGGGCGCGGATTTCCACCCGGGGATTTTTCCCCTTGCCAGAAATCCTGGAGACCCCTTCGAGCAGGCTCTTCGGCTTGTGGAGAGAATATTTTTTCCCATCCCAGCGAAACGTGCCGCCGAGGGTCAGATGAACAACAGCCGGTTTTCCGGAAACAGTGGCCGCCAAACCCGCCGGGCCGGCCTGGGGAATCTCGGCCTGCAAATCCACCTGCTTCAGTGAGGATGCCACCAGAAAAAAGATGAGCAGGAGGAAAACACAGTCGATCAGTGGAGCCATGTCCACTTCCATCGAAGATTCCTGATCGTTCTGAATGCGCATGTCAGCGGATGGGGGAAAAAAGAATGTCTTCGCTGTCGGACGGCATGAGCACAACGGAGAACCGGGTGAAGCCGGGCAGGTTGTCCACACGCAGCAAAATCTCATTGCGGCCTTTGCGGAAGAACACTTTTCGGGCTCCCTCGTTGCCGATGTGCCAGCCTTTGAGCGAGGCGGCGCTCCCAAAAATGGGAAGCCCGTTGATCCAGAGTTTCATCCGGTCGTCGGATCCGCAAAGCATCCAGGCCTCCGTGGCCCGGTCAAAAGACAGCGTCGTGAAGGCATAGGTGGTGGAATCCGGCACCTGGAGAGGGATCTCAACCAATGGTTCGCCGCTCTGGACAAACTCCCACCGCAGATATCTTCCCCGCTTTCCGACATAGTCCGCATCCAAGTGGACACCCTCCGATTCGGGAGGAAAGGCCCTGTCGAAATCCTTCGAACTCTCAAGCGGCCACGGTCCGAGCACGTACCAGGAATCCAAAAAAAGGGGGCCGGCACGCAGGGTCTCACCGGCAGAAATCCGGGACGCGGCCAGGGAGGAAAGCGTTTCTCCCTTGTAGACGGATGACAGCCATTTGTTGTCGAGAATCGGCGGAGGGCGAAGCCCGGACCTGGTCGGTTGCACCCGGCCCGGCACGGCATCAGCAAGCAACGCCGGCGCGGAGGAAATCTCTCCCGTTGCAGCCAACTCTTCCCCGTAAAAGCTCCGCATCAATCCCGTGAGATCCCGGGGCATGGTCGAACGCTCTGCAGCCGAACTGGCGAGAAGAGTTTTGGCGGCTTCCCGGGTCTCAAGATTGGGGAGAATGGTCAGACTCTCCGCGGGGGTCTCCCCCTGCGCAAGTTGGGCGGTCATCTGTTCGTTCTTCTCCGTGGCATCGGCCAATTTCCGCGCGGCATCCACCAGACCGGGGAAAACCACATCTTCCTGCGGCTTGTCGGAGAGGCGGCGAATCCGCCTCTCAAAATCCAGAAGAGAGGCATCCGTTTGCGGAAAGATTTCCATTGCCTCCCCGGGACTGATGCCAAGCTTCTTTGCGAGCTCCTCCGCCTGTTCGCGGGCAAATTTCTCACGCGCTTCTCCGGCCGCATTGGCAAGAGCCAGTCCGGCAATCCGGGCCTGCTCCACGGCATCCGGCCGCATCGGCTCCTTCCGAAGGTCTTCGACTGCCCGGAGAAAATGCTCCAGAGCCGATGAGTCCGTCCCCCCGGAACCTGTGGGCCGCGAGTCCGCAGAAACCAAAGGCGGTTGAATCCGTGTCATCAGGTGCTCCCGCACCCCGGGAACCAAAAGAATCACCCCCAGCAGACCGACATGAATCAACAGGGAAATTCCATAGAATTTCCCTGTTCTCTGCCGTTCGGAATTCTCCAGGGCAGAAGTCACGTTCCGCCCCCTTTTGCCCTCAATCCAAAATTCACTATCCCCCGTTCGCGCAGCATTTCGAGCACCTCGGCAAGGGAACGCACCGGGGCACGTTCATCAACATCCAACCGCAGCCGCACCCCGCTTTGAACCGGGGCAAGAAGATCCAGCACCGCCAGAAGTTGCCTGCGATCCACAGCATGTCCGTCCACATGAAAATTTCCACCCGCATCCACGGCCAGGATTTTGGGAACATTGCTCCCGGTCTCCACCGGTTTTGCCGAAGCCATTCGCGGAACCGCCACAGGCACCTGACGGACCGGCTTTTCAAGCACCCCGGCCACCAGGAAAAAAATCAGGAGCAGAAACACAACATCGATCAACGGAGCCAGGCTGATCCCCGGCTCGTCTTCCTCGTCGGGTTGCAGCCTCATTCGGACACCGGTTTCTTCACCCAGGCGACAAGAAGCTCGTTGACTTCCTTTTCGAGAAGCAACCCCAGGCTCCCCGCTCTCAGGCGGAAAAGATGATAAAAGCCGAGCGCCGGAATGGCGATCACCAGGCCCACAGCGGTTGTCACCAGCGCCTTGGCAATGCTGTCGGCCAGAAGCGAGGCATCCCCCATGCTCCCCGCCTGCGCGGTGATCTGAAAAGCCTCGATCATGCCGATGACCGTTCCCAGCAGCCCCAGCAATGGTTCGAGAGTTGCAACCACCGCCAGCAGGTAGGCGGACTGCTGATGTCTGCGAATGCCGGCCGAAGCGATGTCTCCACAGACAGAATTCAAGGCGGCATAACCCATGTCCCGGTGGGTCACGACAAACACAATGACCGACCCCAAAAGACTCCTGCTGGCACGACCAAGCTTCATCACCTCATCGTACTTTTTCTCCTCCCACAGCACGGAGCACTTTTCCCGAAGCCCGGGTGGAGCAATCCCTCCCCGGCGAAGATGAAACATCCTCTCCAGAACAACAGCCAGCGCGACCACGGACAACGCCAACTGAACCCAGATGGTGATCCCGCCCTTGAAAATCTGATCCACCCAATCGACTTCCACCGTCCCCGCCCGGACGGCACCCGCAGTGAAAAAGACAAAAAAAAAGCCCGAGAAAATCGGGCTTGGCGAAAGCGGTGTTTTGTTATGCGGGAAGTCCATCGAGAAAGGCCTGGGTTTCTTTGGTGTTGTCATGAAGTTCGGTCACAAAGCCGGCGCAGCCGTCCTGGGCAGCCTGCAAATCCTCCGGATTGGCCAGCAACCGGGCGGCTTCCGAAACCATACGTTCAAAATCCCCGTTCGCAAACACTCCCGTCCGGAATTTTTCAAAAAGCCCGTCGGGATTCACATCCAGCGAAAGCAAGGCCGTTCTCCCCAGGCCGGATTGGATGAAGCTGTTCGGCCATCCCTCCCACTCGGAGGTGTTCACAAAAATTTTTGCGGCATCATAGACAGCCTGCACCTCGTGGTAGGGAACCCGCTCGATGAATTCGACATTCGGCATCGCCGCCGCCCGGGCATGAACCGTCTCCCAAAGCGCGGCGTCTTCCCGCGGACAAACCATCCGGCATCTGGCCTGCGGCAGCCGCCCGGCAAGATCGAGAAACAAATGCGGACGCTTGATCGGCTGGCACCGGGACACCCACAGAAGGTCGATGGGTTTTTCCGCCGTGGCGGGATGCGAACGCGGGAGAATCAGATTCCGGTAAAACCCGCACGTCATCTTCCCGCGCGCAAACAACCGCCGCTGATCTTCGGTCATCGCAAACCGCACGTCACACCGCCGCAGGGCGTGCTCAAAAAACGCCCCCCGCACAGGATTCTCCCGGCGGAATCCCCCGTTCACTTCCGTGTCCAGCCCGCAGATGAAGCCCAGACGATATCCGAAAACCGGCTTCAAAACATGGAGGATGAAAAGCCAGGTCGTCCAGCCCAACAGGAACACCCAATCCGGACGCTCTTCCTTCAGGACCTTCATCACCCGCGGCAGCGCCAGCAGGGTGTCCCCGATCCCTCCGGTCTGGAATTTCCCCGCATTCCGGATCCTGACCCCGTCATGCATCTCCCCGTCTTTCTGTCCCGTGTCTCCGGCGGCAATCACCACCTCCATGCCGCGCGAAGCCAGCTCGCGGGCCAACAGGGCAATCTGCAATTCCGCTCCCCCGGAAACACGCGTCGTGCTGCGCTCCAACACCAGATGGGCATGGCTCGAATGAAAAAGAATTTTCATTTCAAAACCTCCCAAGCAGGCGGACAGCAAGTGTGCGAAAGCGGGGAAGCGCGGCATACCGGAGCGGACAAACTCTCTGCATTGCCAACAGAAGCGCAGAGGCACACCGGGTCGAAACCCCGAGCGCACGGTGCAACAACGTGTAATCTTCCTCGGCCACCAGGCTCCCCGATGGAATGAGCGATCCGGAAGCCAGTTTTTCCCTGATCGAAAAATACTCCTCCCAATCGGCTCCTCCGGGCTCAAGCCAGCCTGCAGAAATCCGTTCCGCCCCCACCTCATCTGCTCCGGCCCACTCCCGCAAATTTTGACAAAGAATGTCGCCCAATCCCTTGTTGCTGCGTTTTTCCACCGCAGTATTTTCCCGGCCCATGATTGATCCCGAGTGGTTGCGGTAGGCCACAAGGTTTCTGGCATCCCCCACAGCAGATCCTTTCCGCAGAAGTCGTGACCAGAGATCAAAGTCCGCAGTCACATTGTCTCCGGCATAGCCGCCCATTCCATCCCGGACAAGATCAAGGGGAAAAACCACCGATGTGTGGGGAACGGAATTTCGAAAACAGAGATCCCATCGCAATTCCGCATCGACAAGCGGAGGACGCAGATTTCCTCTCCACCAGCCCTGTTCATTGATCAATTTGGCCCGGGAATAAAACAGCACCGCCCCGGGATTCTTCGAAATTAGATTTTTCTGGCGTTCCAGACGTTCGGGACGGCATCGGTCATCGGCGTCCTGCCGGGCCACCCACAGCCCCCGGGCTTTTGCGAGCCCTTCATTCAATGCTCCCACGAGCCCGCAATTTTTCTCCAAAGAAACAAGACGGATGCGGGCATCGTGAAATTCCCGGACAATCGACCCTGTCTCATCTGTGGAACCATCGTCCACGACAAGAATTTCAAAATCCCGGAAAGTTTGCCCGAGCAGATCCTTCAGGGCACGCCGTATATGAAAACGCGCATTGTAAGCCGGAAGAAGAACACTGAAAAATGGACGGTTCAACGGGAGGAAGGATGGAGCAAACTGTTGAAAACGACCTCGTGACGGTCCAGCCAGCGCATCACATCAAATGTGGCAACGGCATGTTCTCTGGCCGCCTCAGCGACGGCACGATGGTTCGCCATGACCTCTTCGACGGCATCGGCAAGAAGTTCCGGATCTCCGGCACGATCTTCCACCCAGCTTTTCCCAATGGGAACAAGACGCCCGCATGTCTCCGGCACAAGCTCGGGCATCCCTCCACTGCACGTTCCCACAACAGGAACGCCACAGGCCATCGCCTCAATCGGCACGGTTGGACAGGGATCGTTGAATTTTGTGTGAAGCAGGATGTGGGCTTTGCGATAAATTTCCGGTGCGTCGGATTGACGAAATGGCGGATGCACCGTGACACAGTCTTCCATGCCCTTCATCTCACGCGCCACCTCGGGCAAAGAATTGCGCCAACGAAATTCTCCCGCAAGTGTCAGATGCACACGATGCCCCCGGCCCAACAGACACCGCAGGGTATCCAGGGCAGACTTGGTGCGATAGAGCGCATGACTTGTCCCTGCCGAAAGAAGATGCCATGGCCCGGATGTCTCCAATGGAACACCCGGAGAAAACATTTGAACATCCACTGGGTTGTGGATGATCTCAAAAGGCGCTTCCGAGGGCCCCAGATATCGCTCCGCACTCAGACGGGAAAATTCGCTTTGGTTGAAAACATAATCCGCCTGCGAACGCAGCCGGGCCATCCGTTGGTTGAACCATGGATAAAAATCCCCGTAGCAGCCGGGATAGGCGACGCCATTCTGGTTCCATACGAGAAAAATGCCCGCACGTTTTGCCACACGGACGAGTTCCTCGACATGATCAGGCAAAGCACTGCTGACAAGATAGAGAAGATTGAACTCCTTGAAGTTCCCGGGAAACTTTCCGCGCAAAGGAATCAGCTTGATCTCGCCCCCGATGGGCAGTCCCCCGGGCTGCCTGGATGCGGGATAACCATAGCAAAGAACCGGTTTCCCGGCCGATGCTTTGCGAACCCCCCCGGCACGCGCACCGGCCATCAGCCTCGCCGGCAGATTCTTGACCCTGCTCGCCACTTCCCGCAAGGCAAACACCGAGTCGCTCCACAATGCCGTTGGCTCAAGTTTGCGCATCATCCTCCCAGGGCAGCGAATGTCCGACAAGGCGGCTGAGCGCCCGGTTGTGCGGTTCATAAAATGCCCGAAGCTCGTCCAAAATCTCCGGATCCGGCAGGGACCGGTTGCCGCTGTCACGGGCATGTGGATACTGGGACGGTTGAAAATCCCCGAGCTTCAAAAACTCGCAGACTTTTTTGCAAACCACTGCGGGGTGCGCAAAGTAATCCTCCGAAAACAAAATGAGAACCTGCTCCCGCGGGTAATGTTGCAGCCATTTCTCCATCATCGCCACATACATTCCGCAGCAGACATATCGGATGGGATTGAACGAGATCCGCCGTGCAGATTCACAAAGCGGGGCAACAGTCGGATCGGAAAGCCACCCGATGGCCCGGCGGACCACCACTCCAAATTCTTCCCTCTCATGACCGGACTTCACAAACATCCGGTATTCCGACCAGGCGCGGAGAGCAGGATCGCGCAACATGAAAATAATCCGCGCCGACGGAACGATTGCGGCGCAACGGGCGGCGGCTTCGGGATGGAAAAAATATTCAACACTGCCGTCACCACAAAGGAAGCGCCCCGAATCAAACGGCTGGTTCATGCGCGATCGCAGGGCGCTGGTCGGATAATGGATGAAATTCGTCGGTTCCTTTTTCCATCCGCGCCGCACGGCGGGATGCAGGGCAATGAGATCAAAAAGAGAGGACGTCCCGCACTTCGGGGCACCGGGCACTATGAAATCCGGAAGACGGCGGAGCGGGGCGGTCATCAGCCGCCACGCCTTGGTCAACTCGGCACGAAGATCAGGAGATTTGCTCATGGGTTCACCCCGGGCCTGCATCGGATCCGGCCGCCGATCTTTGCCCCGACCGCCTGCCATGTGAATTCCTCTTCCACCATTTTTCGCCCGGCCATTCCCAGGGAGGCTGCCAATGTGGGATCGTCGAGCACACGAAGGATTGCCGCAGAAAAAGCACCTGTGTCCCGGGGATCGACCAGAAATCCGGTGACCCCGTCCCGGATGCGTTCCGAACCCGCCCCATGTGGAGTCGTGATGACGGGCAAACCATAAGCCGCCGCATCCAGGGCAACCATGCTCGCCCGCTCAATTTTGCTTGGAACACAGAGCAACGTGACTTTCTGAAACAACTCCGACAATTCCCCGGGAGTCACCCGGCCCAGGGCCTTCACGCCATCCGGCAATTCCTGCGGGCGCGATCCCACCAGCCACAATTCACAGGCGGGGATTTTTTCTTTCACCGCCCGGAATGCCGCCACAAGCTCCGGCCCGCCTTTGATCCTCCACTCCCCTCCGACAAACAGGATCACAGGGCGGTCGGCGGCAGGTCGCGAAATTTCCGCTGGCAGAGCGATGTTGATTCCGGTCGAGACGACCACAACTTTTTCCTTCGCAACCCCGTAGTCTTCGATCACCGATTCCGCACAAAACCTGCTGAGTGTAAAAACCGCGTCCGCACGACGATAAAGCGCCTGCTCGCGCTCCACCCAGCCATTCCCGACCTTCGCGGGAGCCCCACCCCCGGGTTGGCGTGCGTGTGCGCGATGCGTGTGGTCGGTATAAATGTAAAAGGGAATCTTCGGATGCGAGGCATCGAAGACCGACTGGGTTTGAAAAACAAACGCCGTGTTTTCCGGACGGATGTGCCGTGCAATCCATCCGGAAACCAATCCCCAGGTCGCAACAAAACGGAAAACAAAATCCCACTGGCTGTGACGTCCGCGGACAAAGGTGACGGGATTCAGGGCAAACCCGAGAAATCTCAGAAGAAGCGATTTCACCGGGTAATTCGGAAGGATATCTTTCGCCACATCCAGCACCACAAGCCGGTGCTCCGGAAATTGCTCCCGGAGCAGATCCTCCACCTTCGCGTTCACATGGGAAAAGGAACCGTATTTGACAAAGACGATGTCCCTCATGTCTCAATGGCCTCCCGAACTTCTTTCAGATGAAGGGAAGCCACCATCTCTGTGGAGTAGTGTTCCCTCACAACTTCGCGCGCAGCTGCGCTTTTTTCCTCCAGATGTTTTCCCTCCAATGCTTCCTCAAAAGCCGCCTGCCAATCCCCATCGCTCTCACAGATGCACACCGTCCGGGGCACTCCACACCGTCCGGCCACATCCAGGTAACTGGGCTGGGGACTTGTGATCGCCGGAAGCCCGCAGGCCAGGCCCAGAGTGATTTTCCACTCTGTATGGGATTGGTTGTACGGATTTTCGAGCAAACGCGGCGACAGGATCACTCCTCCTCCCCGCTGGTAGAGATCAAGAAGACGGGGAATGTCTTGAAAGCGATAAAACGTATGTCCGATCGTGGACAGGAGTCTGTCAACACGCGCGGACTGCCCGGGAGAAAATCGTCCCATCGCGGACGCCAGATCCCCCGTCACGAGATTCAGATGAATCCGTCCCCGGAGTGCGCCCAGCACTTTTTCAATGGCCAAAAAATCAACGATCTTCGCGGGCATCCCGCTCCACCAAACCTGAAGCCGCCCCTCGCGAACCGCCGCCCCGCACTTCCCGGAAGGCACCATCCGCAAAGGGATATTGTCCGGCACCCAGGCGGACAGCGGATTCCACTGTCGGCAGATCTCCGCCAGGTGTCTCGAAGAAGCGATAACCCGATCGGAAAAGGAGGTCATTCGGATGGCCGCAGACCGCTGGGCGGATGTCGGAACCAACTCACGGGGAAGCGAGTCATTGCCCGCTTCCGTGTAGTAATCCACGTTGGCCTCGAAAAGCACCCTGCACCCCCCGGCGCGCAAACGCTCCGCCAGGTGCGCGCAACCCGCTTCCATCGATTTGAGAAAAACAACCGCGTCATATTTTTTCCACGGTTTGAAAAGTTCATACCGGATGTCCCTTCCCCGGTTCACCTCGTCCGCAACCCATCCGAAACGCATGAAATGCATCGGAGAATACTTGTCCGGCCACCCAATCAACATGTGGTGCGGACGCATTCCCCGTTGCAGGGAACTCCATGCCGGAACCCGGCTGTTGATGATGAATCCGACGCGTTTCAAGCAACCTCTCCAGCAATCTGTTCTTCGTCCGGAAAGAAGGCTCCGGCAGCCCGCTTCACGAGTGGCCCCCGCCCATACCGCTGCTCTTTCCAATCAATCTCCGGTTTTCCCAGGAGCCGGTTCCAAATCTCACCAACCGCTCTCCGGACACTCCAGTTGTACATGTCCATGATGTTTTTTCTTGGTCCCCGGGTGGGGGAATCCACCGATGAACGGGGCAGGAAACAGACATGCAGACACCGGAAGTCCGCATCTTCCCACGAAACACCCTGATGAAGGTCTCTTCGCAGATGTGCACCATAACCTTCGCGGAAAATGACTTTTCCACCATGAAGGCGTTCCAGGCACGGTCCATTCCAGGCATGAATGGCCGAAAAATTGTAAAGCTTCGTCATGCTGCGGCAGGGAGGAGCCAGATGCCCCTCGGCAAAGCCTCCTTCCAGGCGTCGGACATTGAGCACATTTCCAAAAAGACACCAATCCCCGTCGAATTCCCCGCTTTCCAGTCGCGCGCGAAATCTCCGCAGTCCGGCCGGATCATAAATCTCATCCGCATCAACTCCAAACACCCATGTCTTCGAACCGGCAAATCCGGCGATCAACTCATGACTGACCCGGGGATGCGAAGCCCGGTGGTATTTGAGCCTGCCGCCCGAGGAGGCCTCCAACGACTTCAGAATCTCCGTCGTACGGTCCGTGGAACCGTTGTCCACGACCAGGAACTCATCACAGAAGTCGATCGCATTTTTGACGGCCCGCTCGACAAAATGCTCTTCGTTTTTTGCAAGCAGAATACCGACAATTTTCATGTGGTCCCGTCCGCTCACAGAGAAATATTCGTCAACCCTTCAAGCAATTCTGGACGGTTTTTGAACCGTGCATAGAACAGATAGTCCGCATTCAGTCGTCCCTTCTTCATCACCCCGCTCCAAAAGCACGGATACGGTCCGATGCGCGGATGGCGCAGCCCCGCGATCGCATTTTGAAATGCTTCCCGCCCGGAACGTCCTCCGAAAATCAACGAGTCGTAAGTGCAGATCGTCATCACCTTCCGGAGAAGAACATCACGGAAATTGTGCAGCCGGAGGGCCTCCGGGGTCGACGTTTCCCGGGAATTCACCCGCCAACAGGCGGAGAGCCAATCCTCACGCACCCCGCCCTTTTCCAAACTGCTCCCGATTCTCTCGAATGCCCACGGTGTGTGCTCGGCATCGGGCAGATGCTGGATGAGATGCACAAGGATGTCATGCAGTCTCCGGAGATTCCACAGCGCGGGATGCAACGGCAGCTTCCACGGCTGCGACAGCGGCAGGCATTCGGGCGTGAACCCGTTCCAACGTGTCACTTTTCCTTTCCGCCTGTTCAGGGGTCCATAACCGCCGGTAACGAGACTTGTCATCCCGAGATCCTCCATCATCCCGGGCAACGTCTCTCTCAAATGCTCCGCGTGACACGCGGCAATCGGCGGATGATCGTCCAGAATCACATAAGCCTGCCGGAAGCCGTCCGCCAGAAGATCCGCGCAGGCGGAGGCGGCGACACGCATCCAATCCCGCGGATCATCCCGCAAGGGAAGCGCCCGGGCATCCCCTTCCGCACCACACAGAAAGATGCGGGGATGAGAGGGCCAGAACATCTCAATCTGCCCGCATGTCCACTGCGCCAGCGGAAGATACCGCGGGGCTGTGGGCATGAGGATCGGAGGAATGGCGGAGGAAGCTTTCAAGCAGGGGATTTTTCCTCGGCAAGGCGCTTCTCCAGAGCATCCAAATCCATGTCGCCCAATTTCCAAAGCCCGAGAACCCGTCCATTCGGAGCTCCTTTCCCCTCTCCATCGGCCAGAATGGCCTCTGGCGGTGGCAGGGAAAAAGGATCCTCTTCGAGATTGATCCGATAAAATCCGCCGGTCGGTTCGGGACGATTCCGGCCCTGCCGGTAGGTGGTCGTCAACAGCCGGGTGCTCCCACTGGCAACCATGTTCCGCAGTGCCTTCAGAGCATCCTCATAACTGAAGTGAATCAACAAATCCCGGCAAAAAATCAGATCCGCCCGCGGTGGCGGCCCGCTCAGAATGTCGCACACGGCAAATGCCCGGGAGGGATCTCCGAATTTCTTCTCATTGTGCGAGATCAGCTCGGGAACCACGTCCAGTCCGGTATAGTGGATGCCGGAAAGGTTCACTCTTCTCATCCAGTTGAAATCCCCGCAGGGAATGTCCACCATCGAACGCACCTGATGCCGCCCCAGAAATTCGGGCAATTCCTTTCGCAATTTTGCGGTATAGGCAAGCGTCGACCCGCTCCCGGAACGGGATTCCGCACTCCCCCAGGCATTGAGACGGTAAATGTCCCGGAAAATCTCGGATGCACTCCGTCCCCCCAGATTTTCCACGCGCCCCTTTTCAAAAAACCGCCGGGCCACAAACCCCGGCAACACCGGTTTGAGACGGTCCAGAAATCCTTTCATCATATCAGTTCAACTGTTGAAACCCCGATCCGCCATCAGCATCCGGCAGACATCGGCATAATCCATCGCCATCCGGTCCCCCGAAGGCATGCTGGCAAACACTTTTCTCCGGAACTCGGGCAAACGGGCCGCCACTTCCCGGATGGCCCCGCTGGGATCGCCGCGATAGCCAAGGCCGTATTTTTCTCCGGCCTCAACAATCCCGCCCCCGTCCTCGTGATAGACCAACGGGAGTCCGCATTGGGCTCCCTCCACGTGATGCATCCCACACGGTTCCCATCGCGAAGCAGTCAGATAGATGTGGCACTCGCGCAGCCTTCTGGCGAGCGGATGTCCGGTCATCGGACCGAACAGTTCGGCGGAACGCCATTTCATGCCCTTCGGCCAGCGACCGATCACCCGCAGACGAAACCCCGGCAACTTTCCGTCGGCAATGAGGTGGTCCACCATTTCATAAATATCAAACCCCTTCATCGGATTGTCCGACCAATGGTGCGTGACAATTGTCAACGGCTCTCCCCTGCGTGCAACAGCACTGTCAAACGGATGATACACCGCCGGATCGGCCCCGTTGTAAATGCAACAATGCGGACGCGACAAATCGAACCATTTGGCAGCGAAATAATCTCTCAACCACTCCGCAATGAACACCGTATAATCGGCCAATTCGCTCGTCTGCCGGAGCAATTCGTCCATGAAATCCGTCCCCTTGCGCTGGTCACACTCATTGATCCGATGCACGATGGGCACCTGTGGATGCGCCTTGCGGAAACGCCGCAACTCCTCCAGACCAAACTTCTTCTTGGGATGATCCATCCGCGGATCAATCACAAAAACCAGGTCGGGAACGGGTGAAAGGGAATATTGCACCTTCCAACCCTGTCGTCTCATGGTGGAATCCAACTGCCAGACAAAAGGGCTGGCCCCCCCCCACGGGGAACGGTTCGGAGCCATGCTGATCGCAATGACCGGTTTGGAAGATTTTCGAAAGATCATAACGCCATATTGGACCGGGATACGGTCCTCTCTTTTTGCAAAATGGGGGAAGCCACACAATCCTTCACCACAGCCCCCAGCCTTTGGGAAAAGCCCTCACTG